>Ga0335081_10003377_pt1 | contig 25130 bp, 22 predicted proteins | sample Lox_Sample_35_FD_206713 | JGI IMG/M metagenome (GOLD analysis project Ga0335081, IMG submission 206713) | Soil microbial communities from Loxahatchee National Wildlife Refuge, Florida, United States - Lox_Sample_3.5 | ecosystem: Environmental > Terrestrial > Soil > Wetlands | place: USA...
TGCGGGCCGGCTTGGTGGACTTCTTCACCTTGCCGGCGGGCTTGGCTTTGGTTTTCGCGCTCGTGGTCTGAGCCGGCGTCTGCCCCTTTGCGCCTTTCATTCCCGTGGCTGCGAAGGCCGGGGCGCCGAGCGAGAGTGCGAGTGCGAGCGTTGCGAGTGTAGTTAGGATTCGTTTCATGACCGTTTGCCTCCTGAATTTAACTTCCGCCCTTGCTAAATGCACCGCAAGGGCCAAACTCAGCGCGAGCAGAGAAGGCGCTGAAAACATGCGGCTTGGGCGATCCCGCCTGCGGCTGGGCGCGGGTTCCGCGGCACGCACTCGCACGAGTTGGTGCGGCGCGCACTGTTCCGTGTGGTTTCAGAACCGAGCGCGTGCCGCGCGTCCGAACCCAGGCGCCCGGAAGGGCTATAATCGCGAACGACCATGCTGCTTGTGATCGACAACTACGACTCGTTCACCTACAACCTCGTTCAGTACCTGAGCGAGCTCGGCGCCGCGGTGGAAGTGCGCCGGAACGACCAGGTGACCCTCGGCGAGATTGAGGGTCTGGCGCCGGAGCGCATCGTGATTTCTCCCGGCCCCAAAACGCCGCGCGAGGCCGGCATTTGTATCGATCTCATCCGGCACTGCGCCGGCCGCCTGCCGATTTTGGGTGTGTGTCTGGGTCACCAGGCCATCGGCGAAGCTTTCGGTGGGCGCGTGGTTCGCGCGCCTGAAATCATGCACGGCAAGGTCAGTTCCATCTCGCACGACGGGCGCACCGTCTTCGCCGGCCTGCCCAATCCTTTCCCGGCCACGCGCTATCATTCGCTGATCGTGGAGCGCGAGGGCCTGCCGGAATGCCTCGAGGTGTCAGCCACGTCGGCGACCGGGCTCATCATGGGCTTGCGTCATCGCGAGTGGAAGGTGGAAGGCGTGCAGTTTCATCCCGAGTCCATCATGACTGGGGCGGGGAAGGCATTGCTCGAGAATTTCCTTCGGCTGTGAGGCGGCGTTGCGGCTGGCGCTAGCGGGCGTAACGGCGGGTGAATTCGACGAGGCGGGCGAGGACTCGAAGAGCCGCGCCGCCGTCGAGGGCCTCGGCGGCCAAGGCGACGCCTTCGGTGAAGGACTCGACCCGCCCGGCCGCCATCAGGGCCGCCGAGGTGTTCACCAGCACGGCGTCGCGGTAGGGGCCCGGCTGGCCTTCGAGGACTCGGGTGAGCAGGCGCGCGTTCGTGGCGGCGTCGCCGCCCAGGATGGAGCCCGGCTCGGACCTCGCCACTCCGAAGTCTTCGGGCGTAATTTGGCGGGTCTGGAGGCTCCCTGGGCCGGCCTCGGAGACTTGCGTGGTACCGCTGGTGGAGACCTCGTCCATGCCGTCCCAGGCGGCCACCACCAGCGCCCGCGCCGTGCCGAGCTCGGCCAGCGCCGTGGCCATCGCTTCGGTGCGCGCGTGGTCGAAGACGCCGGTAAGCTGCACCGTGGCGCCCAGCGGGTTGGTGAGGGGACCGAGCAGGTTGAAAACCGTTTTGGTCTTGAGCGCCCGCCGCGCATTCATCACGTGCCGGGTGGCGGCGTGATGTTGGGGCGCGAAGAGAAATACCACACCCACCTGCTCCAGGCACTCGCCGATACGCCCGGGCTGAAGTTCGATGGCGACGCCGAGCGCTTCCAGCACGTCGGCGCTGCCGCAGCGGCTGGATATCGAGCGGTTTCCGTGCTTGGCCACGCGCACGCCGGCCGCGGCCGCTACCAGCGCCGAGGCGGTGGAGACGTTGAAGGTGCCGAGGCTGTCGCCGCCTGTGCCGCAGGTATCGAGCAGTGGCCCGGCGGCGTGCAGGCGCTCCACCTGGACGCCGGCTTCCGCCAGCATCTCCGCGGCTCGGGCGCGCATCACCTCGGCGAAACCCACCAGCACGTCCACCGTCTCGCCGCGATCGCGCAAGACGGCGAGGAAGGCGATGATATCGGCGTCCGGCACGCAACCGGAAAGGAGCTCTTCCATCACGCCGCGCGCTTCGGCGCGGGTCAGGCGCTCATCTGCATTAAGCTTGACGATCGCTTCTGTAATTCTCACGGTGCCGATGGGCCGGTGCGTTGCCTTTTGGCCGCCTGTTTCCTATACTGGCTTATCAAACACGCCGATTCTCATTCTACCGCGCGTGGTCCGTGGGAGCGCGATCCCGCGGCTCCTGTGACCTTAGTAAACCGTTGACGAAATTCCGAGGCGCAGCACCTACGAACAACTGACAACTGACAACGGACAACGGAAATATGAAAATTCACGAGTATCAGGCCAAGCAAATCCTTGCGCGCTTCGGGGTGAAAGTTCCGCGCGGGGATGTGATCTCCAATCCCGAGGAAGCGGACGCCGTGGCCAAAAGTCTGGGCGGCGGCACGGTGGTGGTGAAGGCGCAGATCCACGCCGGCGGACGCGGCAAGGCGGGCGGCGTGAAGGTGGTGCACGGGCCTGAGGAGGCGGTGCGCGCGGCCGGCGAAATCCTCGGCAAGACGCTGGTGACCCATCAAACGGGGCCCGAAGGCCGCGTGGTGCGCCGGGTGCTAATCGAGGAGGGCTTGGCCGTCGAGCGCGAACTCTATCTGGGCCTCGTGATCGACCGCGCCTCCGGGCAGCCGGTGATGATGGCCTCCACCGAAGGCGGCATGGAGATTGAAGAAGTGGCGGCCTCGCATCCGGAAAGAATCCTGAAAGAGCCGGTTGACCCGTCCGTCGGCTTCCAGGCCTTCCAGGCCCGCAAACTGGCCTTCGGTCTCGGCCTCGATCCTAAACTCGTCAACGAGGCCTCCGGATTCCTCATCAACCTCCACCTCGCGTTCGAAGCCACCGACGCGTCGCTGGCCGAAATCAACCCGTTTGTGGTGACGAAAGACGGACGCCTGCTGGCCCTCGACGCCAAGATGAACTTTGACGATAACGCGCTTTACCGCCATCCCGCCATCAAAGAGCTGCGCGACGTGAACGAGGAAGACCCGCTCGAAGTGAAGGCCACCAATTACGGCCTCAACTACATTCGCCTCGACGGCACGGTGGGATGCATGGTGAACGGCGCGGGCCTGGCCATGTCCACCATGGACATCATCCAGTACGCTGGAGGCAGCCCGGCGAATTTTCTCGACGTGGGCGGCGGGGCGAACGAAGAGCAGGTGCGGCGCGGCTTCGAGATTATCCTCGGCGATCCCAACGTGCGCGCCGTGCTCATCAACATTTTCGGCGGCATCATGCGCTGCGACATCGTGGCCAATGGCGTGGTTTCCGCAGCCAAATCGCTGGGCTTCAAAGTGCCGGTGGTTGTGCGATTGGAGGGAACCAACGTTGAACTTGGCCAGAGGATCATTCAGGAATCGGGGCTGAACTTTACCGTGGCAAGCGGAATGAAGGATGCGGCCGAAAAAGTGGTGGCGGCGGCAAGGAATTGAGAGATTTGTGATTTTCGATTGGTGATTTGTGATTGGCAGCGCTACGGCCGGTGTGGATTGCGGTCCCGAGGAGTTGCGCCGGAGGACGAAGCAATTCGCACTGCGCGTAATTAAGCTGTTTCGGGCTCTGCCGAAAACCGAGGAAGCGCGCGTGCTTGGCAAACAGCTTCTCCGCTCCGCAACTGGAGTGGCCGCCAACTAGCGAAGTGCGTGCCGGGCCAGGTCGCGGGCCGATTTCATTTCGAAGATTGGCATCACCGTGGAAGAAGCAGACGAGTCCGCGTTTTGGTTGGAGTTGCTCGTCGAGGCGGGCATTGTGAAGAGTGCCAGGCTGTCCAGCTTAATGACTCAGGCGAACGAGTTGGTGCGAATCTTTGCGGCATCGCGCTCCACAGCAAAGTCGCGCTGAGCAATCGCCAATCACAAATCACTAATCGTAAATTCTCTGGTGCATATGTCAATTCTGGTCAACGAAAACACGCGCTTGCTGGTGCAGGGCATCACTGGCCGCGAAGGCGGCTTCCACGCGGAGCAGGCGATAGAATACGGCACGAAGGTCGTCGCCGGCGTCACTCCGGGCAAGGGAGGGGTGATCTGGGAAGGCAAGGGCGGCAACCACGAAGTCCCGGTATTCAATACGGTTGCCAAGGCCGTGGAGATGACTGGCGCCAACGTTTCCGTCATCTTCGTTCCGCCGCCGTTCGCCGCCGACGCCATCATGGAGGCCGCGGATGCCGGCCTGCCGCTGGTGGTGGCTATCACCGAGGGCATCCCGACGTTCGACATGATCCGCGTGAAGCAGTTCCTGGCAGATCATCCTGCCACGCGGCTTATCGGCCCCAATTGCCCGGGCGTCATTTCGCCGGGGAAGTGCAAGGTGGGCATCATGCCGGGACGTATTCACAAGCGGGGCCACGTGGGCGTGATTTCGCGCAGCGGCACGCTTACCTATGAGGCCGTGGGCCAGCTCACCGCGCTCGGCATCGGGCAGTCTACTTGCATCGGCATCGGCGGCGATCCCATCGTCGGCACGAACTTTGTGGACGCGCTGGCCCTCATGAACGCCGATCCCGACACGCACGGCATTATCCTGATCGGCGAGATCGGCGGCAACGCCGAGGAGGACGCGGCGGCTTATATTCGGGCCAACGTGCGCAAGCCGGTGGTGGGATTCATCGCGGGCCGCACCGCGCCGCCGGGCCGCCGCATGGGGCACGCGGGGGCCATCATTGCGGGCGGGAAGGGAACTGCCGCCGATAAGATTGCCGCGCTCAAGGCGGCGGGCGTGGCCGTGGCCGAGAGTCCCGCCCTGCTGGGCGCAACGATGGCAGGTCTGATGAAGGCTGGCGGCGCAATCACGTAGCGGGGATTTCGTTATTTGGCTGGGTCCGTCGTCAGTGGTCCGTTGTCCGTTGTAGAGACACGGCCAGCTGACGGGGGGCCAGTTCGACGCCTGGTTTCTTGGCTACGGACCACGGACCACTGACGTCATCCGAAGGAGCAGAATGGCACTGGAACGAACACTTACCATCATCAAGCCCGACGCCGTGAAGGCCGGGCACATCGGCGACATCATCAAGATTTTCGAGGCGAACGGTTTTCGCGTTGTGGCGGCGCGTTGGGTGAACCTGACCCAAAAGGAAGCCGAGGGTTTTTACGCCGTTCATCGGGAGCGGCCGTTTTTCGGCAGCCTGACCGCCTTCATGAGCTCCGGTCCCGCCCTGCCCATGGTGCTCGAAGGCGACAACGTAATCGCGCGCCTGCGCGAAGTGATGGGCGCCACCAACCCCGCAAACGCCGCGCCCGGCACCATTCGCAAGCTGTACGCCGCCAGCATCGAGGCGAACTGCATCCACGGCTCGGACGCGCCCGATACGGCTGCCGTCGAGATTGCCTATTTCTTCCCTGGGGTAGAATTGGTTTAGGCCGGAACCTCAGCTTCCTCGGAGCATTTTCATGAGTTCTCGAACCGCGCGAGTCACGGGTGGTGGTGAGCAGGCACAGGCCCGGCCGGAGTTGCGCCGGGAGGAGAACATGGAGCGACGGTCCCCGCGAGGGCGCGCGAGAAAGGCCGCGGTGGCAAGGGCGCCCGCTTTCCTGTTCGATCTCGACGGCACTCTGGTGGACAGCGTCTACCAGCACGTGCTGGCTTGGCGCGAAGCGCTGGAGCGGGGCGGCATTGAGCTTTCGGTGTGGCGCATCCACCGGCGCATCGGCATGAGCGGCGGGCTGTTTATCAACGCCCTGTCGCGGGAAACGGGCCGGCCGATCGGCGCCGAAAAGGCCCGGCGGCTGCAAGAGTTCCACGCCCACGCTTTCCGCAAGCGAGAGAACGACGTTCGCCCCTTGCCGGGGGCGCGCGAGCTTGTCGCTCATCTGTCCCGCCTTTCGATCTCCCACGCCATCGCCACCAGCGGGCGCATGGACGGGGCGCGGCGGCCGCTCGAAATGCTGCACCTCGGTTCGGACGTTCCGGTGGTCACCCGCGATCAGGTGGAATACGCCAAGCCCGATCCCGATCTCTTCCTCGCCGCGGCGGCGCGCCTCGACGTGCCGATCGAGACGGCGGTGGTGGTGGGCGACAGCGTCTGGGACATGCTGGCCGCGCGCCGGGCCCGCGCCCTGGGCGTGGGTTTGCTCTCGGGAGGCTACGGTCAGGACGAACTGGAGCGCGCCGGGGCCTATCGCGTTTATCAGGACCCCGCCGACCTTCTGCGCCATCTGGATGAACTCGGAGTGCGGGCGAGCGCCTGATTCGCGGTCGCCGCGGGGCCCCCGTCGATCTTCATGGAACGTACGCCGGGTTTCGTGCTCGCCTATGAACGCCTTTGAGATCGCCCGTAATGCCGAATCCATCGAATTGCGTATGAACGAAGCGTACTGGGCCGTGCGCCCGGAGCAGCCGGAGGGTAAGCACTCCCAACACCTTTTCCGCGTTGGCGGCGCGTTTGTCGCCATCGTGCCCAAAAGCGTTTCGTTGCAGCGCAATCGCGTCGTGGGTCTGGGCGTCAAAGAGCAGGCCGCCGAGAAGATGGTGGACGAAATCCTCGATCTCTTCCGTGCCTTCAAAGTAAAACGGTTCAGTTTCCATTTGAGTCCGTGCTCACAGGCCGAAGCGATTGCCGGCTGGCTGACGCGGCGCGGCTTTGAGCCCCACCACGCCTACTCCAAACTGTTCCGCGACACCCGCGAGCCTGCGCCGGTGGCGAGCGATCTGCGCGTGCAAAGGATCGGGGCGGACGAGGCATCGCAATTCGCCGGCGTCTTCGAGCGCATTTTCCCCACGCCTCCCGAAAATTTGAGCTGGATCGCGGCGGCCGTGGGATCGGAAGGATTCAGCCACTATCTCGCCTACGCCGGCGATCGTCCCGTGGCTACCGGCCTGCTGTACGTCTCTGGGCAATGCGGGTGGATGGGCTGGGCGGGAACGCTCACGCCCTACCGGCGTCGCGGGGCACACGCCGCACTGATTGCAGCCAGGCTCCGGCGCGCGGCCGAACTCGGCGCCAGGTGGGTGGCTTGCGCAACCCTTGAACCGCGGCGCGGACGGCCCAGCGGGTCGTTTCGCGACTTGCTGAGACAGGGCTTCGAACAGGTCTGCCTGCGTCCGATTTGGGTGTGGGACCGGCGCTGACCGCGCACCAACCGGCGGCCTGGAGTGCGATTCGGCGATTTTTCAGCCGACAGGAAGCCTTCCTCCGCGCTGCTCCGTTTAAGTTTGGACTTGACACGGTCCGTCCATTAATGATACGGTTATTGCTTCGATGTTACCCAATCCAAATCTCGGAAGGTCCCTCCCACCTGACGGCCTGATCCAGACTCAACTCCGGCAGGTAAAGCCGACCGAGACGATGGACGTGTCGGTCGGCCGTTGCAAGGCAGAGGGAGTGCGTCGTCAGTCGCCGACAGTGCTTGCATTGTTGCATCCGTGCGCTGATAAAAATCGAAAACTTTACGAACGAACCTACCAACTCATTGAAAACACTAGGATTTCATTTTTGGAATTCGCTCGAACCAACCAAGTTATTGAAAACGCTAGAGATAGAGCTTTTATCCAACCATCTTACTGAAACAAAAGGCGATAGCTGCTTTGAGAGGCCCAAAAACTCGGAGTTGTGGCGACGTAGGCCACTTCACGAGCCTCAGACGGCCGCCCACGATGAGGTGTAAAACGAATGGCCGGTCCCCCTTCCTACCAGTTCGGGAAGCTTGTCGTAACCGCAGGCGCCGCGCTGGTGGCCGTCGGCCTGCTGTTGATGGCCGGCTCGCGACTGGGCTTCTTCGGGCTTGGCGGGCTCCCGGGAGATCTCGCTTACAAGGGCAGGCATGGCTCGTTTTATTTTCCGGTGGTAACCTGCCTCGTGTTGAGCGCGCTGGCGACACTAATACTCTGGTTGGTCTCAGTGGTCAGGCGTCCGTAGTCCTAAAGCGTCAGTTGTCAGTGGTCCGTGGTCCGTTGCACAGTGGTCCGAACCACCCGCCCTGAGTGGGCGTTCCTGCCAACTTGGAGCATGCCACGGATGGCCAACCACGGACGACGGACGACGGGCGAATTGAACGTTATGGGCCAAGGCCTCTTCGACTTCAAATCCGAACGCAAGATCTACACCGTCTCCGCGCTCACCCAGGAGATTCGCGGCCTCTTTGAAAAGAAGTTTCCGGATATTTGGGTGACCGGGGAAATATCGAATTACCGCCCCGCGTCCTCCGGCCACCTTTATTTCACGCTCAAAGACTCGAGCGCCCAGCTTCGCGCCGTCTGTTTCCGCAACCAGGCACGCTACCTGAAGTTCAAACCCGCCGACGGGCTCTCGGTGATTGCCCGGGGCCAGCTCAGCGTTTACGACGCGCGCGGCGAATACCAGCTCATCGTGGAGCTCTTGGAACCCGCTGGACTGGGCGCGTTGCAGCTCGCTTTCGAACAGCTCAAGGCTAAGCTGGCCGCTGAAGGGTTGTTCGAAGCGGGCCGCAAGAAGGCGCTGCCCGTGTTGCCGCGCACCGTGGGCGTGGTGACTTCGCCCACCGGCGCCGTGATCCGCGACATCATTCGAGTGTTGCGGCGCCGTTTCCGCAACATCAACGTGCTGCTGTACCCCGTACGCGTGCAGGGCGAAGGCGCGGCCGCCGAAATTGCCGAGGGCGTTGAAGCTCTTAATCGCCTGCCGGATGTGGATGTAATTATCGTTGCGCGCGGCGGCGGCTCGCTCGAGGACCTGTGGGCCTTCAATGAAGAGGGCCTGGCGCGCGCCATTGCGGCTTCGAGATTGCCGGTGATTTCGGCCGTGGGCCACGAAACGGACTTCACCATCTCGGACTTCGTGGCGGATTTACGGGCGCCCACGCCTTCGGCGGCCGCCGAGCTGGTGGTGCGCCGCAGGCAGGATTTCGAGGCCGAGATTGAGAACCGCGTTCGCCACCTCGCGCAGTCGATTCGACTGAGACTCTCCGACGCCCGCCACCTTTTCGGTGAGCTTCGCATGCACCCCGCCTTTCAGACTCTGGGCGCGCGCATTATCGGCCGGGCGCAGAGAGTGGATGAGGCGGCGGCGGCCCTCGACGCTGCGCTGCGCAGGCGCTTGACTCTGGCGCGCCAGGCGCTGCTGCGCGCGGCTCCCGGCGTGGCACGGTACGATTTTGAGCGCCTCCTCGAACTCCGTCGCGCGCTTCTGATGGAGCGGCGGAACAGGCTCGACGAGTCAGTGCGACGGGGATTGACGGGCGGGCACAACCGGCTGGACCAGGTGCGGGCGATATTGTTCGAGCGCAATCCGGCGGCGATTTTGAATCGAGGCTACTCCATCACGCGCGACGCGGCGGGCCGCATCGTGCGCGACGCGCAAGCGGTGTTTCCGGGCAGCGCTGTTTCGGTGCGATTGGCGCGCGGCGAACTGGGCGCAACCGTAACGACCGTGAAGTCCTGATGGGGCGGAGTGGGCCCGGTCCCTTGGGTTACACGGCCCGTGTCGGCACGGCGCCTGCGCCGCGGGTTGTCAGAGCTTGTAGCCGATCTGGCGCAGGAAGTCCTTGCGCACTTGGATGTCGGCTTCGGATTCGAGGCCCTGGCTCTTCAGGCCGTCGATAACGCCCAGGATTCCGCGGCCCTGCTCCGTTTCGGCCACGATCACCTCCACGGCATTCGCGGTGGCGCAGAAGATCCGGCAGACTTCGGGCAGGTTTTTGATGCTGTTCAGAATGTTGATGGGGAAACCGCCCTCCATGAAAACGATGAAGGCGTGGCCGGTGGCCAGGGCGAGGGCGTTTTTCTGCGCCAGCTCGATTAGCCTGGGTTCGTTGCCGGAATACCGGACGAGCGCCGGCCCGGAAGATTCGCAGAACGCGATGCCGAATTTCATGCCCGGCACCGTCTGGACGATGGCCTCGTGAAGGTCTTCGACGGTTTTGATGAAATGCGACTGGCCGAGGATAAAGTTGAGGTCGGCTGGTTTCTCAATGCGGATGATTTTGATTTCCATGCAGGGTCTCCGACGGCCGACGAAGGTGCCAGGCGATTCTAGCGCGCGTCCCCGGGGTTTGCCAATCGCCGGCGCACACCGCGCCCGCGCCGCCCGAGACAACGCGTTCCGCGCGCTAATCGTGATTGCTCCGGGTTCGCAGAATTGCTAAACTCAAGACGAATGGCCAACCCTGCAGGCGCCGCGCCACGAGCGGCTGGGCGGAATACTCCGATGCCGAATGAGCAAACACTCGCCGCCTCCGATCGCAACCCCGGGGCCCCTCCCGGGCATCTTTACGTCGTGGGAACGCCGATCGGAAATCTTGAGGACATCACCCTGCGCGCCTTGCGCGTTCTCAAGGAGGCCGACGTGGTGGCCTGCGAAGACACGCGGCGCACCCGCCAGTTGCTCGATCATTACGGCATCGAGACGCCCACCGTAAGCTATCACGACCACAACGAATTCACCCGGGCGCCGGAACTGATCATTCGCATGGAGGAGGGCCAGGATATCGCCCTCGTGTCCGACGCCGGCATGCCGCTGGTTTCGGATCCGGGGTTCCGGCTGGTGAATCTGGCGGTGCGCCACGGCGTGACGGTGATCCCGGTGCCAGGCGCTTCGGCGCTGGTGGCCACCCTGGCCGCGGGCGGATTGCCCGTGGAGGAGTTCCGTTTCGTCGGTTTTCTGCCCGCCAAACGGTTGCCCAGGCAGCGATTCCTGCGGGAACTGAAGCACGAGCGGGCGCTGGTATTCTACGAAGCGCCGCAGCGGGTAACGGAGTCCCTGGGAGACGTCCTGGCGATCCTGGGCGACCGGCCGCTGGTGCTGGCCCGCGAGGTGACCAAGCTCCATGAGGAGTTCTTGCGCGGCAAAGTTTCGGAGGTGCTGGTCCGCCTGAAGGAAAAAGTTGTCAAGGGCGAAATTACGGTGCTGCTCGGACCCTCTGAAGACGGCGCCGAAAGCGTTCCCATTGCCGCCGGGCAGTCGCTTCAGGATGAACTTGACCGCACGATGTCGGAGCAGGGAATCGACGAGCGCGCGGCCTTGAAGCACGTTGCCAAGGCGCGCGGCATTTCGAAGAGTGAAGCCTACCGGCAGTGGCAGAGTGAGAAAAGTGCCCCCGAGGGATGAGGCGCGGCCCGCGCCTCACGCGGCTACGGCAGCGCGGCGGTATCGCAGGTCCTGCCCGCCGTGGCCGGCACCCGGCTGAAGAACTCATCCACCCGATCCAACACTTGATGCGGGCTGTCTGCGCTTTGAACGCTGCGGCGCAACTCCGCTCCGTTGCGCACGCCGTGCGTGAACCAGCTCGCGAACTGCTTCATTTTGCCGATCGCTCCCGGCATCTCCTCGGCCACGAGCATGGCGTAGTAGTCGCGGATCAACTGGTAGCGATCCGCGTCCGTGGGTTCGAGGTAACTCCCCGTGGAAAAGTACTCCTCCATCTGGCGGAAGATCCAGGGATTGGTGGGCGCGGCGCGGCCGATCATCACGGCGTCGCAGCCGGTGGCCGCAAGCAGCGCCTCGGCGTCTCGCGGCGTCATCACGTCGCCGTTGCCGATCACCGGGATGCGCACCGCCTGCTTCACCTCGGCGATCACGTCCCAGCGTGCGCGCCCGCTGAAACCCTGCAGGCGCGTCCGGCCGTGAACGGCGATCGCCTCCACACCGCAGTCTTCGGCCATGCGCGCCACGGGCACGGCCACGATTTCGTCTTCGCTCCAGCCGGTTCGAATCTTGATGGTGAAAGGAATGGACACGGCGGCGCGGATCTTGCGCAGAATCGTCTCAAGCTGCGGCAGGTCGCGCAGCAATCCGGAGCCGCCGCACTTCACTACTTTCTTGGCCGGGCAGCCCAGGTTCAAATCGATCAAATCAAAGCCCAGTTCCTCGATGATGCGCGCGGCCATGGCGAGGTGATCAGCGTCGGCGCCGAAGATCTGCGCGGTGACGGGCCGCTCTTCCTCCGTGTAGTAGAGGAATCGGGTGGACTTGAGGTTCTGGCGCAGCATGCCTTCGCTTGAAACGAACTCCGTCATGATCAGCCCGCACCCGCCGAGGCGCTTGATAAAGCGCCGGAACACCGTATCGGTGATGCCGGCCATGGGCGCCAGAATGTGCGCGGGCCGGATGGCGACGTTTCGAATCTGCAGGGGTTTCAAACGCATAAAGAAGCGGTCCGGGCCGCTTTGACCTCCAGTTTAGGCTGAAAAAGAGGGAATCGTCCACATCGGCGGGTGCGCAGCGGCTTGCACGGCGGCGCGGTTCTAGGGCGTGAGAGGGCGGCCGGCGGGCAGGAGGTCTGAAGCATTGGCAATCGCAAAACGCACCTGGCCCTCGGCCACCAGAGTCCCGTCGCGGTAGGCCATGCCCTTCAATTCTCCCACCGATTCGCGCAGTCTCACCACCCGGGCCTCGACGCGCAGCGTGTCGCCGGGCTGGACCGGCTCGATCATCCGGGCCATGGGAATATTCAAAATCACTGCGACCTTGTCCTTCATTTCCGGCCGCTCCAGTACCAGAACGGCGCCAAGCTGCGTGACCATCTCGAGCACGATGCCCGCCGGAACCACCGGCGCCTCCGGAAAGTGGCCCTGGCCCGCCTGGTCGCCCGCCGAGAAATGCTTGATGGCGGCGATGCGCTCGCCGGGCACGAATTCCGTAATCCGATCGACGAACAGGAAAGGGTATCGGTGCGGCAAAGTGCGCTCGATGTCTGCTACAAGCAGTTGCCGGCTCTCAGGAGTGGGCTCGACCATGGTGTGGGTGCCAGAAGAGGATCAGAGCAGACTCGGATCGATGCCCGGCTGGGGCCCGGTTAGGCGCTTGCCGCCGGGAGTGTGGTGCGCCCCGGCACGCGGGGCTGCGCCCTCCGCGTTGGTCAGGTAGCTCCGCAGACTTGCGCGAGAGCTCACGAAAAAGTTGCGCGTCAAGCGGTCAAGAGCGTGCTCGCGCACGGTTTCTTCCGGCACCAGCGCCCGGTAGACGAAGGAGCGGCCGCGCCTCTCCCGGCTCACAATGCCTTTCAGCTGCAGGTGACCCATCACCGTCATGACGGTGGTATAGGCCAGGGGCCGCTCCGGCAGCAGCCGCCCTCGGATCTCGTGCACTGTACCTTCACCGAGCGCCCACAGCATCCTCATGCAGTCGAGCTCAAGCGGCGGAAGATCGCAGGGATGGTTATGGGTTTTTCGAGGCATAGCCGCTCATCGAGGGTGATGGCCGGCGGCGGGCCCGCCGGGCGCAGCCGCAGTCGTCTCAGACTTCAAGAGCTCCCGGCCCAGAGCGCGGTTCCGCGCGGTCCAATCGCCGGGCCGCGTGCGGTCGGCTTCGAACTGGGCCCGCATGCTTTCGAGCTTGGAATCGAGGTCGTCCAGGTAATGCACCACCAGGGCCTCGGGGAACATCGGCTCTTTGGGAGAGCCGAACTCGAGTTTCCCGTGGTGCGCCAGGATGATGTGCTCGATCCGGTCCCTTAGGCCGGCCGGAAACTCCGGCACGCCCTTGATCTTCTCCCGGACCACGTCGAGCGCGATCATGATGTGGCCCACCAACTGCCCGCGCGTGGAATAGCGGAAAGCTCCGTGATAGCTCAACTCCTCGATTTTCCCGAGGTCGTGCAGAACGAGGCCGGCGATCACCAGGTCGCGGTTGAGCTCGGGGTAATGGTCCGACACGCGGTCCGCCAGCTCCACCAGCGAGCAGACGTGGTCGAGCAGGCCACCGAGGTAGGCGTGATGGTAAAGGACGGCCGCCGGAGCGAGCTTGAATTGACGGGCAATCTCTTCGTCTTCCGTCACGGCCAGGAGGAGCTGCCGGATGGGCCCCTCCGGCATTTGGCGCAGGCGCTCCAGCAGGGACGCGTAGGCGGCCTCCGGATCGCGCCGCCCGCGCGGCAAATAGTCGCGCAGGTCGGCGTCAGCGCCGTGTTTGGCGATGGCGCGCAGCCGGAGCTGCGCTGTGCCCAGGTATTCCTCAACCTGGGCCTTGACCTTCACCAGATCGTTGACTTCAAAATCGAATTCTTCACCGTCGACGTCCCACATCCGGCCCAGGATCACGCCGGTGGCATCTTGCAAGCGGACTTCCAGGTAGGTGCTGCCGGTGCGGGCCTTCTTGAGTTCCTTGCCTTGAACGAGAAAGGTGGTGTTGAGGGCTAGCCCCGGCTTGAGGTCGGCGACGAAACTCTCTTTCATTCGTTCAGCTCAGGGGCGTCGGTGTTGGTAGACTTGACGGCGCCGCTGTCGACGTATCCGGGCGCCAGGTAAATATAGCTCTCGCGCCGCAATTCTCCCAGATAATTGCGCAGCGCGCCCTGAATCCGGTCGTTGTACAGCGTGCTTTCAACCTGCTGTTCGACCTCTTCAAATTTGGGGCTGCCCCCCGTCCTGATTTCCATCACCTTAAGAATGATGTATCCAGACGGAACCTGGACAACGTTTGAAGTCTCATTCACGTCGAGCTTGGCGATGGCGGACGCCACCGCGGGCGCCATCGTCCCCTGCTTGAAGAAGCCGATATCGCCCTGCGGGCCCGCGTCAGCATTGTCCGAGTACTTTTTGACCACGTCCTCCCACTTCGCCCCGCCCTTGAGTTCCGCCAGCGCGTCCTGGGCGCGCTTTTCGGCTTCGTCAGGCTTGTGCTTGTCGTTGGAGATCAGAACCTCCGCCAGGTGCACTCCGCCCGGCGATGCAAAGGCGTCGCGATGGGCCTCAAAATACTTGCGGGCATCTTCGCGGGTGGGGTTCACGCGCGAGCCGACTTCGTGCTCAATCACTTGTTGCATCAGTAGCTGGCGCCGGATCTGGTCCTGGAAGTCCTCCCAGACGATGCCCTGGGCCTCGACGGCTTTCTCCAGCTCCTGCAGGCTGTCCAGATGATTGGCGGCCCGAACGTCGTCCAGCCGCTTCACCACGTCGGTCTCCACGCTGATATCGAGATCCTTGGCCTTCTGCACCATCAGATCCTCGTCGATCAAGCCGCGCAGCAGATTGCCGCGCTGCTCTTGGTATTGCTTTTCGAGCTCCGCGCCGGAGTACTTCTGCGCCAGTTCCTGGCGCAATTCCTGCTGCTTCCGTTCAAACTGCCGCTGGGTGACGATCTCGTTGTTCACCCGCGCGATGATGCGATTGATGATCTTGGCTTCGGCAACGCCGGCCGGCCGGGCGAGCGCCGCCAGGGCAAGAATGACGCAGAGGGTGAGGGCCTTGCTTTTCATGAGTTCGAAGTCCTTTGATGGCAAACGGCCGTTCCAGCCCCGCCCGCCGTTCCCCCGCTCTGATTCTAATTCGAGGTCCTGATCTCCTGCAAGGTTGCCCGCAGGTCGGCCAGCAGCCGCGAGTCGTGCGCCCGCATCCGAAAGCGGAGCGAGCCATCGGGGCGGAGCACCGCATCGCCGTGGCCCCGCATGAAGCGGCGCAGCTTGTCCGTGTCAACGGGCGCCTGCGGGTGAAAACGAATCCATATCTCATCGCCTTTGCACTCGATGGAGTGGATGAGGAGTTGCTCGGCGGCGGCCTTCAGCAGCGCGTAGCCCAGGAGCGTGGTGACCGCGCCCGGTACCGGGCCGTAGCGGTCCTGCAGTTCCGCCGCCAGCTCATCGCGTTCCGTCTCGTTGGCAACGCCCGAAATGCGCTTGTACATGCGCAGGCGCTGGCTCTCGTCCGCGATGTAGGTGCTGGGAATCTTGATGTCGAGGCCGAGGTTGAGCGTGGTGTGGACTTCGAGCGCCGGAGCGTTGCCCTTGAGCTCCTCGACGGTCTGTTCCAGCATTTTCAGGTAAAGATCGAGGCCGATGGCGTTCAGGTGCCCGGATTGCTCGGCGCCCAGCAGATTGCCGGCTCCGCGCAGCTCCAGGTCGAGCGCGGCCAGGCGGAAGCCGGCGCCCAGATCGGAGAACTCCTTCAACGCCGCCAGCCGCCGCCGCGCGATAGGGGTGAGGGCGTCTTCGGCCGGGATCAGCAGGTAGGCGTAAGCGCGGCGGTCTGACCGTCCCACCCGTCCGCGCAACTGATAGAGGTCTGCCAGGCCGAAGCGGTCGGCGTGATTCACAATCAGGGTGTTGGCCCGCGGAATGTCGAGCCCGTTCTCGATGATCGAAGTGGAGACGAAAACATCATACTCGTGCTCGATGAATTTCAGCATCACCCGCTCGAGTTCCTTCTCGCCCATCTGCCCGTGCCCCACCCCGATGCGCGCCGTGGGCACGAGGCGTTGGATGAGCGCCGCCATGCCGAAGATCGAGTCCACCCGGTTGTGGACGAAGTACACCTGGCCGTCGCGGGCCATCTCCTGCAGGATGGCGGCCTGCACCGCACCCTCGCCGAACGGCGCCACCACGGTCTGGATGGCGAGGCGGCCGCGCGGCGGGGTCTCGATCACCGAGAGGTCGCGCAGCCCGCCGAGCGACATGTGCAGCGTGCGCGGGATGGGCGTGGCCGTCAGCGTGAGCACGTCCACGTTGGCGCGGAATTTCTTGAGTTTCTCCTTGGCGGCCACGCCGAAGCGTTGCTCCTCATCCACAATCAACAGGCCCAGGTCGCGGAAGGCCACGTCCTTCGAGAGCAGGCGGTGGGTCCCGATCAGGATGTCAACCCGGCCCGCTTGCGCGTCGGCCACCACGGCTTTCTGCTCGGAGGCGGAGCGGAAACGGCTGAGCATTTCGATGCGGACCGGGAAGGACGCCATGCGTTGCCGGAAAGTGTTCCAGTGCTGAAAGGCCAGCACGGTGGTGGGGGTGAGCACAGCCGCCTGGCGGCCGTCCTGCACCACCTTGAAGGCGGCCCGCATGGCGAGCTCCGTTTTTCCGTAACCCACGTCGCCGCACAGCAGGCGGTCCATGGGCTCGGGGCTCTCCAGGTCGCGCTTGATCTCCGCCAGCGCGCTGAGCTGGTCCGGCGTTTCTTCAAACTCGAAGGCTTCCTCAAATTCCTTTTGCCAGGGCGTGTCGGGCGCGGAGGCCAGGCCGCCGCTCATTTTGCGCTGGGCGTAGAGCTTCAGAAGCTCTTCCGCCATGTCGCGCAATGCGCGTTTTACGCGGGTTTTGGTGCGCTCCCAGGTGGCGCCGCCGAGGCGATCGAGCGTGGGCCTCACGCCCTCGCCGCCCGAGCGGTACTTCTCCACCAAGTCCAGGCGCTCGAGCGGCACGTAAAGCTTCGCCTCCTCCTGGTAGGTGAGCAGCATAAAGTCGCGCCGCTTGCCCTCCACTTCAATCTGGCGCAGGCCCTGGTACAGTCCGATGCCGTGATCGAGGTGCACCACGTAATCCCCCACCTTCAAATCGCTGAGGTCGGAGATGAAGGTGGAGATCACGGACGAGCGGTCGCGCCGCCCGGGCCGCCCCCAGACGGAGCCGCCGAACACGTCGCTATCGCTTTCGACCAGGACTCCCAAATCGCGGAAGGCCACGCCCGCGTCGAGATCGCCGCGTACGATCAGCAGCGGGAGCCTCTCGCCGGGTTCGCTCCGCGCTCCCACCCCCACCGTTCCTTCAAGCGTCCCGGGCGAAGGGCCAGCCTTCGGGCGCGATTTTCGCTCGTCCTCGAACGGAATCGCATACTCGCTCAGAATTTCGTGCAGCCGCTCCACCCGTCCCGAGGCGGCGAGCGCCAGGATCGCCGAGTCACCGGCCGCGATGCGGCTCCGCAGATCGTCCGTCCAATTCCTGAGCGCACCGTGATGGCGCGGGGCGGGTTGCGAAGGCAGGGCAAAATCCTCGGGGCGATCGAGCGAGAGGGTTAGCGCCAGGGAGGCGTTTTCGGAGTTGGGCGAATCGCCGCTGGCCCCGTCGGCTCGCGACTCATCATCCGCCGTCCTTCCCTCGAAAGCGGGAATCCCGGCGGAGCCGGCGTCGTCGCTGGGTGCTGAGAGTGTTTCGCCAGCGGTATGGATTCCCGCTTTCGCGGGAATGACGGCAGGCGCGGCGACAGGGGCATCAACCCCGAGCTCTTTGAAGCCCAGCCGGGGCGCATTTTCGAGCGACCTCCAGAACTCCTCCCCAGATAGGAATATTTCCTGTGGGCGCGGCCGCGGCGGGCTCATATCGCGCACGCTGTCGTAAGCTTCCTGCCATGCCTGATGAATTTGCGGCAGTTGGCGCTGGCGATCCAGAGGTTCGTCCCAAATCACCACGGGCCATTGCTCCGCGGCGCTCCGTGCCCCGGTGGTGTTGCGGCCCGCCTGCCCCAGCAGAGCGGCCAGCGTGTTCGGCCGGGGCTCGGCCAGCGCAGCAAAAAATTCCCAGCCCGGAAACGGCACGGAGTACTCGGGGGCCCACGCAGGCTCGCGCCCGGCGCCGCCCGGGGACGCTTCTCGCGCTGCGAGCCGCGTGATGAGCATTTGAAACAAGCCGGGCGAGCGCCGGATTTCGGAGAGCGGCACGATGCAGGCGGACGCCACCGTGCGGCGCGAGCGCTGCGTGTTGGCGTCGAACTCGCGCAGCGATTCGATGACGTCGCCGAAAAACTCGATCCGCACGGGCCACTCGGTTTCGGGCGCGAATACGTCCACAATCCCGCCCCGCACCGAGTAGAGGCCCGGCGCGGTCACCGGCTCCGACGCCTCGTAGCCGATGCCGGCCAGATGCTCGGCAAAGTCTGAAAGGCTCAGCTCGTCGCCGGGGTTCAGCTCGAGGGCGAGCGAGCGGTAGTAGGCCGCGTCGGCGTAACGCCCGAGGGCCGAGGCCAGGGGCGCCACCAAAAGGCGAACCCGGCCGCGGGCGATATTCCACAGCGCCAGTGCGCGGCGCTCCAGAATCTCCGGATGCGGCGAGCGGCCCTCGTAAGGGGAGCAGTCGAAGGCGGGCAGTGACGCCACAGCGTCCGGCCGCCCGCCGAGCCATCCGAGAAACGTGGCAGCCGCCCGGCTAAGGCGGTCTGCCGATTCGTTGTCTGAGGTCAGCACCAAAACTGGCCGGTCGAGCTCCTGGGCGGCGCCGAATTTGCGGACCACTGCCGCCACGGCGAAGGCCTTGGCCGCCGCAGTGAGTCCGGAGAGGGTGACCGGCCCGCGAACCCGTCCGGCCGCGTCGCAGGCGGCGCGCAAGGCGGGGTGGTTCAGAAGGGGCGCGAGACGAGATTCGAGGCTGGCGGTAAGGCCTCGGGCGGGGGCGTGGTTTTCCTCGACGGGCATCGCTTAGGGGAACGATCGGGTGCAAATCGCGCGCTAACTTCCGGCGCGCCGCGCTTTGATCTTTTCAATCAGCGCCGAGGTGGAATATCCAGCGGCGACAGGCACCGACACCACTTGGCCCCCGGCGGCCTCCACCTCCTCGCGGCCCACAATCGCGCTCGGCCCCCAGTCGGCGCCTTTCGCGAGCACCTGCGGCAACATGCGCGCAATCACGTCGCGCGGCGTGAGATCGTCGAAGACGGTCACGTAATCGACGGAACGCAGGGCAGCCAGCACTTCGGCGCGCTCGCCTTCGGGAACCACCGGGCGGCCGGGCCCCTTGAGGGTGCGCACACTGCGGTCGCTGTTGAGGGCTACCACCAGCACGTCGCCGAGGGCCCGCGCCTCGGCCAGGTAGCGCGTGTGGCCGGGATGGAGCAGATCGAAGCAGCCGTTGGTGAATACCACCCGCCGGCCCTCCCGCTTGAGATCGCGGACACGTTCCACGGCCTCGTCGAGCGGCAGGATTTTGCGGTTTCGGCTGGCTGGGGCTTCGGGCGCTGGCATGTTGTAATCACGTTTATGATATCAGACTGCGCGCGCCGCTAGGGCCGAAGGGGCGGCGTTCGTGGTCGCCCCATGGCGGGCACAAGGCCGGCGCCTGTGTTGGCGGCCATTGCTGTCTGCCCGGCCAGAGGGTAAGCTAGCCGTGACTTGCGGCAGCCAGCCAGGAGGATTCGTGAAAACACGGGCGATGGTGCTTATGATTCTTGTGACGATGTGCGGCGGTGCGGCGCGGGCGCAGTCCCCAAGCTCGCCAGCCGGCCTCCGGGGCGCGCCGCAGTCCGCCGACGAGCAAGCCGATACGCAGGGCACGGAGCCTCCCGCACTTCCCAAACGCATCCGCGTGGGCGGGAATGTGATGGAGGCAAAGCTGGTCAATAAGGTGGTGCCGGCATACCCTCCGCCTGCCAAGATGGCCCACGTTGAAGGCACCGTGATCCTCAACGCGGTCATCGGCCGCGACGGTGCGGTGAAGGATCTAAAGATCGTCTCGGGCCATCCGTTGCTCGCCCAAGCCGCCGTCGATGCCGTCAGGCGATGGCGCTATCAGACTACCCTGCTGAACGGCGATCCGGTTGAAGTGGAAACCGAGATCGACGTGAATTTCACGCTGGCACGCTCAGACGCAGCCGGCACCCCGGCGAACCTGACAGTCGACGCTGAACGGGTGAAGGCCGAGAAGGCGGCGCTGGACGCGGTGGACCCCGCAACCGTCGCCGACATCCGCCAGATGGTCGATCTCGCCGGCGTGAAAGCGCAGATGGTTCGGGTTATGAATGTGTTGATGGGACAACTCCGGCCCTTGATGATTGGCAAGCTGCCGGCCAGCGACTATCGGGAGCAGCTCATTGACGAAGTGATTGCCAACATGACGCAGCGATTCAGCACGGACGAGTTCATCGATCTTTATATTCCCGTGATGGCCCGGCACTTCAGCGACGACGAAATCAAGGGAATTATCGCGTTCTACGAGTCTCCTGTCGGACGCCATTACGTTCAGGAACAGCCGGCTGTCAGCGGGGAATTTCAGGCCGAAATGACCGAGCACTGGCAGAAGGTGGACATGCCTCAACTTATGAGCGAGATGATGCAGAAGATCAAAGCCGACCACCCTGAACTTGAAGAGAAGACGCCCCAGCACTGACCGGGTGGGGCGACTCATGCCCCCACCGGATCGGGCCGACGCAGCACCGCGTGCATTTTCCGCTTGACTCCTTAAATTACTTAGTGTATAAGTATATCATGAGTTATGTAAGGCGCAGCGGATGCGCTTTCACGGTCGGGGACATCATCGCCGTTCCCAGCCCCGCAGCCGGCTGGATGCGGGTAAAAGCAGCCAGGGGAGCGAGCCAAGCCGATGACTCAAATCCGCCCTCCAGCCACGCCTTGAGACCTGCTTCTGGCGCAAAACTCCGCCGAAAACGAATTGGACTGGGCATGTCTTTCATTCCACAAGGGTTGACCTGTTTTTTCGAGAAACGAATTATCGGGGTTAACGCATTGATTCTAAATGTTTTAGGGTTGGATCTGTCAATTCGGTTCATTCCCGTACTTGGCGCGAACGTGTAACGGCGGGAGAAGTTGTTGAAACATTTGCGCTTAGGCGACGTTACATCCGCACGCTCGCTGGAACAGCCCACGGCGGGCCCAGCGCTTGGTCGCTACTCCGCGCGGGCCCGGGGCGCGCTCCTCTTGCAACCCGCAGAACTCCCCAACTCGCTGAAGATAATGAACTTAGAAATAAACCCTTCCCAACTCATTGCAAGCGAAAGGGATAGCACGGGTCGGCGCGCCCTCCGTGGATCAGGTCTAACGTCCCGTGCGGGCGATATTGGAATAGGCGGACTGTCCTGCGGCGTTGACGGCGCGGATCCTGTAGGACGCCTGCTCGTCGGCGGCCAGCGTGGTATCTCTGTACTCGATGGTGTCCGGGGGCAGGGTGGCGAGTTTTTCCCAGCCTCCGGCGCCTTGAGGTGTTTGGCCGGCCGTGCCGTCGATGCGACGTTCCACCCTCACTCCGGTGCGCCCGGCGCCGTGAACCTCCCAGGTCAGGCGCAGCCCGCCCACCTCGGGCTTTACCACCAACGAGCTGGGGGCCTCGGGAAGCACCGGCCAATCGAAATAATCGGCGTCGGCGATCGCCAGCACACTGTCACGCACGGGCACGGGGCCGATGGGCCCGTCTTCCGCGCTGCGGCAGCACAGCGGGGTGATTTTGCCGGAGACCACGTCGATCAGCACCGGGTGGCGGATGCCGCTGCCTTTGATCAGCAGGCTCGCCGTATAGCCTGGGTCCCGGCTCCCGGGCAGGCTGCGCGCGCCGAGCCAGTAGGCCACAATCGCCTTTCCGCTCGGGGCGCGGAACCCGTAGGCGAACGCCGGAGCGCCTGCGCGTCGCGCGACGGCGTTGAGCTCCGCGCTCTCGACGTGAACGGTGGAATCGAAGTGAGTGTTGGAGAAGAGCCAGTTGGAATGGGCGAGCGCGTAATAGACGGGCCGCGGCGTGAAGTCGTCGGGGAGATACCGGAGGCCGTGAATCATGCCGAAATCGTCGTACTCGTTTCCATCGGTGCCTGCCGCCAGGAGCCAGACGAATGTTTTGACGCCCGCCGCCCAGTTGTAGACGAGTTGGCGCGGGATGTACTTCGATTGTACGGAGTCGTCCATATTCGTCCACGAAGGGATCGAATTGAACTCATCGCACCAGAACTGGACGCCCGGCCGCATGCCCGGATAGTGGGCCAGCATTTCGCGCGTGGCCTTCCCGCCTCCGGCGGCGTGCGCCCTGTCGTCCACAGCCTCCGGATTCAGGTTGTGCCCGTAGTTGGGATAAATGTGGTAGGCGATCACGTCGATGCCGGAGGCGCACTGGCAGGTGCCGAGCGCCCTGCGCGTGAAGTCGCCGGAGAGCGGCCAGGCCTGTCCTCCGTAAATGACCTTCGCCTCCGGGTCCGTCTCGTGAACGGCGGGTACGAAGGCCTTGAGGAGCCGCCCGTAGTCCTCGGGATTCGGGCTCGGGTTCCAGTAGTCGATGTCCTGCTCGTTCCACAGCGCCCAGTAATGGATGCGGCCGCGGAAGTGGTTCACCATGAACTTCACGTAACGGATGAAGGCGTCAATTTGCTCCGGCGTAGTAGGCGGCCAGAAAACGGAATAGAGGCTGCGGTCGGGGTTATGGAAACTGCCGGGCTCGGGCACGATGGAGTCCGGACGGCGGCCGGCGGGCGACGTGTACATCGGGTTGCCGTAGAGAAGCTGCACCTGGACTTCGACGCCGTTATCGACCAGCGAATTCACGTAGTCGTCGAGCTCGGGCGACACCGAGAGCACTCCGCGTTTGGGCTCGATCCAGTCCCAGCTCGTCTGGTCGGAGCTGTTCTCGTACTGGCCGATGCGGATCCACTTCACGCCAGCGTCGAACATCCGGGTCCACCACCAACGGTTCCAGGGCAGGTAGGGGTCGCGCGGAAGATCGGAGTTGATGCCGAAGCCGTCCGTGATCTCGGAGGAGCGCCGCGGCGGAATCTCAGCCGGCGTTACAACGCCCGGCCACGCGGCAGATTGTGGCGCCGCCGCACGTGCCGCCGCCTTGGGGTTCGCGAGCCCACGTTTCACCGCGCGGGGGCGAGACTGGCCGCCGGCGCTCAGTGGGGGGAGCGTTGCCGCGGCCACAACCATCATCCACAGGATCCGCCAGCATTTCATGCGAACCATCCGGGGCCTCCGCCGGGCGCACGATCGTATCCGTCAGAGAGAAGCGTGGAGCGCGCCATGGCCGTGAGATTGTTACATAATCGCCTGTCGCGGCATCTGTTATAACATAGGAGTTGCTGGAGGTGGAGATGGGGAAGGGTGTGATGACGCGCCGCGGCTTTCTGGCGGCGGGAGCGGTTCTGGCCGGGGGATGGACGCTGCTGCGGCGCAGCGGGGCCGCTGGCGCCGGATGGCCCGGCGGCGGGAAGTCCACACCGAAGTTGGTGTCGCTGGTGCAATTCACCGACGCGGGGAAGCGCGAAGGAGTGGTGAAAATGGAAAAGGTGGTTAAGCCCGAGGCCGAATGGCAGAAGCTGCTCACACCCGAGCAGTACGAGGTCACCCGCCACGCTGGCACGGAGCGGGCCTTCACGGGCGAGTACTGGAACCTGCACGAGAAGGGGCTGTTCCGCTGTATCTGCTGCGGCAACGCGCTGTTCAGCTCTGAGACCAAGTTCGATTCGGGCACCGGCTGGCCGAGCTTCTGGGCGCCCATCGCGGAACAGAACGTCGATACCCGTACCGATTTGAGCCTCGGCCTGCCGCGCACGGAGGTGCGGTGCAAGCTTTGCGACGCCCACCTCGGCCACGTGTTCGACGACGGCCCCCAGCCCACCGGGCTTCGCTATTGCATGAATTCGGCGGCGCTGAAATTCATCAAGACCGCGCCGGAGTAAGACCGCTCTCAACCGGAGATCGCGGTGTGCGACGCGATGCCGAAGAGGAGCGAACGAGGTTGTCGTCCGTTTCCTAAGGCGGGCCCAGCCCCCTTCACCAGGTATAAATCACGCCGGCTGCCAATATCACGGCCGCAGCGGCGCATGCGAGGGCGAGATACGGATGCTGGGCGCGGATCGAGAATGCCAGGTAAACGTCCGCACAGGCGATGAGCAGGACCACCAACGCCAGGCGCTCACGCGCTCGTTCACGCTTTTCGGCCATGGCGGGCTTTCCGGGGTTCGCGCGCGCGCCGAGAGCCGGCGCGCAACGCACGAGTGCGCGGGCGCCGTTCGCAAGGCGGCGCCGGAGGGCGGCCACGGCTCCTGAGGCGGTGACGCAGCGCTGCGGTGTCCGCAGGCGGGGTGAGGGTTTGGAGCTGGAGGATCGGGAGGCAGGCAGCGATATCCGGCCGCGAGCCGGTGAAAACGCCCAGCAGGAGGAAACGCCGGGCCGAGCCTTGGGCGAGAAGCAGCGTTATCTGGGTCATAAGCAAGCCGGAGCTCTGGGTTCGCGGCGGAACCGGGGATTCAGATCGAAGTCAGCAAGTGCCGTCCGGGCCTTCAAGAGAGCACCTGCTCCAACTCAGCAACCAACGCCATGGCCGGGCCTTTGGCCGCCGCGGCAAGCTTGGCGGCAATTGCGAGGGCGCCCAGCACGAGAGTCAGGAACACGAGGCTGTCGATCCCCGAGGTTGACGTCAAGGCCACCAGGAAGTAGGCCTCGAGTGTCAGTTCGACTTTCTTCGGCACGGACCTCGTGGCGCACTCCCCCGCCTGCGCTCTCCCGCGAAGCGGAGCGCACTGCTCTTCGAGACAGCTAGAGGAGCAAGGCAGGTTCCAAAGCCGTTTCGCACACGTGTCCGCAAGTGGCTGGTATTCTGAGGGATGCCGGCCGACAGGGCGAAGGAGGGTAATGGGTTGTGGATCAACGAAGGTAAGACTGTGCTCATCTTTGCCCAAACGCTTACCAGCGGATGGCGCCTATGAATATTTGACAATTGCGCAACAAGGCCGAGAAAGGTAAGATGCACTCTGACGGTGCAACCCGCCGCCAGGACGGGCTCCGAAATGTTGTGGGACAAAAAAACCCGGGCACCGAATGCGGCGCCA
>Ga0335081_10003379_pt1 | contig 25120 bp, 19 predicted proteins | sample Lox_Sample_35_FD_206713 | JGI IMG/M metagenome (GOLD analysis project Ga0335081, IMG submission 206713) | Soil microbial communities from Loxahatchee National Wildlife Refuge, Florida, United States - Lox_Sample_3.5 | ecosystem: Environmental > Terrestrial > Soil > Wetlands | place: USA...
ATGCCCGGCGGTGAAGGTCCGCCCGGTCCGGCCGGCCCGCCATGCGCCGGTTCTCACCGTGTCCACCGCGTACCCGCCGCGCCCCAGCGGCCGCAGCGCGACCGCCGTGGTTTCAGGAACCACTGTCGCGCCCGCCCGTTCGGCCAGATAGAGGTAGTTCTTGACCAGCGTGTTCTTCGCGTTGTGCCGGCAGCCGGTCATGCATTCCCCGGCCTCCAGGCAGCCGCGGCGGCGTGGGCCGGCGCCGCCGAAGAACGGATCGCCCACCTCCACGCCGGGTTCCTTCCGACCAGCCCGGCCGAAGAACACCCCGACTGGGGCCATGCCGAACGTGTGCCCGACCCCCATGTCCTCGGCGACCTGCTTCATGACCTCGTCCGACGGTGTCATCGTCGGGTTGCGCACCACGCCCAGCATCCGTTTCGCCTGGTCGTAATGCGGCGCGAGCTCGGCGCGCCAGTCGGTGATGTGCGCCCACTGGCGGTCGCGGTAGAACGCGTCCTTCGGCTCATACAGCGTGTTGGCGTACACGAGCGAGCCGCCGCCGACCCCAGCGCCAGCCAAGATGATCACGTTGCGCAGCAGGTGAATCCGCTGGATGCCCATGCAGCCGAGCTTCGGCGCCCAGAAGAACCTGCGGACGTCCCAGGACGTCCTGGGAAAATCGGCGTCCTCGAACCGGCGGCCCGCCTCGAGCACGCCCACCCGGTAGCCCTTCTCGGTAAGCCGCAGCGCGGCGACCGAGCCACCGAACCCCGAACCGATCACCAGCACGTCATAGTCATCCGAAGCCGGAGACACACGCGCTACCCGCCCATCCGCATCACCCGGCATTCGTCCATGGTGCGCGTCTGCCTGTCATACCAGCAGGGCCGAAGGTCCCCACGAACTCCCGGCCTGGTCGACCGCGTTCCCGGTTATCTGATCGAAGTGGGGCAGGGCAGTGAGGCCGAACGGTCAGAGTTTCAGTTCTTCATAGCAGAACCTATTGTCCTATCCTGCAGAATGGTTCTATCATCAGGTATGACGATTGATTACCCGCAGCTCACGCATCGGCAGATTAAGGTCAATGGACTCCCGATCCACGTCCAGACCTGCGGCGAAGGTGATCCGCTGCTGCTGTACTCAGGCATCTGGGGCGAGGTGCCACTATGGGAGCATCTGCTGCCTCACCTGCGCGGCTTCCGCACTATCGCATTCGACCCGCCCGGCATCGGCCGATCTCAGATGCCAGCCGCGCCGATGAGTATGCCTGGCCTGGCAAGGTTCGGCACCGCGGTACTCGACGAACTGCGCATCGAGTCCGCCCACGTGCTCGGCGTATCGTTCGGCGGCGCGGTCGCGCAGCAGATGGCGCTCTCCCACCCCGACCGGGTTGACCGGCTGGTCCTGGTCTCGACCTCCCACGGTACTTTCGCGATCCCCGGGGATCCGTTGGCGTTCTGGCATTTCATCAATCCACGCAGCTATCACCCCGAACGGCTGGAGACGGTCGCGGGGGCCATGTTCGGCGGCCGCCTGCGTGGCGAGCCGGAACTTGTCCGCTCGATGCATGTCAAACGCCCGCAGGACATGATGGCGGTCATGTACCGGCTTGCTCCGCTTGCGGGCTGGACGAGCCTGCCCTGGCTGCACGCCATACGCCATCGCACGCTGGTCGTGGCCGGTGACGACGACCCCGTCACTCCCTTGGTGAATCACCAGGTCATCGCGGCGCTCATTCCCGCTGCCCGATTGCACACGGTTAAGGGCGGCGGCCATATGGCACTGCTCGACAGCGCATCGGAAGTCGGGCCGGTCATCACCAGCTTTCTCCGGGGTGACCAGGGAGACTAGTGATCGGGGTCAGGGCACATTATGTGCTCGCGGCCGACCCGGAAAGAATGGCGTATCTCCGGACCGCTACCACAGCCGCGCCGGCAGACACGAGGAGGCTCAGGATGACGGCACCAGATATCAGCGTCAGCGGCTGGTTCGCGGCTCGTGCCGCACGATCCCCGGATCGCCGGGCACTGAGCTTCGAGGGACAAACGCGCACGTACCAGCAACTGCTCGACCGAGTCGACCGGCTAGCGGCAGGAATCCGGGAACATGGCGTACGCCATGGTGACCGCGTCGGCTACCTGGGCACCAACCATCCCGCGATCCTGGAGACGATGCTCGCGGCATCGCGGCTCGGGGCGATCTTCACCCCGCTGAACTTCCGGCTTACCGGGCCGGAACTGTCCTACATCGTAGGTGACGCGGGCCTGCACACGCTGGTAGCTGACAGCGCGCATCAGGAGGTCATCGATGGCGTACGCGATCAACTGCCAGTGCGCTGCTACCTCGGCGTCGAGGGCGCGGGAGCCGGCTGGCGCGCCTTCGAGGAGATCATCGACCGTGGCGAATTGCTGGCCCGCCCGGACCTTGTGGCAGCCGATGAAATCGCCGTCCTGATCTACACGTCGGGGACCACGGGCCGCCCCAAAGGCGTCATGCTCACGCACGCCAACTTGTGGTGGAACAACACCAACCTAATGCATCTGTGGGACGTTCTCGCGAGCGATGTGACCCTCGTCTCGTCGCCGTTGTTCCACATCGCAGGCCTTAATGTCACCATCCCTACTACCTGGCGCATGGGCGGCGAGGTCGTGCTTCATCGCACCTTCGATGCTCAGGCCAGCCTCGACGACATCAGCCGGTACCGGGTTTCCACCTTGTTCGGGGCACCGACCATGTTCGAGATGATGAGCCGACTTCCATCCTTCGATTCGGCGGACTTGAGCAGCGTGCGGGTCATCGTCTGCGGAGGCGCCCCGGTTCCCGACACGCTCGTCAAGAGGTTCCACGAGCGTGGCATCGCGATGCTGAACGGATACGGGCTGACGGAGACGGCACCCTCAGCGGCCTTCCTGACCGCTGAGTACTCGCTGACCAAAATCGGATCGATCGGTCAGCCTCCCCTGCTGAGCGAAATCAAGATCGTCAGCGATGACGGCGCTGTCGTCACCGGGCCAGGCGTGTCAGGTGAGATCTGCGCGCGCGGACCTAACGTGACGAAGGGCTACTGGAATAAGCCAGAGGAAACCGCGCAGGCTATCGACGCCGGGGGCTGGTTCCACACCGGTGACATCGGATACCTCGACGCCGATGGGTTCCTGTACCTCGTCGACCGGCTCAAGGACATGGTGGTCTCCGGCGGAGAGAACGTGTCCTCGGTGGAGGTCGAGAACGTGCTCCAGGAACACCCATCCGTCACCGAGGTGGCCATCATCGGCGCTCCCGACGAGCGCTGGGGCGAGGCGGTGGTCGCCGTCATAGTGCTTGCGCCCGGACAGTCGGTGACGCTGGCGGAGTTGCGCGAGTTCGGCGGCTCGTCGCTCGCGCGCTACAAGCTGCCCACCAGGCTCTACAGGGTCGGCACGCTGCCGCGCAACCCGGCTGGGAAGATCCTGAAGTTCGAGCTCCGGAAGGAATTCCAGGAAAGCCCGCCCGGCCAGTGAGATGGTGACCGACCCGGCAGGCGTGTGGGCTGGGGAACTTGACCGCACCGGCCCGGATCAACGGCTCCACTGCCGCCCTGGCGCATGGCTCACTGGACGCGGGACCTTCGGACTCGTCATCAAGGACGACAGGTCCTTGCCGACGCTTGCCCCCTGGCTGTGACCTGAATTCGCTCGGCGCTGGACATGGAGGACATGACTCATGCAACAGCTCAACCCATGGGACGCCGCGTTCCTCTACGGCGAGTCACGCGACGCCCCGATGAACATCTGCAGCGTGGCCCACTTCTCACCAGGACCTGACGGCCAGCAGCTCACACTCGGCGAGATACGTTCCGCCGTGGCGAGGAACCTACACAAGCTGCCACCGTTCCGGCAGCGCGTGATCCACGCGCCGTTCGGACTAACGCGACCCCATTGGGCGGAGGACCCGGACTTGAACGTGGACGGTCACCTGTACGCGGTGAGCCTGCCGGCACCAGGCGATCGCGGGCAACTGGCCGAGCAGGTGTCTCTGATCGCCGCCCGCCAGCTCGACCTCACCCGGCCCCTCTGGGAAATCCACCTGATCACCGGCCTGGAAAGCGGCGAGACCGTGATGGTCACCAAGTTTCACCATGCGGCGGTCGATGGGGGGTCAGCCGGGGAGATCATGCCGATCCTCCTCGATCCGGCGCCCGACTCGGCGCAGACGACGGTCTGCGAGCTCCGGCAGCCTGGCCGACTGCCCGGAACGGGCCAGATGCTGCTGCGCGGACTGGCCGGCGCGGCCAGCTATCCACTCGATGTGATGCACCTCCAGCAGCGGATGATGAGCCGCCTGCCGCACATGCTTGAGCTGATCCGTGCTCCCGGCCTGGAGACCGGGCGCCGCGCTCCGGACAACGCGGAGGCCGTGCACCGCCGCGACTGGCAACCACCGATGTTCGGGGCTCCCCGCACCCCATTCAACGGGAGGCTTTCGCAAAACCGCTGCTGGACCTTCGGGCAGGTACCGCTCGACCAGGTTAAAGCCATCAAGAACACTTTCGGCGGCACTGTCAACGACGTCGTGATGGCCGTATGCGCGGCCGCGCTGCGGCAGTGGCTGCACGGCCAGGGGCGCCTGCCAGGCGAGCCTCTGGTGGCAATGATCCCTGTCTCGTTGCGGGCTGCCGGGGATCGCGGGACCTTCGGCAACGAGGTCTCGATGATGATGTCGGCGCTTCCGACGACGGTGGCCGATCCGGTCCAAAGGCTGCGGGCCGCGTCGGCGGCCGCGGCCGCGGCCAAGCGGATGCATTCCGCGATGGGCGGGGATTTCATGTCCAACGCGCTGCGGACCGTCATGCCCATGCTGGCCGCTCCGCCGTCTCGGCTGGCAGCCGAGATGCCCGTCCCGAACCTGCCCCGTTACCCGGCCAACCTGTACATCTCCAACGTGCCCGGACCGCCCGGACCGCTTTACCTGGCCGGAAAGCAGATGCTGACCTTCTACCCCGCGGCCTTCCTGCCCAAAGCCATGGGGCTGAACATGGTGGTGCTCAGTTACAGCGGCCGCCTCAACTTCGGGCTTATGGCCTGCCCGGACCTGGTCACCGATGTCGAGGGCCTGATGAATCACGTGCTCGAGGCAGTGAACGAGCTGACCAACGCGGCCGAAGCCGCAATGTATTAACGCAGTTGGCGTAGGTAGGAATCGGTGGTCTCCGCCGCCTGGACACGGATCCGGCCGTTGACAGCCAAGGCACCATCAGGGCGTGCTACGACCGGGCTCAAGTCCAGTTCGGCGATCTGCGGGAGATCGTCGGCCATCGTTGAAACCCGTAGCAGCATCTCCTTGAGTGACGTAAGGTCCGCGCCGGGCGCGCCGGGGTGTCCGAGAAGCAGTGGGGTAGCGGGTATCGAGCGGATCAGGACGTCGGCGTCCGATTCGGTAAGTGGAGCCAGCCGGGCGGCGGGATCAGGCAGGACGTCAGGGGCGTCGGCGAGCCCGAACAGCACCAGCGGGCCGAACACCTGCTCCTCCAGAACGCTGATCTTCACCGGCACGCCGCCAGTGATCATCGGCTGGACGATAACGCTGGCCAGCCCGTTGCCGAACGTCTCTCGCAGAGAGCGGTATCCCCGCCGGACCTCATCCGCGCCGTGCAGGTCGAGCAGGATGGCGCCAGCGCCGCTTCTGCGTACCGCCAGGCCGGGTACATCCGCTTTGAGTGCCACGGGGCCGCCGAATCGTGCCGCCGCCGCGATCGCACCGTCCTCGCTGGTGACCGCGACACTCTCAACCAGCGTCAGGCCGTAGCAGCCGAGCAGCTCCGCGGTCTGCTCCCGGGGCAGCCAGCCGCCCTCCGGGGTCCCGGCGAGAAAGGTGACTACCAGTTCCCTCGCCCGATCCTGGTACAGGCCTTGCAGGTCGGGAATGCTTCCAGGCGGAGTCGCGCGCCACATGCCGTAGCGCGCTGCATGGCCGAGAGCACGGGCGGCGGACTCTGGATAGGCGTAGGCGGGCACGGCGGGGAAGCCCCCGTCCGGGCCCGGCAGCAGCCGGACCACTTCGACTTGGTCCATCACCGCCGCGGCTATCGGCACTGGCAGCCGCGCGGCGCGCACCTCGGGAACCAGGTCGCTGGTCGCTGTGGTGGCCGTCAGCGCCAGCACCGCGTCCACGCCGGGGTCGCCGCCAACGAGTTCCAGGCACCGGCGGAAGGTACCGGGTGCGACCACCGCTGTGGTATCGACCGGCCCGGCCACCGCGGCAATGGAGGGGAGCAACTCCCGCAGTGCCCGCTGAGTGCCTTCGGCAAGGCAGGCGACCTGCAGACCTGCGTCGCCACACGCGTCTGCGGCGAGCGTCCCGCCGCCGCGGGTGTTGGAGATGACGCCGACCCTGGGCCCCGCGGGCACCGGCTGTGCTGCCAGCAGTGCCGCGGTTTCGAGAAGCTCGCCAAGGTTGGCGGTGGCGATCACGCCAGCCTGCTCAAACAAGGCCTGCCGGGTGAGCTGCGGGGTGGCCCTCGCCGCGGCGCGAACCGCGGCCAGGCGCAGGTCGGCTGCAGACCGGCCCACGTTCACCGTCAGAATCGGCATGGTACGGCCGACGGTACGGGCCGTTCGGGCGAACTTGCGCGGGTTCCCGAATGAATCCAAGTAGAGCACGGCCAGCTTTGTCGCCGAATCAGACTCCCACCACATCAGCATGTCGTTACCGGACACGTCGTCCTTGTCGCCGAGGGAGACAAACGAGGAGATGCCGATGCCCAGCCGGGACAGGTGCTCGAGCAAGACGACGCCGACGCCGCCGGACTGGAGCGCCAGGCCGGCCATTCCCGGCCGGGGGTGGCGGGCTGCGAACGTCGCGTTGAGGGAGATGGCCGTGTTAGCCACGCCGAAGCAGGTCGGCCCGACCAGCCGCATGCCGTTGCGGCGGCAGACGCCCAGCAGCTGGGCCCGGGCCGCGCGATCCAAACCCGAGGTGGTCACCACCAGGGCCTTGACCCCCCGCCGCCCGCAATCTTCGGCGATACCGACAACGGCGGCCGGCGGCGCGGCGATGACCGCCAGGTCGACCGGCTCGGGCAGAGCGGCCGCGGATGGCACGCAGGGCATGCCGCTCACCTCGGCCGCGTGGGGGTTGACCGCGTAAACCGGGCCGGAGAAACCGCCGTCGACGATGTTCTGCGAGATGGCGCGCCCGACCGAGCCGAGGTGGCGGCTTACGCCGATGACGGCGACCGAGGCCGGGGCGAGCACGTGCCGCAGGCTCGCCACGTCGGCGGACCGCTCGCGTTCGGCGACCGCGTCACGGTAGGTGCTGAGGTCGGCGTCACCCTCGTCGGTCGGCAGGGGAAACCTGAGGTCGTACACGCCATCATGGAGGGTACGGCGTGCCCGCAGTCCGGCATTGGCGAAAACCTGCAGCATGAGCGCGTTCTCATAGAGCGTCTCCGCGACAAAGGTGCGGACTCCCCGGGTGCGGGCCAGTGAGATCAGGTGTTCCAGCAGCAGCGTGCCGATACCGCGGTTGTGCAGGTCATCGGCAACCGATAGGGCGACCTCCGCCGATCGGGCGCCGTCGTCGGTCATCTCGTAGCTGCCGCAGCCGACCACCCGGCCTTCCAGTACCGCTAGCAGTGCGGCGCGGCCTGGCGCAGGCTCGCGGCATATTCGGCGAGCCTCCTGCTCGGCAGCGGTCCGGCTCATGCCGAAGAAGCGCAGGTATATGTTCTGCGGGGACATCTTGGCGTGCATGCCCCGTACCGCATCGAAATCGTCAGGACGCGCTGGCCGGATCTGGATCGTGGTCCCGTCGGTCAGTAGGGCATAGGTGCCAAGTACTGCCTCTGTCACTTCACCGCCTCAGTGCCGACCTCCGGCGCCATCGCGCTCGCTTACTGCGAGTCCGGCACCATGGGACCCTCGCCGGACGGGTCGAGCACGCCCTCCTCCAGCCAGGCGTGGCGGCCATTGAGTACGTCTTGCGCGACGGCATATGTAGCGCCGTCGGCGTTGTGCCACAGGTCGTGGAACAGCCGCTCTGCGCGCAACTGACTCTGCGTGCAGAACAGGTCGGCTAGCTCCTCGATAGCCTTCGCATCCTCGGGTCGCTCCGCAGCCATGGTCCGGGCGTAGGCCACCGCGCAGCAGATGCCGTATAGTTCCGCTCCGATGTCCACGATCCGCCCGAGGAAAGCGCCGTGCTCCTCCATCTTCCCCCGCCACAGGGACATGCCGTAGAAGGTTGAACGGGCCAGCTTGCGGCAGGCGCGCTCCGCGTAACGCAGGTGAGCCGCCAGCGGCCCGAACTCGTGGTACGCGGCTGGGTTCTGTCCTGCTCCCACGGCCAGTTTCGGGTACCACTGTGCGTAGAACCGGCCCGCCCGCCTGAGGACCTTTCCTTTCTCCTTGAGCGGTACGCCTTCTTCGATAAGGTCTCCGGCCACGCTGAGGTGCTGATCCACCGCCTCCCTGGCGATGAGCAGGTGCATGATCTCGGTGGAGCCCTCGGTGATGCGGTGACCGCGCATGTCGCGCAGCGCTTGCTCGACCGGGACACCGCGCACCCCACGTGCCTTCAGCGACGCGGCTGTCTCGTAGCCGCGCCCGCCACACACCTGCATCAGGTCGTCCGACACCTTCCAGCCCAGCTCGGTTGTGTAAAGCTTGGCGAGCGCTGCCTCGATCCGCACGTCATTGCGCTTCTCGTCGGCCAGGCGACTGGTCACGTCGACCACGGCCTCCAATCCGAACGCGGTCGCGGCGATCAACCCGATCCGCTGCGCCACCTCGTTATGCTGGCCGATCGGCTTGCCCCACTGGACCCGCGCGCTGGCGAACTCCCTCGCCACTTTCGCCGACCATTTCGCCACGGCCGCGCATTGCGCCGGTATTCCCATCCGCCCGGTATTCAGCGTGGTCAGGGCTATCTTCAGCCCGAGTCCCTCGCGGCCGATGACGTTCTCCTTCGGCACGAACACATCGGTGTAGCGCGTGAGCGAATTCTCAATTCCGCGCAGGCCCATAAACTCATTGCGAGCTTCAGTGATAATACCCTCGGACTCGCGCGGCACGATGAACGCAGTGATACCGCCCTTGTGTCCGTTTCCGCGCGGGACCTTCGCTAGGACGACCATGACCTCGGCCACGGTGCCGTTGCTGGTCCACAGTTTCCGGCCGGTGATCCGGTAACCGGAGCCGTCTTCCGTGGGTACCGCGGCGCACGTCATCTTCGCCGGGTCGGACCCGACGCCAGGCTCGGTCAGCGCGAACGCGGACAGGCGTGTGCATAGCCTGGGCAGCCAGTATTCCTTCTGTTCCTCCGAGCCGAAGTACAGCAGTGGCTGCGGTGCGCCGATCGACTGGTGCGCGGACAGCAGCACGGCCAAGCTGGTGTGCCAGGTGCCGACGAGCATCAGCGCCCGGTTGTAGTAGACCTGGGACAACCCCAGGCCACCGTAGCGCTGCGGTATTTTCATGCCTAGGGCGCCGATTTTCTTCAGGCCGTCGGTCACTGCTTCCGGTATCCGGCCCTCTTGCTCGATGGCCAGCGGATCGACATTCTCCTGCAGGAAATCGCGCAAGATGGCGATGAATTTATCACCATTGGCGACGTCGCTGTCAGGGAGCTTCGGCTGGGGATAGATTAGGTCGAGGCGGAGTTGGCCGAGGAACAAGTTCTTCCCGAAGCTCGGCAGTGTCCATTCCTTCTCGCGCGCAGCCTCAGCGACAGCACGTGCCTCCCGGGCATCGGCATTGGTTGACATTAGCAGCTCCACTCTTCCTCGCGGTCGACGTAATATCGGCCGTGCGCATTGGTCAAAACCCAGCACGGCAGTCTCTCGACGCGCTCGGCACCTATTGACGCACTCAGGGCAACGGGGAACCAGGGCCGAAGGTCCTCAGGGACCGCGACACTCGGCACCGGATCGTCCAGCTGTCGCCCGCGCCGGCCGACTTGCGCACCAACATGGCCCAACTCGGGCCTAACTCGCGATACTGACACCCTGCGCTGCCTCGGTTAGCTCATCGATGGCCTCCACCACGTAATCCATGAGGCTCCAGACATCGGGGACCAGGTCCGGGCAGGCCATCAGCCCGAAGTCGAGGCTGCCGGAGTAGCTGAGCACCACCATGTTCAGCCCCATCGTCATCGGCAGGAAAGCTGCGGGGTAGAAGGTGAGCATCTGCTTTCCGGCCAGGTAGAGCGGCCGGGATGGACCTGCCACGTTGGAGATGTAAAGATTTGCCGGGTAACGGGGCGGGTGGGGAACCGGCATCTCGGCAGCTAGCCGGAACATGGGAGCGGCCATCATGGGCAGGACGAACCGCAAGGCGTGGGCCATGAAGTCCCCACCCATCGCCGAATGCATGTCCTTGGCGGCGTCTGCGGCCGCGGAGGCGGCTTTCAACCGCTCCGCCGGGTCGGCCACTGTCGTCGGAAGCGCCGACCTCATCATGGAAACCCGGTTGCCGAATTTGCCGCTTTCCTCATCGGAACGCAACGAGACGGGGACCAGAGTCACGAGCGGGGCACTGGGCAGCGCCCTGCGGTCGAGCAGCCAGCGCCGCAGAGCGGCCGCGCACACGCACATCACGACGTCGTTGACGGTACCGCCGAAGGCGTTCTTGATGGCCTTCACCCGGTCGAGTGGCACCTGGCCGAAGGCCCAGCTGCGATTTTGCGTCACTCTTCCGTTGAAAGGCGTGGGCGGAGCCCCGAACATGGACGGTTGCCAGTCTCGCGGGCGAATGCTCCCCGGGAGGCCCGATGTGAGGTGCCGGGTTTCCTGGCCGGGAGCACGGGCCAGCCCCGTCATGTGGGGCAGGCGGCGCATCATCTGTTGCTGGGAGTGCATCATGTGCAGCGGGTAGCTGGCGGCGTCGGCGAGCCCTCGCAGCAGCATCTCGCCAGCTCTGGGCGCCGGGCCGGGCCTGGGGAGGTCGGGGATCGGCACCTGCGGTGAATCGGGAGCCGGGTCGAGGAGGGTGGTCATGACCTCCCCGGCCGCCCCGCCATCGACCATCGCATGATGGAACTTGGTGACCAATGCGGCCCGGTCGCCGTCCAGGCCGCTGATCAGGTGGATTTCCCACGGGGGCCGGCTGAGGTCGAGCGGGCGGGCGGCGATCAGGGCTACCTGCTCGGCCAGCTGCGCGCTGTCGCCGGGCGGTGGCAGCCTTACCTCATGCAGGTGATCATCGACGTTCAGGTCACGGTCGTGCGCCCAGTGGGGCCGTGGCAGTCCGAACGGAGAGCGGACGATTCGGTGGCGGAACGGCGGCAGCGCGAGCAGGCGCCGTGCCACGGCGGAGCGCACGTCATCGAGGGTGAGTCGCTGGCCGTCCGGTCCTGGGGCGAAGTGGGACACGCTGCAGATGTGCATCGGAGTAGTACGCGTCTCTTGGTAAAGGAACGCCGCGTCCCATGGGTCGAGTTGTCGCATGCTATATATGTCCTTAATTCGTGCTGGACGGCGCGACCCGTCCGGGCGTGGTGAGCTACACGGGCAGATTCATCTGGCCGCACGCGACCTCCTTGCCGTACAGCCAGTCGACGTGCTTGTAGTCAGCCGGGTTGCGATCCCGCAGCAGCTCATTCCGGATGGACCGGGTGAGGCCATCGCAGTGCCACAAGTCACCCCAGCTTCGGGCAGTCACCTGGACCTGGGAGGTCCGTTCGGTGCGGAGCTTCTGATAGGCGTCAAGGGCCACTCGCCACTCGTCCTGGCCGTCAGAACCCGGCGGCGGCGCTTGCGCCGCCAGCGTCCAGGCGTCCTCGATGGCCTGACAGGCACCCTGCGCCAGGTACTGCAGCATCGGGTGTGCCGCGTCCCCGGTGAGGGCCAGACGGCCCTGCACCCAGGTGCTGACCGGGAGGCGGTCGAACATGGGCCAGCGTCGCTCGCGCCCGAGCTTGGCAGCACCGTACTGAACCTGCCGGCAGCAAGCGGAGAACACGGTGTCCAGCTCGTCCGGGCCGCCCCAGTCGGCTTCACCCCGCTGATAGGCCGGTGAGGCGAAGACGGCTACCTGGTTCAGCATGTCACCCTGGCGCAGGGTGTATTGCACGAAGTGACGCCCGGGTCCGACGTAGACAACAACGTCCCCGAGCGACAGTCCCTCGAGCTCGACTGCCTCCGACAGCGGAATGGCGCCGCGGTAAGCGACGTAGCCAGAGCAGATCGGCTCATCGTCGCTGAGGCCCCTCCGCAGCGTGGACCACAGGCCATCGGCGGCGACCACCAGCGCGCCGCGGTGCGTCGCCTGGCGTGTGACCGCTGCCGCCATGTCGGGCCCGTTTTGTACCGCGAGGACCTGGGCGTCGGGTACGAGGTCGACGCCGGCGCGCTTGCAGGCACGGAGGAGGATATCGAGCAGGTCACCGCGGTGGATCACGACGTACGGAGCCCCGTACCTGTCCTGGAAACCCCGGCCGAGGTCGAGGTGGGTGAGCTCGCTGCCATCGAGGGCGTCCTTGAGCACCAGCCGGCGGGGTAGCACCCCGGCGGCGACAACCTCGTCGAGCAAGCCCCATTCCCGCAGGATCCGGGTGGCGTTGGGACCCAGCTGCAGCCCCGCACCGACCTCGCCGAAGGCGGGCGACTGCTCCAGCACGCGGACCCGGCGCCCGGCTACGGCGAGTGCATAGGCGCTGGATAGACCGCCAATGCCCCCGCCCGCGACGATGACGTCCGGATCGGCAGCCCGCCCGGCGGGTGCGGTGTTCATGTCATGTTCTCCCTTATGGATTCAGGCTTTATGGGTTCAGGTCACAGCCAGGGACTGAGTGCCGGCATGGTCTCGTGGTTCACGATGGTGATCCCTGCGGTTCCGCGGCCCGTCAGCCACCGGGCCAGGGCGGCAGGCGAGCCGCTGATCTGGGTCGGCGGGCCGGCTCCCGAGCCAGACCAGACGTGATCGCCAGATCGGAGCTCCAGGGCCGCGTCGCGGCCCCGGGCTGAGCGCAGGCGGACGATGTCTGTCACCAGGGCGGCGCACAGCTCCTCCGGCAGGTCCTCGAAGTCCGCGCCTGCGCCGAGGTCAACCGCATGCACGGCCACCTCGCGTGTCCGCATCCAGGGGATCTCCGTGGCGGCAACGGTACGGCCCTGGGCGGTGACAACCTCGGTGGTCCACCGGTCATCCGGCAGGTCGTCCAGGTCAGCGGCCAGCAGCGTCGCGGTGTCCGCAACGAACCTGCGCAGGCGATGCGCCGGCCAGGTCGCGGCGTCCTCGATCTCACGCGCGCGCTGCTCCGGCGATGCGTACATAGGAGTGGGCTCGCCGGTCCTGGCCCAACGGACGAGTCGGCGCAGCGCCTCTGCGTTGAGGCCCACGTGGGCGACCACGTGTCGCCGCGACCAGCCGGGCAGGCGGGTCATGGCGGCGAGGTCAGCGTCGGGCAGTCGTTCCACCGACGTGGTGAACAAGGCGGTGCCCGTATCCATCCAGGACCGGAACACGCCGGCCACGGCTGTGGTGCTCATCGCGGTGCCGCGTCCGCCTGTGCGAGATTGTCCAGCCGCCCGATCCCGCTGATCTCCGTCACCAGGCGCATCCCGTTCGCGAGGTAGCGGCTCGGCTTTCGGGCATGGCCAACTCCGCCCGGAGTTCCTGTCGCGATGATGTCACCGGGCCGCAAGGTAAGGATGGTGGAGATGTACTCCACCAGAGCGGCCGGCTTGAAGACAAGGTCATCGGTGGTCGCCTTCTGGACGATCTCGCCGTCTACCGATGCGGTCAGCATCAGGGCCGGTGCGGTGCCGCCGGGCAGCTCATCAGGCGTGACTACTACCGGGCCGACGGGGGTTGACGCTTCGAATGTCTTGCCCTGCAGCCATTGCGGGGTGCGGTACTGCCAGTCCCGCATGGTGACATCGTTGATCACCGTAAAGCCCGCGATCGCCAGTGCCGCCTCCTCGGCGTTCGCCCGCCGCACCATACGGCCGATGACCAGCGCAAGCTCAGCTTCCCAGTCGACGGCGGCGGATTCTGGCGGAAGCAGGAGCGGATCACTTGCTCCGATGAGCGCCTCCGGGTACTTGGCGAACAGCGTCGGGTAGCCGGGCAGCTCGCGGCCCATCTCCAGGATGTGAGTGCGGTAGTTGAGACCGACGCAGATGATCTTCCCGGGTGCCGTCACCACCGGGGCCAGGTCCACGGCTTCTGCGTAATAGGTTGCCTCGGCATCCGCCGCGTAGGCCGCCCAGTCCGGGCGGCGCAGGACCGCGCCTACGTCCGGCAGCCCCAGGTCGACATAGCCGCCGTCATCGACCCGCACCGCACGGGTGCCGTCCGCGGTGCGGAGGGTAGCCAGCCTCATGCGGACGCTCCCTCCAGGCGGTCCCGGTAAAGGTTCAGCCGCTCGAAGATGGGTGTGTCGCAGAACCGGAACAGGTCCAGCTGAGTCTCGGCGCCGATGGTCAGTGGCACCCAGGAGGGCACGACGAACAAATCGCCGCGCTCGACCGTCCATTCACGCTGGCCGACGGCTATGGTGCCACGGCCCTCGAACACCTGCCAGACCGCTGAGCCGACCTCTCGCCGCGTGGCCGTCTGGGTACCCTCGCGCAGCCGGTGGAAATCGGCGCGAATCGTGGGCAGCACGTCGCCGCCGGTGGTCGGGTTGGCGAAGCGGACCGCTGCGTGCCCCGGTTCGATCACGCCCGGGTATCCCTCGGCTTCGAGATCGAGCTGGTCGCGCAGCGCGGCGTCGGTGTATTCCCACCGGTAGGCGCCGATCGGGGTGCTCGGCTGCGCCTCGACCTGCGAGGCCGGGAGCAGCCCCGGATGCGCCCACAGCCGCTCTGAACGAGACCGTGCCGGGGTGTCGGTTGAGGTGATCTCGTCGGGTCCCAGCTCGAAGAACCCGGTGTTGGCGTAGTGCTGGAACGGGATGTCCAGGCCGTCCAGCCAGGCCATGGGCGAGTCGCTGACGTTGTGGTGGCCGTGCCAGTTCCAGCCGGCCTGGGGCAGGAAGTCCCCGCGTCGCATCGCGACGGGGTCGCCATTCACCACGGTCCAGACGCCCTCGCCCTCCACGACGAACCGGAAGGCGTTCTGCGTATGCCGGTGCTCCGGCGCCGTCTCGCGAGGCTCCAGGTACTGGATCGCCGCCCACAGGGTCGGCGTGGCATACGGGGCACCGCCAAGTCCCGGGTTGGCCAGCGCGATGGCGCGCCGCTCGCCGCCACGCCCGACCGGCACCAGTTCGCCGGCCCGCTGCGCGAGCGGAAGCAGGCCATCCCGCCAGCGCCAGACGTGCGGCGCCGCCGACGCCGCAGGTTGCGCTGGCATCAGCTCACCGATCTCGGTCCACAAGGGGACCAGCAGCTCCTGTTCGAAGCTCCGGTAGAGCGCTTCCAGCTCCGGCGTATGGTCGGGCTGGCCCGGCGCATCTCCTGCGCGGATCTTGACCGGGGAATCGGCGAAATGAGTCGTCATGCCCCCATAGTAGCCGAAATTCTGCCCAATGGGATACAAGATTCTGCTGTACAGAACGAACTCGGGCGGGCGGCCGCCGACGAGACCGCGCTCCGGGGATGTAACGGAACGTCTCCGCGGGATAGCCTGTCTAGGAGTGAGATGCGTGCCACATGGGCGGATAGGCATCACTCGCGGAGCGTCAGGTTTGAACCCGATCGCGTCGGCACGGCGGTTCGGTGTCCGTGTCCGGACGGGAGGTGCAGGCGTGTCAAGACCGCCGTTGTGGCGCCAGATGTACGACCGGGTCGAGCGTGCGGTCGCTCCGCGGCTCGAGGCAGCCGTGCGGACCGATAGGTTCGCAAGCGCCTTGGCGGCGGCGGCCAAGGCCCGGGCAGACCTGGACCGTCGTCGGGTGCAGATCGCGGATCGCCTGGGCGCGGTCAGTGCCCGCGGGCTGCACCTGTGGAACCTGCCCGCGGCCGATGACGTGGCCCAGTTGCGCGCGGAGATTCTCGAACTGGACCGGCGAGTGCGAGACCTCACCCGCCAGCTGGACCAGGCAGGTTGGGAGGTGCAGACGGATGGCCGTGATGACGAGCCCGGCGGAGATGCTGGCGTGGATCCGCTCTGATGTGGAGCGCCAGGCGGTCCGCACACGCAACGGAGTGAAGTACCTCGCCGGAATCGGACGGCCGCAGGTTGGGCAGACACCTAAGGACGTCATCTGGAGGCGGGACAAGGTCGAGCTATGGCGCTATCGCAGCGACCGACGGCGGTGGCGGCCTCCGGTGTTCATCATCTACAGCCTGGTCTGCCGCAGTTACGTGCTGGATCTCTCGCCGGACAACACGTTCGTGGGGCGCCTGCTCGATGCAGGACTGGATGTGTTCCTTATCGACTGGGGGGTGCCCGACGAGAAGGATGCGGATAACAGCTTCGAGACCTATGTCGACTACTACCTGCCGCAGGCGGTCAGGGCAATACTGGATGAGGCCGGATCGGATGGCCTCACGATCCTGGGTTATTGCTCGGGGGGTGACCTGGCGCTACTTCTGGCTGCCCGTCATCCCGAATTGCCGATCCGCAACCTCATCACCGTGGCCACGCCGGTCAACTTCTCGGAACTCGGTATGTTCAGCAATCTGTTCAGCGACGGCCGACTCGATGCCGATGCGCTGCTTGATGCCACCGGGAACGTGCCGCCGGAGAACATGCGTAACGCATTCAGGGTTATCAAGCCGACCGGCGACATCAACTCCTACGTGATGTTGTGGCAGAACCTCTCGAGCGACGAGCAGATGGCGGCCTTTCAGGCTATGGGCCAATGGACCAAGGACCATGTGCCGTTTCCCGGCGCAACGTTCCGCCAGCTGGTCCAGATGATGCGTGACAATGCCATCATTAACGACACAATGCTGCTCGGCGGGAAGCCGGTGCATCTGAAGGATATCCGCTGTCCGTTCCTCTCGGTGTTGGCCGAGCGCGACCACATCTCTCCCGCGCCTTCGGTAGCCCCCGTCGTTGATTTGGTCGGTTCGGCGGACATCGAGCAGATCCGGCTGCCAGCCGGGCACGTGGGCCTGTTGGCGAGTCGCACCGCGTCGAACTGGACGATCCCTCGCCTCGTCGACTGGATTCAACGCCACAGCGAGGAGTTTCCGTGAAACTCATTCCGACAAGCGAAGTCTCTTCCGACCAGTTGAGCGAGTTTTTCGCCCGCATACCAGACGGCGAGCAGGCTTTTCTGAAGGAAGACGTTCGCGACCCTGGTACCATCGCCGCTTGGCGGCAACCCGGGCCGGCCCGCCGTGAGGCGGCCATAGACCAAGCAGGGACCATTGTCGGCGTAGTGTCGGTGATCCCGGAACTCGGCTGGTCGGATCATGTTGGCCGGGTTCTGCTGTTGGTCGACGCGGCGTATCGCGGCAAGGGGGTCGGTCGCGAGCTTGCGCGAGCCGCTCTGACCCAGGCGCTCGAGCTCGGCCTATCAAAAATCATCGTCGAGGTGGTCGCAGACCAGCAGCCAGCAATTAACATGTTCACCGCGCTCGGTTTCGATCCTGAGGCACTGCTTCGTTCGCATGTACGTGACCGGAACGGTGATTTCCACGACCTGATAGTTCTCGCCCACACTGTCGGGGAGAACTGGCAAGCGTTCGGGTTGGTCGGAATTGATGAGGAGCTTGCCTAGCCGGGAGCGCGAGCGCCAGAGCGGAGCTGGCATTCCGGAACATCGGATAGACTATTCTGCTATGAAGAACCAGCCGGCCTACGCGCTCAACTCGGTGGACCACGCGCTCCGGCTCGCGCTACTGCTGCAGCGGGAGGGGCCGCTGACCGTGTCGCAGGCCGCCGAACGCTTGGGCGTCGCGCGGTCAACGGCGCACCGGCTGCTGGCCATGCTCGTTTACCGGGACTTCGCCGAGCAAGGCAAGGACCGTCGCTACCTGCCCGGCCCGGCGCTGTACCCCGGCGGGCTCGCGCCGGAGCAGACCCTGACGCTGAAAGAAGTCGCCCGGCCGCACCTGCAGGTGCTGGCGGCTAAGGTCAACGAGACGGCAAACCTGATGGTCCGGGTCGGAACACAAGTCCGCTTCGTCACCACCGTCGAATGCGACCAGGTGCTGCGGGTAGGGGACCGCGTCGGCCGGGTGCTGCCCGCACATCTCACGTCTGGCGGCAGGGCCCTGCTCGCGGCGCTGGCCGCCGGCCAGCTCGCCGAGCTCTACCGCAACCAGGACGTCGACTTGGCCCGGTTGCACAAGGAGCTGACCATCGTCCGCCAGCGCGGCTTCGCGGTTAACGACCAGCTCACCGAGACCGGGGTCTCTGCCGTCGGCGTGGCGCTGCCGGGACCGGCCGGCGCGCCCCAAGCCGCGCTCTCACTGGCCATCCCCTCGGCCCGGTTTCACCGCAGCCAGCTGCCGACCTGGGTATCAGCGCTGAGCACCGCCGCAGCCGATATCCAGCGCGACCTCACAGCCACCCACCACACAGCACCCGCCGCAGGCCATTCGCTCAACGGTGATTCAAACTGAACGCCCGGGGGGAAGCGTAACCGTCGGCTCGGGCCTGGGTCGGCTTGTCCTCGCGGTCAGCTGGCGAGCCCCAGCACGCGCGCGGTGTTGTCCTTCAGGATCAGCGGCCGGACCTCCGGCTTAATGTCCAGCGCCGCGAAATCACGCAGCCAGCGATCCGGCGTGACCATCGGGAAGTCGGACCCGAATAGCACCTTGTTGCGCAGCACGGAGTTCGCCGTGCGCACTAGCTGCGGGGGGAAGTACTTCGGCGACCAGCCGGACAGGTCGAGATACACGTTCGCCTTGTGGGTCGCCATCGAGATCGCGGAATCGTGCCAGGGGATCGACGAGTGCGCCAGGATCACCACAAGCCCGGGGAAGTCTGCGGCAACATCATCGAGCAGCATGGGATCCGACAGGCCCAGCTTGATCCCGCGACCGCCCGGTAGGCCCGCACCGATCCCGGTCTGGCCGGTGTGGAACAACGCCGGCACCCCCATCTCCTGCAGCGTCTGATACAGCGGATAGTAGGTCCGGTCGTTGGGCCGGAATCCCTGCAAGCTCGGGTGGAATTTGAATCCGCGCACGCCGTGATCCTCGACAAGACGGCGCGCCCGCCGGACTGCGGCCTCGCCGGTGAGCGGGTCGACCGAGCCGAACGGGATCAGTATGTCCGCATAGTCCGCGGCGGCCTCGGCGATCTCCTCACTGCGAGGCGCCGGATGACCGAGTGCCGTCTCAGCATCGACCGTGAAGACCACCGCGCCGATGTTGCGCTCGCGGTAGTAGGCCGCGACGTCGTGGATGGTAGGCGTGGGGGGATGCTCGCCTCTGAAGTATGCGGCGGAAGCGTCCAGAAGTTCCAGATCGAGGGAGGTCCGGCCTTGGGTGTCGGCCTCGACATGCACGTGCACGTCAAAGGCCGAGAGACGGTCAAGGTCGAGATGGCGTGTCATGACGGCTACTCCTCGGATGCAGCCAACGTTCGGTTAGCTGTCTTTCTAGACCATAGATACGCACCGAATGCCCCAAGTTACGGTGCGTTGCCGGACATCGGGGACCTTTGACCAGCTTGCCTGGGGCCGAACGGCACTTGGGCTAACTGGGATCATACTGCATGGTTCTGCTATGTGGTCGAATCGTGGACCACCTGGCAGAACTCGCGACAAGGAGGGTCTGAAATGTCCAATGTCGCACCTGAAGCACAGGGCAAGAGCGCCGGAGAGCAAGGCGCAAGCAACGTTCAAGAGGCCGGTGCAAACCGGCAAGAGAGGGCGCTCTTCCTCGCTGATCCGGGACCGTTCGGACTCGCCGCGCTGTCCCTGCCCCTGGCCGCCCTGAGCTGGATCAACATCGGCATGGCGAAGCCGACCGCGATCCCGGTCGTCCTCGCGACGCTCCTGGCCTACGGCGCCATCGGGCAGCTAGCCGTGGCGATGTGGGAGGTCCTGCGCGGCAACATGTTCGGCGTGGTGGCCTTCGGCACCTTCGGCTGCTTCAACCTCGCCCTCTGGTACTTCTTCAGCTACCAGCTGCCCAAGGTCCCAGCCGCGCAGCAACCCGCGAACCTGGCCCTTTTCCTGGGGATCTGGGCAATCCCGGCATTCATCCTGTGGGTCGCCTCCTTCAGGACGAATCTCGTCATCAACCTGATCTTCATGCTCGCCACGGCGCTCTTCGTCGTCGCCGCATGGGGCAACTACTACGGCGATTCCGCAATGGTCAAGGCCGGCGGATGGATCGGTATCGCGCTCGCCGCCGTCGCATGGTACGGCTGCGCATCCGGCCTGCTCAAGAACACCTTCGGGCGCGTGATCCTGCCCATCCCGGAACTGAAGGGCCGTCAGCGTTCTGAGGGACACCGGGTCCGGCGCCACCTGATGCCGGTCATCAAGTGACAGCCTCCATCACCCGCGCACACAGTACAAGGAGGCAAGAACCCGATGGGCTTCAACTTGGCAGTCATTCTGCACGAATCAGCTAAGCGGTGGCCCGGCAAGACGGCCGTGGTCTCCGACCGGGGCTCGATGTCATTCGCCGAGCTTGACGCAGCATCCGACCGTGTCGCTGCGAACCTGCGCCGGTATGGCATCGGGCCCGGGATCGCGGTCGGCTTGCAGCTGCCGAACATCCCGCAGTTCCTCATGGCGTACTTCGGCATCCTCAAGACGGGGGGTGTCGTCGTCCCGATGAACGTGATGCTGAAAGCTCCCGAGATCGCTTACTACCTAGGTGACTCCGATGCCCGGGCAGTGATCACGTCAGCAGATACGATCTCCGAGGCGGCGAAGGGAGCCGACTCGGCCAACGTGGAGAAGATCTTCATCGTCGCGGCCGGACAGCATGGCGCGGACGGCCTCGGGACGGATTTCCAGGAACTCCTCGCCGGCAGCCAGCCCGCGCCGCCGCCTTACGAGCAGCGAGATCCCGGTGACACGGCCGTGATCCTTTTCACCTCCGGGACCACCGGTCGGCCGAAGGGAGTCCAGCTGAGTCACTTCCAGCTATACATGAACGCCGATGCGCACCGCCAGGGCTTCGAGATGACCGAAGCCGACGTCATGATCGCGGTCGCGCCGATGTTCCATACGCTCGGCCTCTCCGGAGTGCTCAACTCGACGATGCTCGCCGGAGGCGCGCTGAGGCTAATGGTCCGCTTCGACGCCGGCGACATGCTGGAAGTCATGCAGAATGACAAGGCGACCATCTTCCACGGCGTTCCGACGATGTACCACGCCCTGCTGCAGCATCCCAAGCTCGCAGATTACGACACGTCCTCCCTGCGCATCGCGGGCTCGGCGGGAGCAGCGCTGCCCGCTGAATTCCTCGACAGCTTCGAGCGGAGGTTCGGTGTGATCATCCTCGAGCTATACGGCTTGACCGAAAGCGGGCCGGTGGCCACCTTCAACCTCCGCAACGACCGCAAACCCTACAGCGTCGGCAAGCCTATCTGGGGCGTCGACATGCAGGTGTGGGACGACGAGGGTCGGCGCCTTCCGCCCGGCAAGGAAAATGTCGGGGAATTCGTGCTGCGCGGGCACGCCATCACGAAGGGATATTACAAGAACCCGCAGGCGACCGCCGAGGCGATAACCGATGGGTGGCTGCGCACCGGGGACCTCGGCTACCAGGACGAGGAGGGCTTCTATTTCATCGTAGACCGGAAGAAAGACCTCATTATACGCGGCGGCTACAACGTTTACCCGCGGGAGGTCGAAGATGTGCTGTACCAGCACGGCGCATTGAGCCAGATTGCGGTCGTCGGCATGCCGGACGAGCGGCTCGGCGAGGAGGTCAGGGCCTACTGTGTCCTCAAGCCCGGTCACATGGCGACCGAGCAGGAACTGATCTCCTTCGCCAAGGAGCGGCTGGCCGCCTACAAGTATCCGCGATCGATCGTGTTCATGGAGGAACTTCCGCTGGGACCCACAGGCAAGATCCTGAAGAAGGAGCTTTCTCGCCGGTGATCCGCGCAGCTGTCACGGCCCATACGCCGTCACGGCACACGCTTCGAATACCTAGCCGATGCGGTCGCACGACCGCATCGGCTAGGTACTCGCCGGTCCGGACGGCCCCGGGACCTGCCGCATGTCCGGATGAGTCCGCCCTGCGGGAAACCGGGTGTCAAGTGTTATCGTCCCGGTGTCCAAGGCCCCCGGCACAGGAGACTGCCGATGAGCACCACCGCCCCGCGCGTTCCCCGCACGAAGAATAATGACTACACGCCCGAGAGCGCCGCCCAACGGCGGAGCTTCCTGCGCGAGCAGACTGGCGCCAGCCTCGACCACGTCGGGAGCTTCTCGTTCGACCCAGGCGTGCTGCCGGGCAACGTGGAGAACTACGTCGGCGTGGCCCAGGTTCCGATCGGCGTGGCGGGACCGTTGCGGATCAACGGCGAGCACGCCCGGGGTGACTTCTACGTGCCGCTGGCGACGACCGAGGGCACCCTCGTGGCCAGCTACAACCGCGGGATGCGCCTGCTGAGCGAGTGCGGCGGGGTCAAGACGACGGTCATCGATGACCAGATGCAGCGGGCACCGGTGTTCATCTTCGACGGCGCGCTGCAGGCCCGCGAGTTCGGCGACTGGATAGATGCGCACTGCGACGAAATCCGGGCAGTGGCCGAGGCGACCACCCGGACCGCGAGGCTGACGTACATCGGCCATTACCAGGTGGGTCCCCTGCGTTACCTACGGGTCAACTACACGACCGGCGACGCGGCGGGGCAGAACATGACCGGCAGGGCGACGTACGCCGCGTGCGAGTGGATCAAGGCGAACTACCCGGGTGGCGCTGAGTACGTGTTGTCCGGCGCGATCGACACCGACAAGAAACACTCGCAGATCAACATGCTGCTGACCCGCGGCAAGCGGGTTGCCGCGGAGGCGGTGATCAAGAACAATGTGCTGAAATCGCTGATGGGAATCGACACCAAGACGTTGTACGACTACCGTCAGGTGGGCATGGCCGGCGGCTTTCTCGCCGGCTCCTCCTACACCGGCGCGCACGCCGCGAACGGGCTGACCGGCATCTTCATCGCCACCGGCCAAGACGCCGCCAACATCTCCGAGTCTCACGCGGGGATAACGTACGCGAGGCTGCGCGACAACGGCGACTACTACTGGTCGGTGACGCTCACCAGCTTGATCGTCGCAACCTACGGCGGCGGCACCGGACTGCCCACACAGCGGGAGTGCCTGGAGCTTCTTGGCTGCTACGGCAAGGGTAAGGTGCGCAAGCTGGCCGAGATCTGCGCCGCGACAGTGCTCGCCGGCGACACGTCGCTGACCGCGGCGATCCTCGCCGGTGACTGGGTCTCCAGCCATGAGCGGCTGGGCCGCAACCGGTAGGAGGCCGGCGAAACACCCGGGCGACGGTCGCGCGCCGCGGACGTGCCGGCTCGTGCCGGGTTCTGCTCCGGGTTTGCCGCGGTTGCCGTTTGCGATGTCAGAGCCGGCTGGTGGCGGCGCCGTAGAGGAGGGAGAGGTTCAGGCCGGTGATGATCACCGTGACCAGGAGCATCAGGGTGCTGGTCAGGCGCCGGTTGGGCATGCCGGTCATGGTGGCCGGGTCGCGGGTGATGAGCAGCAGGGGGATGAGGGCGAAGGGAATGCCGAAGGACAAGATGACCTGAGAGTAGACCAGTGCCTGGCTGGGGTTGACGGCCAGGGCGAGGATGATCACGGATGGGGTCATGGTCAGCGCGCGGCGGGCCAGCAGCGGGATCCGCCAGTTCATGAAGCCGGCCATGACGATCTGGCCGGCATAGGTGCCAACGCTGGAGGAGGACAGGCCCGAGGCCATCAGCGCGATGCCGAACACCAGCGCGGCGCCGCCGCCGACCATGGTGGCGAGGTGGGCATGGATGGGCCCCAGGTCGCTGATGCCGCTGAGGCCGGGCTTGTGGAACAGGGCGGCGGCGACGCACAGCATGGCCAGGTTGACCAGCCCGGCCAGGCCCAGGCCGGTGATGCAGTCCCATTTGTTGTAGGTCAGCAGGGTGCGGCGTTCGGCGGGACCGGTTGCCCGGACCCGGTCTTTGTGCAGGGCCGAGTGCAGGTAGACCACGTGTGGCATGACGGTCGCGCCGATGATGCCGACGGTCAGGCCTAGGGTGTCGGCGCCGCCGAGCCTGGGCAACAGGCCGCCTGCCAGTTGCGGGTAGTGCTGGCCGCCTGCGGCGAAGAACAGGTACGCAAAGCCCAGCCCGACCAGCGCCAGCAGGGCGATGACCGCCAGCTCGAAGCGCCGGTAGCCGCGCTGCTGCAGGCCCAGGATGAAGAAGGCGACCACCGCGGTGATCAGGCCGGCCGCGAGCAGCGGGACGCCGAACAGCAGGTTGATGCCGACGGCGGCGCCGACGAACTCGGCCAGGTCAGTGGCCATCGCGACGGCCTCGGCCTGCAGCCACAGCACCACGTTGGCCCGGCGGCCGAACCGCTCCCGGCACAGCTCGGGCAGGCTGCGGCCGGTGGCCAGCCCTGCCTTGGCGGTGAGGTACTGCACCAGCATGGCCATCAGGCTGGCCATCACGATCACCCATGCCAGCTCATACCCGTGCCCGGCGCCGCCGGCGAAGTTGGTGGCGAAGTTCCCCGGGTCGACGTAGGCGACCGAGGCCACGAACGCCGGGCCCAGCAGCGCCAACACGCCGCGGACCCGCCCCCGGGCCTGCACCTGCCGCAGCGTGACCTGGCCGCTGACCGCGGCCCCGGCGGTCATGGCTGGGCCACGCCATGCACCAGGCGGGCCAGCGGCGTCCCCAGGGCGCGGCGCTGGCCCTCGATCTCGACCCACAGCGGCCCGCCGAACGGTTCCCGCTCCAGGACCCGCAGCACCACCCCGGGACGCACGCCCAGGCTGGCCAGGTACCGCAGCGCGGCGCTGTCCTCATCGCTGACCCGGTCGACCTGGAAACGCCCGCCCGCAGCCTCGTCGGCCAGCGCGGGCGGCCAGTCCTCGACATGATCGCCTGACGGCGGCGGGATCGGGTCGCCGTGCGGGTCGTGCCGCGGATGCCCCAGCGCCGCGTCGATCCGGTCGATCAGCAGGTCGCTGACCGCGTGCTGCATCGCTTCGGCCTCATGGTGCACCTCGTCCCAGCTCATCCCGGCTGCCTGCACCAGGAAGGCCTCGATCAGCCGGTGCCGCCGGACCACTTCCCGAGCATGCCGCTGGCCGTGCTCGCTCAGCACGATGCCGCCGCCACCC
>Ga0335081_10003381_pt1 | contig 25101 bp, 24 predicted proteins | sample Lox_Sample_35_FD_206713 | JGI IMG/M metagenome (GOLD analysis project Ga0335081, IMG submission 206713) | Soil microbial communities from Loxahatchee National Wildlife Refuge, Florida, United States - Lox_Sample_3.5 | ecosystem: Environmental > Terrestrial > Soil > Wetlands | place: USA...
AGGCGAACGACCGGTGCATCAGCGCGCGGTCGAGCAGCTCGTCGCCGATCGAGACCTGGAGCTTCGCCAGGAGGACGGCGAGATCGGCGTCTGCCGCCCGGCCGTCAGCCGACGCAGTGCTCACCGCCGCCTCCCTCCGATCGTCACGGATCGGCCCGCGAGGAGCCGTCTCAGGAAGAAGGAGCGATGACCTGACGCCGGTTGTACGTGCCGCAGGTCGGGCACGCCGTGTGCGGCAGCTTCAGTTCGCGGCACTGCGGGCAGGCCACGAGCGCCGGAGCGGTGGCCTTCCACTGAGCCCGGCGCGACCTGGTGTTGCTGCGCGACATCTTCCTCTTGGGTACTGCCACCTCAACGCTCCTTCGTACCGGCCGGGTCGGTCCCGGCCAACGTCGTGTCCGGCCGGCCCGCCGTGGCCGACCCCGTCTTCGCCTGCGCGGGCCTACGGTCATCCGTGGCCGGCTCCTCGCCGGCCTCGCCGTCGGGGAACAGGTCCCTCAGCACTGCCCAGACCCCGCCGTCATCGGCGTGCCGGTGCCCTGGCTCGGCCTCGGCGAGCCTGACGCCGCACACGGAGCACAGGCCAACGCAGTCCGCCGCGCACAGCGGCGACAACGGCAGCTCGAGCACCAGCGCATCCCGAAGGGCGGGCTCAAGATCGAGCAGGTCCCCATCCAGAAGATACTCGTCGTCGCCCGATCCGCTCGGCTCGGCAGCGAACAACTCCTGGAAACGCACGGTCATGCTCGAGCTGAACTCGTCAAGGCACCGCGCGCACTCGCCCGCCAGCGCCGCCGCCACGCTCGCGGTCACCAAGACGCCGTCGCTGACCTCCTCGAGCTGGACCTCAAGATCGAGGTCGCTGCCCTCGGGGACGTGCACCAGCCCGGTGCCGAGCTCGGCAGGGGCCGGGACGGTGCGGGTTTCCAGGCGCGCCGAAGCCGACCCTAGCGTCCGGGTGTCGAAGACAAGCGGACCGCGCGGATCGGATCGCGGTGTTCTCTTGGATCTCGCGTGAGGCATGGCTGTACAGGTATCGGGTTTGTGCTGGGCGGATAGCTTACCCGGAGCCGACACATTCCCCAACTTCCGCGTCGGCCGGCCGGCCGCTACTGGCTGGCCAGGCGCTCGGTGAGCCTGCGAAGCACCGGCTCGGGCACCAGGCCGCCCACGTGGCCGCCGTACCTGGCGAACTCCTTGACCAGGCTGGATGACAGGAACGCATACAGCGGGTTCGTGGTCATGAACAGCGTCTCGACCCCGGCCTGGCTGTAGTTCATCTGCGCCATCTGCATCTCGTAGTCGAAGTCGCTGACCGCCCGCAGCCCCTTGACGATCGCCGACACCTCGTGCTCCCGGCAGAAGTCCACGATCAGGCCGTTGAACTTGGCCACCCGCACGTTGCCGAACTCCTTGGTGACCTCGCGCAGCATCTCGATCCGCTCATCGGCGGTAAACAGGGAGGTCTTGGCCAGGTTGCGCAAGACCGCGACGATGACCTCGTCGTGCAGGCTGGCGGCCCGGCTGATGATGTCGATGTGCCCGTTGGTCACCGGGTCGAAGGAGCCCGGGCATACAACGCGAATCACGCGGGCTCACGCTCCCGTCGTTGCGGCGGCTGCCGGCCTAGTGCCTGAGGCGCGACCGTACCAGAGCACGCTCTCGCCGTAACGGCGGGACCGGTCGTGCGCGTACCCGGGCGGCCAGGGCAGCGCACCCGACCTGGCGTCCCGTTCCACCACGACGACGGCGGCCTCGCTCAGCCAGCCACGCGCGGCGAGCAAGGCGAGCACCTGCGACAACTCGGCATCGCTGGTGGCATAGGGCGGGTCGGCGAAGACCAGGTCGCGCGGCCGGGCATCGCCAGGGCCGCCGCGCAGCACACGGTCGACCCGGTCCCTGATCAGCCGCGCGCCCGGCAGCCCGACCGCCTCGATGTTGCGCCTGATCACCTGGGCCGCCGCAGCGCCTGACTCGACGAGCAGGACGTCCGTCGCGCCGCGGGACAGCGCCTCGAGGCCGACTGCGCCCGAGCCCGCGTACAGGTCGAGCACCGCCGCCCCATCCAGGCTGCCCAGCGCCGCGAGCACCGCGGCGAACAGGCCCTCCCTGGTCCTGTCGCTGGTCGGCCTGGTCAGGCGCCCGGCGGGCACGGCCAGACGGCGGCCGCCCGCTTGCCCGGCGATGATCCTGGTCACGCCTTTTCCAGGTACTCGGCCCGCTCGGCGTCGAGCATGGCGCCGATCGCCGCCGCCAGCGCGGGCTCCCCGGCCAGCGCGGGATCGGCGCCGACCAGTTCCTCGGCTTCCTGCCTGGCGAGCCCGATCAGGTCCTCGTCCCGCAGCAGCGTCAGCAGCTTCAGGCTCGACCGGCGCCCAGCCTGGGCCGCGCCGAGCACGTCGCCTTCCCTGCGCTGCTCAAGGTCAAGCCTGGACAGCATGAACCCGTCCCTGGTGGCGGCGACGGCGTCGAGCCGCTCCCGAGCCGGTCCCGGCTCGGCCTCGGTGACCAGCAGGCACAGCCCGGCGTGCTCGCCGCGGCCGACCCGGCCGCGCAGCTGGTGCAGCTGGGAGACGCCGAACCGGTCCGCGTCCATGATCACCATGATGCTGGCGTTCGGCACGTCCACACCGACCTCGACGACGGTGGTGGTCACCAGCACGTCGACCTGGCCGTCGGCGAACGCCAGCATGACCTTGTCCTTCTCCTCCGGCGGCAGCCTGCCGTGCAGCACGGCGATGCGCAGCCCGGCGAGCGGGCCCTGCGCGAGCTGGGCGGCGACCTCGCTGACGGCGAGCGCGGGCCGCCGCGGCTGCTCCCCGTCGCCGTCCGGGCCGAAGTCGAAGCCGCCGTCGTCGGCGATTCCGGTGCTCTCCGCGGCGGCGCGGCCGCCGGCCGACTCGCCGGAGCCCGCCTCGCCGGAGCCGGCCTCGCCGCCGATCCGCGGGCAGACGACGTAGGCCTGGCGGCCGCCGGCCACCTCCTCGCCGATCCGCTCCCAGGTCCGGTCCAGGTAGTGCGGCTTCTCCGCGGCCGGGACCACGTGCGTGGAGATCGCCGGGCGCCCGGCAGGCAGCTCGGTGAGCTCGGTGACCTCGAGGTCGCCGAACACCGTCATCGCGACCGTACGCGGAATCGGCGTCGCGGTCATCACCAGCACGTGCGGCCTGCCGTTCGCCGCCTTGGCGCGCAGCGCCTCGCGCTGCTCGACGCCGAACCTGTGCTGCTCGTCGATGACGATCAGCCCGAGGTCGGCGAACTGCACGTGCTCCTGCAGCAGCGCGTGCGTCCCGATCACGATCCCGGCCTCGCCGGAGGCCGCCTCGAGCAGGGCGCGCCTGCGCGCGGCGCTGCCCTGCGAGCCGGTGAGCAGCGTGATCCTGGTGGCGTGCTCGGCACCGCCCAGCTGGCCGGCCATCGCCAGCGGGCCGAGCATCTGGCTGATCGACCTGTGGTGCTGCTGCGCGAGCACCTCGGTCGGGGCGAGCAGGGCGGCCTGGCCGGCCGCGTCGACGACCTGGAGCATCCCGCGCAGTGCCACGACCGTCTTCCCCGAGCCCACCTCGCCCTGGAGCAGGCGGTGCATCGGATGATCGCGCGCCAGATCGGCGGCGATCACCTGGCCGGCCTCCCGCTGCCCGGCGGTGAGCGTGAACGGCAGGTCGGCGTCGAATCCGGCCAGCAGCCCGGCGTCGACCGGCGGGCGCGGCTGGGCGACGTACTCGGTGGAGATCCGCCGCCGCTGCGCGAGCACTACCTGCAGCGCGAAGGCCTCGTCCCACTTCAGCCGCTCGGTCGCCCGCTCCTTGTCCTTCCAGTCGGCAGGCTGGTGGATGCCGCGCAAGGCGCTGGCATAGTCGTAGAGGTGGTAGCGGTCCCTGATCCGCTCGGGCAGCGGGTCACTATCGATCTCGACGGCGGCGAGCGCCAGCCGGACCGAGTCGGCGATCTGCCAGGACGAAATGTCCTTGCTCGCCGGGTAGATCGGGATCAGCTCGGTGGCGAACTCCACAGCCCTCGCCGCGCCGCTCGCGCCCGAGCCGATCAGCTCGTACTCCGGATGCGAGAGCTGGCGCTTGCCGCGGAAGGTCGACACCTGCCCGGAGAAGAGCCCGTGCAGTCCCGGCGCGAGCTCCCGCTCTCGCCAGTCCTGCCTGCCCTTGCCGAAGAACGTCAGCGTCAGCTTCCCGCGGCCGTCGGTGACGACGGCCTCGAATACCGAGCCTGGCCGGTTGCGCATCGGCCTGGTCGACACCGAGGCGATCATCGCCTGGACCGTGACGTGCTCGCCGTCGCGCAGGGACGACAGGTCGGTGAGCTCGCCCCTGGTCTCGTACCGGCGCGGGTAGTAGCCGAGCAGGTCGCCGATGGTCCGCAGGCCTGGCCCGAGCGTGGCCAGCCGCTTGGCGGCCTTGTCGCCCACCACGGGCCGGAGCGAGTCACTGGGCGTCGGCATCGGCCTCACTCAGCCCGTCATGGTGCCAGGTTCCCGCCATGTCACTCGGCCCCGACAAGCAGCACGGCGCCGGTCATGCCGCCGCGGTAGCAGGTGACGTCGGCGTCCGGGGCGAGCGACGCCGCGTGCCCGGCGGCCCGCGCGGGGAGGTCAGGCCCGGCGGCCACGCCGGCGACGATCGTGATGAGCTCGGTGCCAGGGCCAAGCAGCCTGCCGATCACCTCGGCGACCACGCCGAACTGATCGACGCCCGTGGCGACCACCTCGCCGCAGACGCGGCCGACCAGGACTCCGGTGTTCCCGGCCGGGGGCGATGAACCGCCGCCGGCCTGCGCCGGCACCGGGACCTCCGGCCCGCTCACGCTGGCCCAGCGCATGCCGGCGACCGCCCGGCGCATCGCCGTGGCATCTGTCTGCCGGTCCCGCTGCGGGTCGTGCACGGCGAGCGCGGCGATCGCCTGGACCGGGCTGGCGATCTCGACCACCGGCCACCCGGCCGGCCAGCGGGGCGCCAGGTCGGCCGACCCGATCAGGGTGCGCGGACCCGGTCCGGCGGCCAGGTCGGCGAGCGACGGCTCGGGACTGGCCGCCCCGGCGGCGGCGGCCACCACCGCGCCGGCCGCTCCGAGCAGGTCCCGCAGGCCCGGTCCGTCGGCGACCGCGACGACCGCGGTCGCCGGCCCGGCCGGGGTGCCGGCGGGTCCGGCCGGGGTGCCGGCGGGTCCGGCCGGGAGCGCGTTCAGGTAGGTGACCGAGATCCTGCTCGGACGGCCGGCCGCGAGGCCGGCCTCGATCACGGCGCCGGCGTCGGCGACGTGCACGTGCACGTGCCATTGACCGCCGCCGCCGGACACCACCAGCGAGTCGCCGAGCTGGTCGAGGTGGTCGGCAAGACTGGCGACGGCGTCGTCCGCGGCGTCGAGCAGGAACGTGACCTCGTAAGCGTGCGGCGAGAAGGGCGCCGGGGCGCCGGGGGGCTCCTGGGTCTGCCCCGGCCGGCCGGCCGGGGCAGACCCAGGCAGCGGCTCAGGCACCTCGTAGGCGTCCGGGTGGGTGCCGCTGATGGCCGCGCACAGCGCGTCGAGAAGCACGCAGAGGCCGGCGGCGCCGGCGTCCACCACGCCGCGCGCGGTCAGCGCCTCGAGCTGCTGCTGGGTGCGGGCCAGCGCCTCCCTGGCCCCGGCAGCCGCCGCGCGGCACACCTCGGCAAGCCCGGACGCCTGCGACGCCGCCTGCGCGGCGGCGTCGGCGACCGTGAGCACGGTGCCCTCGACCGGCCGGCGCACCGCTGCCCTGGCCGCGGCAGCCGCGTGAGTCAGCGCCATCGCGACGACGCTGCCATCGCACGGCGAGGCCGGAGCGCAGATGTCGGCGAGCCCTCGCAGCAGCTGGCTGAGGATGATGCCCGAGTTGCCGCACGCCCCGCGCAGTGCGGCGGTCGTGGCGACCTGCCAGGTCTCGGCCGGGCTGGCGTGCGGCGGCAGGTCGGCGAGCGCGGCGGCGGCGCTGGTGATCGTGGCGTGCAGGTTCCTCCCGGTGTCCGCGTCCGGCACGGGGAACACGTTCAGCAGGTCGATGGCCGCCCGGGTACTGGCCAGCGCGTCGGCCGAGAGCAGGAACCAGCGCCGCACCGTTGCGCCGTCCATGACCTCGACCGCCGCCATAGATGGCAGGTTACTTCGCCCGTACGTCATCGCGCGCTGCGGAAGCCGGCCCCGCCAGCACCTGCTCGGGAACGACGCCTCCCGGCTCGCGGCTGCCCAGGTCGCGCCCGCGGCCGGAGTCGGATATCCTTGTGCGGCTGGCCTGGCGTCACGTCGGCCTCGATGACCTGTCTTTCGACCTCTTAACTGGAGCGATCCCGTGGCTTCCGTCTGCGATGTGTGCGGCAAGGGGCCGGGCTTCGGCAACAACGTGTCTCACTCGCACCGCCGCACCCCGCGCCGCTGGAACCCGAATATTCAGCGCGTTCGCGCCAAGGTCGGCCGGACCACCAAACGGCTGAACGTGTGCACCTCCTGCATCAAGGCAGGCAAGGTCAGCCGGTAGCCGGCCGGTCAGGGAACGTCGCCCAGCGCGCCTTCAGCCGACGCGCTACCCGACGAGCTGGCGGATCCGCCAGGCGTGATCAACCGGGCCGATGCCCGAGCCGAGCGGGAAGCCGCCGTCGATCGCGCCGGTCACGTAGTCCTTGGCCGATTCGACCGCGGTCGGCACGTCGGCGTCCATCGCCAGGTACGACGCGATGGCCGACGCGAGCGTGCAGCCGGTGCCGTGAGTGTGCCTGCTCGCGACCCTGCGCCCTGGGTACCGGATCAGCTGCCCCTCGCTGAACAGCAGGTCCACCGGGCTGCCCGGCAGGTGACCGCCCTTGACGAGCACCCACTCGGGCCCGGCCGCCGCGATCTTCTTCGCCGCAGTCAGCATGGCCTGCTCGTCGGTGATCGTCAGCCCGGTCAGCAACTCCGCCTCAAGCAGGTTCGGCGTCACGACCGTGGCGATCGGCAGCAGGTCGCGGGTGACCGCCTCCAGCGTGCCTGCCGACAGCAGCCGGTCGCCGTGCTTCGATACCGCGACCGGGTCAACCACCACGGGCGCCCCCGCCTTGGCGAGGCAGGCGGCCACCGTCTCCACGATCGGCGCCGAGGCGAGCATCCCGGTCTTGATCGCCTGCGCGCCGATGTCGCCGAGCACCGAGTCGAGCTGCGCCTTGATGGCCTCCGGCGGCAGCTCCCAGTAGCCCTGCACGCCCACCGAGTTCTGCGCCGTGACCGCGCAGACCACGCTCATGCCGTGCACGCCAAGCGCCATCATGGTCTTCAGGTCGGCCTGGATGCCGGCGCCGCCGGCGGAGTCCGATCCGGCGACCGCGAGCACGCGAGGCGGAGTTTCGCTCATGGGATTCAGACTAGGCTGAACCCCGGACCGCCCCGACTGGGCCATGCTCTGACCAACCTGCTCGATCACGGCCGCTGGTCAGCCCATCGCTGGCCGTGCTGGTGCGTGCGACGCGGCCACCCGCGACCGTCGGGAGCCGAAGGACCAGGAAAGCCGGCCAGCGCACGGAACGTGCACCTGGCGTCGTCGATCACGCAGCCACTCGGCTGGCCGGGCGTTCCTGTGCCGAGGATCACGATCCTCGCCACATTCGTCCCTGAGCGCGGCCACGGCAGCGGAGACCCCTCGATCACGAGCCCGGCCGAGCCATCATGCTCCCATCTGGCCCACATCACGGACGTCACGTAGGCGCCAGGAAGGACAAGCCGCAGGTTCCACCTTCCGAGCGTCTTCCTGCTGACGAGCACGATGACGACCATGAACTGACCGTGGGGCCGCGGCAGGAATTGATAATCGACCTTGATCGGCGAAGGTAGCGCCCGGATGTAGCGTTTCTCGGCCAGGTGCAGCTTGAGTGCCCGCCTTGCGTTCGGCTGAGGCTGGCCGGACCTGCCTCCCGCCTGGCCAGCCTGGCAGCCAGGCTCGGCGCAGCGACCGCCCGCGCTGGGCGGAAAGGTGAGCGCGGCGCGCGGCGTCGCGAGCGTCAGCGACGCGGCGACCGCGATCCCGACGCTGACCGCGAACCACGGCGTGAACATGACGTTGCGGAGCATGCGCAGGTACTCGGGCCGGGCTGCGAGCGCGGCAGCGCCGGACCGGGCGCCGCGGCGAGGCCAGGATTCCTGTCGCTGCGCCCTGAATGAAGGACGGCCCTGCAGCCGGTGACGCGGCATCAGAGCGGTTATATCAAGCAATCAGCGTGCCAGTTGGTGACATTGAGAAATTGCCTCGACACGAAACGTGACTAAGCGCGGAAGTGCTCCCAGCCGGCTCTTTCCTTCCACCTCCGGCCGTCGATCTGTACATCGCGGCCTTCGGCAATCTTTCCGACGACCGTCCAGTCCGCCGGAAGCGCGATATCGGCCGGAAAGGTCGCGGCCAGGGCGTGATCGTCGCCTCCGGTCAGGACCCAGCCGAGCCAGGCGGGCGCCGGCTCGGCGCCGGCCCCGGCCAGCCAGGTTGCGGCGGCCCTCAGTGCGCCGACGGGGACCGGTGGCTCGGCGGCGAGCAGGTCGGAGCGGAGTTCGACGCGCACGCCGCTGGCCTCGGCGACATGACCGAGGTCGGCGATCAGGCCGTCGCTGACGTCGATCATCGAGGTCGCGCCGAGCAGCGCAGCCTGTGGCCCGGCCCGGTAGGGGGGCGAAGGACGGCGGTGCGCCATGACCAGCCCAGCAAGCGCGGCGCTCTCGGCCGGGTCGGCTGACCGCGGGCGCCAGCCCGCGGTCAGCAGCGCCAGCCCCGCGGCCGCCGCGCCCAGGGTCCCTGCCACCGCGACCGCGTCGCCCGGGCGGGCGCCGGCCCTGGTGACCGGCTCCCGGTCGGCTAGGTCGCCGAGCGCGGTCACCGCCAGCATGACCGTGTCGGCACCGCTGGTGTCGCCGCCGGCCACGCTCGCCCCCGCCGCCGCGCACTCCCGCGCGATCCCGGTCACCAGGTCGAGCACCCAGGAGACCTCGAGGTCGGCGGGGCCGGCGAACGCGACAAGCAGCGCCGTCGGCCGTGCTCCCATGGCGGCGATGTCGGCGAGGTTCCTAGCCGCCGCCTTGCGGCCGATGTCGCACGCCGACGACCACTCGCGGCGGAAGTGTCGGCCCTCGATCAGCATGTCCGTCGTCGCGACGACCCGCCCGCCGGGCGCCTTGACGACCGCCGCGTCGTCGCCTGGTCCCAGCAGCAGGTCGGGACCGCCGGGCAGCCGTTCGGCGATCGCGGCGATCAGCCCAAACTCACCCAGATCGGCGATCGTGATGGCGTTCCTCCGCCCGCCCGGCCGGCCTCTCGCGGCCAGCTAACCCGTTGCGCTCCCGGACGCTGCCTACGGTAGCGTTGCGCACACACTGACGACCGGAGGGCGACATGGTCCAGGCTTATATCCTCGTCCAGACTGAGGTCGGGAAGGCCGCCGACGTCGCGATGGCGATCGGGCAGATCACCGGCGTAACCCAGGCTGACGATGTGACCGGGCCTTACGACGTGATTGTCCGTGCCGAGGCCGAGAACGTTGACGACCTGGGCCGTCTGGTCGTTGCGCAGATCCAGGGAGTTCCCGGCATCACCAGGACGCTGACCTGCCCGATCGTACATATCTGACGGCGGCGCCCGACGGCCGGACACCACTATCGAGCGGCGCGGCACTCGTCCCTGACGCACTCCCGCAGTGCCCCGCGCTCACCGAGCGCCTTCTCGACGGCCGCCGACTGGGGGCCCAGCCCGATCCGTGCCGCGCTGCGCAGGTCGGACATGGTGTCGACGTCCTGGCGCAGCCCGCGGATGCCGGGTAGGTCGAGCTCGGCGGCCCCGTTCTGGCGGTGCCGCTGCCGCGATGCGGGGCCGAACCTCGGCCTGAACTCCGCCCCTGGACCCGCCATGTACAGCGTCGTCCCTGAGCCCGCGGCATCAGCCACGAAGGATTGCGTTATCGATGAAGCGGCAGCAAGGGCTGCCGCGAGTTCGCTGGCCGCGAGGGCGGGCAGGTCCGCGGTCAGGGCGGCGAGCCCGCGGCCCGGCCAGCGCTGCCGCGCGTAGGCAGCGCCGGCGAGCAGGGCCTGGTTCAGGCCGGCGGGAGGCTGGCCGGCCAGCACCTCGGCGCCGAGCGCGCCGGCCTCGGCCCTGACCGCCGGGTCCCCGGTCACGACGACCACGGCGCCCACGGGCCCGCAGCCCACCGCCGCCGCCACCGTATCTGCCGCCATCGCGAGCGCGAGCGCCTCGCGGTCGGCGTCGCCGAGGCCCGACAGGCGCGACTTGGCCTGGGCGAGCTCCTTGACCGGGATCAGTACCGACCAGGTCAGCGGGGTCCGGGTTCCCATAACATCCGATCTTGCCTCGACATGGAGCCGGCCAAGCGGGAAGACTGGCACCATGATGTGCGGGAGAGTGTGAACATGGGCAAGCGCGCGGACGGCAGCTATTCGAACGCCTGGCGTGGCGTCTCGAAGATCATCCTGAGGCCGACCATCCGCGCTCTCATGAAGCACGACTGGCAGGGCAGGGAGAACTTCCTCCCCGCCGATGGCATGATCGTCGCGGCCAATCACCTCTCCTACGCCGACGTGCTCGCGCTCGCGCTGTTCTGCGACCAGTCTGGCCGGTACCCCACGTTCCTCGCCAAGTCATCGCTGTTCAAGATCCCCGTGCTCAAGTCCATCCTGCCAAGGCTGGGTCAGCTGCCCGTGTACCGAGGTCAGGCAGACGCGGCGCTCGTGCTGCGCGACGCCGAGCAGGGCGTCAGGAACGGGGCGTGCGTGGTGTTCTACCCCGAGGGCACGGTGACCAGGGACCCGGCGCTCTGGCCGATGGTGGCCAAGACCGGCGTCGCGAGGCTCGCGCTGGAGACGGGCGCGCCCGTGGTGCCGGTGGCGCACTGGGGTGCGCAGGATGTGCTTCCTTACGGCACGATCCGCCCGCACCTCGTGCCGCGCCGTACCGTGCACCTGATCGCGGGGCCGCCGGTCGACCTGTCGGAGTTCGCTGGCCTGCCGCTGGACAGCGCCACCCTCAGGGCGGCCACCGACAAGATCATGGCCGAGGTGACGGCGCTGGTCGGCAAGCTGCGCGGCGAGGACCCGCCGTCCGAGCCCTACCACCCAGCGGTCGCACGCCGCAAAGAGCGGGCGGAGCTGCGCAAGCTGGCCGCCCAGCAGGGTGCGGGGAGCCAGGACGGCGGCGGCGCTATCCATGCGGAGGCTAACGGGGCTGGCGGGGCGAGCGGGCCGGGTGAGGCTGACGGCGCACGCGAGGCTGGCGGGACCGGCGGGACTAGCGGGACGGGCGGGACGGGCGAGCACGGGGCCGAGGTCCGCGAGACGTGACCGCGGCGGTGATGGGCGCAGGCTCCTGGGGAACGACCTTCGCCCAGGTGCTCTGCGATGCCGGATCCGACGTCATGCTCTGGTGCCGCAGGCAAGAGGTCGCCGACGCCATCAACCAGACCCGCTGCAACGCCGACTACCTGCCCGGGTTCAGCCTGCCGGTGTCCCTGCGGGCCACCACGAACGCCGCCGAGGCGCTGGACTCGGCCGATCTGGTCGTGCTCGCGATGCCGTCCCAGACCCTGCGGCAGAACCTGGCGGGCTGGGTGACCCTGATCCCGCACGGAGCGATCCTGGTCAGCCTGATGAAGGGCATTGAGCTCGACACCGGCAAGCGGATGAGCCAGGTCATCGCCGACGTCACGAGCTGGCCTCACGAGCAGATCGCGGTCATCACCGGGCCGAACCTCGCCCGCGAGATCGCCGAGCGCCAGTATTGCGCGACGGTCGTCGCCTGCTCCGATCAGCAGACCGCAGAGAACCTGCAGAAGGCGTGCCACACCGGCTACTTCAGGCCCTACACCAACCCGGACGTGATCGGCTGCGAGCTCGGCGGCGCCGTGAAGAACCCTATCGCGCTCGCCGTCGGCATCGCGGTCGGCATGGGACTCGGCGACAACACCAGGGCCATGCTGATCACGCGCGGCCTCGCCGAGATCGCCAGGCTCGGTGCCGCCCTCGGCGCCGACCAGCACACCTTCGCGGGCCTGGCCGGAATGGGGGATCTGGTCGCCACCTGCTCCTCACCGCTCTCTCGGAACAGAACCTTCGGCGAGAAGCTCGGCCAGGGCATGCAACTCTCCGACATCATCGCGAACACCAACCAGGTCGCTGAGGGGGTTGCGTCGTCGAAGTCGGTTCTCGAGCTGGCGAGAGCCGTGTCGGTGGAGATGCCGATCACCGAGGTGGTCGCGGCCGTGGTGTACGAGGGTCTCGATGTCGGCGAGGCCGCGCTCATGCTGGCCAGCCGCACCGCCAAGCCGGAACGCTATGGCCTCTGACCAGTGGGCCCGCCCGGGCCAGGATGCGCGGGGCACAGGCGGCAGGCGCCGCGATGGCCGGTCGCGGGAGCTTGGCTACCCGGAGCAGGACGATCAGCCGGCCGGGGACGGGCGTGAGGATGCGCGCGGCCGGGACCTGCGCGGTCAGGATGCGCGCGGCTCCGACCCTCGCGGCTCCGACCCTCGCGGCTCCGACCCCCGCGGCTCCGACCCCCGCGGCTCCGACCCCCGCGGCTCCGACCCTCGCGGCGGTGACCCTCGCGGGCGGGATCCTCGCGCGGGCGGCCCGCGTGAGGCTTATCCGCGAGTCGATGATCATCGCTGGGCTGACGTTCGGGGTACTGATGTTCCGGCAGCTGACCGGTGGAGCGGGGATGCCCGCTACGCGGACCCGCGTTATTCAGCTCCTGCGGCCGACGACCGCTACGCGGGGGCCAGGCACCCGGACTCGGTGCAGGATCCCCGATACCGCAGCGGAGGATCCAGGCCCGAGTCCCGACCCGGCTACCAGTTTCAAGCGCCTGGCAGCTACGGCGAAAACCGGTGGAGCGGTCAGCCGGATCGCAGCGCCGCATACAGCGACCCTGGGCGAGACCCGCGGTACGCAGATGCCGGGCTAGGAAGACGCCGCGCCGACGCCGCACCGTCGATCGCCGCGGACCCGAGGCTCCCCTACTCACGGCCAGTACCCGATCCGCGGCTGGCGTCGCCGGACCCGCGGCTGGCGTCGCCGGACCCGCGGCTGGCGTCGCCGGACCCGCGGCTGGCCGAAGATCCCCAGGCAGCCACTGACCCGCTCATGGGAGCCGATCCCCGGCATGCGGCGGAACGGTACCCCGCCGACAGCCGAGGACGCGCGGCCGAGTCGTCGATCGTGGCGGGCGCGGGGTTCGCCGGGGACTCACAGCTGGCGAGGCAAGCGCGGCTCGCCGCGGACCGCAGGCTCGTCAGCCAGCCACGTCCGATGCGCGCGATCGAAGGCCCGCGGACTGGTGGCCCTGCTCCTCCGCCCAACGGAGTTCCGCAGGCCGCACCGGAGCGACCGCCCGCCGTCATGAGGCAGCCCAACGGAATGCCGCAAGCCTTCCCGGCGCCGCCACTTGGGCCGATGCCCGAGCCGATGCGGCAGCCCGAACCGATGCGGCAGCCCGAGCCGATGCGGCAGCCCGAGCCGATGCGGCAGATGTCCGGCATGATGCCTCCGGTCGCCGCGGTGCGCGAATCCGAGGCCATGCGGCAGACCCGCCAGATGCAGCAGCCGGACCTGGCCCGGCTGATCGACCCGTCCATTCCCCCGAGTCCAGGCGGGCAGCTCCACGTCGCCGACCCGATGCGCCGGGGCCCGGCAGTACAAGGCCCGCCGGCCGGGCCTGGAGATTTCGCTAGGCCGTCTGGCCCATCCGCAGGCGGCGTCCCTGGCGACCCTAGCCTGCCCGGTGGAGCCTGCCTTACTGCCGGGCCAGAACTTCCGGCGGCCCCCGGCCCGGACCTGACCCTCGGACCCGGTCCGGAGCCTCGTCTGCGTTCGGAACAAGGCTTGGCTGACAGCCCTGCCGGATCTGCCATGCCGACGGCCGCCGAGACCAGTCGACGCACCGGCGAGAACACCCGGTCCGTGCATCTCCCGCCGCCGCCAGTGCCCCACCAGCCGCCGCTGGCCACTCCGATCTACCGCACGACGGGATTCGCGTTCAGTTCGAGCGCGGAGTACGCAGCGGTGCTGAGCGACGCCGCGCCCGGCTACTGCTACAGCAGAATCGACAACCCAACGGTGGAAGCCTTCTGCTCCGCGGTCGCCGCCCTTGAGGGGGTCAATCTCGGCTACCAGGTGGCCGCGCAGGCGTTCGCATCTGGCATGGCGGCGATCTCTACGTCACTGTGGGCGTTCACCAGGGCTGGCGCTCACATCGTCGCTCCGGCCGCGGTATACGGCGGCACCTACAGTTTTCTGCGGAACGTCGCGGCCAACTTCGGCGTCCAGACCGACTTCGTTGACATGACCGACCTCGGGCAGGTCGAGGCTACGATCAGGCCCACCACGGCGATCATCCTGGCCGAGACGCTCGCCAACCCGACCGTGGCGGTCGCCGACCTGGCCCGGCTAGCCCGGCTCGCGCACCAGGCCGGCGCGTTGCTCGTGGTCGACTCCACGCTCGCACCGCCGGTCATCTGCCGCCCGCTTGAGCACGGAGCTGACCTGGTCATTCACGCGGCGACCAAGTACTTCGGCGGGCACAGCGACGTCACCGGCGGCGTGGTGACCGGTCATCCCGAGCTGATCAAGTGCATCCGCCGGACCAGGATCGACACCGGCGGCTCGCTGGCGCCCGACGACGCCTACACCCTGCGCCGGGGCCTGGAGACGCTGCCGCTGCGGGTGCGCCGGCAGTGCTCGACCGCGCAGTTGCTGGCGGCCAGCCTGGTCAGGCACCCGGCCGTCCGTACCGTCTACTATCCAGGCCTTACCTATCATCAGGGCCACGAACTGGCCCGCCGCCAGTTCGATGCCGGCCCTGAGGGAACTAGGTTCGGAGCGATCCTGACCGTCGCGCCCTACGGCGGCCACGAGGCGGGCTGCGCCTTCGCCAACCGGCTGCGGCTCGCCCAGGTGGCCACCTCCTTCGGTGGCACGCACACGAAGGTCGGCCACGTTCCTTCGACAACGCATCGGCAGATGGACCGCGCGGCGCTTGCCGCCGCGGGCATCGATCCTGGGTCGGTCAGGTTCTCAGTCGGCCTGGAGGATAGTGAGGACCTGCTGGCAGATGCCATGGCAGCGCTGGACTCGCTGGGCAGGAGGTAGCCGGGCGAGCTGGCGCGCAATGCCTCGAAGGCCGATCAGCAGCTGGCAACATGTCCGATAATCGGGGTTTCGCGGAACCGGGCGCCGACCAGAGCCCGGGGATGGGGAGGAACAGTGGAGGGCCGACGCAGGATCAGGGTCGCCGTAATCTTCGGCGGCAGGGGACCTGAGCACGCGATCTCCTGTCTGGGTGGCGGCAACGTACTCCGCGTGATCGACCGCGACAGGTACGAGGTGATCCCCATCGGCATCACCACCGAGGGGACCTGGCTGCAGGTCGCCGACGAGCCGGAGAAGCTGGCGATCGCCGGCGGCGAACTGCCCTCCGTAGCCTCGGTCGCCAAGCCAGACGCGCACGTGGTGCCCTGGGCCTACCAGGGCGACTCAGCGGTCGTCGCGAGCGCGCCCGGCCATATCCCGCACGTGCTCGGGGACGTCGATGTCGTGCTGCCGGTGCTGCACGGCCCCTACGGCGAGGACGGCACCATCCAGGGACTGCTCGAGATGGCTGGCGTCCCCTACGTCGGTGCCGGGGTGCTGGCCAGCGCGGTCAGCATGGACAAGGAGTACATGAAGCTCATCTTCGCGGCCCGTGGGCTGCCGGTCGGCCCGCACGTCGTGGTCCGCGAACGGGACTGGCCCGCGTCAGCCGAGCAAACCAGCGGCCAGCGGCGGGTTGCCGAGCAACTCGACACGCTCGGCTGGCCGCTGTTCGTGAAGCCATCCAGGGGCGGCTCCAGCCTGGGCACCTCCAAGGCACGCGACCCTGACCAGCTCGCCAACGCGATCGACCTCGCCCGCAGGTACGACCCGAAGGTGCTGGTAGAGGCCGCCATCACCGCGCGCGAGATCGAGGTCGCCGTGCTCGAAGGAGTGCATGGGGCCCCGCCGGACACCAGCCTGCCTGGCGAACTGCGGCTCGACGGCGGCGAGGACTTCTACGACTTTGAGGCCAAGTACCTCGACCAGGCCAGCGGCATGCTGATCCCGGCGCCCATTCCCGTGGCCGACGCCGACCGGATCCGCGAGATGGCCGCCATCGCGTTCGAGGCCGTCTCCGGCGAGGGACTCGCGAGGGTGGACTTCTTCTACACGCCGGATGCGCAGATCCTGATCAACGAGATCAACACGTTCCCTGGCATGTCCCCCACGTCGTACTTCCAGAAGATGTGGGAGGCGACCGGGCTGGAGTTCCCCGTCCTGATCGACCGGCTACTGCAGACGGCACTAGCTCGCCGCACAGGCCTCCGCTAAACCAGCCGGCCTCGGTTCGTCGGCACGCGGTCGGCCGGACCGGCATTTCCGATCCGCGGGCTGAGCGGGGCACACAGGTCGGCAATGGGCAGCACCGAGCATGCCCTGAAGCGGCACTGGACAGCACCGGGCGGACACTGAAGTGCACTGGGCGGACCGCTGGAGTGGCACTGGGCAGCACCGGGCGGGCACTGGAGTGCCGGCGGGCGGGCACTGTGGCGCCCGAGCCGCGCGCAGGGGGGCGCCTCGCCGCCCGTTAAATGCCTGAATCATCCATTACTTCGGTATGCCCGCTGGAATGGATGCCACATCCACTGCGTATACCGGACCTTTCGTCACATCCATCAGCCGCAATGCATGGGAAAGCCCCCGGCCGGGACGGTGTCGGGCCAAGCAGGCCGACGGCGAGCAGCCGTGCGCGCATGCAGATGGCGGGCGACATGATCTTGTCGCCCGCCATCAACGGGTGTGCCGCAACCTCGCGGCCCGCGGCTACTTCCTGCCTGCGGCGACCTTCTTCTTGTCGCCGTTCACCAGGGCCTTGAAGTCCGCGCCCGCCCGGAACTTGGGCACCGAGGACTTGGGCACCTTGATGGCCGCACCGGTGGCTGGGTTACGGGCGGTACGCGCCGGGCGGTCGGACTTCTCGAACACGCCGAACCCGGTGATGGCCACCTTGTCGCCCTTGGCGACAGTGTGCTGGATGGTGTCGAGAACCGCGTTAACGGCTTCGGTTGCGGTCTTCTTGTCTCCCATCCGGCCGGATATCGCATCGATCAGGTCACGTTTGTTCATGATTGTTACTCCTGCGCTCCCCCAACGGGAGGTCGCGTATACCTGACAGCCTGGTCGGCCCGGGCCCGCAACCTCTGACCTGCTTGAAATTAAGCGATGCGAGCGTCCTGCACAATCATCTTCGCGGTCATCGACGCGTGTCGTTACTGAAACTATGTGCAATTCAGTAATAAAAGGTGCCACTCGTTAGGCGAGCTTTAATTAACCCACGCCAACCTGCGGTGATGCGATCTCGCAGTCCGGCGAGCCATCCCGTCAAGCTCCAGGGGACGGGTTAGGCCGGTCTCCCCGAATTGCCCCGGAGTGTCTGCTGGGCGTCGGCCATAAGCCGGTCGAGCCGCTGAGCGCCCCGGGCTCGGTTGGCGCCGGGCATTTTCAGCGATGTGCAAATCGCCATAAATCGCAGGTGCAAGCGAATCCGGGCATCTGAGTCCGCGCTCAGCGCCGCCAGGGCGCGGTGAACGGCGAGCATCCTCGCGGCCAGCGGGTCACCGCCGGCGGCATCGGCACCCGCCGCCGCTCCGGCGCGCTGGGACTCGTTCACCTCACCCACTGTGCCAAATGCGCTGGCCGCACCCGACACCGAGTCCGCGCAACGTTCGTTCTGACCGCGAGGTCCGCAGGCGCTCCCGAACGCGAGGGCTGACGCCGATTGCCCGACCTCCGGGCGGCCCTGGCGGGCCGGAGTGCCGAAACAGGTCTAGGGACCTTCGCCCGTCCCGCATGAGCCGAAGGCCCTACCAGCGGGTCCGTCCGTCCGGCGAAACTCGTCCAGACGGTATGGTCCATACTTGGGAAGCCGCGGCCAGGCTGAGCAGCGCTGGCCGGGGCCGCTATGTCGCGCGAGCTCGCCTAGTGAGGTCCCCCCATGAAGGTTGCCGTGGTCAAGGAGACCGGGCAGGGAGAGCGCCGCGTCGCTCTCGTCCCCGAGGCGGTCGCCAAGCTGCGATCAGCCGGCCACGAAGTGCTTGTTCAGACCGGAGCGGGCGCTGGCGCCTTCATGCCGGACGAGTCGTTCTCCGAGGCGGGCGCCCGGGTCGTGCCTGCCGACCAGGTCACCGATGCCGATGCGCTCTTGCTGGTCGGACGGCCCGACCACGAGCTGGTTGGGCGGCTGCGTCCCGGCCAGGCGATCTTCGGCCTGCTGTCGCCGCTGACCGACCCCGAGCTCGCCGAGCAGCTGGCAGCCACCGGGGTCACCGCGGTGAGCCTCGACATGATCCCGCGCACGCTGTCGCGCGCCCAGCCGATGGACGCGCTCACCTCGCAGGCGAATATCGCCGGCTACAAGGCGGCGGTGATCGCCGCGGCGGCGTTCGGCCGGTTCTTCCCGCTGCTGATCACCGCGGCCGGGACGGCGCGGCCGGCCAAGGTGCTTGTGCTCGGCACCGGCGTGGCGGGCCTGCAGGCAATCGGCACCGCACGACGGCTCGGCGCCGTGGTCAGCGCGTACGACGTGCGCCCGGAGACCAAGACCGAGGTGGAGTCGCTGGGCGCCAGCTTCATCGAGCTGACCTCGGTCGGCTCGGCGGCCGGGGAGGGCGGGTACGCCAGAGCGCTCACCGACGCGGAGCGGGCCGCTCAGCAGGCCGAGCTCGCCGAGCACATCTCCCGACACGACGTCGTGATCACCACGGCGCAGGTGCCAGGACGCCGCCCGCCGCAGCTCGTGACCAGCGAGGCACTGAAGTCGATGGCCCCTGGCTCGGTCCTGGTGGACATGGGAGCGAGCGCGCTCGGCGGAAATGTGGAGGGCTCGGCGCCCGGCGAGACCGTGGTGACCGATAACGGCGTCACGATCATCGGGGCCGACAACCTGCCGTCCACGATGGCCGCGGCCTCGTCCGCGATGTACGCGAGGAACATCAGCTCGCTGCTGAACTACATGATCAAGGACGGCACGCTGAGCGTCGACCTGGCGGACGAGCTGGTGGCTGGGGTCGTCATCACCCATGACGGGAAAGTCGTGCACCCCGCGCTCGCAGCACCGGTCGCGCCCGAGGCCGCCCTGCCCGCAGAAGCGGCCCCGCCAGCGGCGACGGAGACGACCGAGCCCGCGCCGCCGGCCGAGCCCGCCCCGCCGACGGCCGAGTAGCCGGGACAGGAGCATCCCCATGCACGGCAGCAGCCCAATGAGCTGGAGGAACCATCCATGCTGCTAACGGACTTCATCATCTTCGTGCTCAGCCTGTGGGTGGGCTTCGAGGTCATCAGCAAGGTGCCGGCCACCCTGCATACACCGCTGATGTCGGAGGCGAACTCCATTCACGGCATCGTGCTGGCCGGCGCGATCATCATCGCGGCCTCCGCGCACAACGTCGCCGGCTACATCCTCGCCTTCGTGGCCGTGACCTTCGCCTCGATGAACGTCGTCGGCGGGTACGTCGTGACCGGCCGGATGCTGAAGATGTTCAGGCGCCGGGTGGGCCCGGCGCCTGCCGCGCCCGCCGTCGAGGCGAGCCCGGACGGTAAGGCGCGGTCATGAGCGGCACGTTCAACACCGTCATCCAGCTCATCTACCTCGTTGCGGCCTCGTGCTTCGTGCTCGGGCTGCACCTGATGAACACGCCGGCCACGGCCAGGCGGGGCAACCAGGTCTCGGTCGGCGGCATGGTCGCCGCGATCCTCGCGACCGGCGCGCTGATCATCCACCTGAACGCGATCACCACGACGGGCTGGATCGTGATCGCGGCCGGGATACTCGTCGGCGGCGGCCTCGGCCTCTACGCCGCGCGGGCGGTGAAGATGACCGCGATGCCGCAGCTGGTCAGCATGTTCAATGCGGTCGGCGGCGGCGCGGCGGCGCTGGTGGCGATCAGGGACTTCATGGCGCACGTGTCCAGCATCGGCGCTTCGCATTCGGTGCCGACCGTGCTCGACGTGATCATCGGCTCGGTCACGTTCTCCGGCTCGATCATCGCGGCCGGCAAGCTGCAGGGCCTGATCACCTCGGCGCCGGTCTCCTTCCCGGGCGCCCGGATCGTCAATCCGCTGCTCATCGCGGTGGCTCTCGGGGCCGGCGGATACGTGATCGCCGCGCCGAGCCTGGCCTGGCTGGGCGTCGTGATCGCCGCCTCACTCATCTTCGGCATCACGATGGTCATGCCGATCGGCGGCGCGGACATGCCGGTGGTGATCTCGCTGCTGAACGCGTTCACCGGCACCGCCGTCGCGATGGCCGGGTTTGTGATTGACAACACCGGGCTGATCATCGCGGGCGCTCTCGTCGGCGCCTCGGGCAGCATCCTGACCAAGCTGATGGCCGACGCGATGAACCGCTCGATCCCCAACATCATGCTCGGCGGGTTCGGCCAGGGCGACACGGCGGCCGCAATCGCCGGACCGGCCGGGGCCGGCGTCAAGTCCATCGAGGCCGACGACGCCGCGATCCAGCTCGCGTACGCGTCCAAGGTGATCATCGTGCCCGGCTACGGCCTGGCGGCCGCGCAGGCGCAGCATGAGGTGGCGGCCCTGGCCGACCTGCTCGAGTCACGCGGCATCGACGTCAGCTACGCGATCCACCCGGTGGCAGGCCGGATGCCCGGGCACATGAACGTCCTGCTTGCCGAGGCGAACGTGCCATACCCGCTGCTCAAGGAGATGGACGAGATCAATCCCGAGTTCGCGAGGACCGACGTCGCCCTGGTCGTCGGCGCGAACGACGTGACGAACCCGGCCGCTCGCAGGGCGGGAACGGCGATCTCCGGCATGCCGATTCTGGACGTCGACGCGGCCAAGTCCATCATCGTGATCAAGCGGTCGATGGGCCACGGCTACGCGGGCATCGACAACGAGTTGTACACGAACCCGAAGACGTCGATGTTCTTCTCCGATGCCAAGAAGGGCCTGGCGCAGCTCACCGCCTCGGTCAAGACGCTGGTCGCGTAACAGCAAGCTCGGGCCCGCGCGGACAGGCGGCAGAGCCGCGAAACGCTCAAGGTGACGCGGCAAACCGTCACCCGGGCCACGACGCGTCACGAATGGCCGGATTTTGTCATTTTTATGTTTGCTATTGACTCATGCGGGCATCTGTCCTGATAATCGTGCCGCACAGCGCCTGCCGAACACCGCGCGGAGGATGGCCATGTACCGCCGATTGCCCTTACTGCTGACCGTTTCCGGGCTGCTGCTCTACGGAAGCCTCTTCGGGAGCACGGCGGCGACCGCTGCGACGACCGGGCACGTGCCGAACGCCAGGCACCACTACTGCGTCGCGAGGGCGCCGGCGGCCGCGAAGACGCCCGCGGCGAGCAGGCCCGCCGCGACCTGCTACGCCACCTTTCCCGCGTCGATCAGGGCAGCCACCCGCGGCCTGGTCCGGCTGTCGGCCTCTACCACGCCGCGGTCGGTCACGCCCGGCCAGATCAACGCCGATGCGGCGGCGGCCAGCGGGGCATCTCCCGATACCACGTACGTGATCAGCATCGACTACCAGAACGTGAACTTCGGCGGGAGCACGCTGACCTGGACCCAGTCGTCCAAGTGCGGCACCTTCTCGGCATCGAGCATGCCGAGCGGCTGGAACGACGCCATCTCGTCGGTGAGCGCGTCGAGCGGCTGTGCCACCACGCTGTTCTGGAACATCGACTTCGGGTCGCCGACCTATCCGATCGCCAAGAACGGATCGAAGGCGTCGCTCGGCTCGTTCAACGACGAGACCTCGTCGCAGACCTGGTGCACGGCCGAGCCCTGCGGCTCCTGACCTGCGGTTCCTGAAGCAGCAGCGCCAGGGGCAGCAGCGCCTAGGGCAGCGGCTCACTGGTCGGGGCGCGCCCGACGCAGGTGAGCACGGCGACCCCGGGCTGGCTCGGAGGACCAGGGCCGCCGTGCCCGTCTTCCAGCGGTGCTCCTCGCGGCGACGGCCTGGTGAGAACGGCCGGCGCGCTACCGCCGCCTGCTACCCCCCGGCCCGCTCCGGCTTCGTCGCCGCCGACAGGCCGAGCCTTTCGCACGTCCCGCGGCCGCCGGGGAACACTGCCGCCGTCCCGTTCGTCATCGCGCAGACGGCCAGCGCCGGCACCCGATGCTGCGCGTCGCCTGGGTGGTCGTCGATGTGGCGCGCGCCGACCCGCAGGAACCCCTGCCGGTACAGGGCCGCGCACACGGCAAGCGCGTTGCGCACCTGCGCCGGACTGCCCGGCCGCGCCGCCTCCGCGACGGTGGTGTAGGCGCTGCTCGCCGGGTCGGCCACCATGTAGCAGCGCGCCTGCGTCTGGTCGGTGACCGGCTGGTACTCGGCGACCGCGAACGCCGCCGCGCCGGTGGTGAGCACGATCGCGCCTGCCCCGGCCGCGATGACCACCGGCCTGATCCGCCGCGACGGCGCCGCCGAGTTCTCGACAATCTGCTCGAGCTGGCGCCTGGCCGCCGTCCTGCGGTACGCGGGGAACTGCGGCGGCCGCTCAGGGTCGAAGTATGTCATCGTCGGCTCCATGTCCTGTCGGTCCATGTCAGGGCTGCTTGACGTCGGCGAGCCTGGCGGGCCTGACATTTCCGCCGCCGGCGAGTTCTCGAAGGTGGGTCCGGGCGCGGGACAGCCGGGATTTGACGGTGCCCTCGGCCACCCCGAGCGCGACGGCCGCCTCGGCATAGCTCAGCCCGGCCCAGTCGCACAGCGCGATCACCTCGCGCTCGGCCGGCCGCATCCCGGCCAGCGCGCACAGGAGGTGGCGGGCCAGCCGCTCCTGGTCGATCCGATCGGCGGCGTCGACCGCGAAGTCGGACTCATCGCCCGGCGGCGGCAGCTTGGCGAGGAGCGCCCCGTGCCTGCGCAGCGTCCGCTGGGCGTTCCTGGTGGCATTGTTCGCGACGCCGAGCAGCCAGGGCAGCACCGAGTCACCGCTGAACCTGACCTGTCTCCTGCGCCGCCACGCCTCAAGGAACACCGCCGAGGTGAGGTCCTCGGCCATCGACCACGAGCCCGTCCGGCTGAAGCAGTGCGCGTAGACCCGGTCGGCGTGCCGCTCGAACAGCGCGCCGAAGGCCTCGCCCGCGTGCTCGCCGCAGGCATGGGACCAGAGTTCCTGGTCGCTCGCCGATGGCCAGTCGATCGCCATACTCCTTTATGTCCGGGAAAGACGGTTCAGTTCCATAACCAACCGGCACGGCTATGGTCCCGCAGGGAAGGCTAGCCCGGCGAGCGCGGCGCGGGCGGTCTCGATGCGCCGGTGCGACCCGTTGCGAATGACGATCTTGAGGTCACCGGAGCTCGCGAGGCCAGAGTCGGCGACCTGCCGGTCCGGTGCCTGCTGCCGCTGCGGTGAGGAGCCGGAGCACGGCGCTGGGTAAATCTCTACAACTTGGGTAGGGCAAATGGTCATGTCGCTACCGGACTTCTTCGTGGCGGGCGTGCCGAAGGCGGGCACGACGGCGCTGCACTCGGCGCTGGCCCGCCATCCTGGCCTGTTCATGTCCGCGGTGAAGGAACCCAAGTTCTTCCTCACCGACGGCCCGCCTCCGGCCGAGGGCGGTCCGGGAGACGCCAAGACCTACAGGGAGCACGTCTGGCGCCGCGACGAGTATGAGGCGCTGTTCGCCGCCGCGCCGCGGGGCGCGCTGCGCGGCGAGTCCACGCCGTTCTACCTGTTCAGGTCGGACGCGCAGGAACGGATCCGCGCGCTGATCCCGCAGGCCAGGCTGATCGTGGTGCTGCGCGACCCGATCGAGCGCGCCCACTCGAACTGGACGCACCTATGGTCGGCCGGGCTCGATCCGTGTGGTGACTTCCTGAGCGCGTGCGACCTGGAGCAGGAGCGGGCCGAAGCTGGCTGGGCGGACTTCTGGCGGTACACCGCGCTCGGGCGCTACGGCGAGCAACTGCAGCACCTGTACACGCTCTTCCCGCCCGAGCAGGTACTGGTGTTCAGGTACCGCAGGCTGATTGTCGATCCGGTCAGCACGCTGGACGCGGTCTGCCGCTTCCTCGGCGTGGCGACGGGAGTGATCGGCGAGGTGCCGAGGGAGAACGTCACCGCGCATCCCGCCCCGTCCGCCCGGCACCGGCTGGTGTCGGCCGCGCGCCGGGTCGGCGCGGCCGCGTCGGCGGTGCTGCCCGGCCAGGTCGGCACCGGGCTGAACGACGGGCTTGAGCACCTGCTGCAGGCCGACGCGTCGCCGCGGCGACCGCTCACCTGGGAGCAGCGGGAGGCGCTGATCCCGCGGTTCGCGACCGACGTCAGGCTGCTCGAGGCGACCACCGGCGAGGACTTCGGCGACTGGCTGGAGCCGCGCGGCGAGTCCGGCGGCCTGGTCGGCGCTCGGCCGCCCGGCCAGCGGCAGGCGCGCAACGGGCAGCCGCGGCAGTTCTGACCTCGCGTCTGCTCAGGCCCCGCGTCTGCTCAGGCCCCGCGTCTGCTCAGGCCCCGCGTCTGCTCAGGCTTGGCCGCGGGCGCCGTTGGAGGCTCGGGCCGCGGCGCCGGGGTCGGATGCGGGGCGGACCTCGGTGACCAGGTCGTGCGACCGGGCGGCGTTGGTGAGCTCGTAGTAGAGCCGTTCCCGCCCGTCGCCGAGATCGATGATGGACAGGTAGCGCAGCCCGTAGCCGGGATGCGCCGAGCGTGCGGCTGGCGTGCCCAGCGCCGTGAGCGCGCCTGGCTCGGCGCCGACGGCGACGCCGGTAAGTTCCTCGCAGTTCTGCGCCGCGCTGGCCCGGCCGTCGTAGTACGCGGCAACGCCCTCCGCGGTGAACCTCACGGCGGCAACCCGGACGCCACGCTGGTCCCACTCGCCCGGCCGCGGCCGGAGGGCGGTGCCCTGCCAGGTCCAGGTCAGCCCGTCGGAGCTGGTCGCATAGTCGGTCGCCATCCGGTCGGTCTGGTCAGGGTCGGTGAGCGGGTGCACGGAGGCCCACAGGTGCCACAGCCCGTCGTGCCGCACGATGACCGGGTCCTTGACCGCGCGCGCAGCGTCGCCTGGCAGGAC
>Ga0335081_10003382_pt1 | contig 25093 bp, 14 predicted proteins | sample Lox_Sample_35_FD_206713 | JGI IMG/M metagenome (GOLD analysis project Ga0335081, IMG submission 206713) | Soil microbial communities from Loxahatchee National Wildlife Refuge, Florida, United States - Lox_Sample_3.5 | ecosystem: Environmental > Terrestrial > Soil > Wetlands | place: USA...
CTCGGAAACAAAGTCCATGGAACGAACTTCAAGTGCGAGAAAACGAGTCCTGCGGCCCAAACAGGTCCGGCGGGCAAACCGGGTTGCGATGCTGCAACTCCTCCGCCATAACGAGCACATGTCGCGCGCCGATCTCGCCCGGCAAAGCGGACTTTCCGAGGGCACCGTTTCCCGCATGATGACGGATCTGATCGCAGACGCTCTGGTTTGCGAGGATGGCGCCGAAAACTCCACCGGCGGCCGTCCGGGTCGTCGTCTGCTGCTGGATCCGAAGCGCATTGCCATCGGCGCCGAGATTCAGAATTGGGAGACACGCGTTGCCGCCTGTACCATGCGCGGCCGCGTCGTGGAGAGCCGCCGCTTTCGCACACCGCCTGCGGCTGAAGAGACTCTGGAGCTGATTTCAGACGCGTTCAAGGACTGCCGCCGGCGGCTCGGAAGCGATCGCGTCCCTGGAATTGGCATTTCCGCAAGAGGCATCGTCAACAGCGATCGCGGTTTACTCGTGCACGGCAACCGTCCAGGATGGGTGCAGGTGCCGATACGCAAGATCCTCGAAACGAGGATACAGGAGCCGGTTTACGTCGAGAACAACGTGCGAGCAGCGGCCCTGGCCGAATACAACTATGGCTCTTCTGAGGTGTATGCGAGCCGCGTGTTTCTACTAGTCAAGGTGGACGAGGGTATCGGGATGGCCATCATACTCGAAGGGCAATTGCATTATGGCCCGCGGATGGCTGCGGGCGAGTTTGGAGAGATGGTGATCGCGATGTCTCCCTCCGCAGGGCAGAGCGACCGTTCCGGATGTCTTGAAGAGCTGGCCTCAAATCCTGCATTGTGCGAGCGCTACACAGCCATTTCCGAAGACCGGCGGTCCTCTGCGTCAGGCGATACTTTCGCCCGTGCCCGGCGCATCGTGCAAGCTGCCGCCGGTGGCGATCGCGCGGCGGTTGAAAGCCTGGCGGAAACGGCACGTTGCCTCGGCATCGGGATCTCCAATGTGGTCTGGGGGCTGGATGTCGACGTCGTGGTCATCGACGGTGCGATCACCGATGCGTGGCACTTGATTGAACCAGTGATTCGAAAACAAATGAATATCGAGAGTCAGCCCGAAATCAACGTGCTCCTCCGGCCTTCCGCTTTCGGCGGCGACGCGGCCCTTATCGGTGCAGCCACGCTGCCGTTCAGCACGGTCTTTGCCACGGGCCGCTCCCAGCAATTGACCGGGGTTACGGCATAATGCCCCAGTATGGGGCGGCCTCATCACCGGCCGGTTCGCTGAAACGCATCCTCTCGCGCTCCGATCTCATTCTCTACGGCCTCGTTATTCTCACTCCCACCGCGCCGTACCCGGTTTACGGGATCGTTCAGCAGACCTCCCACGGGCATGCGGTCATCAGTTATCTGGTCGCGGTGATTGCCATGCTGTTTACAGCGGCCAGCTACGGCAAGATGGCAGGCGCCTACCCGGCTGCCGGCTCGACTTATACCTACGCGCAGCGCGCCCTCAACCCCCACATCGGCTTTCTCGCCGGATGGGCAATGATGCTCGACTACTTTCTGATCCCGCTGCTCAGCATCATCTACGCGGCTTTAACCGCTGCGCGCCTGCTGCCCCAAATTCCTTACATGGCTTGGGCCGTTCTGTTCACTGTGAGCCTGACACTCGTCAACATTCCCGGAATTAAGGTCACCACGCGCGCCAGTTCCGTGATGATGGCCATCATGACGGCGTGCGCCATCGTGTTTGTCGCCCTTGCGGCGCGCTACGTGGCTGCGGCGCACGGTTTCACCGGTCTGTTCGACCTGCGTGGTGTCTGGCGGCCCGAGTCATTTGCGATGCGCCCCATGATGCTCGGCGCCAGCATCGCCGCGCTTTCCTATATCGGGTTCGACGCTATCTCCACATTGGCTGAAGACACCGTCAACCCGGAACGCGATGTCGCATTCTCAACGGTGTTCGTTTGCATCTTGCAGGCCGGGTTCTGCGTCGTTACGGTGTACATGGCGGCGCTGGTGTGGCCCGACTACCGGGCCTTCCCCGAACCCGAGACCGTAATTCTGGATATCGGCGGCCGCGTGGGCGGCAGCTGGATGTTTGGGTTCATCACGTTTGTGCTGCTCGTCGCCGGCTTGGCCAGCGCACTCACCGGTCAGGCAGGCGCTTCCCGCCTGCTGTACGGCATGGGACGCGATGGAGTCATCTCCCGCCGTTTGTTCGGATACATTCACCCGCGTTTTTCCACTCCCACGCGGAGTATCTACTTCATGGGCGCGTTTTCCTTGGTTGGCGCGCTGTTTCTCCGCTTCCAGATGGCAGTGGAGTTGCTAAACTTCGGGGCCTTCGCCGGGTTCATCCTGGTCAATCTCAGCGTGATCCGGCACTATTACGTGCGCCTTGGAAAAAGGCACGGATGGGACCTTGTAGCCAACCTGCTGTTCCCCTCTGCCGGCGCCCTCGTGTGCCTGTACATCTGGCTGAGCCTCAGTGGCAACGCCAAGATTGCTGGGTTTTGCTGGCTGGCGGTGGGCGCCCTCTATCTTGGCGCGATCACGCGTGGTTTCCGGACGGCGCCGCGTGAGCTCAATACGCTGGTGGAAGCTGCAAGCCCGGAGTAGCAGGGGCGCAGCTAATCCAGGCTGCTCCAATTCAGAGGTTCGCTCCGCACCGGCATCTGGTGCGCCTGCGCATAGCCATTACGAGCCGCTTGTGTGCGCTCATACCAGTCCTCCACTGGCAGTAGCAGCTCGTCATACACCAGATAACTCATGTCAACCGTGCGATCCGGCAAATGATCTTTTACATCGTCCATTTCGTGCAGGAACCTTCGCCCGTTTGCTTCTGCTGTTCGCGGATACCACGTCTGATACCACGTGATGGTAGCTTCACGAAGCGCCCGATTTCTTTCCTGACGAATCCGGCGTGCGATCTCCAGCGCCTGATCGACGGCCGCGACCGCGTCACTGGCCTTTGCGTCTTTCGCGGAAGCCTGGGCCGCCGCCAGCTCGGCATCGATCTGCGCGAATCCCTGCAACATGGTGAGATTTTGCCGAAACAGACGAGCCAAGGCCACAAAGACTTCCAGCCCATACCGGTTGTGTTTGGCCAGCCGGAGATTCTCCTGCAAAAGCCCGAGCAGTTCGTCATTCTCCGGTAAAGCGGCTTCAACCGCTTCGAGCCGTTTGGCGTTGTTCTGCGACCAGCTGGCGTCGTAGCTCAAGTCCGTTTCGGCAGGCGCTTTTGGCAGCGGCACAGTGCGGTCGTGCGCCGGGTGCGGAGGATGGAAGATCATGTCTGAGTTCCCCCAGATCGGCTTGCGCATCTTCGAATCCATCCTTTCCCATGTGTCTCCCCAAACCTGCGCCTGAAAACTCATGAGCTGATACGCGCGATCCATGTTGCGCACGGAAGGCCCATAAAACAGAGGGTAGAACGCGCTCATCGCCTCCCGCGGATCCGGGCCGTCGGGATTCCAACCCGCTGCGGTGATCGTCGTATATCCAAGCCAGAACGTCTCCGGGTGCAGTCCCATGTCCCCCCAACCGGCTACCAGCATTCCCATCAAATCAGCATTGCGCCGTGCAGCGTTCGTCGCGATATCCGTAACCGCACCCACCACTCTCCCCGTCTCGCCCCGGCCCTTATGCACTCTCCGTGCCGCAGGCAATGAAAAATAATCGGGAAAGAACGGCTCCTCGCCTTCGGTGGAGGTGTAAATCATCTGGCGGATGCCGTGAGCTTTGAATACCGGATCAAATTCCGGTCCATAGGTTTCTCCGTTCACGACAAAGGATGGCAAGCCCTCTATGTCCGCTGGTTTCATCGGGTACTCGCCCCAGAAGATCACGGTCCGGCCGTGGTCGTGAAGATACGTTGCGACCTTCGTCACAAATTCATCTAGCACGCGTCCCACGCTCCCCAGTTCCTTCGCACGTGCCCCCTCGTGACACTGACTGTTATCCGCCATCCCGACATAGTACGGTTCATCGGTAGAAAGGATGATTGGCTTGGCGCCACGATTGGCGGCGATCAGGTCACCGAACATGCCAATCATCAACTGAATCGCTTCCGGATTCGTGGCGCACAACTCGTAGTTGCTATCCGGAAACTCTCGCAAGTTCGCGTATTCCGGATGTTTCAAGATGAACGCGATGTGCGCCGGCCCGTCCAAGTACGGAATAACCTGCACGTGATAGAGGAGGCCATAGTCGGTCAACTCTTGCAGCTCCGCGGCTGAAAAAGCGTAAGGTTCCACCAGTGCCGGGGCGCTGCGGTATTGGAAATGCCCCTCGAGCTTGATGGCGAAGCCATTCGCTTTGTAAAACGCCGCTTGCCTGACAGCGTGTTTCAGGTCGGAAAGCCGCTCCAGGTGGTGCGCGTCATCCCAATAAATCTGCCTCAGTTGCAGATCGGGCCAATCCACGATCTCGCCCGCCGGAAGCCAAAGCGCGCCCGCACTGCATTTTGTCAGTTGCACCAGAGTCTCCACGCCATAAAACAAACCCGGCTCCGCGTTTGCTGTAATTCGAATGGCCGTGGGCGAAAGCTCCAGACGGTATGCCTGCGCAGCAATAGCCTCCGTGTCCCGATCCTGCGCGTTTCCCGGATGAACCGATCCCAGCCCCATCTCGAGCTGAACCGCCGGACCGCTGCTCTCCGCTTTGAGGAGGATTCCGAATCGCGACTCGAGATCCTCTGTCAGAACCAGAACGGCAGTGGAATTCTTTGAAATACCTCGCCCGATCTCCAATCGCCAGTCGCTACCGAATCGAAAATCGTTTGGCAGTAATTTCGCCTGGCGTGGCTCCGGGATGACCGTGAACCCCCGCGCAAACAGCGGGGACACAGCTTGCCCGCGAAGCACGCCGGTCGCGAGCAGCAGAATTCCTTCTAGCGTGAAGAGTAAACGCGCGAGTCGTCTCATATGCGAGACGCTGATCTTAGCACGCGCAGGCCAGGCTCCACTCAATGGCCGCGTTGCGCCTGAATATATTGGGCAACGGTGTCCACGATATCCAGCCAGATGCCGTTAGCGGGGTCACCGGCGTACTGCAAAAACTGCTCCAGGACCGAGGTCTCCGTAGTCTGGTAGCCGGCCTTCCCGATCTCGTGACCCGCAAACACCAGCCGCCGGCCCGCGACAGGTTCTCGATCCCGCTCATGCCGGAAGCGCCGAAACTGCCCAGTGTGAACAGGAAGACCAGGCCGAGAACGAACACGCCCAGCGCATAGTCCCAGTAATAGAGTTGGAATGGCCACTTATCCGTGCCCGCCAACTTCTGTGTGTTGGCCCATGATCCCCAACCGAGCATGGTGAGCACGCAAAATGCGATGGCTAATCCCAGGTCATGGACGACGAACACGTGTCCTCCTCATTGAGTCACCACTCCAGCGGGGGCACAAGCGAGAATGTCCGCCAGTACCAGATCCAATGTTTGCGCTGCCGATCACCACGATGCTGGTTGCCTTCGGCATACCGCGCCTTATTGGCCCCACCATTTGCTTCAGACCGGATCTCTCAAATCAGCCTGCAACGTCTACTTCAATACTTCAATCAATCGGGCAGACGTCAAAGAGGCCGCCGCCCGCCCGGGCACACGAACCAGGCGGACGTGAGCTTCAATCGTGTTAGCCCACGACCCAGCGCCGCGAAGTGCGCTTCCATCCGGTACCTGACGCTCCTCGGTTGTGTGAAGACCCCACGTGGGGCGCTGGGAGAAGCTTAAGGGCCGAAGCGATGAGGGCCGTCCGGCCGTCGGGATACCTAGAACACGAACCTCAGGTTCAGCTGCATTCGGCGAGCTGGGCGAGCTCCCGTGACCCATCCGAAGTCGCTTTGGGGATTGACTTCACGGTCGTCGTAAGTATTGATAAGTGACCACTGAGCGTGATTGAACACGTTAAACGCATCAGCACGGAAGACCAACTGCCGGCCTTCGCCGAACAGGGCAAATGATTTTTGAAGCCCCATATCCCAGTTGTTAATTCCGGGCCCAACCAGGCTGTTGCGGCTTTCGTTACCCCGAGTCACGGCGAAGTTCGTGATCCCCTGCGCGATCAGACTCGCGTTTGTGCTGGCGGCAGGCTCGACATAGCAGCTCGTATCAAAATAATGAGTGAAACTTCTCTGGCCGCCTGACAGATTGCCGTTGCAGACACGAAGCGGAACATCGCCCATGTGATCGTACGAACTGGTATAGCCGTTGAAGACCGTTGTGGGCGCGCCTGATTCGAATGTCGCGATGGTATTGACTTGCCAGCCGCCGATGGCCTCGCGCAGGAGGCGATTCCCAATCGTTCTTCCGGGCAACTCATAGGTGCCCGCAGCCACAAAGCGATGGGTATGGTTCGCATCCGAAGGGCCATAACTCCAATCGGGGTGCCACTGCCCGCCGATCGCGTGGGTACCGCTTTCACCATTCTGGCCGAAGAAGGTATCCATTTGCTTCGACCAACTGTAGGAAACCTGGCTCGTCAGACCGTGCCAGCCACGCGTTTTCAGTTCGACGTTCAAAGCGTTGTAGTTGTTGTTGCGTATCGGGCGGACGGTGTTGATGTCCTCCCAGCGTCCTGGCGCAACCGCCGTGAGCGGACGCGCCTGATAGAACTCGTCGCTGTTCAGGTAGGTGCCCTGGGGTGGGAGGTTCAAGTCATATTGAATAGGGAGATGAGTGCCCTTGGACCCCACGTAGCCGACGGTGGCTACCACGGATTTCCCCAACTGGCGCTGGATATCCAAGCTCCAGCGCTGAATGGATGTGGTCTTCCAGGTTTGTGGATCCGTGGTTGCGGTGGTGCAGCGGTAACATAGGGTGCCGGCGTTATCGCCTAAGGGAAGCGGCCAAGTGCCCCTTGGGACAGTGACGGCTGCCGGCCACACGTCGGCAATCGTGTAGTACGTCATGGCCGGGTCGGGCACGATGTTGGCGGAACTGTAACTAGCTCCGCCATAACCCGGGGAATTCCAGAACATCTGGTCGAGGAACTTGAACCGGCCCGACTCGTAAAAGACGCCGTAGCCGCTGCGGATCACGGTTTTGTCTCCCAGCCGATAGGCCAGCCCGATGCGCGGTGCGAAGTCTTTCTTATCCGCTGCAAACGGGTGAGCATTGGTCCCCGGAGTCAGCCCAGGCATGGTCATTCGCCATCCTGGATATGTTGTGTCAAGCACGCCCCAGTAATTGTGCACACCGTAAGCCGGGATGGGAAGGTCATAGCGCACTCCGACATTGACGGTGAGCTGTTGCGTCGCATTCCAGGAGTCGTTAGCATAAGCGCTATACTCCGGCATACCGAAATAGAGACTGGCATCCCCGCTAGACACTGGCGTGCGCTGATTCATATCGCTGACAAAGCCAGTTTCGAACTCCGCCAGCGTATTGAAACCCGAACCATCCCCGATGTTGGGACCTTTGCTGGTATAATTCCCGGCAAAGGTTGCCGAACGGACGACGTCATTGTCGCGCTCGTAACGGCGTGCCATATAGTAGCCGAACTTCAGGGTATGCCGCCCAAGGATCTTTCCAACGTTATCGGAGAACTGAGTGATGGGCACCCATTGGTACCAATACTCCGTCGATCCAAGGCTGAGCCCATTTCCAAAGTACGACGAGTCCCAACCGAGGTTCACGCTAAAGGTGGCATCCGTTTTGATGTTGAACAGACTCTTGTCATAGGACGTAAACCCCGCCATGTTCGTGGACGCATTATGGAAGAGATCCTGGAGCCAACTTGCCTGGGTGAACGCGTTGGCTTGCGAGGGGTCGTTGCTGAAGTTGTAGGCTTTCGTCCAACTCATATTGAATTCGTTGAAGAGAGTGGCATTAAAAGTATGTACATAGTGGACTTGGTAGGTATTGGTGTGGTGGAAGGGGCCGTTGCCCATAGACACATCGGGCACCAGACCGCCCGAATTGATCTTGCCACCAGAATCGTGCAAGTAGCGGAAATAGATGGTATCGCGACTCGATAGATTATAGTCCCCGCGCGCAGTGTAGTTGTTGTTGTTAATTCCGGAAACAGTGGTTCCCGCATAATTATTGAAGTTATTGGGGTCGGGAGACACATAGCCGTTTGGCTTCGGAAAATGCGAAAGGTAGGCGAGAGCGGTGGGATCCGGGTTGGGAATGATGTTGTTCGGGAATGGCTGGCGCAACTGGGTAGTTGGGTCATAAGTGGCCGGATTATAGATCACGTAACGACAGTTGGCAGGGGCATTGGCCGAGCCATCGCACGTGACCGGATCCACAGGAAAACGCTTGAGCCAAGCACTGAAGTCCCCGGTACGCTCAGCATCGGTCGGGACGTAGGTGGTGAACTGGCCCTGGCCGCGGTTGCGCAGTTGCTCGAACGATGAGAAGAAGAACAGCCTGTTCTTCCCGTTCAATACTTTGGGGATGTAAACGGGTCCACCGACAGTGAAGCCATACTGGTTCTGGTGATACGGGCTGCGCGGAATGCCCTGAAACTTGCTATACGGATCCACTGCGTTCATGCCTGCATTCTGCAGGGCGTCGTAAGCTGAACCATGAAGGGCGTTGGTCCCGGACTTGGTGGTCACGCTGATTTGGCCAACATCGCGGCCGTATTCCGCCGAGTAGTTCGAAACCTCGCCTTTGACCTCCTGGATAGAGTCCTGGTTCACGTTCATGACCGGACCCTCCACCCAATTGTCATTGTTGTTCAGTCCGTCGATGTAGTAGCCGACTCCATACTCGGTGCCGCCTACATTCAACTGCATGGCGCCCGGCATAGTTGACGAAGCAAGCCCCCAGGCCAGGCGCGAAGTGTCACCGGTACCGCTGTTGAAGTTCGGCAGGAGTTGAGCGTAGTTGAGGTAGTTGCGGCCCTCCATCGGCAAGTCGCGCACGAATTTGTTGTCGATGATTTCCGAGACGTTGGCGTCCTCGGTCTTGATCAGCCCCGCGGTGGTGGAGACCTCCACGGTCTCCGTGACTTGTCCCATCTTAAGCGCGAGGTTCACGCGCTGCGTCGTGCCGTTCTCCAGAGTCACCGGTGTCGAAACGGCACGCGCGAAACCAGACTGGTTGACCTCAATCACATAGTGCCCCGCGATTAGGTTGGGGAATTGATAGCTGCCGGTGGCGTCCGTAGTCGCCTTCCACTCGACTCCAGTGTCGATATTTTTGAGCGTGACTCCCGCCCGCGGGACAAGGGCGCCTTGAGGATCTGTCACCGTGCCCACGATGGTACTGGTGATAATGACTTGGGCCAACAACGCGGTGGCCCCGAGAACGAATAAACCCAGGAGAAAAACTCGATGACTCTGAAACATACACCCCTCCCTCCGCATTTCAGCACTTGCCGACCAAGCGGACGACGATCTGAAACGTTTCAAAATCGTTTTGTGAAATAAGTGTAGTCCCGTCCAAACAGGCTGTCAAGCAGAATTTAGTCGCAGAATCTAGTCAGAAAGCCGCGGCACAAAACGCCCTTGCGCTGACGATTCCTTGGCCCCGGAGTTTCCGGGATCAATTGGACGGTTCCTGCACGCTCAGGATACGGTCCGCATTTGGGTGCTGAACTACTTGCCTGATGCCGCTGGGCCAGCCAATCTCGATTTCCCTGATCTGCCGGTTCGATCCCAGCCCGAAATGCACGCGGCTATCGCTTGAGCAGGCGTATCCGACGGCAGTTGTTACTTCGTTCCACTGAGATCTGCCGTCCTCCGTGGTGATGCGTATTCGCGCACCAATCCCCATCCGGTTGCTTTTTGTCCCCACCAACTGCAGAAGGATCCAGTGGTTGCTGCCACCGGAGACATTGTGAAAGAGCTTGACGGCTCCGTTCAGCACTGTGACCACCGCATCCACACGGCCGTCATTGTCGATATCTCCGAACGCTACCCCCCGATGCGGAGCTTCCTCCTGGAAATCGGCACCAGCTTCGGCGCTGACGTCTTTGAATTGGCCATCACCCAAGTTGCGGAAAACTGAATTTCGCTCTGGATACCGCCGCCTGGGAACGACTTTGCTGATGTTGTCCAGAACGTTAGATCGGGCGACAAATAAGTCCTTCCATCCGTCATTATCGAAATCAATGACTCCATTCCCCCAGCCCGACATTTGTGAAGTTTGCTCAGCCAGACCGCTACTGACACTCCAGTCGGCAAAAACTCCGTGCCCGCGGTTTCCATATAAAGGAAAGGTCTCGAATTCGACGGCCGTATGCCAGATGTCGGGCAAACCATCGTTGTTTACATCGCGAAAATCGGAGCCCATGCCCGAAAGCTCCACCCCGTTCGACCCATATGCCACCCCGGCCAATTCTCCAACTTCTTCGAATCGCCTTCCACCAAGATTGTGGAACAGGAAGTTTCGAGTGGTGTCGTTCGCCACAAAGGCATCCAAGAAACCGTCCCCATCATAGTCTGCAAAAGAAACACTCATGCCTTTGCCAAATTGAGAGCCGATCCCGGTCACCTCGGAAACATCACTGAAAGTCCCGTCCCCATTATTTCTGTACAGAGTGTTATGAGTTGGAGCGTAGTAGCGGGGATGACAGTAGCCGCGGGTACGGCCGCCAATCGTGCAGTAGGGATCCTTGTTAACGTCCCATTTGCAGTAGTTGACTACGAAGAGATCCAGTAAGCCATCGTTGTTGTAGTCGAACCAGCCTGCGCCGACCGACCACATCTTTTTCCCGTCCAGATATGCCCCTTGAAGCCCGGCCTTCTTCGTTACGTCGGTGAAGGTTCCGTCGCCGTTGTTGCGAAACAATTGATTATTGGTGACGTTGGCGATGAACAAATCGGGCCGGCCATCATTGTCATAGTCCCCCACCGCCACACCCATGCCGTAGCCGGCTCCAGCAAGCCCCGCCTTCCCGGTCACATCCGTGAAGGTTCCGTCGCGGTTGTTGTGAAACAGCCGGTTCCAGTAGACGGAAGACTCCTTCATCAGCGAGGGAATCGCGGCGCCATTCACCACGTATATGTCAAGGAAGCCGTCACCGTCGTAGTCCAGAAGAGCAACGCCCGCGACCATGGTTTCGATCTGGTTCTTATTTGAGGTCGGCGAACTCGCCGTGGCGAACTGAAGTTTAGACCTGGCGGCTATTTCCTCAAATCGAATCGCCGGCCCAGGCGTTGAGCCGGCGCCGGGTCCAAGTGACACGGCCGCGACCACAAGGACGAACCGTGCTCGCATTACGCTCCCCTCACCGAGCTTGATTCTTCTGAATGATAGCGTACCTGCGGCCCGGCGTCGCAGATGGAGCGGCTCGGGTGATCGCGGAAATGTGAACTGGTACCATACCGACTGGAATGAAGAATCTCGCCGCATTTCTCTTGCTCTCGGAGCTACTGGCAGGGCAGGATCAGCCTGAGGTGGCGGAGGTGTTGCGACAAGGAACACGGCTTGTCGAGACAGGTCAACTGGCAGCGGCACAGGAATTATACGAGAAAACACGGGCGAGCTTTCCGAGTGACCCCGACCTTACGTTTGAGCTGGGCATGGTCTATTTTCGCCGGCACAACTGGGAGAAAGCAGTAGAGAATTACAGGAGGAGTCTCAGCGTCAGACCGGGACGGGTCAAACCTCTGTTTTATTTAGCGGAGGCGTACTACATGGAGTCGAACCTGGGTCTCGCCCGTGAGACGATTCAGCAGGCAGTCGGCATTGCGCCGAATGACGCACAGATCTGCCAAAAATATGGCGAATATCTTAGCCTGGAGCTGGAAACCCGCAGCGAGGGGCTTGTCTGGCTGCAAAAGGCGCGTCGTCTGGGTCCCGGCTTGGCGCGAATTAACTTTCAGATCGGTAAGGCACAGTTCGAACTCAGCGATTATCAGTCTGCCATCTCGAGCTTTGAAACGGAATTGAGAAACAACGGGAGCGATGGACAGGCAGCATTCTTCCTGGCAGAGTCCTGGGCCAAACTGAATGCGTGGGAAAAAGCGCGCAAGTATTACGAGTACGCGCTGGCGCAAGGATACGCGAATGGACCGGCATACTACGGACGGGGCAGATCTCTCGTGGAATTAGGAGAATCTGAAGCTGCGCTCGTGCCGCTCGGACGCGCTCTAGCGGCGCGACCTTCGCTGATCCAGGCGCATTTCCAACTTGCGAAAGCATACCGGCAGCTAGGCCGAACGGAGGAGGCAAGGCGTGAGACCAGGCTTTTCACCGCAATGACCAACAGGACCGATACGTCCCGCGAACTGAAGGGTCCGGAGGAGGAGAGGGCCTGGAACCGGGTGAAGCCGCTGGTGGAAACAAACCAGGAGGAGGAGGCGCTTGCGGCACTGGCGAAGTTGCCTGCTTCTGATGGGCTCGATCGCGCAGAGCCACATTACCTGCTCGGAGTTATGTATTCCAGTCTAGGACGAAAAGACGACGCGATGCGCATGTTGAGAACGGCGCGGAAAGAGATGCCAAATTCTGCTCGCATCGCGGCGTACCTCGGCCTGGTGGAGCTTTCGTCCGGAGAAACCGGCGCAGCGGAAGAATCATTACGGTCAGCACTCACTCTGGATTCTGCTGAAGTCCTCGCGCTGATCGGCATCGGTGGAATCAGATACCAACAGAAGCGGTGGGCCGAGGCCGCGGAGTTTCTCGAGAAATCAAGGACCGCCGACCCGGGCACGCTGTACATGCTTTGTGACGCCTATTTCAGATCCAACAGAACTGAAGACGCTATGCTTACGGCAGAAGTGATTCGCGCACTCGGCTTTGAAAACAAAGCCTTGCTCGACTCTCTGGACGACTTGGTGAGACACCACAAAGCAGACCGGCAATCCTCCCCTCCGTAACCCCCGAACGCAGCCTTACAGAACCTCGGGGCGCAGAAATGCATGCCCGGCTTGAGAACTTAACCGGTTACCACCACTTTGGGGACGACGTTTCGCGCGGTACGCGGCTTGGTGGCGGGAGGCGCAGCCGTACTTGCTAACGGCAACACAGAAGATCGTATCTTGAGTTGTGTTTCCAACAGGATGCGCTTCGGTGCGTCGGACAGCCCGTTTATCCGCTCCAGCAGGAGTCCCGCGGCGGTGGCTCCCAACTGGTAGCCGGGCTGGTATACCGACGTTAATGCCGGGCTGGTGTACTCACAGAACTCCAGGCTATCGAAGCCTACAAGCGACAAATCCTCGGGACATCGCAAACCCTGTTCATGCACCGCGCGCAACACTCCGAGCGCCATCAAATCGTTGCATGCGAATATCCCGGTGGGCCTCGGCAGCATCCGCAATAGACGCTTCGCCGCGTCAAAGCCGCTTCGGGTGTCAAATGCCGCGTGCTGAATGAACTCCGGCCGCACGAGCAGGTGCGCCTCCCGGCAGGCTTGTTTGAAACCATTCAGGCGCTCCACCGCATTGGGAACCTGCGCCGGCCCGGTGATGACCGCTAAGTGGCGATGCCCGGATTCGATCAAATGCTTCGTCGCGTGGTAGGCGCCTAACTCGTTCGCTACGAGTACAGAGTCACCGGTCCATCCCTCGGGACAGCGATCTAAACACACTACTGGCGGGCCTCCCGGTGTCCCGCCCACCAATCCTGAGGCTAAGTCACTTCCCGCCGCTGGAATGATCAGCAGGCCAGCCACACGGAACGACCGCAAGTCCACCAGATACGACGCTTCTTTGGCCGGATTGTTGTCCGCATTGCACAGCACCATACGGTAGGAATGCTTGAACGCTACGTCCTCGGCACCGCGGACTACTTCGGGGAAAAACGGGTTGGTTACGTCGGGGAGGATCATCCCGAGCAGGCTGGTGCGGTTCCGTCTTAACCCTTGGGCCAGGGCGCTGGGCTGAAACCCCAAATAACGGATCGCTTCCAGTACTCGCTGCCGAAGCTTCGGCCTTACTCGGGCGGTTCCATTAATGACATGCGAGACCGTGCCGATGGAGACGTCGGCTCGTTCCGCAATTTGCCGCATGGTAACCGGTTCACCCATTTAATCCTCTATTGCGCATCCTGTACCAGGCGGAATCCAAGAGCTCCCGAACGGTCCATGCTGGGCGACATCATAAGAAGCTTGCCGTGCTCACCGAGCTTGTAAGCTTGTGGAAAGTACCAAATTGACCCTTGCGGTTGGTAATAGCTGCCTCCACGCAGGATTCCGCCGCGTGTGTGGTCGTCTGTAAACTCCTCAGTCCATTGCCACACGTTTCCAACCAGGTCCATCACTCCGAAGGGGCTGGCTCCCCCTGGATGAGCGCCTACCAGATCGGGGCCCCGCATGGAGCGACTCTTATCCGGCTCCGGCACAGCCGATGAGTCCCATTGATTTCCCCAGGGATACAGGCGCCCATCCGTTCCTTGCGCCGCATACTGCCATTCCCATTCATGCGGCAGGCGCTTCCCAGTCCATGTGGCGTACGCCCGCGCATCTTCGATCGACACCCAAGTTACCGGACGATTGTCCCAGCCGGACGGGTACATCCCGTCCTTCCAGTCGCGCAGGTAATTGATGTCGTCGTTGGGGTGATAGTGCGTCCCATCCGCGAACTTTTTGAAATCGGCATTCGTCACCGGATACTTATCAATGTAAAACGACTTGACGTGCATCGGATGTTCATGAAACCGAGTGGGCGCCTGCTCCCATGGATATTGGACGTCGACGCCGATGTCATTAGACCCCTCGATCTCGATTCCCTGAACTTTAAACAGAAAATCGCCTTCTGGAATTCTGACCATTCCTGCCGGAGCGGTGCTTGCCGCCTTAGTGGCAGCGATGGGCACGATTTCCTGGTTCAATACTTTCCATTCATTCGAGAAACTCGCCAGGGGCTGCGACGTGAGCGGTTTCATTTCGGCCATCAGCTTTTGGATCTTTGTGTCCGGTTCACCGCTGGTCGCGAAAATCGCACCATAGCCCTTGGCCTCAATCGGGAAACTGAGAACCATCTTGCCCGTCGGGTCTTTTTCGGGCTTAATCTCCACAGCATGATACAAATCGAAAAAGCGCAGAGCGGGACCCGACGGAATCTCCATCTGCGGCCCATCCGTGTCGTACTCATTGCGATTCACAATGGTCCACACGGTTCGCCCGTTTAACGGCCATTTGCTGGCAAACACCCCATAACGCAGCATTGGCGACATCGGCTCCCACTCCGGGCTCGCGAGGTACTCCGGTATGGCACGCTCGATTGTCGCGACGCGGCGTGTTGCTTCGCCATCCCGGGGCGTGATTCCATTCCAGATTCCCCAGATGTTTTCCCAGCTTTCCCAGCCCACGCCATTGAAAAATGCGAACTGCAGGTTGTTGGTTTTGCTTCGATTCCAGCGGTCCGAGATATTCACCATGTGGCGCGTCTCGAGCCATTTATAACGGTCCACCATAGGCGTGACCGGATATTGATATTGCCCCCATGTCATCACGTTCCACGCGACCGCCTCATCCGAGGGCCCGCCTTCCGGTTCAAACGCAAGCGGATGCCCCACCCTGTCTGCGGCTTGCGAAAAAGCAAGCGGCACACCATCCTGCGTATCCCCATTGATCCCGTCAGCGTCGATTTCTTTCATGAGGTTGGCGATCTCTTCCGGCCAGGATTTGTCGGTTTTGCGTGTGCCCTGGTCCCACATCATCATCGGAAACAGCACGCGTATTCCTCGTTTGTGAAAATCAGCAATCATCTGCCGCACGCCAGCCACGCCACCCGGCATACACCTGATCATGTCATGCTGATTCCGATTGTCGATTCCCATGTTTGGATAGGTCGGCCAGATCAAAACTGCATCGATTCCTCCATACCGTTTTCGCAGATCGTCCAGATAGCGATCGACCGTATACTTCCTCGCCACGGGATCGAAAAAATAACGCTCTTGCACCATCATCTGCGGCTGGAAGAAACTGGACTGCGTCCACTGCAACTCCGGAATGGCATAGCGGTCGCCGTTGTAGCCAATGCGAATGCGCCGTTCGAGGCGCCAGTGCCTGATGTCGTTCAGCCACATTTCGTGGTCTGCGGATGTGCAAGGCGCATAGCCGCCTTCCCAGAGCCCCCTCATGGCGAGACAGTCGGGAGCGGGAATCTGTTGATTTTGGGGACGGAACTTAGAATCCTGCGCAGGAACTACACCTTCACAGAGCAGCAAAACCAATCCGCAAATCGAAGATCGCGTTGTCACATGAGCTCCTCTAAGAGCGTAATAGCTGGCGATATTATAAAACGTTTCAAAGAGTAAATCCAGAAGGAAATTCCCGGTCCTGGCATCTCCTCAAGAATCAGGTTCAAGATCATGTTTCGTGAAGCCGGTAACCTCGATCGATGGGGTGTCCGCTTTGTCAGCCGCCTTCGCATTGAGCAAAGACGAGGCCTTCCTCATTTACGTCCAGATGTTGATGCTGGTGTCCGGTTTTCTGACTCCAGCCGCGATGGCCTTTTCGCTCATCCGTTGCCCCGCCGGGATCGGGGATTCATAAAAGATGACCTGCAGTATTTTCGGATACCCGTTGAGCGCAGCCGCCGCCTTCGACCACCGCTCGGGATATCTCCTCATCAGCTCCGGCGCAAAATCCAGGCAGATCGCGAAGTAGGCTGCACGTGCCGATTCTTTGGCACTCGTCGCAGCCGCTATCCCATTCTCGATATCCTCCTTCAATCGACTTCGCAACTCGCCGTACTGCTGCTTCGGATTCGGCAGCGGCTCAACATTCGCAGGTTTCTCGATAGGGATGCGGTAGACGGATCCTCCCTTGACGGTCGTCTTGCCGCCGCCTCGCTCCGTGATATTGCGCCGGGCCAGCGCAATCAGACGGTCGCCGAAGGTCGATATGGTCTCGTCATCGGGCATGTGGTCCCGGCTAGTATTGCGGAACCGGTCCTTGATATCCCATCCCTGAGCGGCTATCCATTTGTTGCCCTTGATGACTCCCAGGATCGCGCCTGAGGCGGCTGCGTTATTGTCTGCATCCCAGCCAAAGTTGAAGGCACTTCGCACGGTCTGCACGAAATCGCCATCACCATAAAGCAGCGCCGCTATGGTTGACGCTCCATTGAGCCACACTCCATTCCGGTCCCGCATGTCGTGGCCGCCGTACCGGCAATACTTGTCTTTGGTGAGCTTGCGCGTCATTCGCCAGTCTTTGGGATTCTCCTTGTGCCACCGCCGCACATCCCTCATGACCTGGCTCATCACACTGTGCGGGTCGAGCGCCGCCGCACCGGCGTCCAGGATTCTCTCCGTGTCACTGGTCAGAAATGCCGTAGCGATCATGGAGTCGATCATTTGGGTGGACTGAATGGGTTCTCCTTCAACGCTCACGTGCGTGTAATGAATGCCGATTCGCGCCGCACTCTGCGGCATTCCAGGCGAGATCAATCCCCAGCTTTCACTTACGAACTGACCCGAGAGATTGAAATCGGCCCAGGGGTTAATCTCGACGCACCCGGTCAGGGGAGGGTCAATGCCCAAGTCCATGATCTGACGTAGGAACAGGTGCGAACACCAAATCCGCCGGTTGATGTGCTCCTTCCAGACTTCGGAGATGCGCTCCGGCGGAATCAGAAGACTGTTGCTGCGCTGGATTTCAAGAATGTAGGGCCACTCGATGTCGGTGTCGTCGTCGGTCCATGCACCATCAGGCAGAGCTGGAGTGTACTGCTCGACATTGCCCGGCTCGAGAATGTACTTCATCTCGTGGTTGAGACCGTTAAGATCTCCGATAACCTGACCGAGGAATCCGCCCCGAATTCTGTCTTCTAAGACGTCACTCGGAATGTCGGCGAACTGGTCTGATCGATCGGATGCGGCAATGGGAAAACCCGCCGCCAGCGATAAGAAAGAACGGCGCTTCAAGCCAGCTCTCCAGGGTCTTCATTTTAGACCAACTGAGCCGCGTCCAGCTTTTGAGTATCAACTTCAATGGGCATGTGTGAATTCATTTGGCCGCCAGTAATGTGGCGCCGGCACGTGTGTCGGGTGGACGCGTGACGTTCGGGCCCGGCGCCCGCTCCGCGTGGCACACCCACCCGCTTGGCCAAATCCTCATCGGACTGCTGGTACGCGCAAGATCGTGTTATGGGTAATTCTGGGAAGCGTCCTGACCTGTCGTGACGAGACCGACGTATCGTTACGCTGCCCTTATCGCGAGCAGTCAGATGGGCGACATACCGTACTACTTTTATCCGCTGTGTGTTCCCACACACGTCCGGAACCCCACGAAAATGTCTCGCCGCTCCTTCTGAAAATAGTTCCGCCAGGTATTCCGGATCAGGCGCGAACGAGTGGCCCAGCAGCCACCGCGCAGCACCTTCCGCTCGGATCCAAACCAAGGTTGAGAGTATTCCTTGTACGGATCAACTGTGAATCCGGGATAAGGAAGGAAGTCGGTCGCAGTCCACTCCCACACATTGCCGATCATCTGTCGGCAGCCGTTCCCGCTATCTCCGGATGCCCGGTCCCGCACGGAGACAGTTCCCAGAGAGCACGCGTCCAGGTGCGCGCGACGGGCTGTTGGCTGCTCTTCTCCCCAGGGATACGGTGCCTTTTCCATGCCGGACGCCGTCAGTTCCCACTCGGCTTCGCTGGGAAGCCGGCGACCAGCCCAGCGGCAATACGCTTCTGCCTCATACCAGTTGACATGTGTCACGGGATGCGTGTCAGGTAAGGGCAAAACCTGGTCATAGAAACGATGCCCCCATTTCCTGTTGTCTCGTGGAATCCAGTACACCGGATGCTCCGCCTGTTCCCGCTGCCGCCAGTCCCAGCCGCATTCGCTCCACCACTCACTACGCTGGTAGCCACGGTCGTTTACGAAACCGGCAAATTCCTCATTCGTAACCGTGTAACGGGCGATTGCGAATGGAGGCAGATGCACCTCATGAGCCCATTTCTCATTGTCGAAGACGAACCGCTGACCCGGCAACGCTCCTACGCGGTAGATTCCGCCGTCAATTTCCACATCGCCATTGGTCGGTTGCAGCGATGCCGATGACACCGCCGGACGCCAGCTTGGCGGAGGCGGATATCCTAGGGTCTGCCGTGTGTAAGCGAGAGCCTCACCGTGCATGTCCTCATGCATGATGACCAACCAGTGGAAATAAGCTTCGTCCTCGCTGACACTGCCTTCCGAAAGCCGCTCTAAAACGGCGTCGAGGACCTGTTGCATGTAATACTGCGTGCCTTTGAGCGACGGCAGCGTTAATTCCCAGCGTTCATGATGTGAAACGGCTGCGGAATCCCAGAATTCATCGGCGTGAGGATGAATGGGACGTTCGCCACGCAGATGCCGCAGCCCCCACCTTTCCTGAAACCAGGCCACGTGACCGATTTCCCAAATCGGCGGATTGATGATGTCGATTTCGGGCACGACCAGCTGTTCTTCGGAAAGATCGGCCACGAGATCGAGCGTTCGCCGCCGGGCGTCGAGCAACATGAGCCGCAGTTCGGCAGCAGAGTACATTTCGCTATTGTAGATCGGCCGAGTCTCTCTTACGGATGCTATGATGCCCACAATGCAGATCCGGATAGTCTGCCCGGCACCTCGCGGCACACTATATGGCAACCGCATTAGCGCGGAGCGATGGGTCCGGATTCTTCGGCAATTGGGCCATCGCGTCGCGATTGACACGGGTTATGATGGCGCGCCCTGTGATCTGCTGATCGCGTTACACGCCAGGCGGAGCGCCCAGGCTGTCTTCGATTTCGGCGAGCTTTACCCGCACACGCCGGTCATCGTGGCTCTAACTGGCACCGATGTATACCGGGACATTCATCGGTATCGGAGCGCGCAGCGTGCGCTAGAGGCCGCAACGCGCCTCGTGGTCCTGCAGCCTCTGGCTGCCGATGAACTTGAGCGCCACCTCCGCCCCAAGGTGCGGGTCATTTATCAATCCGTCGACAAAACACGCGGGTTGGCTGGCCGCTGCAACGCGGTGTTTCAAGTGGCCGTTGTAGGGCACTTGCGGAACATCAAGGACCCTTTCCGTGCTCCGATGGCTGTGCGCAGCCTGCCTGCGGCGTCCCGGATTCGTGTGGTGCACGCCGGCTCCGCCATGACCGAGCAGATGGCACGGCGAGCGCGGGCCGAACAGCACCGCAATCCCCGGTATCGCTGGTTAGGTGAAATTCCGCGCTGGAGAGTGCGACGTCTAATTGCCTCCAGCCACCTGCTGGTCCTGAGTTCGAAAATGGAGGGCGGCGCCAACGTGATCTCCGAAGCTCTTGTGGACGGTACTCCCGTTTTGGCCTCGCGTATTCCAGGTTCTGTGGGGCTGCTCGGGGCCGACTATCCGGGTTTCTACCGGTTCGGAGATACCGAAGCTCTGCGGAGTCTGCTCCTTCGCGCCGAGGTCGACCCTGCCTTTTACAGCAAACTTCTTTGTTGCGGTGCGAGGCTGTCGCCGCTCTTCCGGAGGGCGCGCGAACGCGCCACGTGGCGGGATCTCATCGCCGAGCTTTGTGCCGTGCAAGGTTCATGATCGGTGATGGCTAGCTTGGTCGGATGCTCCCGTGACTCTCGTACACTGAACGGTATGAGAATCGAAACGCTGGCGGTTCATGCGGGGCGCTCCATCGATCCGTCAAGCGGAGCCGTGACACCACCCATTCACCTGTCCACAACTTTCGAGCGCTCGCAAAACGGCGACTACCCGCTCGGCTTTTCCTATTCACGCGAGGATAATCCCAACCGGCGAATGCTGGAACAGTGCCTGGCCGCGTTGGAGGGAGGCAGGGAAGCAGTGGTCCTTTCCTCCGGGCTAGCCGTGCTGACGGCCGTTCTCCAGGGTCTCGAACCGGGGGACCACATCATGGTACCCGAGGACGTGTATTACGGCTTGAGGCAGGTGCTACACACCGTCTTCGCTAAATGGCCTTTGGAGGTGACCTTCGTCGACATGACGGACCTCAATGCAGTGCGCTCCTCGGTACGCCCGACCACGCGGTTGGTCTGGGTGGAGACCCCATCGAACCCACTGCTCAAAATCTCCGACCTGGCCGGTATCGCCGAGATTGCACGGAAGGCAAATGCCATCAGCATCTGTGATGGAACGTTCACTACACCGGTGGTGCAGCGGCCGTTCCTGTACGGCATCGACATGGTAATGCACTCGACGACGAAATACTTGGGCGGCCACAGTGATGTGGTGGGTGGAGCGCTGATAACGCGGTTTGACAATTATCTGTTTGAACGGGTGCGGAACTCTCAGCGATATGGCGGCGCCGTTCCCTCGCCCTTCGATTGCTGGCTGATTCTGCGAGGAGTGTCTACCCTTTCGTGCCGGATGCGCGCGCACCTGGAAAGCGCCAGCGCGATTGCTGCCTACCTGAACGGACATTCGGCCGTCGAGCGGGTGCACTACCCCGGGCTTCCCGATCATTCCGGGCATAAGCTGGCGTCCCGCCAGATGATGGGCTTCGGCGGGATGCTCTCGTTTCAGGTTCGCGGCGCGCGCGCGCAGGCCATGGCAGTGGCAGCCAATCTGCGCTTGTTCACAAGAGCAACCAGTCTCGGCGGTCCCCACAGCTTTGTCGAGCACCGCGCATCGATCGAGGGGCCCGGTACCAAGACGCCACAGAACCTGCTGCGCCTTTCTGTCGGACTGGAAAACGCTGCTGATCTTATCGCAGACCTGGATCAAGCGCTGAGCAGGGTAACAGCTGGAACTGCGCAATCTGTTTAGGACGCGAGCGGCGGTCGGGCCACGATGCCGGGGCTTTCGGAAAAGCAGCCGAAAAGGCTGCTCAGGATCGGGAAACGTTCACCGCATTGTCGCGCACGAAGCGTGCCATTCTCCTCCACTTTCACTTATCCATACAGAATTCGCGGACGCTCGCGCACTCAGCCAAGTTGGACTGAAAGCACACGTTTCGCACACGCCAGCGGAGCCCCGATAATCTCCGGGTGGCGCGGCACACACCCGCAAATCCGCTCAGGATGCGATGGAGGTTGGACAGATTCGGAATTCCGGTCTGGCAGGCGGAGGGCGTGGACTTCGCCTATCCAACTTCAGAATAGCACGCTAAATCTTTGAAAACAAGACTAGTTTTCAGACCTGAATTCGGGTAGCATCCACAGGCGAAGCATCATTTCTGGTAGTGAAGCATGACTTGCCGGAGCGGTTGGCCGCGGCATGTGGCTGGGGAGAAGCATGCCTCGCCGCAACCAGGGAGGCTTCGTAACTTCTCGACGCCGCCTTTCAATTCCGATACCAATGGAGGACTTCATGATTCCGCAAGAGAAGAGCGCGGCAGTGACTCGCGGCCTGCGCGAGGCTTTCGGGGTAACCGAGTTCGAAGACATCCGCATGATCAAGGATCTCGCCCCGTCCCTTGTCTTTCGCATCGTCGTGCGAGGATCTCCATTCCTTTTGAAGATCAGCACGCGTACCAACGATCCGGCGCGCCACTACACCTGTATGAAGGCGGCGGCTCAAGCAGGTCTGACGCCGCATGTCTGGTACGCCAGCATAGAGGATCGGATTTCCATCACTGATTTTGTGGAGACTGTACCTTTTCCAGTAACGGACGCGCTGGTTCGGATACCCGCTGCGTTGCGGAGGCTGCATGCACTGCCGCCGTTTCCCGGAGTGCCAAATCAAATCAACACCTCATGCATGTTCCTGATCAACAAAGGGCCTGCAGTGGACGCATTCATCCAGAGGTTTCAGGCGGCCAACATTCTCCCCAAAGGAGAAATCGAGGAACTTCTCGCCCGGCGCGCGCAAGTGGCTGCGGTTTACCCGCATCACGATCCGGACATGGTGTCGAGTCACAACGACTTGTTCAAGCCGGACAATATCCTTTTCGACGGACAACGCGTATGGCTGGTGGACTGGGAGGCTGCTTTCCTGAACGATCGGTATGCCGACCTGACGGCGGTTGCGAATCAGGTAGTCACGAATGACGAAGAGGAAACGGCTTATCTTCAGGAATACTTTGGAGCGGCGCCCGATCAGTACCAGCTAGCCAGATTCCACCTCATGCAGCAGATCGCCCACTTGTTCTACACCATGGCTTTCCTCTTCCTGGGTTCGTCGGGCAAGCCGATCGATTGGAGTGGAACCGTGCCCGAATTCAGGGACTATCATCGGCGCATGTGGGCGGGGGACGTCGACCTGGCGGACAACGCCGTGAAGATCGTCTACGGCAGGGTTCATTGGGAACGGCTCTTACAAAACGTGCGGCAAGCACGATACAACGAAGCACTCAGAATTGTTTCAGATCGGCAGTCGAGCCCGTAACGCAGGAAGCAATCTATCACGGGCTCGCGGCCTGCCTTTGCGAATCTCGGGCCCCATCTCCTCCGGCGAGCATCGCATCATCGGCAGCCACGGCTCAAAGCCGGGCTTCCTAGTCCGCGATATGAAGCTCGATCGCGGCATGTCGATTGAGTCCATGCTAGTTCGAGTCCATGCTGGGGCAGCAGATCTACCGTTAAGAATTGCCGCCGGGGCGCTCAATTTGCCAGACCGTAGGCCGGAGCGGCGTAGCGCTGGCTGCCAGCGCACTGCCCTCACGCGCGATCGTCCCTTCGGGATTCTGACGATTGGCTCCGCAGGCCCGCCCGCGCTCTATTCTCGTGAGAATGACACTTTTGCGAATTGGATGTTCACTTGACTAGGCGATGATGTCGCGGACCACATTGCCGCCTTGCGGACCGATGAGACGAACATCCAATCCCTGGTACTTGACCGCGAGCTTGGACGCGTCGATCCCGAGCAGGTACAGCATGGTGGCGTGGAAATCGTGGACGCTGACGGGATTCTCGACGGCGGCGTAGCCCAGGTCATCCGTGGCTCCGTAAGCAAGGCCCTTCTTCATTCCGCCGCCAGCGACCAGAAAGGAAAAGCCTTTGATGTGGTGATCGCGTCCGCTGCCGCCCTGTGACATGGGAGTGCGCCCGAATTCGCCGCCCCAGATCACGAGCGTGTCATCAAGCATGCCGCGCTGCTTGAGATCGGTGATAAGCGCGGCGGTGGGCTTGTCCACTTCCTCCGCCTTATAAACAATGTTGCTTTTGACGTCGTTGTGATGGTCCCAATCGCGATGATAGAGCTGGATGAAACGGACACCGCGCTCGGCGAGCCGCCGGGCGAGGAGGCAATTGGAGGCGAATGAACCGTCTCCTGGCTTGGCGCCGTAGAGTTCGAGCATTTGGGGCGGCTCGTCGCTCATGTCAAGCAGACCCGGCACGCTCGCTTGCATCTTGAAGGCCATCTCGTACTGCGCAATACGCGTCTGAATTTCGGGATCGCGGAGAACCGCGCTTTCGAGCTTGTTCAACGCATTGATGGCCTGGATGGAGTCGAGCTGCATGTCATTGCTCACGCCAGCGGGGTTCTTGATGTAGAGGACGGCATCGCCCACGGAATTAAACTTGACGCCCTGAAACTTGCTCGGCAGGATGCCGGCCGACCACTGGCGTGCGGCGATCGGCTGCATCTGTCCGCCTTTTCCCTGCGAGACGAGCACTACGAATCCGGGCAGATTATCGGCTTCGGCGCCGAGTCCGTAGAGCACCCACGAGCCCATGCTGGGCCGGCCGGTGATGATCGAGCCGGTATTCATAAATGTGTGGGCGGGATCGTGGTTGATCTGTTCGGTCCACATCGAGTGGATGACGCAGGTCTCGTCGATGATGCTGCCCATGCGCGGAAACAGCTCGCACAACATCTGGCCGGACTGGCCGAAGCGTTTGAATGCGTGCGTCGGGCCGAAGCAGACCAGTTTCTCGCCCTGGAGCTGAGCGATCTGCTGGCCTTTGGTCATGGACTCGGGCATGGGGGTGCCGTTCAGTTCGGCGAGTTTGGGCTTGTAGTCGAAGGTTTCGAGATGCGAGGGCCCGCCGGCCTGGTAGAGAAAGATGACGCGCTTGGCCTTCGCCGGGAAATCCAAAGGATTGACAACGCCTTTCGATGTCATGTTGACGGCCTGTGCCGCCGCGAACAACCTTGGATTGATGAGTGAATTCATGGCCACCAGGCCCAAGCCCGCGGCACCGCGTCCGAGAAAGGTGCGGCGGTTTAATTGCTGCGCATAATCGTGGTTTGTCATGATCAGTTCCGGGTGATGACCTCGTGCAAGTTGAGGACAGCTCGCGTGACGGTGGCGAGCGCGGCAACCTGCACGGGATTGGTTGCGTGCTCGAGCGAAGCTTCGCCGGTTGCAAGAAAAGCGC
>Ga0335081_10003384_pt1 | contig 25078 bp, 26 predicted proteins | sample Lox_Sample_35_FD_206713 | JGI IMG/M metagenome (GOLD analysis project Ga0335081, IMG submission 206713) | Soil microbial communities from Loxahatchee National Wildlife Refuge, Florida, United States - Lox_Sample_3.5 | ecosystem: Environmental > Terrestrial > Soil > Wetlands | place: USA...
TTTGCGAGCTGGATCGCGAAGCTCGCGACCCCGCCGGCCCCGCCCTGGATGAGGATCGTCTCGCCACGTTGGAGCTTGAGCGTGTCTTCCACCGAGATGAGCGCCGTGAGCCCGGTCAGCGCGAGCGCGGCGGCGTCGACATGCGACAAGGCGTCCGGCTTCTTGGCGATGATCGCGGCCTTGACGGCGAGCTTCTCCGCATAGGCGCCTTCCTGGCCGGCGTCGAGCACGCCGAACACCGGATCGCCGACCTTGAGGTCGGCGCCAGCCCCGGCCGCGCTCACCACGCCGGAGAAATCGCGGCCGAGCGTCAAGGGAAACTTGGTCTGCTTGTAGTCGCCGACCCGCACCTTCCAGTCGGCGCCGTTGACGCTCGCCGCATGCACGTCGACCACCACCTCGCCGGCGGCCGGAACGGGATCCGGCAGGTCGCCGTATCTGATGGCCTCGGGCCCGCCGAATTTTTCGATATACGCGGCTTTCATTTGCAACTTGCCTCCAGACGACAAAGCGGTTGGGATGAAGCGTTACCCCGATGCTACACGGCGGCCCGGCGAGGCGCCACGGGTCGGTGCGCGACGGCGGCCCGAGGGAGGAAACATCGACATGACGCGCCCATTCGAGGGAATCCGGGTCATCGACGCGACCCATGTGCTGGCCGGCCCGTTCGCGGCCTATCAGCTCGCCCTGTTCGGGGCCGACGTCATCAAGGTCGAGGACCCGAACGACCCGGATCAGAGCCGCACCAGCGGTAGCGATCGGCAGCTCGCCCGCGACGGGATGGGCGTCTATTTCCTCACCCAGGGGTCGAACAAACGATCGATCGCGCTCGACCTCAAGACCGCGGCCGGACGCGAGATATTCAAGCGGCTGATCGCGACCGCCGACGTCCTGGTCGAGAATTATCGGCCCGGTGCCTTCGACGCGCTCGGGCTCGGCTACGATGCGCTGAGCGCGATCCAGCCGAAACTGATCTATTGCTCCGTGTCCGCCTTCGGCCACGGCGGCCCGCGCGGCAACCAGACCGCCTACGATTTCGTCATCCAAGCGACGACCGGCCTGATGACAATGACCGGCACGCCGGACGTCAATCCGGTCAAATTCGGCGCGCCGGCGGTCGACTACGCGACCGGCACCATGGCGGCGTTTGCGCTCGCCAGCGCCCTGTTTCAGCGCGAGCGCACCGGACGCGGCCAACGCATCGATCTTGCGATGTACGACGTCGCGCTCATGCTTGCCGCCTCCCACGTCGCGGCCTATGCGCGCACCGGCAAGCCGCCGCGGCCGGACGGCAACAATCACGCCCACGCCACCAACTGCTGCTACGAGACCAAGGACGGCACCCTCGTGATGCTCGGCGCGAGCAACATCCGCCAGCAGCGCCGGCTGTGGAAGCTGCTCGACCGGCCCGACATGGCCAAGCAGACCAATGACGAGCGGCTCGACGACCGCGCGCGCGAAATGGCGGTGCTCGGCGATATCCTGCGCACCCGCACCGCCGACGAATGGGAAGCCTTTCTGCAGGCGAGCCACGTGCCGGCCGGGCGCGTGCGCACCCTGCCCGAGGCGCTCGCCGATCCGCAACTCGCGACCCGCGATTTTCTCCATGAGCACGCGGGTGCGCCGGGCGTCGACGGCGCATTCACGGTCCCGGTCGCCGCCTTCAGGCTGGCGCACGGCGGCGCGCAGGTCACCTCTCCGCCCCCCACCCTCGGCGCCGACACCGACGCGATCCTCGGAGAGCTCGGCTACGATGCGGCCGCCATCGCGGAATTTCGCGCCGCCGCCGTGGTGTGAGATGCACGCGATACCGGCACGCCGTTTTACGCTACGATCGTTCGATGCCACGCCAACCCAGAAAGGCCGTGCCATGCGCCGACTGACGATTGCGTTGCTCCTTGTCCTGGGTTTCGCCGCAGCCGCGCGCGCCGATGAGACGATCCGCATCGTCGTTCCGTTCGCGGCCGGCGGTCCGGTCGACGCCATGGCGCGCCTGCTCGCCAATGAGATGCAGCAACCGCTCGGGGCCAACGTCATCGTCGACGATCGCGCCGGCGCCGGCGGAGTGATCGGCACCGAGCTCGTGTCGCGCGCGGCGCCGGACGGCAGGACGCTGCTGGTGGGAAGCCAGGGCTCGCATGTGATCAGCGCGATGCTGCGCCAGGACCTCAAATACGATCCCGTCAAATCGTTCGCGCCGATCGCCATGGTGGGGCGCGTGCCGATGCTCCTGGTGGTCAGCCCGGATTTTCCGGCCGCGGATTTCAAGGCAATGGTTGCGCTCGCAAATACCCGCAAGCTGACCTACGGCTCGGCCGGACCGGGCAGCACGATGAATATCGCGGGCGAGTTGGTCAATGCCGGCGCTCATCTGAGCATCACCCATGTGCCCTATCGCGGCATCGCGGTCGCCTTGCCCGATCTGATGGCCGGGCGGCTCGATCTCCTTCCGGGCGACCCGCCGGTGCTGCTGCCGCTCGTCGCCGCCAAGAAGATCAGGCCGCTGGTCGTGTTCGGCGGCGAGCGCCTCGCCGCGCTGCCCGACGTCCCGACCACCGTCGAGCTCGGCTATCCCGACATGGTCATGGAGAACTGGTACGGCCTGCTCGCGCCCGCCGGCATCGCGCCCGACATGGCCGCGAGGCTCGAGGCGGCGGCGCTCACCGCGATCAAGTCGCCGCGCATCCAGCAGGCGATGAAGGACGGCGAGCTGCGCGGCACGCTCGACGCCAAGGGCTTCAAGGCCCGGATCGAGCACGACGTCACGTTCTGGCGGCCGATGATCAAGCAGCTCGGCATCTCGATGGCGGATTAACACATGACGCTCCCGCGCCGCCGCTTTGTGCTGGCAGCCTGCGCGGCCGCCCTGTCGGCGCTCGCGCTGTCGGCGACCGCCGTCAAGGCGCAATCCGAGGCCGACAAATATCCCGCACGGCCGATCCGGATCGTCGTGCCGTTCGCGCCGGGCGGCTCGGTCGAGGTCGTGGCGCGCCTGACCGGGCAGGATCTGACCGACGCCTGGGGACAGCCGGTCGTGGTCGAGACCCGGCCGGGCGGCGGCACCATGATCGGGACGCAGGTGGCCGCCAAGGCCGAGCCGGACGGCTATACGCTGCTCGTCGCCGTGAGCAATCACGCCACCAATCCGGCGCTGCACGAGAAGATGCCGTATGACGCGCTGGCCGATTTCGAGTTCATCAGCATGCTCGCGCGCGCCCCCGTGGTGATCTATTCCAACCCGAAATTCCCGCCGACCAACCTCAAGGAGCTGATCGCGCAGGCCAAGGCGAAGCCGGGCGCGCTCAGCTTCGGCTCGGCCGGTCCCGGCAGCATGACCCATCTCGTCGCCGAGCGGCTCAAGATCGAGGCCGGCATCGCGATGACCCATGTGGTCTATCGCGGCGGCACGCCCGCCATGAACGACGCCATCGCGGGGCAAATCCCGATGACCTTCGCGACCGTGCTGCAGGGCCTGTCGCAGTATCAGAGCGGACTGTTGCGGGCGCTCGCCGTGACGTCGGACAAGCGCTATCCGTCGATCCCGGAGGTGCCCACGTTCAAGGAGCAGGGCGTCGACCTCGTGGCCTCCGAGTGGTACGTGCTGCTCGCGCCGGCAAAGACGCCGAAACCGATCGTCGACAAGCTCAATGCGGAAATCCGCCGCATGATGGCTCAGCCCAACATCGGCGACCGCCTGCCGGCGATCGAGCTGTTCAGCTCCAGCCCCGCCGAAGCCAGGGACTTCGTTCGCAGCGAGATCGACCGCTGGGGACCGGTGATCAAGAAGCTCGGTCTCAGGCAGGATTAGCTGTACTCTATCCGCGGCAGGGACTCCGGATCGCTACTCAATTTCGTTTTCGTCGGGCGCGCCCGCGACGCTCCTTCGGGATCGACCGCCGCCGCGACGACCTGTTTGAGACGATGATCGTCGATTGTCGCGAGCAGACGACGAACGATTGCCGTCCTGTGGGGGTCCTCGCGGTCGGCGATCGCCCGCTCGAGGTCAGCGGTCGCGCGACGGAAGAAACTGAAGCTTGCACGGCCGGGCAAGGAACCGAGCCCGTCAAGCTCCTCGGCGAGCGCCAGAATGGTCTGTCGGTCAGCCTCGTCGCGGCTGAGCGCAAACCGAACGATCGCAAGCAGCCAGTCTCGCAGCTTTCTGGCGTGCCACTCGCTCCGGTCGAGCCTGTCGTACATGCTCAACGCTCGCGCTGAGGACTTGGCCGCGGCGCCGAACTGTCGCGCGACGACCGGCTTGGCGATCATACTCTATGGCGCGCCACTGCGCACCGAACCACAAAGCATTGGCGTAAGAAGGCCAACCGTCGCTTCAGGCTGCCTCGGAAAGCGGACGCGTTTCGCTTCGCCGCGCCGAAACCGCGTAGCCGTCCTGTCGCACGGTTCCGCCCTCGATCACGAATCCGCGCTTCGTGAGTGTGAAACGAAGTTCCTCGATCGCTGCAGGTTTCTGTGGATCCATCCATACGACCAGCGCGCCGGCGGGAGCGAGAAAATCCATCAGCCAATCAAGCGTAGGCTCGAGCATTCTGAACGTCCGCCTGCGCCAATCGATCAGCGCGACGTCAAATTGGCCGCTGGCCCGGCCGCAATTCGCCGTGGCGGCGGCGCGCGTGAAGCCTCGTCGCTGCAGCTCGAAGGCAAGTTCGATGCTCCTAGCGCCTGCGACGATGATGCGATGCATGGGCATGCACCGCGCCAGCGCGAGCATCGGCTCGACCACGCGAATGCCGGCGGCGACGGATTGAGGCTCATTCATGATTCACCAGGGTTCTACCGATCGGCCCGCGTCGGGGCGATCCATCGCCACAATCTCGTCATTCGAGCATATGAATTCGAGAGGGAGGTCCGCGCGTTTTCATAGGCTTCGCATAAAAATTGAGTACGCGGAAACCGCAACGGGTCGCGTTCAGGAATTGAGCGGCAATTCCGCGATGAGGCAAGCCAACGCGCCGCAGCCTGCGGCCTCATCCCAATGCGTGAGAGCGTGACCGAAGATCGCTTCGCGACGAAACGCGGCGGCGATCACGCAGGATAGGACAGACAAGGTCAAGAACGTGGGAAGCATCACGCGAAATCCCGCCGCGCTCAAGCTTGCGAAGACGCAGAAGATCGTCAGCCGCAGCACGAAGCGTAGCAGAACCTGACCGGAGCTGAATTGACGCATGTTCGCGAGTTGTGGTTCGTTCATGAGGTTTGCTCGAATTTGGACGGTGCTTCGTAACGGCATATCCGCCTTTCGACGACCGCGAGTCATTCCGCGGCGACGCCGACCTTTTCCTTGAGCCAGTGCGCCCCCACGATCATGTAGTCGGGGCAGCAGTCCTCGATGCCCGCCAATGCGACCGCGATCTCCCGCCGCGTGGTTGCGGCCGGCTCGACCAGCGGCAGGCGCACCTTGGCCGACATGAGGCCGAGCAGGCTCAGCGCATATTTGAGCGGCGCCGGATTGGTCTCGCGAAAGAGCGCGACGGTGAGCTGGTCGTGCAGGGCGGCGAGCCGCCGCGCCCGCGCCGTATGGCCCTCTCGGCGTTGCAGGTACATAGTTCGGCACAGCCCTGGGATCGCGTTGGAGGTCACCGAGATGCAGCCGTCGCCGCCTTGCGCCAGGAAGGCCGGGGCCGTGGCATCGTCGCCCGTCAGCAGCCGGAAAGCCGGGCCCACCCGCGGCCGCAGACGCGCCAAGCGCATGACGTCGCCCGTCGCATCCTTGAGGCCGATGATCCGTGGCACCCCGGCGAGCCGCGCGACGGTGTCGTCGGCAAGCCCGGTGACGGTGCGCGACGGCACGTCATAGAGGATCATCGGCAATCCAGTCGCGCCGGCGATGGCGCGGAAATGGGCATCGAGGCCGGCCTGCGTCGGCTTGTTGTAGTATGGCACGACCGAGAGGGTCGCATCGGCGCCGGCGTCTTCCGCATCCCGGCCGAGCTCGATCGCGTGCGCGGTGCAGTTCGAGCCGGCGCCGGCGATGACCGGAACGCGTCCGCACGACACGGTGACGGCGATCCGCACCAGCGTGCGGTGCTCCACGGGACTCAGCGTCGGCGCCTCTCCGGTGGTGCCGGCGACGACGAGCGCGGTCGCGCCCTCGGCGATCTGGCGGTCGCACAGCCGCTCGAACGCGGCGCCGTCGATGTTGCCTTCGGCATCGAACGGCGTCGGCAACGCGGGCGCATAGCCGGAGAGTTTCGAGACGTGTCGACCGATGGCGAGCATCACTGCCTCCTACGCCGCAACCGCGGCCGGAATGGAATCGAGCCTTCGCGCCGCAACCGCGATGCCGTTGCCGCAGCCCGTTCCGGATTCGATGCGAAATCCGAGCCGCGCGAGCGTCTTTCTGAGCTGTTGATTGAGCAGCGGATCGCGCAACCCGACCCAGACGACCAGCACGCCGCTTGCGCTCAGAAACGGCACCAGCTGCACCAGTGTCGCTTCGAGCGCCCTGCTCGGCGGTCCGTGCCACGCCACGAGCGCCACCTCGTGCTGGCCGCGCGAAACCCGCGCGGCTCTCACGGTCGTCGAGCGCACATAGCCGCGCCGATGCAGGTCGCCCAACACTTGCGCGCTCTGCGGGCCGGCGACGACGATTCGATGCGTCGCCGCCGCATGAGCGAGCTCGATCATCGTGTCGACGATGCGCTCGTACGTCGTTGCGGTGGACCCGAACATTGGATTTTGATTGAACCGGCTTGCGTGCCAGAGCCCGCGCTTAGAACAGCCGGTGCTCGCGCGCGGGATTGCGGTCGATCGATTGTGCGGAAGCGGGCCCGGCCGGGCGGCTCATGTCGAGCTCGAGAATGCCGGGAACCATTTTGATCGCCTGCGGCCGTCTGCCGGTCTCGTCCAGTGCGAAGCGGATGGCCTTGCTGCGATCCACAAAGAGGCCTCCGCACAGACCGCGTTCATCCTGGACGACCCAATGGCCGCGACTGTCTTGGCCGACCAGGAAGAGACTCGATGATGTGGTGCGTTCCAGAGAGGGAGGTTCGGTGTCGTTCGCATTCACGGCAGGTCTCCTTGGTGTGATGGACGATTCGATTCAACGGACGATCGGCAGGTCGTCGTCGTTCTTGGTTCTGAGCCGGTAGTATTTGAGAAAGACCTCGGACTCGAGGCGAGCCCGGTGGATGCGCGTCTCGGCGTTGACCGCGGCGAACCGCAGCAACAGGCGCTTGCCGCGACGAAGCAGCTTGGCGGCGTAGACCGCGACGGTGGCGGTACGGGCGTTGAAGGCGATGGACGTCATAAGCGCTTCTCCTTCGCGGCCCGGAATCTGCGCCGAGGCGCATATAAATTCGAGACGAAGGATCGGCGAACGATGTAGGGAATTCATAAGAGCGCCGGCGGCGTAGGCAGAACGGATGCTGCACTTATGCGGCTTTTATAACGAAGGAGGCCGAGCCGGCTCGAATTCCTATGCCCACACCGGTAGGTGGACAAGTGGAAGGGAGCCGACCCATGCGTGCTCGTGGCATTCTCTCTCGCGCTGTCCTCGCGTCCGCCGCGAGCCATTTGCTGGCCTTGCTGACCGGCGCGGCCAGGTGTCTCGCCATCTCTCCGGCCAACGTCTACCGGCCCGAGGCTCATTACATGCGCGGCCCCGGCCCGAAGTGGCGCGAGAAGCACGGGCCCTCGGCCGTGATGCCGCTCGGCAATCGGTCAGAGGTAGTTGTCGCAGCTGACGGCCGGAATTGAATCGCGGAAATCGGAACCGGCTCTCGGCACCGATGCGGCCGGAGCAATCGGAGTCTCGGGCCGGACGAGCGCCTCGGTCAGCGCCCCGAGGATCGCCAGCGGCAATACGGCATGGCTGAACGCGATCGTATCATCGAGCCAATCCGGAACGGGCCACTGCGAGCCGATGCTGCAGTGCCATTCGCCGTCTTCGCGGGCGAGCCGCCGGACGGTCCGCGAGCGGACGAGCTCGACCATGGCGAGCGCCGCGTCGATCCACGCATTCGCGCGGATGAGTTCGCGGATCCGCTGGGCCTGCGCGGCGCGATTCGGTGCCGCGCAATGCGCAAGCACGCAACCAAGCACCGCCGCGGCGAGATCACCGGTAACGGTGTCCAGTCGACAAATCTCGCGCCGCAACTCTTCGGGCGCGCGATGGGTTTGGCGGAAGAATGACATGGCCCGGGCGTCTTCACAGCTGTGAATGCGCCCAATACGTGACTGAAAGCGCATATGAAATCGAGGCGGGCTGCGGATCGCCGATATAGAAATCGTATAAATGCCGCCTGACGCGAAAACTGACATGCCGCGACGGCGAGGCAGCATTGAATGATTCTCAGGCTTGGCCCGGCCTCGCAGACCGTAAGCGTCGTACGCGGGATTCGCTCCAAGAACGGCCAATCGTTACGTGAATTCAGTAAGAAGTGGCCAAACGCGGCGATCCCATGCGCGCGATCTTTATGGGATTCTTATAAAGACGCAGCCGGCCCCGTCTCGAAATCATACGTCCTGCGTGGCACCTACGCGCCGCAACATCGGGTGCGGAATGTTTCCCCTTTTGAGCCAGATCAAGATGCGCCGCTCGCGCGGGAGCATCCTGCCACCCTCCAATCCGCGTGCCGCAAGGAGCATCCCATGATGGACGTCGTCATGCTCGCCATCGCCTTCGTCTTCTTCGCGCTGTCGGTCGGCTACGTGCTGGCCTGTGACCGGCTCTGAGGGAGGACCGCCATGATCTTCGACTATTCGCTCGCCGCCCTCGTGACCGTGGGGCTCATGATCTACCTCGTCTACGCCCTGCTGCGGCCCGAGAACCTCTGAAAGGCGCACCACCATGACTGCCATCGGCTGGTTTCAGATCATCCTCTATTGCGCGATCATCGTCGCGATCGTGCCGTTCCTCGGCGCGTACATGACGCGCGTGTTCAATGGCGAGCGCACGTTCCTCACGCCCGTGTTGCGGCCGGTCGAGGCTGCGATCTACTGGGCGGGCGGCGTCGACGAGAGGCGCGAGCAGCATTGGACCATATACGCGGTCGGCATGCTGTTCTTCCATGTCGGCGGCTTCCTCATTCTCTATGCCCTCATGCGCTTCCAGGCCCCGCTGCCCTTCAATCCCGCCGACCAATCGGCGGTCCCGCCGGATCTGTCGTTCAACACCGCCATTAGCTTCATCACCAACACCAACTGGCAGAACTACGGCGGCGAAAGCACGATGTCCTATCTCGTGCAGATGCTCGGCCTGACGCACCAGAACTTCCTATCGGCGGCGACCGGCATCGTGCTCGCGGTCGCGCTGATCCGCGGCTTCGCGCGGCACTCGGTGCGTACCGTCGGTAATTTCTGGGTCGATATCACCCGCTGCACGCTCTATGTCCTGATCCCGATCTGCGTACCCTATGCGCTGTTCCTGGTCTGGCAGGGCATGCCGCAGACGCTCGGCCCCTATGTGGATGCCACCACGCTCGAAGGCGCAAAGCAGACCATCGCAGTCGGCCCGGTCGCGTCGCAGATCGCCATGAAAATGCTCGGCACCAATGGGGGCGGATTCTTCAACGCCAATGCGGCGCATCCGTTCGAGAACCCGACCGCGCTATCTAACTTCGTGCAGATCATCTCGATCTTCTCCATCGGCGCTGCGCTCACCAACGTGTTCGGCCGCATGGTCGGCAACCAGCGCCAGGGCTGGGCGATCCTCGCGGTTATGGGCGTCCTGTTCATCGCTGGCGTGTTCGTCTGCTACGCGGCGGAAGCGCACGGGAATGACATCCTCAATGCCATGGGGCTCACCGGCGGCAACATGGAAGGCAAGGAGGTCCGCTTCGGCATCGTGGCCTCCTCGCTGTTCGCCGTGGTCACCACGGCCGCCTCCTGCGGCGCCGTCAACGCCATGCATGACTCGTTCACGGCGCTTGGCGGCATGGTCCCGCTGATCAACATCCAGCTTGGCGAGATCATCGTCGGCGGCGTCGGCGCCGGCATGTACGGCATGCTGCTGTTCGTCATCATCGCGATCTTCGTCGCCGGCCTGATGGTGGGCCGCACCCCCGAATATGTCGGCAAGAAAATCGAGGCGAAGGAGGTCAAGATGGCCATGCTCGCGATCCTGATCCTGCCGCTGATGTATCTCGGCTGGACCGCGGTCGCCATGTTTGTTCCATCGGCCGTCGCCGCGATGGCAAATCCAGGCCCGCACGGATTCACCGAGGTGCTTTACGCCTACACGTCGCAGACCGGCAACAACGGCTCGGCCTTCGCGGGACTGGGCGGCAACACGGTCTTCTACAACGTCACGGGCGCCGTCGCGATGTTCATCGGCCGCTTCTGGATGATCATCCCGGCCATGGCGATCGCCGGCTCGCTCGCGGCCAAGAAGACGGTCCCGGCGTCGGCCGGCACCTTCCCGACCACGGGGGGCCTCTTCATCGGCTTGGTCGTCGGCGTGATCGTCATCATCGGCGGACTGACCTTCTTCCCGGCGCTCGCGCTCGGACCGCTGGTCGAGCATCTGGCGCAGATCGCCGGCACCACCTTCTCGTCGAATTGATCCGGAGCAGCCTCCATGGAAACCTCCCACATTCGCAAGCGGATGCCGGTCTCGGCGCTGTTCGATCCCAAGATCGTGGCGCCGGCCATCGGCTCGGCCTTCGTGAAGCTCAATCCGCTCACGCTCGCCAAAAACCCGGTGATGTTCGTGCTCGAGATGGTCACGGCGCTGACCACCGTGGTCCTGGCGCGCGACCTGTTCACCGGCGGCCGGACCCTCGCGTTCGAGTTCCAGATCGTTCTCTGGCTGTGGTTCACGGTGCTGTTCGCCAACTTCGCCGAGGCCGTCGCCGAAGGACGCGGCAAGGCGCAGGCCGATTCGCTGCGCCGCCAGCGCACCGAGACCAAGGCCAAGCTGCTTTCCGGCGAAGGCAAGAGCTACAAGATGGTGCCGGGAACCGGCCTGAAGGTCGGCGACCTCGTGCTGGTCGAGGCCGGAGACATCATTCCGTCCGACGGCGAGGTGATCGAGGGCATCGCCTCGGTCAACGAGGCGGCGATCACCGGCGAGTCGGCGCCGGTCATCCGCGAGTCGGGCGGCGACCGCTCGGCCGTCACGGGCGGCACGCAAGTCCTGTCGGACTGGATCCGGGTGCGCATCACGGCAGCGCCGGGCTCGACCTTCCTCGACCGCATGATCAAGCTGGTCGAGGGCGCCGAGCGGCAGAAGACGCCGAACGAGATCGCCCTCGACATCCTGCTGGTCGGCCTCACCATCATCTTCGTGTTCGCGACCGTCACGATCCCGAGCTATGTCTCCTATGCGGGCGGCGCGATCTCGGTCATCATCCTGGTCGCGCTGTTCGTGACCCTGATCCCGACCACCATCGGCGCCCTGCTCTCGGCCATCGGCATCGCGGGCATGGACCGGCTGGTGCGCTTCAACGTGCTCGCCATGTCGGGCCGCGCCGTCGAGGCCGCGGGCGACGTCGACACGCTGCTGCTCGACAAGACCGGCACCATCACGCTCGGCAACCGCCAGGCGACCGAGTTCAAGCCGGTGCGTGGCGTGACCGAGGAAGAGCTGGCGGACGCGGCCCAGCTCGCCTCGCTCGCCGACGAGACCCCCGAGGGCCGCTCGATCGTCGTGCTTGCCAAGGAGAAATACAACATCCGCGGCCGCGACCTCGCCGAGATCAAGGCCAAGTTCATTCCGTTCACGGCGCAGAGCCGCATGAGCGGAGTCGAGCTCGAAGGCTCGTGGGTGCGCAAGGGCGCGGTCGATTCGATCCTCGCGTTCCTCAACGAAGGCGCGACCGCACCCGGACCGGGCAGCACCGTGCGCGTGCTACAGCCGGCGGTCAGCGCCGAGGCCGCGCGCGAGGTGAACGCGATCGCGGAGGCGATCGCCAAGTCGGGCGGCACGCCGCTCGCGGTCGCCAAGGACGGCAAGCTGCTCGGCGTGGTCCAGCTCAAGGACATCGTCAAGGGCGGCATCCGCGAGCGGTTCGCCGAGCTGCGCCGCATGGGCATCCGCACCGTCATGATCACCGGCGACAATCCGATGACCGCCGCGGCGATCGCCGCCGAGGCGGGCGTCGACGATTTCCTCGCCCAGGCGACGCCCGAGGACAAGCTGCGGCTGATCCGCGACGAGCAGGCCAAGGGCAAGCTCGTCGCCATGTGCGGCGACGGCACCAATGACGCCCCGGCCCTCGCGCAGGCCGACGTCGGCGTCGCCATGAACACCGGCACGCAGGCCGCCCGCGAGGCCGGCAACATGGTCGACCTCGACTCCAATCCGACCAAGCTGATCGAGATCGTCGAGATCGGCAAGCAGCTGCTGATGACGCGCGGCGCGCTCACCACTTTTTCGATCGCCAACGACGTCGCGAAATACTTCGCCATCATCCCGGCGATGTTCGTCGCGTTCTATCCGCAGCTGCAGGCGTTCAACATCATGGGTCTGTCGACCCCGCAGAGCGCGATCCTGTCGGCGATCATCTTCAACGCGCTGGTCATCATCGCGCTCATTCCGCTGGCGCTCAAAGGGGTCGCGTATCGCCCCATCGGCGCCGGCGCGCTGCTGCGACGCAATCTGTGGATCTACGGCGTCGGCGGCGTGGTCATTCCGTTCATCGGCATCAAGGCAATCGACCTCCTGGTCACCGCCTTGCACCTCGCTTGAGGAGAACAACCATGTTGAAAGAAATCCGCCCGGCGATCGTCCTGGTCGTCGCCCTGACCGTCATCACGGGCCTCGTCTACCCGCTGGCCATGACCGGCATCGCCGAGGTCATCTTCCCGTATCAGGCGCAAGGCAGCCTGATCGAGAAGGACGGCAAAGTGGTGGGCTCGGCGCTGATCGGCCAGGTCTTCGCCGACGACAAGTATTTCCACGGCCGTCCGTCGGCGACCAACACGCCGGACCCGAAGGATCCGACCAAGACCGTCGACGCGCCCTACAACGCCGCGAACTCGGGCGGCTCGAATCTCGGGCCCACCAACAAGGCCCTGATCGACCGCATCAAGGGCGACGTCGACAAGCTCAAGGCCGAGAACCCCTCGGCCGCCGTGCCGATCGACCTCGTCACCACATCGGGCAGCGGCCTCGATCCCGACATTTCGCCGGAGGCGGCCTTCTTCCAGGTGCCGCGCATCGCCAAGGCGCGCCACATGCCGGAGGACCGCCTGCACCAGATGGTGGCCGATCACATCGAGGGCCGTACCCTCGGCCTGCTGGGCGAGCCGCGCGTCAACGTGCTGGCGCTCAACCTGGCGCTCGATCAAGCCGCCAAGTAACGCGTACCAAGTGACCTGCGCGGCCGGGGGCCGGCGTGCTAAACTTGCGGCCGATGGCCGAGCACCGCGATTCTGATCAGCGCCCCTCGCCGGAAGCCTTGCTGGAGGCGGCCCGGCGCGAGGAAAGGCGTGTCGGCAAGCTGCGCATCTTCGTCGGCGCCGCCCCCGGCGTGGGCAAGACCTACGAGATGCTGCAGCAGGCGCGCGCCCGCAAGCGCGACGGCTACGACGTGGTGGTCGGCGTGGTCGAGACGCACGGCCGCAAGGAAACCGAGGCGCTGCTCGAAGGCCTCGAGATCGTGCCGCGCAAGCGGATTCTCTACCACGGCCATTCGCTCGAGGAGATGGACCTCGACGCCATCTTGGCACGCCGGCCGCAGATCGTGCTGGTCGACGAGCTCGCCCACACCAATGTCGAGGGCAGCCGCCATCCCAAGCGCTACCTCGACGTCGAGGAGCTGCGCAGCCACGGGATCGACGTCTACAGCACCGTCAACGTGCAGCACATCGAGAGCCTCAACGACGTGGTCGCCCAGATCACCCATGTGCGGGTGCGCGAAACCGTGCCTGACTCGGTGTTCGACCGCGCCGATGCGGTCGAGCTGGTCGATCTCACGCCCGACGACCTGATCCAGCGCCTCAAGGAAGGCAAGGTCTACGTCCCGCGCCAGGCCGAGCGCGCGCTCGAGCATTTCTTCTCGCCCGCCAACCTGACCGCGCTGCGCGAGCTGGCGCTGCGCCGCACCGCCGAGCGGGTCGACGAGCAGCTCCTCACCGAGATGCAGGCGCGCGCGATCTCCGGCCCGTGGGCGGCGGGCGAGCGTGTCCTCGTGTGCGTCAGCGAGGATTCGCGCGCCGCCGGACTCGTGCGCTATGCCAAGCGCCGCGCCGACCGTCTGCATGCGCCGTGGACCGCGCTCTACGTCGAGACCCGGCGCAGCCTGCAGCTTTCCGAGGTCGAGCGCGACCGCGTCGCCGACACGCTGCGGCTCGCCGAGCTCCTGGGCGGCGAGGCGATCACGATCCCGGGTGAGCTGCGCCATATCGCCAACGAGGTGCTGCGCTACGCGCGCGAGAACAACGTCACCCAGATCATCATCGGCAAGTCGACGCGAACGCGCTGGTTCGAGATCCTGCATGGCTCGGTCGTGCACGATCTGGTGCGCCGCTCCGGCAATATCAGCGTCAACGTCATCGCGGGCGACGAGCTCACCGGCGAGCCGATCCCGAAGAAGAGCGTGAAGGCCGCGGAGGCGCCACGCGTCTTCGACCCCCTCCCCTACGGTTTCGCGCTGTTTGCCGTCGTGCTTGCGGTAGCGACGAGCGCGGCGCTGCAGCGGCTGTTCGCCATCGAGAACGTCGACCTGGTGTTCCTCACAGCGGTGGTCGGCGTCGCGGTCCGGTTCGGCCTGCTGCCGTCGCTGTTCGCGAGCGTCATCGGGTCGCTCGCCTTCAACTTCTTCTTCCTGCCGCCGGTCTACACCTTCACGATCACCGACCCCGCGAACGTCGCGGCCTTCGTCTTCTTCATCGTCGTCGCGATCGCGGTCTCGCATGTGGCGGCGCGCGGCCGCAGCGAGGCGGTGGTCGCGCAAGACCGCGTGCGCTCGGTCGAGTCGCTCTATGCGTTCAGCAAGAAGCTCGCCGGCGTAGGCACCTTGGACGACGTGCTGTGGGCAACCGCCTATCAGACGGCGCTGATGCTCAAGGTGCGGGTGGTGCTGCTGCTGCCGGAGAACGGATCGATCGCCGTCAAGGCGGGCTATCCGCCCGAGGACACGCTCGACGAGGCCGACCTTGCGGCCGCGAGCTGGGCCTGGGCCAACAACCACGCCGCGGGCCGCGGCTCGGACACGTTGCCCGGCGCAAAGCGCCTGTTTCTGCCCATGCGCACCGGCCGCGGCGCGATCGGCGTCGTCGGCATCGACAGCGACAAGCCCGGCCCCCTGCTCACCCCCGACCAGCGCCGGCTGGTCGACGCGCTGATCGACCAGAGCGCGCTCGCGATCGAACGCGTCAACCTGGTCGAGGACCTGGAGCGCGCCAAACGCACCGCGGAGACCGACCGACTGCGCTCGGCCCTGCTCACCTCGATCTCGCACGACCTCAAGACGCCGCTCGCCGCCATTCTGGGCACCGCCGGCACACTGCGCGACCTCTCCGCCCAGCTCGATGAGAGCCAGAAGCGCGACCTCCTCGGCACCATCGTCGACGAGTCCGAACGCCTCAACCGCTTCATCGCCAATCTGCTCGACATGACGCGGCTCGAGTCGGGCGCCGTGGTGCCCAATACGGCGCTGCACGATCCGGGCGAGATCGTCGGCACCGCGTTGAGCCGCGCCACTAAGATCCTGGCGCGCCATCGCGTCGAGGTGGATCTGGCGGCCGGGCTGCCGATGCTCGAGCTCGACGCGGTGCTGTTCGAGCAGGTGCTGTTCAATCTGCTCGACAATGCCGCCAAATATGCACCCGCCGGCACCACGATCCGCGTCACCGGATGGCAGGACCGCGGCGCCGTCTACCTGCAGGTCATCGATGAAGGCGACGGCATTCCGCCCGCCGACATCGAGCGCATTTTCGACAAGTTCTACCGGGTGCAGAAGGGCGACCAGGTGCGGGCCGGCACCGGGCTCGGCCTCGCGATCTCGCGCGGCTTCATCGAGGCGCTCAACGGCACCATCACGGCCGCCAACCGCACCGACCGCAGCGGCGCCGTGTTCACCATTCGGATGCCGATTCCGGCCACGACCAAGCAGCTGGACACCGCCGCATGAGCGCCGCCCCGCTCAAGGTGCTGGTGGTCGACGACGAGCCGCCGATCCGCAAGCTCCTGCGCATGGGCCTCTCCACCCAGGGCTACGAGATACTCGATGCGCCGAGCGGCAAGGCCGCGCTCGAGCTGATCGCACAAAAACCGGATCTGATCATCCTCGATCTCGGCCTGCCCGACATCGACGGGCTGGAGCTGCTGCGGCGCCTGCGGCAGGAGCACGAAGGCGTGCCGATCGTCGTGCTGTCGAGCCGCGGCGAGGAGGCCGCCAAGGTGCAGGCGCTCGACCTCGGCGCCGACGATTATGTGACCAAGCCGTTCGGCATGGACGAGCTTTTGGCGCGCATCCGTGCGGCGCTGCGTCACCAGCTGCAGGTGCACGGCGAGCGGCCGGTTTTTCGCGTCGGCGAGCTCACCGTCGATCTCGTGCGCCGCATTGTCCGCCTGGGCGACAAGGAGGTGAAGCTGTCGCCCAAGGAGTACGATCTGCTGCGCGTGCTGGTGCAACATGCCGGCAAGGTGCTGACCCACAAGTTCCTGCTCAAGGAGCTGTGGAACGACCTCACCGATGCGCAATACCTGCGGGTCTACGTCCGCCAGCTGAGGCAGAAGATCGAGGAAAATCCCGAACGTCCGCATTACGTCTTGACCGAGACCGGCATCGGCTATCGCCTGCGCGCGCCCGAATGAGCAATGCAATGACCCCACCTCCGCCAAGCGCCGCAAAAAAAGGCATGGCCACCGCCAAAATCGACATCGCCGACTTTCTCGCACCGGACTGCGCGATCATCGACGTGCGCGCGCCCGACAAGACGCAGCTGCTGCAGGATCTGGCGCGGCGCGCCGGCGCGGTGCTCGATGTGCCGGAAGAGAAGATCGCCGAGGCTTTGCTCAAGCGCGAGGCGGTCGGCTCGACCGGAACGGGTGACGGCGTCGCGCTGCCGCACGCGCGGCTCGCCGCGGTCAAAAGGCCGTTCGGCATGCTGCTCCGCCTGCGCCAGGCGATCGACTTCGATGCGGTCGACGGCAAGCCGGTAAACGTCGTCTTCCTGCTGCTCGCGCCGGCGACCTCGCCGGGCGAGCAGCTCAATGCCCTCGCGTGCGCGGCGCGCGCCTTGCGCAAGCCCGACGTCCTCATGCGGCTGCATACCGCGGCGAGCGCCCCGGAGCTTTTCGCAGCAATTGCGTCAGCCGGCCCCCGCTGACGCCGACGACCTCCAGGTAAGGCACTGGCAAAGCTTTGTTTTTTTACTTATGCGTCATTTATGAAACAGCCGTCTTTTCCCTCTCGAATTCAAATGCGCTTGCGAGCACATGGAGACCAACGGAATTGACGGACAGGAGGATTGCATGAGCGTCATGGTCCATCACAGCGCCCGCCCGAGCAGCGCGCTCGCGAGAATTGGCCGCGCCATCGTGCGGGCCCTGGATTGGCTCGATGGCAAGAACAACCCTTACTCGCCGGCCGTGTGCGTCTCGATGCTCCTGCTCGTCGGGCTGCTGGTCAAGCTCGGCCCTGCACTGCACGCGCCATACTGACGTGCTCGGCCGTCAGGAGGGACGACTCCGCTCCGTGGCCGAGCGTCGCTTTCTTGCCCGAGCCGCGCGGATTTCGTAAGCACCGGCTGCCCCACACGAAGGATGGCAGCCATGACCCGCAATACCCCCCGCCTCTGCTTCATCGGCTTCGGCGAAGCCGGCCAGGCCTTTGCGTCCGGCCTGCGCGGCGCCGGGGTCACCGCCATGGCGGCATGGGACATCCTGTTTCCGCAGGCCGCCGGCGCCAAGCTGCGCGCGGCCGGCGCGGAGATCGGGGTGCGGCTCGGGACTTCGGCGGCCGACGCGATCAAGGGTTCCGACATCGTGATCGCGGCCGTCACCGCGGCGTCGAGCCTGGAGGCGGCCGAGCAGGCGAAGCCGCATCTCGCGGGCCGGCTCTATCTCGACGTCAACTCGGTCTCGCCCGGCCGCAAGCAGGCGACCGACCGGCACCTCGCGGGCAGCGCGCGCTATGTCGACGTCGCCGTGATGGCGCCGGTGCATCCGGCCCTCCATCAGACGCCGGTGCTGCTCGCCGGCTCCCATGCCGAGGCGGTGCAGTCGATCATGCAGGAGCTCGGCATGAAGCCGTCGATCGCCGGCCCCGAGATCGGCCAGGCCGCCGCGATCAAGATGGTGCGCAGCGTGATGATCAAGGGCATGGAAGCGCTGACCCAGGAATGCTTCCTCGCGGCGACCCGCGCCGGCGTGACGCCGCAGATCATCGCGTCGCTGTCGAAAAGCTTTCCGGCCCTCGATTGGAGCAAGATCGTCGCCTACAACCTGGAGCGCATGGCGAACCACGGCACCCGCCGCGCCGCCGAGATGGAGGAGGTCGCCGACACCTTGCGCGAGCTCGGCATCGATCCCCATATGGCCGAGGCGACCGTCCAGCGCCAGCGCCAGATGGGTGCGCTCGGCAAGGGGCAGGACATCCAGGACGCGATCGAACAGGGCGGCCCCGAAACCCTGCAGGCGATCAGCGCGGCCCTCGGCGCGACCCGGCGGTCGCACTGAATCTTTAGAGACCGACGCATCGTGCCGACGACGACCGAGAGCAACGACGCACGCGCCGACGAGAAATCGGCGCCGAAGGTGAGCTTCGTGTCGCTCGGCTGCCCGAAGGCGCTGGTCGATTCCGAGCGCATCATCACCCGGCTGCGTGCCGAGGGCTATGCGCTGACCCGCACGCACCAGGGCGCCGATCTCGTCATCGTCAACACCTGCGGCTTTCTCGACAGCGCCAAGGCGGAATCGCTTGCGGCGATCGGCACGGCGCTCGCCGACAACGGCAAGGTGGTGGTCACCGGCTGCATGGGCGCCGAGCCCGAGAGCATCACGGCGCGCTATCCCAACGTGCTCGCCGTCACCGGACCGCAGCAATACGAGAGCGTGCTCGATGCGGTGCACCGCGCGGTCCCGCCGCGGCACGATCCGTTCCTCGACCTGGTGCCGCCCGAAGGCGTGAAGCTCACGCCGCGCCATTATGCCTATCTCAAGATCTCCGAGGGCTGCAACAACCGCTGCAGCTTCTGCATCATCCCGAGGCTGCGCGGCGACCTCGTCTCGCGGCCGGCCGCCGACGTGCTGCGCGAGGCTGAAAAGCTCGTTGCGGCGGGCGTCAAGGAACTCCTCGTCATCTCGCAGGACACCTCGGCCTACGGCGTCGACGTCAAATACGCCGCGAGCACCTGGAAGGATCGCGAGGTGCGGGCGAAATTCCTCGACCTTGCGCGCGCGCTCGGCGATTTCGGCGTCTGGGTGCGTCTGCACTACGTCTACCCCTACCCGCACGTCGACGACGTGATCGGCCTGATGGCGGACGGCAAGGTGCTGCCCTATCTCGATGTCCCGTTCCAACACGCGGCTCCTGAGGTCCTGCGCCGCATGCGCCGGCCCGCCGCACAGGAGAAGACGCTCGACCGCATCGCGCGCTGGCGCGCGATCTGTCCCGATCTCACGCTGCGCTCGACCTTCATCGTCGGATTTCCGGGCGAGACCGAGGAGGATTTCTCCTTTCTGCTGGACTGGCTGGACGAGGCGGCGCTCGATCGCGTCGGCTGCTTCAAGTACGAGCCGGTGCGCGGCGCCGCCGCCAACGACCTTGCGGCGCCGGTGCCCGACGAGGTGAAAGCCGAGCGCTACGACCGCTTCATGCAGCGCCAGCAGGCGATCTCGGCGCGCCGCCTCAAGCGCAAGGTCGGCACCCGCCAGCCGGTGATCATCGATGCGGTCGGCCCGAGCGTCGCCAAGGGCCGAACCAAGGGCGATGCGCCGGAGATCGACGGCGCCGTCTACGTGGCGGCGCATCGTCCGCTGCGCGTCGGCGAGATCGCCACCGTCAAGATCGAGCGTACGGACGCGTACGATCTGCACGGAACTGCGGTCGGGTTTTGAAGCCGCCTTAGCCTCTTCGTGCTCCTGTTTGTCGGTTCGTGGCGCGCAAAATCATCGCCAGGAACTCCGGCACGCGGGGCGCGTTGATGGGGCGTCATTCCATCGTGACGCAACGAGATTATCGTGTCTTTGACTCGGCGTGCCTTCCTGGCTTCGACCGCGATGGCCCTGTGCATCGCTCCCGCGCTTGCACGGGCGGCGACCATCAAGGGCGGCCTTCCGTGGTTTCCCGGCGCCGGCGATCCCCCGACTCCGGTTCGACCCGGACCGTGGCTCTTCTTCACCGCCGACGAGGCGGCTGCCGTGGAGGCGCTGGTCGATCGCCTGATCCCGGCCGACGAGCTCACGCCGGGCGGCAAGGACGTCGGCTGCGCCGTGTTCATCGACCGCCAGCTTGCCGGGCCGCAGGGCCGCTACGAGGCCCGCTACATGAGCGGGCCGTTCCAGACCGGCACCAAGCAGCAAGGGGACCAGTCGCCCCTCACCGCCTCGCAACACTATCGTCAGGCGCTCGCCGCGCTCGATCGCGCCTGCCGCGACAAATACGGCGACAAGGCGTTTGCGCAGCTTGCCGACGCGCAGAAGGATCAGGTGATCACCGGCCTCGAGAAAGGCTCGTTCAAGCTCGACGGCGCGGAGAGCAGCGAGTTCTTCAAGCTCCTGCTCAAGGACACCCAGAACGGCTTCTTCGCCGACCCGATCTACGGCGCCAACAAGGACATGGCGGCCTGGAAGATGATCGGCTTCCCGGGCACGCACTACGACTATCGCGATTGGGTCGAGCGGCACAACCAGCGCGTCACCCTGCCGACCGTGAGCATGACCAGCCATCCGGACTGGTCGCAATGACGCGCGACGCGCGGTGAGGCCGCGCCGTCGCGCGAATGGAGCAATTCATGGCGCAAAAGCTCCCGGCGAAAGACGTCGTGATCGTCGGCCTGGGATGGACCGGCTCGATCCTGTCCTATGAGCTTGCCGACGCCGGCCTCGACGTGATCGCGATCGAGCGCGGTCCCTGGCGCGACACCGCGACCTCGTTCCCGATATCCTATGCGCAGGACGAGCTGCGCTACCGCATCCAGCACGACATGTTCCTGCGGCCGGCACAGATGACCGTGACGTTCCGCAACAAGCCGAGCGAGACCGCGCTGCCGGTCCGTCACCTGGGCGCCTTCATGCTCGGCAACGGCGTGGGCGGCGGCGGCCTGCACTGGAACGCCGAGACGTGGCGCTTCCTGCCCAGTGATTTCGTCCTGCGCAGTCACCTGACCGAGCGTTATGGAGCGAATTTCCTCCCCGCCGACATGACCGTTCAGGACTGGGGCATCACCTGGGACGAGATCGAGCCGCACTACGACACGTTCGAATATCTGTGCGGGACCTCGGGCACCGCCGGCAACCTGAAGGGCAAGATCCAGGACGGCGGCAATCCATTCGAGGGAGCGCGCTCGCGCCCCTATCCGACGCCGGCCCAGAAGCAGCCGTTCAGCCACACCCTCTACGCCAAGGCGGCGCGCGAGCTCGGCTACAAGCCGTTCCCGCAGCCGTCGGGAAACCTGTCGCAGCCTTACACCAATCCGCTCGGCGTCACCCTCGGGCAATGCACCTATTGCGGATACTGCGAATGGTTCGGCTGCGCCAACTACTCGAAGGCGAGCCCGCAGACCACGATTCTGCCGGCGCTCCTGCGCAAGCCGAACTTCGAGGCGCGCACCGAATGCGAGGTGACCCGCATCAATCTCGACCGCTCCGGCAAGCGCGCGACCGGGGTCACCTTCGTCGATACCTCGGGCAACGAATTCGAGCAGCCGGCCGACCTCGTGATTCTTTGCGCGTTCCAGCTGTTCAATGTGCAGCTCCTGCTCATGTCGGGCATCGGCCAGCCCTACGATCCCAACACCGGCCAGGGCCAGATCGGCCGCAATTTCACCCATCAAACCATGTCCGGCGTGATCGGCTTCTTCGACAAGGACAAGTTCAACTTCAATCCGTTCGTCGCGTCGGGCGCGATCGGCATGTGCATCGACGAGTTCAACGGCGACAATTTCGACCACGGTCCGCTCGGCTTCGTCGGCGGCGGCTATCTGGGCCAGGTCCAGACCAACGGCCGGCCGATCGAAACGACGCCGCTCCCGCCCGGCACCCCGGCGTGGGGTGCGAAATGGAAACAGGCCCTGCGCGACAACTATCTGAGCGCCGTCACCGCCACCTCGGGCGTGCACGGCTCGATGTACAGCTATCGCGACAACTATTTCGACCTCGATCCCACCTACAAGGATCGTTTCGGCCGTCCGCTGCTGCGCATGACCATGGATTTCCACGACAACGAGCTCAAGATGAGCGCCTATCTCACCGACAAGTTCGCCGAGATCGTGCAGAAGATGGGCGCCAAGCAGGTCGTCAAGCACGTCCGCAAGGGCCCCTACGACGTCACCCAGTATCAGACCTCGCATCTGTGCGGCGGCGCCATCATGGGCGGCGACCCGAAGTCGAGCGCAATCAACAAATATCTGCAGAGCTGGGACGTGCCGAACCTGTTCGTTCAGGGCGCGACCGCGTTCCCGCAGAACGCCGGCTACAACCCGACCGGCACCGTCGGCGCGCTCGCCTACTGGTCGGCCGCCGCCATCCGCTCGCAATATCTCAAGAACCCGGGACCGCTCGTCCATGCGTAACGCCGGAGCCATCACGGGCGCCACGCTCACCGCCGCCACGCTGCTTGCGACCGTCGTCTGCGCAGCCGGCATCGATCCGCAGAACTCGCCGCAGATCGGCCGCGGCCGCTACCTCACCGTGGTCGGCGACTGCGCCGGCTGCCACACGCTCCCGGGCAGCGGCAAGGATTTCGCCGGCGGGCGCGCGATCGAGACGCCGTTCGGTACCCTGTTGGGAGCCAACATCACGCCCGATCCGGACACCGGCATCGGCGCCTGGACCGACGACGAATTCGTCAATGCCCTGACCAAGGGGACCGGCCGCAACGGCACGCACCTCTATCCGGCAATGCCCTATACGTATCTCACCAAAGTCTCGCGCGACGACGCGCTGGCGATCCGCGCCTATCTCAACACGGTCCCGGCGGTGCACAACGCGGTGCGCGCCAACCAGCTGCCATTCCCGTTCAACATCCGTGCGTCGCTGACTGGCTGGGATGCGCTGTTCTTCAAGCCCGGCACCTTTCATCCGGTCGCCGGCAAGAGCGCCGAGTGGAACCGCGGCGCCTATCTGGCCGAGGGCCTCGCGCATTGCGGCATGTGCCACACGCCGAAGAACACGCTCGGCGGCGACAAGGCCGACGAGAAGCTGCAAGGCTATGCGTTGGAGGGCTGGTTTGCGCCCAACATCACCAACGACAAGCGGGTGGGCGTCGGCGGCTGGTCGGTTGACGAGATCGCCGCCTATCTCAAGACCGGCCACAATCGGACGAGCGCCGCGAGCGGCCCGATGTCCGAGATGGTCACGCTGTCGACGTCACAGATGACCGAGGCCGACCTGCACGCCATCGCGATCTATATCAAGGATCAGCCCGGCCCCGCCCCGAAGGCGCCGCCCACCGCGGACGCCGCGGTCATGAGGATGGGCAAGAGCATCTATGCCGACGAATGCTCGGCCTGCCACGGCTCCGACGGCAAGGGTACGACCGCGATGTTCCCGGCGATCAACGGCGCCGCCGTCGTGCAGCAGGCCGACGCCAGCTCGCTGATGCGGGTCGTGCTGCGCGGCGCCCGCAGCGCCGGCACGGCCGGGGCGCCGACCGCGCCCGCAATGCCGGCCTTCGGCTGGCTCCTCAGCGACGATCAGGTCGCCGCCGTGCTCACCTACGCGCGCAACGCCTGGGGCAACGCGGCGCCGCCGGTGTCGGCAGGCGACGTCACCAAGGCGCGCAAGGATCTGGTCGAGCGCAGCGATTGAGCGGCGCAGACGGCCGTCATCGCGCACCCGTCCATTCGCCGACGACCCTGATGATCGCCGTGGTCAGCTTGGCCAGGTCATCCTCGCCGATCGTGAAGGCCGGCGTCAGATAGACGACCGACCCGAACGGCCGCACGAACACGCCCTCGTCGACGAACCGCCGGCGCAGCGCCGCGATGTCGCCGATGCGGTCGAGCTCGACCACGCCGATCGCGCCTTTCACGCGGACATCCCGCACGCCTGACATTCCGCGACACGGCTCCAGCCCGCGCACAAGCTGGGCCGAGACCGCTCTCGCCTGCTCCAAGCGCGGCTCGCGGAAGAACAGCTCGATCGACGCATTGGCGGCCGCACAGGCGAGCGCATTCGCCATGTAGGTCGGCCCGTGCATCAACGCGTGTTTCGGGTCGTCCGACCAGAAGGCGTCGAAGACCCGCGCGGTCGCGACCGTCGCGGCGAGCGGCAGCGTGCCTCCGGTGAGCGCCTTCGACAGCGTGATGATGTCGGGAACGACGTCCGCCTGCTCGCCGGCGAACATCGTGCCGGTGCGGCCGAACCCGGTGAAGATCTCGTCGAAGATCAGCAGGAGCTCATAGCGGTCAGCCAGCGCCCGCAGCCGCCGCAACACGTCCGCTTCGTGGAAACGCATGCCGCCCGCACCTTGCACCAACGGCTCGACGATGATGCCGGCGAGCGTGTCGGCGTGGCGTTCGAGCGCGACCTCCAGCGCGGCCGTCGCCGCTGCGTCGGCCGGCAGCGCAACGTTGACATGCTCGGGCAGCACGCCGGCGAACAACGCGTGCATGCTGTCGAGCGGATCGCTCACCGCCATGGCGCCGGTGGTGTCGCCGTGGTAGCCGCCGCGGAAGGTGACGAACCGGCTGCGCTTGCTTTGCCCCCGATTGCGCCAATACTGCACCGCCATTTTCAGCGCGATCTCGACCGCAACCGAGCCGGACTCGGAGAAGAACACCCGGTCGAGATCGCCCGGCAGCAGCCCGGCGAGCCGCCGCGCCAGGGTCAGCGCCGGCTCGTGAGCGAGGCCGCCGAACATGACGTGCGGCATGATACCGGCTTGGCGGACCACGGCCTGGCAGATGTGCGGATGATTGTAGCCGTGGCAGGCCGTCCACCATGACGCAATACCGTCGATCAGCTCGCGGCCATCGGCCAGGATGATGCGGCAGCTCGTGGTGC
>Ga0335081_10003385_pt1 | contig 25074 bp, 21 predicted proteins | sample Lox_Sample_35_FD_206713 | JGI IMG/M metagenome (GOLD analysis project Ga0335081, IMG submission 206713) | Soil microbial communities from Loxahatchee National Wildlife Refuge, Florida, United States - Lox_Sample_3.5 | ecosystem: Environmental > Terrestrial > Soil > Wetlands | place: USA...
CCTGCTGCGGCAGGGCGGCGGCGTCTACGCCATGGAGACGCAGCGGCGGAGAAAGGACGGGCAGATTCTGGACGTGAGCCTTTCGGCTTCGGGGGTGTGCGTGGGATCGGGCCTGGGCAGGAGCGGAGGGGATCTGCTGATCATCGCAGTGCTCACCGACATCACCGGCCGCAAACGGGCCGAAGCGGAAATGCTGCGGCTCACCACGGCAGTCGAGCAGGCAGCGGAGTCCGTGATGATCGCGGACACGAACGGGATCATCCGTTACGTGAATCCCGCCTTCTGCGCCGTGACCGGATACACGAGGGAAGAAGCGGTGGGCCATCGGACCAACCTGCTGCGTTCCGGACGGCACGACGCCGAGTTCTATGACCGGCTGTGGAAGGCCGTGCTCAGCGGCCAGACCTGGCGGGGGGAGTTCGAGAACCGGCGGAAGGACGGGAATCTGGTGCCCATGGAAGCCTGTATCACTCCGGTGCGCGGGCCGCGGGGAGGCATCACCTCGTTCATCTGCATCTCCCAGGACGTTTCGGAGCGCAGGACCCTGGAGGGGCAATTGCTCGAGGCGCAGAAATTCGAGGCCATCGGGCAGCTCGCCGGAGGGATCGCGCACGACTTCAACAACGTGCTGGCGGCGATCCTGGGAATGGCCGAACTGGGGCAAATGGAAGCGCCGGAGGGAACGCGCATCCGCGAACGGCTGCAGAAAATCTGCCACCACGCCGGGCGGGCCGTGGCCCTGACCCGGCAACTGCTGGCGTTTTCGCGGCGGCAGCAGCTTGAACGGCGGCCCATCAACCTCAACCTGTGCATCAACGAAGTCACCAGCCTGATCAGCGAATCGCTGGGAAAGGACGTGGAGGTGAAGACGGAGCTGGCGCCGGAGCTGGCCAGCATCCACGCCGACCCCTCGCAGATCGAACAGGTGCTGATGAACCTCTCCGTCAACGCGCGCGACGCCATGCCGCGGGGCGGCCAGCTCACCTTCACCACCGGCACGGTGCGGCTCGACGCGGACGCCTGCAGGGGCAGGCCGGGCATGTCCCCCGGGGAATTCGTCGAGCTCTCGGTGGCGGATACGGGAACGGGAATGGACGCAACGACGCTGGGACGCATTTTCGAGCCATTTTTCACCACCAAGCCCCCGGGCCTGGGAACCGGCCTGGGCCTGGCCACCGCCTACGGAGTGGTGAAGCAGCACGGCGGCTTCATTGAAGTCGACAGCGCGCTGGGAGCGGGCACGTCGTTCCATCTGTATTTTCCGGTGGCCATGGCCGCGGAGCGGGAAGCTGAGGCGCCGCAGAGCGCGGAGCCGGTGCGCGGAGGAACGGAAACGATTCTGCTGGCGGAGGACCATGAAGGCCTGCGCGAACTGGTGCGGGAATCGTTGCAGGGCCTGGGATACCAGGTGCTGGCGGCGAACGACGGGCAGGAAGCTCTGGATCTGTTCCGCCGCCATGCGGGCAAGGTGGATCTTCTGGTGCTGGATGTGGTGATGCCGCGGCTGCGCGGGCCGGACGTCTACCAGCGGATCCGCGAACTGAATCCGCTGATCCCCGTGCTGTTCTGCACGGGGTATAACCCGGACTCGGCGCAGGGGGAAGCCCTCTCCAGCCATCCGGTGCTGCAAAAGCCCTATCCCGCGCTCGAACTGGCGCGCGCCGTGCGCCAGCTGCTGGACCAGCGCGGCCCTCGCGAAAATTGACGCGAAGCTTCCCGTGAATCGCGTTGGGCCGTGGTATACTCCCGCAACCCAGCGGGGCCCGGCAGCCACGGGAGCGCTCATCTGGGGCGAGTGAATCCATGGATTCGAAGAAGGAACAGGCATTCGTCGGCGTCTTCGTGGTCATCGCGGTGGCCCTGCTCATCACCACGGTTTTCGCGGTGGAGGGAGCGCTGAACCGCGCGGGGCAGACCTTCCTGGTGTATTTCAAGAACGCAGGCGGCCTGGAACCGGGGTCCCTGGTGCGCTACGCGGGGATCCGCGTGGGGCGCGTGGAAAAGCTCACCATCGACCCGAAAGACCCGGCGCGCATCATCATGCAGGTGGGCGTGGACGAAGGCGTGCCGGTGAAGACGGACAGCATGGCCAAGATTGAGAGCACCTCCGCGCTGGGCGAAAACTTCCTGGAAATCACCCCCGGGAAACCGGAATCCCCGCGTGCCAAATCCGGTTCCGTCCTGCCCTCCAAGGAATTCTTCGGAATCTCGGACCTGGCGGACATGCTGAACAAGATGGGGCCGGACGTTCAGGACCTGGTCGCGCACCTCAACGACCGCGTGATGCAGCTCAAGGTGACCATCGACCGCACGAACGACCTGCTGAACGACGAAAACCGTTCCCACGTCGCCGGAACCCTGAGCAACCTGAACGGGATGCTGGCGGAAGACCGCCCGCGGATCAAGAGCGCGATCGGTCACATCGACGACGTGAGCGCGAAGCTGGGCCCCACGGTGGACCAGTTCAAGCAGACCGCCAAGCAGGCGGACGATACCATCAAGAAGCTCGACGACATGCTGGGCGAAAACCGCAAGGATCTGCACGCCTCCATCCAGCAGTTGCACAAGGCGCTGGATGACGCCACCAACCTGGTGGAGCACCTGAACCGCACGCTCAATACCAACACGGAGAACATCGACGAGATCCTGGAAAACATCCGGCTGACCACGGAGAACCTGCGGGAGTTCACGGACGAAATCCGCACGCGGCCCTACACGCTGATCCGCTCGGCGCAGCCGCCGGAACACAAGCCCGGGGAGAAATCCAAGCCGTGAGAGAGGTCGTGGCATGAGACTTCGAACGAGCGCGGCCGCGGCCATCGCCGCGGGAATGCTGATCGTGCTGTGGGGATGCGGAGCGGCGCGGCCGGTGAAGTACTATTCGCTGGACGCTCCCGAGGTGACCCCCTCCGGGCAGCCGCTGGACGTCGCCCTGCTCATCGGCCACTTCCGCGCGCCCACCATCTACCGCGACACCCGCATGGTGTATCGCACCGGGCCCAATGAGCTGGGATTGTACGAAGGTCACCGCTGGGTGGAGGCCCCGGCCCTCATGGTGGAGGAAATGATGCTGCGCACCCTGCGGCGGAGCCACAGCTACAAGAGCGTGCAACTGATGGCCTCGAACGCCGAGGGAGACTACGTGGTCCGCGGGCGCGTGGAACATTTTGAGGAAGTGGACGGGAAACCGCTCTCCGCCCGCGTGGCGCTCCACGTCAGCCTGTACGACCCCAAAAGCGGCGAGACCGTGTGGTCGCACACCTTCGAGCACGATGAGAACGCCTCGGGCGGCACCGTGGCCGACGTGGCCGCCGCGCTGGACAGAGGCTTGCAGCAGGGAATCCTGGAGATCGCCGCGGGCATCAACCAATACCTCGCCGAGCATCCCCGGCCGCCGGCCGCGAAGTAGCCGCGGCCCCTTCGTCACCGGCGCCCTTCGCAGGTCATCCGCGGTGGCTCCCCCGTTCCGGTGCATCCAGACAAACGCGGCGGGTCCGGCGGAAACGCCGGACGACGAGCGGTCGAAGGAGGCTCCCATGGACAAGCCCGTTCCGGATGCAGCCCAATGCAACCGGGTGGATCGTTATGCGGCGTTCCTGGAGGTGGTGCGCAGCCGCATGACCAATCGCGCCTTCGCCCCCTTCACCGTTCCGCGCCAGCATTTTGAAATGATCCTGGAGGCGGCCCGCCATGCTCCCTCGGGCGCCAACGCCCAGCCGTGGCATTACATCGTGGTCACCGATGCGGCCGTCAAGGAGCGCATCGGACAGTGCTTCGTGGACGAGCAGCAGCACCGCGCGCGCCTGCACATGGGGTTTCCCACCCCGAATTACAACGGAGTGAAGAGCGCTCCGGGCCTCATCGTGGTCCTGGCGGACTTCCGCTTCGTTCGCGCCTTTCCCGTGCTGAACGACGGCTCGGAGCTGGACCGCCTGTATCACCAGAACGCGGAACGGATCCTGCTTCAGTCCGTGGCCGCCTCCACGATGTCCGCCCATCTGGCCGCCGCGGCCCTGGGCTACGCCGTATGGTGGATTACCGCCATCGGCCAGGAGGACATCCAGCGGCAGATCCGGCCCCTGCTGGCAGTTCCTGAGGAATTATCCATCATCGATGTGATGTGCTTCGGCCCGCCGGCTAAACCCTCCTACAAACGGTGGAAGAAGCCGCTGGAGCAGGTCATGAGCTGGGAGCGCTTCAACCCGGCCCTGGCCATGACCCGCGAACAGATCGACGAGTGGATCAAGACCATGCGCCACAAGGTCATGTACCGCGACGAATCCCAGATCGACTGAGCCGTGGACCGGCGCGGCGGCCCGCAGGGCGGAAGCGGCTCAGCAGTCCAGCGCGGAACGGCGCAGGCGATAGCCGTTCAGGTTGCCGAGCACGGCCACCGCAATCTTTTCGGGCTGGAGCAGGTCGCGCGCGAGCTGCTGGATCTCCTCGCGGGTCAGCGCTTCGATCGAACGCGTGATCTCGTCCGTGGAATAGTGCCGGCCGAAGTACAGCTCCTGCCGCGCGAGATTGGACATCCGCGCGGTGGAGGATTCCAGGGACAGGACCAGCGAGCCGATCAGGTGGTCCTTCGCCCTGCGCAGCTCCTCCTCGGTGATCGGCTCGGCCTTCATGCTGTGGAATTCCTCGATCACGCAGCGGATCACTTTGTCGGTCTTTTCGCGCGCCGTGCCCGCATAGACGCCCAGCATCCCGGTGTCGCGGTACGGATTGATGTCGCTGAAAATCGTGTAGGCCAGGCCCTGCTGCTCGCGGATATTCTGGAACAGCCGCGACGACATGCCTCCGCCGAGAACGTAGTTGAACACGGAAAGCGCATAGCGGCGTTCGCTGGCGGCGGGACAGGAGGGAACGCCGATGCACAGTTGCACCTGTTCCAGACCCTTCTTCGACCTCGTGGTGATGTGCGCGCGCGGCGCGGGTGGCGCCTCCGGGGCCCGCCGGCGCGGCCGGTCCTGCGGGAGCGAGCCGAATTCGGAGAGCACCATGTCGCGCAGCTCGCTGTGATGCAGGCTCCCCGCCGCGGTGATCAGCAGATTCTCCAGTGAGAAGACCTCCCGGTAGCAGGCCAGGGTTTTCGCGGAAGTAAAGCGGCTCACCGAACGGCGCGTCCCCAGGATCGGCCGGCCGAGCGAATGCCGGCCCCACAGATTCTGCGAAAAAATCTCGTGGACCAGATACTCGGGGTTGTCCTGCTCCATCTTCAGCTCTTCGAGCACCACGTTCTTTTCCCGGGTCACGTCCTCCTCGGAGCAGCGCGAGCGCAGCACCATGTCCGCCATGATCCCGAAGGCCACGTGCAGGTGTTCGTCCAGCACTTTTGTGTTCAGGCAGATCATTTCCTTCGCCGTGAACGCGTCCAGGTAGCCGCCCACCCGTTCGATTTCCCGCGCGATGTCTTCCGCCGTGCGGCGTTCCGTCCCCTTGAACAGCATGTGCTCGATGAAGTGGGCGATCCCGGACAGCTCGGCCGGCTCGCTGCGCGAACCGGACCGCGCCCAGATCCCCACGGCCACGGAACGCACCTGCGGCATGGCCTCGGTAATCAGCACCAGGCCGTTCGACAAGACTTCGCGTTCCACCTGTCGCGTTTCCGCCATCACTCTGGTTCCATTCTAGCCCGGGATTGCCGCGGAACCGAATCGGGGAGGAATCCGGGGAAAGCGCGGAACCCGGCTGGGCCATGCCCCGCAGGTGGAGCATGCCGCCGCAGCCGCCCGCGAAGGGTTTCAGGTGCTTTTTGCCGTTGCGGCCGCGCTTCCGTACTCGCTCGTGTAGTAGAGCGGAACGTCCATGTACGTCCCTTTGTCCGGGGAATAGACCTCGCAACTGTCGTAGGGATGGGAATAAATGTGAATGCTCACGGCGCGCTGCTGGTATTCCGGCAGGTTCAGCACCTGGTGTACGGGTTCCGCGGGATTGACGGCCGCGGGATGCTGCGCGTCCATCAGGAAGGCGTCGGTGGGCACCATCCGGCAGGTGTGCTGCGCGCGGTCCGTGATGTCCACCCGGAAATTCTGCACTTTCAGTTTGCCGATGGGCACGGACATCCAGCAGTTCTGGTCGCGGTGATTGTGGATGCGGCTCACCTGGCCGCTCTCCCAGCAGATGGCCATCACTTCAAACAGCTCGCATTTGTGGATCAGGTTGCGCGTGTAGCAGCAGGGGTCCCAGTGCAGGTAGGGATCGAGCGTGGACGCCTGGATGCCGTGGCCCTGGCAGAATTTCAGCACATTTTCGACCGTGAATTGCGGCTGCGCAATCGCGCTCAGCCGGCGGACCCATTCGCTCGCGGGCATCTGTTCCATGATTTCCTCCCCTGCGGAACGGCTGCACCACCAGTATAACGGAACCGCGCATGCGCGGCGGAACAATGCGCGCGTGCTAGCATGGAAGCAGACGTCCGGCTGGACACCATGCCCGCGGAACTGCTCGGAAAATCGCACACGGAATTGCGCGAATGGATGGCCTCGCTCGGCGAGCCCGCCTATCGCGGCGCGCAGGTGTATCACGCCATCTACGCGGAGCGCCGGTTTGCGTTCGCGGCCATGACCAATCTTCCCGCGGCGCTGCGCGAACGGCTGGAGCGCGAGGCGGCCATCACGCTGCCGCGCATCGCGCGAAAGTATCACTCCGCGGACGGTTCGGTGCGCTATCTGCTTCCGCTCGAAGCGGCACCGGCGGAGGGAACGGGCCGCGGAGCGCCTGCGGAGCGATCCGCCACGGTGGAGGCGGTCTTCATGCCCTCCGAGGGACGGCAGACCATCTGCATTTCCACCCAGGCGGGATGCGCCGTGGATTGCAAATTCTGCCTGACGGCCACGCTCGGGCTGGTGCGCAACCTGACCGCGGGAGAAATCGTGGGACAGGTGCTCGTCGCGCTCGAAGACAACCGCGAACGCCTGGCGCCGCGCACCAACGTGGTGCTGATGGGACAGGGCGAGCCGCTCCTGAATTACGACGCGACTATGGCGGCGGTGCGAATTCTGCTGGACCCCAACGCCGTGGGGCTGGCCGCGCGGCACGTGACGCTTTCCACCAGCGGGATTATTCCGGGAATCGAGCGGCTGGCGCGGGAAAAAATACGGCCGAAGCTGGCCGTCTCGCTCAACGCGTCGAACGACGCGGAGCGCGACGCCATCATGCCCATCAACCGGAAATATCCGATTGCGGCCCTGCTGGAAGCCTGCCGGAAATATCCGCTGCGGCCGTGGGAGCGGCTGACGTTCGAATATGTTCTGCTGGGCGGCGTAAACGATTCGGCGGAAGCGGCGCGGCGCGTGGCGCGTCTGCTGGCCGGCATGCGCGCGAAGGTGAATCTGATCCCGTGGAATCCGGGGGAGCTGCCCTACCGGTCTCCGGCGGCCGAGGCCGTGGAGGAATTTCGCCACATCCTGGCGCAAAAAGACGTCCCGGTGTTTGTCCGCTACTCGCGCGGGCAGGATATTTTCGCCGCGTGCGGGCAGCTCGCCGTGATCGAAACCGGAATGGAAGCGCGCGCTTGACGCTGGGCGCGGCCACCGGGCTATCGCAGCGGCTCGGCGCGATAGAGATGCGCCGTGTGCTTCGCAGTGGCCGCCACGGCCATCAGCAGCATCCCCGCCATGGCAATCACCCCGCCCACGTCGAACAGCCGGTAGTCGCGCTCCAGCACGTGCACCAGCGGCACTCCGGAATGGAAGTAGAGCGCCACGTTGCCGATGGACAGCAGAATGCGCAGTTCCGTGGGCCCGAATCCGCCGAACGACATGTGAAACGTGCCGATGGTGTACGTGGCCAGATACACCTCGATGGAAAGAATGTAGTAGGCGATGAGCAGTCCCGCGGCCACAACCAGGCTCATGTAACCGGAGAGCGCCAGGCCTCCCAGCAGGAACAGCGCGCCGAACGTGTCCACCACGTGGTCCACATAAAAGCCGTAGCGCGGGCGGGGCTGATTGCGGAATCGCGCGAGCGTGCCGTCCAGGCTGTCGCCGAACCAGTTCACCGCCAGCCACACGATCACCAGCAGCAGGCCGATGCGGTCACGGCGCGCCAGCCAGTAGGAAAGGCCCGCGCCCAGCATCGAGGCGAGGCCCAGCGCCGTGAGCGCGTCCGACGTCACCCAGCGCGGCAGGCGGGCCGCCAGCCACAGCAGGCAGATTTTTTCGATGCGCGTCAGGATGCTGCCCTGCGCGCGCTCGGCGGAACGAAACTCGGAGGATGGCATCGCGGAGTTCTCCGTGCGTGCCCCGGTTTCAGGGACACATGGCGAAAGACTACGCAGGTCGAAAGGCGAAGGCAATGGAGCCGCCCCCGGGGAGGCGGGGGCCGGCCGCCGGGGCGCGCCGTTGTGTGCGTGCGCTACTGGGCCAGAAGATCCGCCAGCCGCGGCCAGGCCACGTAGATGCCGATGGCCACAAGAAGCGCGGCGAAGGCGCGCAGGACCACCACTTTCGAGAGGCGCCGGCTCAGCCAGATCCCGAATGCGCCCGCGGGAATTCCCGCCAGCAGCATCGCGGCCGACCACAGCGGCAGGATTTGCCCCGCTTGCCAGTACTCCGCTCCAACCAGCCCGGAAAACGCGGCGATGGGCAAGAGCGCCACGGGCGCGGCCAGGGATAGCTCGATCCCTCCCACGAGCATCAGCGCCGGAACGATCATGAAGCCCCCGCCAATCCCGAAAAATCCGGCGGTGAGCCCGACGGCAAAGGCGGAGCAGCCGACTGCGGTAACGCGGGAGGGCGTGAGCGGCGGCCCCTGCGGATGGCTGGACGCCGCCGCCGCTCCGGGACCCGCGGCGCCGTCTGCGATGGATGCGCGCTGACGGAAGCTGAGATACACCATCCAGCCGGCCACAACAAAGAGCACCAGCCCGAGCAGGAACACGAGCTTCTGTCCCGGGTAGAGCAGGCCGAGGCGCGCGCCGAGATAAATTCCCGGAATTCCAAATGAGGAGAACCACACTCCGTGCATCACCGGCAGCCGCAGTTGCCGCGACTGCCAGGCGAACAGCATCGCGGCGATCAGGAACACGCCGAGTGCGTTGGTGCCCAGCGTGTGGTGCGGGTCCAGCCCCGCCAGGAAGAGCAGCACCGGCAGGGCCACCACCGTGCCCCCGGCGCCGAGAAAACCCAGCACAAACCCGGCCAGCAGGCCGGCCACCAGCGTCCAGGCAATGCCTCCCGTGAGGTGTGGCGCGGCGATCACCGCGGGCGCGGCGGCCGGGCCGATTCCCTGCATCCATCCATGGAGCACGGCCAGCGTGCCACCTTCCGGAACGAACATGTGTCCTCTTCTCCTCCCCGGTCGCGCCATTATATCGTAATACGATATGTAAAAGGAAGATGGCCGGCCCTGGCGCAGGCGGCGAAGTGTGCGCGGGGGGATGGCGGAAGGGCCGCCGTCAGGCGCGGATGCCGATGACGGCCATCTGACGGCCGGTGCGGCCCTGCTCCCGGCGGTGGCTGAACAGCAGATCCGTGCGGCAGGAGGTGCAAAGCGCGCTGGAAAAGATTTGTCCGGCGGGCACCCCCGCGGCTGCGAGCTGGCTGCGGTTGGCGGCCCGCAGATCCAGCCGCACACGCGCCACCGGCGGCGGGTGGCCCGGCGGAGTCATGGACAACCAGGGAAACGGCGCGGGGTCATCGCCGGAGGCCAGGCGGTCGAAGGGCCCCTCGAACCAGTCGCGCGCACCGGCAAACTGCGCCGCAAACGCCTGCGCCACCTCCGGCCCGACCTCGTAGCAGCAGCAGCCGATGGCCGGTCCCATCACGGCGATCACATCCCCGGCCCGCGTGTCGAACTCCATTTTCATCCGGCCCAGCGTTTTCTCCGTGATGCGCGCCAGCGTGCCGCGCCAGCCGGCGTGGATGGCGGCCACGGCGCGCCGGCGCGGGTCGGCCAGCAGAATCGGCACACAGTCCGCCGTCTGCACGGCGAGCAGCAGGCCCGGCGCGCGCGCGATCAGCGCATCGCCGCGCAGCGGCCCGTGCGGGCGGGAATCCACGGGATGAATCACGTCCGTATGCCGCTGCCGCAGTGTGGCCAGCGCGGCGCGCCCCGCTCCCAGCGCGTGCAGAAATACCCGGCGGTTCTCCGCCACGGCTTCTTCGCTGTCCCAGTCCGTCACACCGAGATTCAGCACGCGCGCGTGGTCCAGCCGGCTCACGCCTCCCATGCGCGTGGTGAACGCGTGAACCAGCCAGGGCAGGCCGTCGAGAGGCGCCGCACGCAGCAGCGTCAGCCGGCCCGCGCGAGCCGCGTGCCAGCCGGAACCCCCTCCGCCGTCCGCGGCGCGATCCGCAGCCCGGCGGCGGCGCGGGCCGCTGTACGGTTTGCGCAGTTTTCTCATGTCATGCACAGCACAGTATAAATCGGAAGCCGCCGCAGCCATGCGGCGCACGCGGTCCGCGGCGGAACCGCCGCCCTTACGGCCGCCGCGCCATCAGGCTTTCACGCACGCGTGCGTTCGCCGCCATATCGATCGACGTCCAGGCCATGGCCAGCGCGCCGTCTTCCAGCGCCTTGTCCGCGTCCTGCGTCACGCAGTGCGCCGTGAATTCCGGCTGGTGATTCACGGCAGGGAGCGAGTTGATGCCGATCAGGGGATGGATGGACGGCATGGCCAGCGAAACGTTGCCCATGTCCGTCGAACCGGAAGGCCGCGTCATCCACTCGCCGAGATCAGGAAACGGCCGGCCGAGCGCTTCGGAATTGCCCCGGTAGATTTCCGCCATCATCGCGTGGTGCACCATCTGCGCGTACGGTTTGTCGCCGCCCGTTATGCTGATTCTGGCGCCCGTGGCCAGCGCGCCCGCCTCGAAACAGCGATACACCTTCGGCCGCAGCTCGGCGAGCTGCTCGAGCGTCTCCGAACGGATGATGTAGCGCGCCGAGGTGTGCGCCGGCACCACGTTGGGCGCCGCGCCGCCGTTGGTCACGATGCCGTGGATCCGGTCGCTCGAGCGGATGTGCTGCCGCAGCAGCCCGATCGCCGTCTGCGCAATGGTCAGCGCGTCCGCGGCGTTCACACCCATCTCCGGAAACGCCGACGCGTGCGATTCCTTCCCGGTGCACTCCACTTCGAACATGGACGCGGCGATGATGTTCGCCCGAAGCATGTCGAACGGCGCCGGATGCACCATCATGGCCGCGTGGATGCCGTCGAACACGCCGCGCTCCAGCAGCAGGATTTTTCCGCCGGCGTTGCCCACCTCCTCGGCGGGCGTGCCGATCACGCTGATGGTCAGTCCCACTTCGTCCGCCACTTTCGCCGCCGCCAGCGCCGCGCCCACCGCCGACGCCGCGATGATGTTGTGCCCGCACGCATGGCCGATCCCCGGCAGGCTGTCGTACTCCGCGCAGATCCCCACGTGCAGCGGCCCCGAGCCGGCCCGCGCGCGAAATGCCGTCGGCACGCCGCCCACTCCTTTTTCCACCGCGAAGCCCGCGTCCGCCAGCGACTCGCACAGCCACGACGAGGCCTTCTCCTCCTCGAATCCCAGTTCAGGATGCGCGTGGATGCGGTGGCTCAGTGCCACCAGCGCGTCGCGGGCGGAGCCGAATCGTTCCTTCGCTGCGGATTTTGCGTCCATGGTGGGAATTCCCTTCGAGTCCCGGGCGTGCGGCCCTCAGCATACCACGCCCTTCCGTTTCGGCTTCCGCCTGCCGCCGGGCCCGCGCCGCACGCGCCGGTCACGTAAGCCCGCGAGCCTGTGCTACTGTTTCGCCATGATTGTCGGCCTGGGAATCGACATCGCGGAAATCCATCGCATCGAAACCGCCATCCGCAAGCACGGCGACCACTTTCTCCACCGCCTCTTCACGCCGGCGGAAATCGAATACTGCGAAAGCTATCGCAACCGTTACGAACGCTACGCCGGCCGTTTTGCCGCCAAGGAAGCGGCCATGAAAGCGCTCGGCACCGGCTGGCGCCGCGGCGTGCGCTGGAAGGACATCGAAGTGACGCGCGAGCCAGGCGGAAAACCCGCTCTGCGCCTGGCCGGTTCTGCCGCGGAAATCGCCTCCCAGTTGGGCGTGCGCCACATCGCCGTCAGCATCACTCACGCCGCAGATCTGGCCCAGGCCCAGGTGATTTTCGAAAACTGAGTCCGGCAGCCGGGGCCGGCCACCGCGGCAATCTCTACGCGCCGAGAATTTTCCCGTGCAGTTCCCCGCCCTCCGCGGAAATCCGCACATCGAGCCACTCGTTCCGCGGCCAGCGGCCTTCCACGCGCGCTTGCAAATAATTGCCGGTGAGCGCCCCGGTCCACTCGCGCCCGTCCGGGTGCGTGCCGCGGCGTTCGAGCGTCAGCACCCGCTGCCGGCTCCCCGACTGCGCCGCGCGGAATGCCGCCGCCTTCCGCTCCGATATCGTGCGCAGTTCCCTGCTGCGTTCGCCAATCACCCCCGGCGCAACGCTCTCCGCCATCCCCGCGGCGCGCGTCCCCGGCCGGCTCGAATACGAAAACACGTGCAGGTAGCTGAACGGCAGCCGCTCCACGAGCGCCACGGTGCGCCGATGGTCCTCGTCGCTCTCTCCGGGAAAACCGCAAATCACGTCGGCACCGAACGCCGCCGCCGACAACCGTTCCGCTGCGCGCAGGAGGCGCTCCTCATAGTGCGCCGCGCGATACCAGCGGTGCATGGCCGCGAGCATGCGGTCCGAACCGGATTGCAACGGCACGTGGAAATGCGGTGCAATGCGCCCGCAGTGCCGGGCGATCAGATCCACCAGGTCGAGCGTCACGTCCATCGGCTCGATGGAACTGAGCCGGATTCGTTCCACGGGAGATTCGTCCACCAGGCGCGCGAGCAAATCCCGCAGCTCGACGCGCGGCGCGAGGTCGCGCCCCCACGCGCCCAGGTTGATTCCGCTCAGCACGATCTCGCGCGCGCCCGCGGCCGCCAATGCGCACACTTCCTCCCGCACCCGCTCCGGAGGCAGGCTGCGGCTCCGCCCGCGCACAAACGGAATCACGCAGTAGGCGCAGCGATTGTTGCAGCCGTCCTGGATTTTCAGAACCGGGCGTGTGCGCTCGTCGGCAACCGCCGCAGGCGTTCCCGCCGCAGCGGGCGCCACCATCACTTCGTCCGCCTCAAAAATATTTCCGGTCAGAATCTTCGGCGAATGCTCGAACGGCATCGGTGTGGCGCCGGCCAGCGCGCCGAGCGGCACGAGGTGCTCCGCCGCCGCGGGTGGCGCCGCGGCCACCAGCTCGCCGATCTTCCGTTGATGCGAATTCCCCACCACCCAGGCGACGCCGGGCAGCGCGGCCAGTTCCTCGGGCGCGCGCTGCGCGTAGCAGCCCGTGGCCAGGATGCGCGCCCCGGGATTTTCCCGGCGCACGCGGCGGATGGCCTCGCGGGCCTGCGCGTCCGCTGCCGCGGTCACCGTGCAGGTGTTGAACACCACCACGTCCGCCCGCGCCCGTGCATCCGAACGCTCCAGCCCGCTCGCCGCGAGCTGCGCTTCAACCGCCGCGGCATCCGCCTGCGTCGCTCGGCATCCGAAATTTTCCAGCCAGTAGCTCTTCATGGCAGAGGTACGGTCCATCCGCACGGCGCTGTAGCGCAGGGCGAAGCCCTGCGGCACGTTCCGCGCACGGTTCAGTATAGCAATCTCCCTGGGCCCGCCTCGCAGCCGCGCGTTTACATACGGCGGCTTTGGGTGGAAGATGCCTGCTCGCCGCTGCACTCGCGCCGTTTGAGGAGGAAAGGATGATCACGAATTCCCGCTATCGCCGCTGGCCGCTCATCGCCATGCTCGCATCGCTGATGGTTCCGCTCAGCGCCGCACAGTCGCCGCAACTCAACCCCGCGGCCATCGCCTACACGCTGCCGGACAAGATCCAGTGGCAGGCCAATCCCATGGGCCTCGAATCTGCCGTGATGTTCGGCGACCCCTCGAAGCCGGGGCTCTACATCATGCTGGTCAAATGGCTCCCGCACCACATGAGCCATCCGCACTTCCACCCCAACGACCGCTTCATCACCGTGCTTTCGGGAACGTGGTGGGTGGGCACGGGGCCAAAGTTCGACCCGGATTCGACTGTGCCGCTTCCGGCGGGCACCTTCGTCACTCATTTTGCGAAGCAGATTCACTACGACGGAGCGAAAGACACGGAGGCCGTTCTCGAAATCGTGGGAGAGGGTCCGGCCACGGCCACTCCAGCGGAACAGAAGTAACGCCGCGCGCGCCGCTCAGTGCTGGGGGAACATCATGGCTTCCAGCAGGTCCGCGCGTTCCTTGTGATCGTTCACGATCACGCGCAGCAGGTCCTGCACGGACAGCATGCCCAGATAGCCGCCACGGTCGTCGTGGACCATCAGGTGGAAGATGCCGTTCTTCTCCATCAGGCGCACGCACTCGTCCAGCGCCGTGTCCAGCGGCACGGAGATCGGATTCACCGACATGATTTCCGTGATGCGCATCCATGCCGGGCATTTGTTTTCCGCGGCCACTTTGTCGGATACGTCGGCCTGGGAAACCACGCCGGCCACTTTGCCTTTGGCGTCCACCACGCCCACCGCGCGGATTCCCTTTTCGCGCAGATAGCGGGCCACGTCGTGCACGCTGGCTTCGGGAGAAACGGAGTATACGTCTTTGCGGGAGCCCAGCAGGTCACGGACTTTCATCGCAGCACCTCCGCGGACTCGCGAGAATAGTAAATCCTCCCGCCGGCCGCCGCAACCGCTTTCGGTCGCTGGCCCGGGTCCATTCTGCTGCCCCGCGCTGCGTCGCGGGAGCGAAACTTGTTTCCTGGAGCCCGCCGCTCAGGTGGCGGCCGGCTCCGCGCGGATGATGTCGTACTTCTCGATTACGGCAGCCACCCCCAGCCGCTCTCCCACCTCTCCCGGCTTCGCTTCGACGCGCACCACCTTGCCCTGGGCGTGGATGAACACTTCCGTTCCCTGGGTGATCTCTGCGGGCAATGTGAGCATGAAGTCGAGGATGGAGCCGGGCTCGAGCTGCTGGTCGATCAGGAAGTAAACCCCGCGGGTCGAGATGTCGCGGGTTTTGCCGTTTCGAGAGTCGGCGGCTTTCCGTTCCGTTGCCGCCCGCACCACCACGGGCAGATTCAGTTCATAACGTCGTGCAATACGGCGGTCCGTCATGTCCCTTCCCCCCAGAACTACGGATACAAACGACGGCCGGGCTAACTGTCTGGTTGCAATCGGTTTGCCAGACCCATCCCCTTCGAAATGCGTCGCGACGTCCCTGTGAAAAATCTCGAAAACGGAAAGCAATACGCGGTACTCCCATTCATTCTATAGAAACGGAAGAGGTTAGACTGGCTCCGTAGCCGTCCTGGTTTGGTACTCCCCCGGCGACACCTCTCTCGCTTCTGGTACCAGTTCGGGGCCCCCCGCCCCGATACCCCCTGTCCCTACACACCTGCTATCTCAAATGCCGCGAATATGCAATGGTTTTCACGAGCCACTCATGGCTCGCGGCCGGCGCCCGGTGCGGCATTCGCCCTCGGCGCGCGGCCCGTATCCAGTTTGAACTGGCGCATTTTATACAGCAGCGCCTTGTAGCTGATGCCCAGCAGACGCGCCGCTTCCTTGCGGCTCCAGTTCGTTTTCTCCAGCGCGTCGGCGATGGCTTCCATTTCCGCTTCCGCCTTCAGGCTGCGCACCAGGGCTTTCAGTCCCTGCTCTTTGCTTGCGGGCTCCTGGCCGGCGGCCGGGCGCTGCCGCGTGGAGGCAATCTCCAGCAGCTCGCGGAAGCTGGACTCGTCGTCTTCCATGATCACGTAGCGCTTCACAAAATTTTCCAGTTCGCGCAGGTTCCCCGGCCACGAGTAGCGCATGGCCGCCTCCATCAGGTGCGAAGAGGGAGCGGGCGGCTGCTTCTGGAACTTCTCGCTGTACTTTTCCAGAAAATGGCGGAAGAGCAGCGGGATCTCCGGCGTGCGCTCGCGCAGCGGCGGCACGTGGATGGAAAAAACGTTCAGCCGGTAGTACAGGTCCTCCCGGAACCGCCCGGACTGGATGGCTTCGCGCACGTTTACATTCGTCGCCGCCAGCACGCGCACGTCCACGTGCACCATGGCCCGCCCGCCCAGGCGCGAATACTGCTGGTCCTGCAACACGTGCAGCAGCTTGGCCTGCAGTTGCGGGCTCATTTCCGCGATTTCGTCCAGAAAAATCGTGCCCTTGCTGGCCAGCTCGAATTTGCCGGGCTTGGAGCGCACCGCCCCGGTAAAGGCGCCCTGGTCGTAGCCGAACAGCTCCGATTCCAGCAGTTCGCTGGGCAGCGCGGCGCAGTTCACTTTGACGAAGGGCTGCGCGGAGCGCGCCGAGCGCAGGTGCACCATGCGCGCCACCACTTCCTTGCCCACTCCGCTCTCGCCGTAAATAAACACGGGCACGTCCACCGGCGCGATTTGCAGCACCTGCTGGCGGATCTTCACCATCTGCGGGCTGGCCGCCAGGAAGGTGAGGTCCTCCGTGAGGTTTTCCACGTACTCGCGCAGCGCCGTGTTTTCCGCGCGAAGCTCGCGCTTCTTCCGGCACTTCAGAATGGCCGCGTCCAGTTCCGATTTCTCGAACGGCTTGGTCAGATAGTCCTGCGCGCCCATGCGGATGGCTTCCACCACCGTGGCAACCTCGTTGGAACAGGACAGCATCACCACGTTCAGGTTCGGATCCATCTGCATGAGCTGCTTCAGGGTCTCCAGGCCGTCCATTTCGGGCATCAGCACGTCCAGTATGATCAGGTCGGGGCGCGCGCCACGGCCGATCATCTCCAGCGCGTTCTTTCCGGAGGTCACCGCGTCCACTTCGTGACCTTCCACTTCCAGCAGCGTCTGCAGATACTTGCGGATGCTGGGCTCGTCGTCCACCACCAGAATGCGTTCCTTCACTTCCGTTGCGGTCGTCATTCGTCGGTCCTCGCTCGCCGGGGGGCGCTATTCCAGATCCATGGGCAATAGAAATTTGACGGTGCAGCCGCGGCCCACCTCGCTGTCCACCCAGATCTTCCCGCGGTGCGCCTGCACCAGCCGCTTGCTGATCGCCAGTCCCAGGCCCATGCCGGAGGACGAGCGATCCACGCGCACAAAATCCTCGAAAATCTCCTGATGGTGCTCGGGAGCGATGCCCGGCCCCGAATCGGCCACGGACACCAGCAGGCTGTTCGCCCCGCTTTCCGGACCGTGCCGCCGCTCCACATGCGGAGAGACGCTGGCCGCGCGCCGCTCCCAGAAATGCTCCTCGGCCTGGAGCGTCACGTGGCCTCCCGATGGGGTGTGCTTCAGCGCGTTGTCCAAAAGGTTGGCCACCGTCTGCTGCACCTTCTGGTAGTCGAATCGGAACGCCTCGAGTCCTCCGGAAAGCCGCAATTCCAGCCTCACCTGGTTTCGCGCGAACGCGTCGCGCCACAGCGTGCCAAGCTCGTTCAGGCAGTCCCGCGGATCGTTCTTGCGCAGATGCATGGCCAGCTTGCCGCTCTCCAGTGCCGAATAATTCAGAAACATGGAAACCAGCCGGATCAGCCGCTCGCAGCTCTCTTTTGATTCGCTCAGCATGTCTTTCTGCTTGTCGGCCAGCTTGCCCAGCGAGCCGGAAAGCAGCAGATCGTGGTAGCCCTTCATCACCGCCAGCGGAGTTTTCAACTCGTGAGCCGCCGAGGCCAGGAAGACCGTCTTCTGCCTGTTCACTTCCTGCAGGCGGAGGTAGGCGGCCAGCAGGTTCCGGTAGGTCACCTCGCGCTCCTGGAGCAGATCGCCCAGGGTTTGCTGCATCGCCGCGTCTTCTCCGGCAGAGCGGCTCGGCCCGGATTCCACAATCACCGCCATCCAGCCCAGTTCCGCAATCCAGTGCAGGCGCGCGCGGGCGCCATCCGAGTTCGGGTCCGCGAGCGGCAGGCTCACTTCCCGCTCGCCGCTGCGCATCTGCTCCACCACCGGACCGGGCACCATGCGGAACAATTCTGAAAAAATTTCCGTCCCTTTTTTCGCTTTCAGCCCACGCGCCTTCAGGAAGCGTTCCGCGTGCGAGTTCCTGGCGCACAGGTGGCCAGACCCGTCGGTCAGGATCAGCGGTTCCTCCACGCAATTGAGGATCGCCACCACAATGGGGAGCGGCAGTGTCGCGCGCCCGGGAGGCTCGAGAGTGGATGGCCTTTCCATGATCCGATCAGCGAAAACACACCAAAAACAGGGGCCCTGCCGTGCTTTTCGCCATGCTCGCAGGGGCTGGAAAGAGCGTCAATAGGAAAGGAGTCCTAGATTGCACATAATGGGAAAAAATGGGCAGTTTGCGGGGAATAGCGTTTTCCCATCCGTACCGAAGCAGCCCAGAAGCGCCTCTAAGTGGCCGCTTCTGAGGTACATAGCACACGTCGCGCGGACAGGCCCTGCAGAACACATTTGTCTCCGAATTGCGGGGCAGTACCGGGGGTACTACTCCGCAGGTATGACCCACGGGCCCGATTCCTCCAAATCATCCAAATGGCAGGAGCGTCGGCGCTCGCCTCGGCTCTCGCTTCAAGTGCCCATCTTTGTCCGGGGCCTCGATCCGTTGGGGGAGGAATTTCTGGACCTCACGAAAACGATGGATATAAGCGGTGTAGGAGCATGTCTGGCCAGTCCCCGTTCCCTGCACCCCGACCAACTCGTCTCGCTGCGAATCCCGGCGCCTTCGCCTTCCTCGTCGGGGCTGGTTCCGGAGGCCTCGCCACCGATCAGTGCCCGTGTGATCCGGGAACGGCCGGTCGGGGATATTCACTACGTGGGTGTGGAATTTGTGAAACCGCTGGGGTGAGAGGAAAAGAAATTCCCTTCCCCGTGGCCGGACGGATGTGAAAAATTGGCGCTCCCCCGTGGAAAGCGTTTTCCACTACCAAGCTGTGGAATCTATTGAGCATACGTTGACACAGAGGTGGGGATTTTCTAGGATGCGCTTTCAGGAGCCGCCTGGGCCGGCTTTGAGATGGAAGTTGACGTGCTCTCCTGAGGGAAGAGGCCCCTTCGGCCTGTTTCCGGACAAATCCTGTGAGTGGGACTGCGCCGATTCCGAACAACGCGGAGAACTCGCGTCTGCAGCTTTCTGCCGAGGACGCGTTTCTCGATCTGCTGATCGAGACGCTGCAGAACCTCGAGCAGCCGGTGCGCGCGAAGTTCCTGCAAAAATTCCTGAAGGCGCTGGCGCAGGTGGAGCTGAGCGAAGCCACCAGCCTGGAGTTCTGGGATCAGATCCTGACGCGGCGGAGGGAGCTTTCCGAATCGCTGTCCAAGCCCGTTTCGCTGCAGACGGCGCTGGTGGACGTGCTGGCGGCGTCCAATTTCCTGCGCATGCCGATCCTCATGGAGTACGAGGATCTGAAGAAGCTGCAGATCAACGCGGCCACGGACGCGCTGACCGGCCTGTACAACCGCCGCCTGTTCGAAGAATATTTTTCGAAGGAGCTGTACCGGGCCAAGCGCCACAATCAACACGTAGCGTTGTTGATTATGGATCTCCACTGCTTCAAGGCCGTGAACGACCGCCACGGGCACCTGCAGGGCGATCACATGCTGCAACTGGCGGCCAGCACGCTGCGAAAGACACTGCGGACCTCCGACTACGCATTTCGAATCGGTGGCGACGAGTTCGCGCTGCTGCTGCCGTTCGCGGACCCCATCCAGGCGGCGACGCTGGGGCGCCGGGTGCGCGCCAATTACGCCTCGGCGATTGCGCCCTTGAACCTGGATATTCCGCTGGCGCTGGATTTCGGTGTGGCCGTGTTTCCCAACGACGGCGAGGCCAAGGACGTACTGTTGCGCCTGGCCGATGAGCGGCTGTACGAGCTGAAGAACGCCACGCGCACGCCTCCCTCTCCGCCCGCGGGGCCGAGCGCGCGCGTCATTCCCATGGAACCGCCCGCCTCTCGCGAAGCCCCCCCGGCCGTGCACCCGCCAGCGGGGCCCGCCTTTGCGCATGCCGCGGGACCGGCTTCCGCTCTGCCTCCTGCGCCGCGTACCGGCGAGAGGCGCAAGTGGGAACGCGTGTCGCTGGTGGGAACGCGCGCACACGCCGTAATCGGCGAGGCCAGCGAAGTGACCGCGCGGGTCCTGGACATGAGCTATGGCGGCGTGGCACTGCTGCTGGACCAGGTGGACAAACTCCCCAACGTGTTTCCCGCGGTGCTGCACGTCCCCATCCTTCCGCCCGTGAAGGTCAGTCTGCGAAAGGCCTATGTCGAACAGGCGGAAGGCCACAAGTTCCGCGTGGGGTGCGCGTTCCTGCCCTGAAGCACTGCGCCTGACTTGTGCCGTACGGCACCAGGCGGTTTCGCGGAGCGCTCCCATTTCCCGGCTCTCGAACCCGATCCCCACAAACTCTCTCCTGAACCGCGATATGCGCCATCGCTAAAAAGCCATCGAATAGTGAAAATTTTTTCATTTCTGGGGAGTCGCGGGGCCTAGTTCCGCCCCCTCGTTTCAGAGTGAGAAACACGGTCTAAGTGATTGCACAGAAAATGGTTAAGGCTGTGCTCGTGGTTGGCGGGACGGCCCCCACGATGGCGCTCGGAATGCTCAGAGTAGCACTGCCAGAAGCCGGCCCATTGCCGCCCGCAGACGACTCGGAAACTGTAGTTCGGAGGTAATCAGGATCGTGGCTAAGATCCAACAGCTCGCCGTTGTTCCCGAAGCATCGCGCAACGGCCATGTGCCGCCAGAAGTGCTGTTCGGCGCCAGCGGCGAAATGCAGCGCATCCGGCGGACCATCGAGCGCGTGGCGGCTGTGCGCGTTCCGGTGCTGATCCGCGGCGAAAGCGGGAGCGGCAAGGAGATGCTGGCCTCCTATCTGCACCGCATCGCGCCGTGGCGGGAAAAACCGCTGGTGAAAGTGAACTGCGCGGCGATTCCCGGGCCGCTGCTGGAATCGGAGCTGTTCGGCTACGAAAAGGGATCCTTTACCGGGGCCTACAACAGCCGGCCGGGGAAATTCGAAGTGGCCCACGGCGGCACGATTGTGCTGGACGAAATCGCGGAGATTGATTCCGGGCTGCAGGCCAAGCTCCTGCAAGTGCTGCAGGACGGGTGCTTCAGCCGGATCGGCGACTTGGAAGAGCGGCGGGTGGATGTGCGCATCGTGTCCATCTCCAACAAGGACGTGGAGAGCGAGATCACGCGGGGAGCGTTCCGGGAAGACCTGTTCTACCGCATCAACGTGGTCTACGTGCAGATGCCTCCGCTGCGCCAGAGGCGCGAGGACATAACCGGCCTGACCGAACATTTTCTGCAGCACTATTCGGAGCGCTTCGAGCGGCCGGCGCCGGTGCTTCCCGCGGCGGTGATCGAGCGGTTCCAGACGCATCACTGGCCGGGAAACATCCGCGAGCTGGAAAACTACGTGAAACGGTTCGTCATCCTGGATTCGGCGGATTCGATCCTGGAGGAACTGGAGGAGCGGAGCCGGTGCGCGCAAGAGGGAACGTTCTCGCTGCCGCCCATCCAGGATTTTTCGCTGAAGAAATTCGCCAAGCGGGCCAGCCAGCACGCCGAGCGGGTGATGATCCTGGAAGCGCTGAAGCAGACGCGCTGGAACCGCAAACGCGCCGCGGAGATGCTGGAGATCAGCTACCGCGCGCTGCTCTACAAGATCAAGGAAGCCGGCATCCCTCCGAAAAAACGCGCCTGACCCTTTCCTTAGCCCTGATTCAACCTGTCCGGCCAGGAAGGGATTCCGGGAGAATGGCAGGAGACGAAGGAGTTCCCTTGCGGACAGATTCACACGTTTCTGCAGGCAGAGTGTGGCGCCGGGCGCCGGAATTCAGCTTCGCGCCGGGCGCGGAGAAATGAGGGGGTTCAGTCGACCGGGGTTGTCTATCTGACGAAAGGCTGGTGCAACTTCCGGGCATGGAGTCGTAGTATCTGGCGCGGTAGTAGTACAGGCTGTCCCGGGCGGGGCCTTTGGCCGACCAGACAATGGCTTTGACAGTTTCTCCTGGCATCCCTAGACTGATTCCTATGGTAGTGCACCTGAAGCCGGAAACGGAGTCGCGTCTGAAGGAACTTTGCGCCACCACTGGCCGCGCTCCGGATGACCTAGTGGAAGATGCCATGGTCGGCTATCTTGCGGAACTCGCGCAGACGCGCAAGATGCTCGATGGCCGGTACGACGAGATCAAGAGCGGTCGGGTGAAGGCGATCGAGGGGCAAGAGGCCTTCAACCGGATCCGCAGCAAGAGCGAACAACGCCGCCGCTCATGAGCGGCTTAGTCCTTCACCCAGAAGCGCTCGCTGACCTCGAAGAAATCTGGGTGTTCATCGCCGCAGACAACCTTGCAGCCGCAGACCGCGTTCTTGACTAGATTTGGGAGGCGGCACAATCTCTGGCTACTTTCCCTCGCATGGGACATATCCGAGCGGATCTCACCTCGCGGCCGTTGCGTTTTCATACTGTTCGGGACTACCTGATCGCCTACGCCCCGGAGGAAAAGCCCTTGGTGGTGATTGCCATACTCCATGGTCGTCGCAATCCACGCGTCATCGCCACGTTGCTACGGGAACGGGACTGAACTAAGCACGCGTTGGGTAGGTGAGCGCGCCCTCAAGGGAACACCCAACCCAGGCCCCGGACGCGGACAGGCGCAGCCAAAAAGTGCGACACCCGGAGAAGGATCCTGGGTGCGGAGGGATTTGGAGTCGTTGAAGCAACCATAACAGTTTGCAGGGATAACAACATGGGGTGACTTGGAAGACTCGCGCCCTTTGCAGATGAACACGCAAAGGGTACGGCACCCAGCCGTTGGCTGCGCCACCCGCCGGAGTATCTATCGGCTGGCACGTATCTGCGGCGTTAAGCACGGTGCGAGGCGCGGGCGACAGCGCCGCTAGGGGGCGGGAGAAAACTTGCGGGCGAGGACGATGATGTTGTCGCCGAAATCCACGCTGATGTAGAGCGAGCCGAAGGGGACGGCAAGAAGCTCGAGCAGGGGCGCCACCGGCCGGAGAACCGCCCCGGCCTTCTCCAGAAAGTAGCGCAGGGAAACGATGCGCCTGGCGCGCGCGATCTCCAGCACCTCGAAACCCGCTTCCTCCAGCATCCTCGCCAGCGTGCCCCGCGTGAAGTAGTAGAGATGCATGCGCATGTACCACGGCCAGCGGCGGCCGCACATTTTGGCGTAGAGCGAGCCGGTGTCCATGGTGGTGAGGGCGAAGGCGCCGCCGGGCCGCAGGAGCGAGTGGATTTCGCGGAGCTGGCCGAGGGGGTCGTGCAGGTGCTCGATCACGTCCCACAGGGTGATGAGGTCGAACGACGCGGCGGGAAGATTGCTGCGCCGCAGGGGCGCGTTGATCACTTGGTGGCCCTGCTCGCGGGTGCGCTGGGCGGCCCAGGCGCTGGGCTCCACGCCGACGGTCTGCCAGCCGCGGCGGCGCGCCACGTCCAGAAACACGCCGAGGTAGCAGCCAATGTCCAGCACGCGTCCGGGAGGGCTCGAATATTTTTCGATGGCCGGCATCATGCCCTGGTAGGTGCGCACGCGGCCTTCCTTCTCCCTTTCGTATACGGCGTCTTCCACCTGCTCGTAGCGCGTCTCGATGATTTCTTCGGGCTCGCGGGGATTTTCATAGAGCAGGCCGCAGCGGCTGCACTGGACGATGTTGGTGAAATCGCCGTGCTGGAGGCTGGTGCAGCGGAAGGCCTGCTCGGAAAGGGCGGCCACGGAGGAGGCGCGGCCGGCGTACAACACCTTGTATTCGGCGGATCCGCACAGGTTGCAGGGGACGTAGACCATGGTGGCGGCCCTGCCGACCGGGACGGGAGGCTGCGCCACGCGGGAGAGAAGCTGGCGGTTCCACCAGGCGGCCCAGGTGACGTTGGAGTTCATGAAAAAATTCCAGACGCCGCCGGTGAGCACGCCCAGGACGATGCTCCACCCAAAACCGGCGTGCAGGCCGTAGTGAAGGGCGGCGATGACCGCCAGGCTGATGGCCACTCCGGTGACGGAGAAGGCGCAGAACTTGAGAAATCGCAGGAGGATGCGCGCGCCGCCGGGCTGGGCGCGATGCGCGTCGTGGAAGGTGAAGTATTCGTTCCAGAAGAAATTGCTGCCCATGGCGAACCCGGCGCCGCCGAGCGCGGCGGCCAGCAGGGGCCATTCGAGGCGGGTGAGAAAAACGCCGAGGGTGAGCGAGACGTTGATGACCGCGCCGCTGGCGCCCACGAGCGCATAGCGGGCCAGGCGGGTGGCCTCGCCGGAATCGACGGAGATGCGCACCAGATGCGCGATGTACTGCACGGCGGTGCGCATGGTCATCTTGCTGCCGCCGACGGCGCGCTCCTCGAAGACGTAGGGGACTTCCGCGATGCGCTCGTAGCTGCCGCGGGCCAGCACTTCCAGCAGGATTTTGTAGCCGATGGGGCTGAGTGCGGTCTGGCGGATGACCCCGGCGCGCATGACAAAAAATCCGGACATGGGATCGGACACTTTTCCCAGAGTGCCCGGCAGGATTCCGGCGGCCATGAGCGTGGCCGTCCAGGAGACGAAGCGCCGCCAGAGGCTCCATTGGCTCACGCCGCCGCCGGCCACGTGGCGGCTGCCCACGGCCACATCCGCGGGGGAGTTGCGCAGGGCGGCCAGGAGGCGCGGGAGCAATTCCGGGGGGTGCTGCAAATCCGCGTCCATGCAGCCGAGAACGTCGCCCCGGGCGATGCGCCATCCGGCCACTACGGCGGTGGACAGGTCGCGTTCGTAACGCCGGACGTGCACGCGCAGCCAGGGTCTTCCCTCGGCGGCCAGGCGCTCGACTTCCTCGGCCGTGCCGTCCGGGCTGCCGTCGTCCACGATGATCAGCTCGTAGTCCTCGCCGCACTGGGCCAGCGCCGCGCCCGTGCGCTCCACCAGGCGCGCGATGCTGGCCCGTTCGTTGTAAGTGGGAACGACCAGCGAAATCATTCGTCTGTCCAGGAGGGCGGGGCGAGTGCGGGGAGCAGACGGGCGGAGGAAAGGTTTCGTGCGTCAGGATTGCCCGGCATGCCGGGTAGTATACGGGAGTGAGGCAACCGCGGGCTGACGGATGCGGGAGAAAGTGCTCAGGCGGAATCCATCGGGGCGCGGCGGATCAGTTGGCGGACGCG
>Ga0335081_10003386_pt1 | contig 25073 bp, 19 predicted proteins | sample Lox_Sample_35_FD_206713 | JGI IMG/M metagenome (GOLD analysis project Ga0335081, IMG submission 206713) | Soil microbial communities from Loxahatchee National Wildlife Refuge, Florida, United States - Lox_Sample_3.5 | ecosystem: Environmental > Terrestrial > Soil > Wetlands | place: USA...
CATCTCGCGCTCCGCAGCGGAAACCTCCAGCGCATTCACCGCCGCGATCGTCTTGCGGATCAGGCCGCGCCCCTCCTCGGCGCAGAACGGCGCGTCGGTTGCGAACAGGCAGTGATCGGTCGAGAAGAACGCATGCCCGCAGCGCGTCGCCGCGACCTCGCCGTTGAGCGCGGTGTCGGCATAGAGCATCTCGTAATAGCGGCGCGGATGCTGCTTGAGCCCGGCGTCCTCGGCCGCCGGATTGCGCTGCGGCGTGCCGAAGAAGATCTGGCGGAAGCCGAGGTCGATCTTGCCGGCAAAGAACGGAATCATGCCGCCCATATGGTGCGCGACGATCTTGAGCTTCGGCAGCTCGTCGAGCAGGCCCGAATAGATCAGCCGGGTCATGCAGGCCGTGGTCTCGTGGGGCCAGCCGAAGCTGAACCAGATCTCGTTCTCGGAGGCCTGCTCGCTCGCGTAGTCGGAAAACTGCGCGCTGCGCATCGGGTGCACCCAGATCGGAAGGTCATGCTGTGCCATGCGCGCAAAGATCGGCCGATATTTTTGCGCCGATAGCGGCTCGCCCGCCACGTTGGTGAAGACCTGGACGCCACGCGCGCCGATGCCGAGCGCGCGATCGATCTCGGCGAGCGCCGCCGCGAGGTTGTTCATCGGCAGCGACGCGACGAAGGCGGGGAAGCGATCGGGATGCTTTTGGCAGATCTCGGCGAGGCCGTCATTCGCCATGCGCGCGACCTCGGGACTCTTGTCCGGCGGCGCGATGAGCTCAATCGGCGGATTGGCGAGCGAGAGCACCTGCTGCAGGCCGGCGAACTCATCGAGCAAGGCGAGGCGCGCGTCGACGTCCCACAGCGTCTTGAGCCGCGCAAATGCCGCGAGCACCGGATGCCCGGGGATGAGCTCGCCCAGCCGATCGAGAAACGGCTTCGGCATGAAGTGGGTGAAGACGTCGAGCATGCGGTGGGTACGTCGTCATTGCGAGCGAAGCGAAGCAATCTCGCTTCGCTTGCGCATGCATGTGTGGGGGAGATTGCTTCGTCGCGCTACGCGCTCCTCGCAATGACGGCGCGCGGCGTCAGCTCCCCGTCTTCCTGGCCGTGACGTTCATCGTCCACCACGGGCACACGTCGGCGGCGAGCTTGTAGTTGCCGTCCATCACGTTGAGCGGCACGCGGCCGCCGGCTTCGGCGACCCGGATGCGCATGTCGCGCGCCTGCTCGCGCGCCTCAGGCGAGAGCCAGGCGCGGTCGTGGCCCCACAGGCTCGGGCCCTCGGTGCGCTCGTGCGGCGTCCAGGCCGCGGGATCGATGGTGCGGCCGCCCCAGCCGTACTCGACCAGGAACTCCGACGGCGACCACGAATAGAACGACGTCACCTCGTCGTTGACGTGGCGGCCGAGCGTGGTGCCGATCATCTCCGGCTTGCGCAGCGCGAGGTCGTAGGCCTGGCCGACGTCGTCGAGGAAGCAGGTCTCCATCATCAGGTGATGGATGCCGTTTTTCCCGGTGTCGATGAACGCGAGGCTGTGGTGGCGCGGATTGACGTGGAAGAAATAGGCCTTGAACGGCTTCAAGATGTAGTCGCTCGCCTTGAAGCCGAGGATATTTTGGTAGAACGGCAGCACCTCGTCGAGCCGTTCGGCGGTGAGCACCGCATGCCCCATGCCGAGCGCGCCGGTGCGGAAGCCGGAGATCGAGCGGCCTGGTTTGAACGGCTCGCTCGCGATCTCGGCGCCGTGAAACACCTCGAGGCGGTTGCCGATCGGATCGGAGAAGACGATTAGGTCCTTGACGCGGCGCTCGTCGGCGAGCGCGCGCGAGCCGCGCGCGAATTTGACGCCGTGCCGTTCGAGATGCGCGCCGAGCGCATCGAGCGCCGTCGCGTCGGCGACCTCCCAGCCGTAGAAGGCGGGCGCATCGCTCTCGCCGCTCTCGACCACGACGCGCTGCTTGCGGTCGTCCATTCGGAACGCCATGGTCGCACGGCTGTCGTCGACGAGCTGTAAGCCGAGGAAGCGCGTCGCGTAGGCGCGCCAGTCCTCCGGCTTGCGGGTGCGGACGCCGACGTAACCGAGGGCTTGCAAGTTCATTCCGGCTCTCCTGCGCGATCCTCCGGGCGACGCTGATTCTATCATGCGCCGGGGACTCAAACCACGGCCCGGATTGGGCTAGGATCGGCGAAACGCCCCCGAGTCACAAGGAAGGCGCAGGAGGAAGATCGCAATGCTGACCGGACCGGGAGTCATTGTTGCCGCGCTCGCAGTTTTTGCCGCTATCTGGATCGTGGTGCTGTGGGGCTCGCGCTACTTCGGGCCGCAGTAGCGGGCGCAGTAGCGGGCGCAGTAGCGGGCGCAGCAGAGGTCAGCCAAGCAGTGCCTGCGCGTCCTGCCAGATGCGCGCGAGCAGCGCCGCAGCGGGCTCGGCGCGCGCGAGTGCCGCGGACTGGCCGGCCCACGCCTGCATGCGCTCGATGTCGCCCGCCTTCTGCGCCGCGGCGCGCATGGCAGCGGTGAGGCCGCGCTGCACCGGGTAGGGGGCGGGCTTTGGCGCATCAGGCGCCGCGGCGGCGCGCGCGTAGTCGGTCGCGATCGCGCGCCCGGCGCGGCCGCTGAAGGCGCGGCTCACCATCGTGCCTTCCGGCGGCGTCTTGGCGAGCGCGTCCGCCCAGGCGGGCGCGAGCTTCGCCTCCGGCGCGCGCAGGAAGCCGGTGCCGATCTGGGCGGCGCTTGCGCCGAGCGTGAGCGCGGCCGCAACCCCGCGCCCGTCGGCGATGCCGCCGGTCGCGACCACCGGGATCCGCACGGCGTCGACCACGGCGGGCAGCAGCGCGAACAGGCCGACCAGCTGGCGCTCGGCCTCAGCGGCATCGAAGCAGCCGCGGTGGCCGCCGGCCTCCATGCCCTGCGCGACGAGCGCGTCGGCGCCGGCGGCCTCCGCGGCGCGCGCCTCCGCTACCGTCGAGACGTTGGCGAAGTAGCTGATGCCGCGCGCCTTGAGCCGCGCGATGAATTCCGCCGGGTAGAGGCCCATGATGGAGGAGACGATCGGCGGCCCGGCCGCGAGCAGCGCCTCGCATTGCGCGGCGAAATCCGGCGGCGCCGCGTCGCCCGCGTCGGCCGCAACGGCGGGCCCCCAAGTCCCGAGAAACTCGCGCACGCGCGCCTCGTGCGCCGCGTCGCGCCGCGGCGGCGGATCGGGAATCCACAGGTTGAGCTGGAACGCGCCGTTGCTGCCGGCGCGCACGTCGCCGGCCCAGGCCATGATCTCGGCGGGGCGCATCAGCAACGCGCCGCAGGCGCCGAGCCCGCCCGCATTGGCGACCGCGATCGAGAGCGCCGGCGCCGGCACGCCGGCCATCGGCGCGAGCAGGATGGGGATGCGCAGATTGAAGCGCGCGCAGAACGCGCCGGCGCGTTCCTTCCAGGGGGTCATGCCGGCATTGTCGCGCGCGGCGGGGCTCAAGTCACTTCCGATTTGCCGTCAGGTGCCTTCGAATCCGACGAACGTGCAGAATTCGTCGAGCGCGGCGCGCGGCGAGCGGAAGCTGTTCGCCGGATGGGCGCGGTCGCCGTAGCCGATCGCGACGGCGCAAAACAGCATGTGCTCGGGTGGGATCGCCAAGAACTCGCCGACCGTCCTGTGCATGCGCGCCCAGGATTCCTGCGGGCAGGTGTCGAGGCCATAGCCGCGCGCGAGGAACATCAGCGCATGGATGTAGCCGCCGAGATCGGCCCACTGGCCGGGGCCGAGCTTGCGCTCGATGGTGATGAACAGCGCGACCGGCGCGTTGAAGAACTCAAAATTGCGCTTGTACTGCGCGAGCCGGCCCGGCGCGTCGTCGCGCGCGATGCCGAGCGCGCCGTAGAGCTGGACGCCGTGCTCCTCGCGCCGTGACCGGTAGGGTTCCCACATGGCCTTGGGGTAGATCGAGTACTCGGCGTCGTCGTGGCGCGGATCGTGGTCGGCGATGCGCGCCGCGACCCGCCGCTTGATCTCGGCGAGCGGCGCGCCGGTCAGCGCATGAATGCGCCACGGCTGCAGGTTGCCGCCCGAGGCCGCGCGCGCGGCCTTGTCGATCAGCGCCCGCACGCTCGTCGGGTCGACCGGCTTGTCGAGAAACCAGCGGCAGCTGATGCGCGAGTCGACCGCTTCGAAGACGTCCATGCGTGCTGGTCCATGTTGGCGGGAACGGCGAGTAGGGAATGGCGAGTAGCGAGTAGCGAGTAGGGAAGAGCGGAGAGGCTATTCGCTATTCGCTACTCGCCATTCGCTTCTTCTCACTCCACGTGAATATTCGCCTTGTCGACGATCAGCTTGAACGCCGCGGTGTCGTGCTTGATGCGCGCGGCGAGCTCGGCCGCCGTGGTCGGGACCACGGCGGCGCCGCCGGCGGAAAAGCGCTGCTGGATGTCCGGCGTGGCGAGGATTTCCACCACCGCCTTGTGCAGCTTGTCGATGATCGCCTGCGGCGTGCCGGCCGGCGCCATCAGCGCGGTCCAGTTCGACACGTCGACGTCGGGCACGCCGCTCTCCTGCAGGGTCGGCCATTCCGGATTGAAGCTCGAGCGCTTGGCGGTGGTGATGGCGATCACGCGTACGCGGTTGTTCTGCAGGAACGGCGACACCGACGAGATCGCCAGCACGGCGAGCGGGATCTCGCCGCCCGCGAGCGCGGTCGCGGCTGGCGCGCCGCCCTTGTAGGGCACGTGCAGGAATTTTGCGCCGGTGCCGAGCGCCATCCATTCGAAGGCGAGCTGGTTGATGCTGCCGATGCCGGGCGAGCCGATCGGGATGTTGCCGGGGTTCTTCTTCGCGGCGGCGAGCACGTCGGCGACCGTCCGGTACGGCGCGTTCGCGTTGGCGGCGAGCACGGTCGGCGTGTCGCTCAGCATGGTGATCGGGATGAGGTCGCGGCCCACGTCGTACGGCGTCTTCTTGAACAGCACCGGGTTGATGGTGACGTCGCCCGCGGTCGCGACCAGCAGGGTGTAGCCGTCCGGCTGCGCGCGCGTGACCGCCGTGACGCCGATGAAGCCGTTGGCGCCCGGCCGGTTCTCGACCACGACCTGTTGGCCCCAGGCCTCGGTCAGCTTCTGCCCGATCAGCCGCGCCGCGATGTCGGCGATGCCGCCCGGCGCATAGGGGGCGATGAGATGGATCGGCCGGGTCGGATAGCCCTGCGCCTGCGCGCCGGCGATCGATGCCGCCAACGCGGCGGCCGGGAACAGCAATGTCGAGACGATGCGGCGCATGCGGCTTTCCTCGCGAGCTTGGTGCGGCCGCAAGCCTAGCGGCGTCGCGCGGCGGAGGAAACGGGGGCCGCAAGAGATGCGCTTCACTCCGTCCCCCGCTTGCGGGTCGCTTGCGGGGGAGGGTGGGGAGGGGGAAGCAGCGAACGCATGACTCGCCGCTTCCCCCTCTCCATCTCTCCATCCGAAGTCGGATTTATCCGACTTCGGACAATCGGACAGCGCCGAAATCGGGCAAGCCCGATTTCGGGTGCAAGCGGGGGAGAGGGCACTGCATGGCGGCGTCGGAGATAAACGGCGGACTAAGCGCGGCTGCGGCGCTATTTCTTCTCCACCGTGATCTCGACCTTGTTCGGATAGAACGCCAGATAGCCGCCGATCGGCGCGACGCCGGGAAACGGCTGCTCGTAGGTCCAAACCGCGTTCTCGGCGACCTTGCCGTTAGCCTGGATCGAGTAATACGACGCGTCGCCCTTGTAGGGGCAGTGCGTCTTGTGCGCCGTGCGCGTGAGCAGCGACATGTCGGCGTCCGCGCGCGGCACGTATTGCACGCCGGGATACGACGCCTCGAACAGCGTGAGCGCGCGCGTGGTGTCGACCACGGTCTTGCCGCCGAGGCGCACGCGCACGCGGTGCGGATTGGGCTCGATGCGGATCGGGTGGTCCTGGCTCATGGGCTACTCCTGCTTGGCGCCGATCGCCTTCAGATAGCGCGCGACGGATCTTTTCAGCACCGCTTCGCCGTCACGGCGGATCACGCGGTCGAAATAATGTCCGTAGATAGTGTCGAAGCGGAACGGCGCAAGCGCCGCCGCGATGCCTTCGACCTGCTTTGCCGACAGCGGAATGAAGTTCGGATAGCTCCACATGAAGGTGAGGAACTTGCGGTCGGTCGTGACGGTTGCGATGTCGGACGAGCACAGCGCGCCGCGTCCGCCGGCGCCCTTCGCCCAGTGCAGCATCGCGCCGCCGGGAAAATGCCCGCCGCCGCGGATCAGCGTCACGTCGGGCAATAGCGCAAGGGTGTCGCCGTCCCACGGCTTGATCGCCGGATCGGGCCGCATGATCCAGTCGCGGTCGGCCGCATGCAGGTGGATCGGCACGTCGCCGAAGGCGCGGCTCCACTCCACCATGGTGGTGTAGAAATGCGGGTGCGAGATGCCGATCGCCGCGAGCCCGCCGAGCGACTTGATCAGGGTCACGGTCGCGTCGTCGATGAGCGAGATGCAGTCCCACAGCACGTTGCCGTGCGGCGTGCGGATCAACAGCGCGCGCTGGCCGATCGCGAAGGCCGGCTGCGTGCCGATGCCGAGCACGCCCGGCTCGTGCTCGCGCCAGGCGTTGAAATTGCGCGCCGCGAGCGCTTTCAGCGTGGTCCAGCTCTGCCCGGCGGCCCGCACGTATTGCCGTTCCTCCTCGCAGATCGCGCATTGCGCCGGCGGCTTGTCGCTCGGCGCATATTGCGTGCCGCAGGCGGTGCAGATGAAGGCGTCCATGCGTTCCTCCGTGAGGCGCACCTCATATCATGCGGGCGCCGTCGGAGGTCAAATCGGAAATGCGCTGCGCCGCTGCGAAATCGGCGAGCCGCTGGCCCATGTCCATATCAATGCGCGGCCGCGCCCGTCCGCACATCCAGCGCGCCGCGCACGGCGCGCGCAAGGTCGGCGATGCGATACGGCTTGCTGAGGAGCATGTCGCCTTCGTCCAGGTTCGTCCCCGTCAGCGACGTGCCGGGAAAGCCTGAGGTGAACAGCACCTTGAGCATCGGATACTTCTGGCGCGCCAGCGTGCCCAGCTCCTTTCCGTTCATTCCGCCCGGCATGATGATGTCGGTGAACAGGAGATCGACCGGCGTGGGGCCGTCCAGGATGGCCAGGGCCGAGCGCGCATTCTCGGCCTCGAGAATCCGATATCCGAGCTGTTTCAACTGGAGAACGACGGTCGAGCGGACGGGAGCGTTATCGTCGACCACGAGGACCGTCTCGCCGCTGGCGGGTCTTGCCGGCGCGGTGCGGTCGGCCGTTGCGGGCGCGGCGGCGTCCGTTTCCTTGCGCGGAAAATACAGCCTGAACGTCGTGCCGTGGCCCACTTCACTGTAGACGTTCACATGGCCTCCCGACTGCTTGACGAACCCGTAGACCATGCTCAAGCCGAGGCCGGTGCCCTTGCCGGAGGGCTTGGTCGTGAAGAACGGTTCGAAGATGCGCCGCGCGAGCTCCGGCGGCATCCCGACGCCCGTATCGCTCACCTCGATGCAAGCGTACCGCCCGGGCTTCACCTCCGGATGCGTGCTCGCGTATGTCGCGTCGAGCTCGGTCACGCGGGTGGCGACGGTCAGCGTGCCGCCGGACGGCATGGCGTCGCGCGCATTGACCGCGATGTTGACGAGGGCCGTCCCGAACTGCTGCGGATCGGTAATCACCGTGCCGACGTCCGCATCGAGCCGTATGTCCACCGTGACATCCTCTCCCAAGGTACGGTGCAGCAGGCGTATGTTTTCCTCGACGACCTTATTGACGGCGACCGGCTTGCGCTGCAGCGGCTGGCGTCGCGAAAAAGCGAGCATCTGCCGGGTGAGATCGGCGCCGCGCTCGCTCGCCTTCATGACCGCCTCCACTCTTTGCTCGGCCGCCGGATTGCCCGCCACGTCGAGCTGCAGGAGATCGAGATTGCCGATAATGATCGTGAGCAGATTGTTGAAGTCGTGCGCGACCCCGCCGCTCAGATTGCCGATCGCCTCCATCTTCTGCGATTGGCGCAGCTGACCCTCGATCGCCTTGAGGTCCGTCACGTCCTCGACGGCGCCGACCAGGTACTTGGGCGAGCCGCCCTGGTCGCAGATGGGAATCCTGCGGGTCGTCACCAGGCGCGGGCCGTTCTTCGGCGTATGGATGATATGCTCCGCCGTCGTCATGTCGGCCGCCGAATCGAGGAACCGCCTGTCGTGCTCGACGACGATATCGGCAGTCTCCTTGTCGAAGACGTCGTGCGGGCTCTTGCCGATCAAAGCGGCGCGTGTCACGCCCAGCAGCTTCTCGCCGGCGCGATTGAGCCAGACATACTTCATCGTGCGCGCGTCCTTGACGTAGATGGTCAGCGGAACGACGTCGACGATGCGGTCGAGCAGCTCGCGGCTGCGGTCGCGCTCCCGTTCCATGCGCCGACTTTCCGTCACGTCGATGATGCCGACCAACGAGACCTCGCGGCCCCCATACCGCAGCACGCGGCGATAGATCCTCACCTCGACGATGCTGCCGTCCGCCCTGATGTGCCGCCAGGTGCGGTCCTCGCCCCGGTAGGTCTGCTGCGACTTGAAGCGCTCTCTGACCGCGTCGCGGTCCTCGGGCGGCCGGATGTCGAGCACGGTCATTTGCAGGAATTGATCGCGGCTGTAGCCGTATTGGGCGACGGCGGCATCGTTGACGGCAATGAACCGCATGCTGGCGGCGTCGACCAGCCACATCGGCACGGGATTGCCCTCGAACAGGGCGCGGAACGAATCCTCGCGTTGCTTGCGCTCGGCTTCGCGCCGGCGCTTCACCTCGCGCACCACGAGCCACGTCAGCACCAGGACGACGCCGGTCGCGCCGCCGCCGGCGGCAAGCTTGGTTTTCTCCGCCGCTCGAACGGCGGCGAGCGTGTCGTCGGTGGCGAAGCCGACCATCACCATCAAGGGGTAGTCCGGCACGCTGGTGTAGCCGACGATTCGTTCGACGCCGTCGATCTGGCTGGTCGCCACGTAGGAACCGGACGGCGATGCGCGCAGCTCGCGAAACAGCCGCGAGCCGCTGACGTCCGCGCCGATGTCGCTCGTTGCGCGCGGGCGACGGGCGCGGATGATCCCATCGGTCCCGATCAGCGCGGCGGCACCCTGCCGGCCCAGGTTCACGCTGTCGAAGAAGCTCGAGAAATAGGATGGGTCGACCGAGACCACGACCACGCCGTCGAAGGTCGAGCCGTCGCGCGTCATGCGGCGCGTGAACTGGATCGACCACTTGTTGGAGACGCGGCCGATCACCGGCACGCTGATATAGGGCTGCGGCGCCGCCGGATCGAGATGATAGCGGAAATGCGGGCGATCGGAGAGGTCGACGTGCCCGCTGGTCGGAAGGTTCGACGCCCGCAGGATTCCGGTCTTGTCGATCAAGCTGACCTGCAGGGCCATGCCCTTGAGCAGCGGCGAGCCCTCGACCCACGCGGGGATGCGGAACTCGGCTGGATTCGCCGCGTGATCGGCGACGATCGCGACCATGAGCTGGTCGATCGCGCCGACCGTGCGCCGGATGTGCTCACGGAAGGCGACGACGAGATTGCGCGCGTCCCGGCCGGCCTGCGTCATGGCGATTTCGCGCGAGTGCCTGGCATCGTAGAGCAGCGCCGTCCACAGCATGGCGATCATGACCGCCGCGAGCGCGGCCATTCCGAGCGTCAGTCGACGCATCGACGGCGGCGAGGAATTTCCGAGCACGGTGCGCAGCACTAGGGCGCCCTTCCGCCGAAGGCGCCGTGTCCGGCAAGGAGCTTCTGCATCAGCTGTTCCGACGGCATCGGCTCGGCGAACAGGAACCCCTGCGCGCGGTCGGCGCCCAGGTCGATGAGCGAGCGGAGATCCGCGGCCGTTTCGACGCCGTTGGCGCAGACCGCCGCGCCGAACCCGTGGGCGAGGTGGATCACGGTCCGGCACAGCACTTGATGCGATTGGTCCGATGAGCAATTGGACACGAAGTTGCGGTCGATCTTCAGCTCGGCGACCTGCAGGTCGGCGACGCGCGAGAGCGAGGCACTTGCAGCGCCGAAGCGGTCGATCGAGATGTCGACATTGTGCAGCTTGAGCTGGATTGCGGTTTCCCGCATCCACTGCGAGTCGCGCGCGACGTCGTCCTCGGTCACCTCGACGGTCAGGCCCGGAAACCGCCGGTCGGTGGGAAGCACGCGGCGGATCACGCCGAGGAAATCGGGCGTCGTGATCACGGAAACCGGGACGTTGACGGCGAGCTTGAGCGGCAGGCCGTGCTCGGCAAAACGCGTCCAGTCCGCCGCCGCACGCTCGACCACGAATCTTGACAACGGGGCGTAAGCCGCGTCCCCCGCCGGCGGCAGGATGTTCTCCGCCCCGACGACGCCGAGCTCGGGATGGCGCGCCCGCAGCAGACCTTCGGCGCCGCAAACGGACAGCGACGTGAGATCGATCTTCGGCTGGTACCACAGCTCGAGCCAGTTCTTGCGCAGCGCCTCGGTGACCTGCACGGCGCCACGCTTCGGCTTGCGCGCATCCGGAGCGGATTGAGCCGTGTCCGGCCGCGGCTCCACGTACAGCCCGGCCAGCCTCGCTCTGATGTCGCTGGCGCGGAAGGGCTTGTGCAGCGGCGCCAGCATGATCATGCCGTGCCGTTCGCCGATGGCGGCGGTCTCGGCGAGAGTGGCTTCGTCGCGGCCGCTGATCAGGAGGATATTGCCTTTGTACTTCAGGGATTCGAGGCGGCGAATGATCTCGATTGCGTCCGATTGGCCGAGCGCCAGGTCGAGGACGACGAGGCCGGGGACGGCCGCATCGAATTCCTTGAAGAACGGGGCGGGTGCGGTGAACTTGCGCGTCGAGAAGCCGGACGCGCCGAGCACGGCGGCGACCAGAGCTCCGATCTCCGGCTCGTCGTCGAGCACATAGGCGGAGCGCGCCGCCGCCTTGTCGCCGAGCAGCGGTGGCGCGGAATTGGTGGACATGACGCACTCCCAACGCCGAGCGGGCACGCGCCCGGGAACGGACTGACGCCAAAGGCGATCCGGCGGGGCTGGCTCTGATTCGGGCGTATCGTCGAGCCGCGGGGCTAATGCGGGCCTAAGGACGCGCTAGGTACCCCTACGGATGGTCGATTGCAGCCGTTCCGACGAGCCCGTTGCCGGTGAAGCCGAATTGAGGAATAAAACCGGCCGGCCACCCGTTCCGCTGCAAACGTCCCATGTCCGACCAAGCGACGCATTCCGCCGAAGCCGCCGCACTCTCCGGCACTTGGCCCGAGGTGCTCGCGGTCTTTCTCAAGCTCGGGCTCACCTCGTTCGGCGGGCCGGTCGCCCATCTCGGCTATTTCCACACCGAGTTCGTCGAGCGCCGCCGCTGGCTCGACGAGCGCTCCTATGTCGACCTCGTCGCGCTCTGCCAGTTCCTGCCCGGTCCGGCGTCGAGCCAGGTCGGCATCGGCACCGGGCTGCTGCGCGCAGGCGTCCCGGGCGCGCTCGCGGCCTGGGCAGGCTTCACGCTGCCGTCCGCGCTCGCCATGGTGCTGTTCGCCTACGGCCTTGGCACGTTGCAGGGCGTGCTCGGCACGGGCTGGCTGCATGGTCTGAAGATCGCGGCGGTCGCCGTGGTGGCGCAGGCGGTCTGGGGCATGGCGCGCACGCTCTGCCCCGATCGCCCGCGCGCGACGCTCGCGGTGCTCGCCGCCGTCGTGGTGCTGCTCGTGCCGACGGCCTGGGGCCAGGTCGGCGCGATCGCGGCCGGCGGCATCATCGGCCTCGTTGCGCTGCGCGACGGGAGCGCGGCGGCGGGCTCGGCGCTGCATGTGCCGATCGGGAAGAAATTCGCGCTCGCCTGCCTCGTCCTGTTCTTCGCGCTGCTCGGCGGGCTGCCGCTGCTCGCCGCGGCTGTCCACTCGCAGCCGCTCGCCTTGTTCGACAGCTTCTACCGCTCCGGCTCGCTGGTGTTCGGCGGCGGCCACGTGGTGCTGCCGCTGTTGCAGGCCGAGGTGGTGCCGCCCGGCTGGGTGAGCAACAACGATTTCCTCGCCGGCTATGGCGCCGCGCAGGCGGTGCCGGGGCCGCTGTTCACCTTCGCGGCCTATCTCGGCGCCGTGATGAAGACGCAGCCGTCCGGCTGGCTCGGCGCGATGCTCTGCCTCGTCGCGGTGTTCCTGCCCTCGTTCCTGCTGGTCTTCGGCGCGCTGCCGTTCTGGGCGGCGCTGCGCGGCGAGCCGCGCGCGCAAGCGGCGCTGCGCGGCATCAACGCCGCGGTGGTCGGCCTGCTGCTCGCCGCGCTCTATCGCCCGGTGTGGATCAGCGCCATCATGGCGCCGGTCGATTTCGCTCTGGCGATCGTCGCGTTCCTCGCGCTTGCGCTGTGGAAGACGCCGCCGTGGCTCGTGGTGGTGCTCGCCGCGGTCGCGGGCGGGTTGATCGGAAGCTGAGAGCATTGCTTAAAGGCCCGCTGTGGCCCAATCCGGTCAACCGTGATAGAGAATAGATCATGACACCGGCGACAAAGAAGCTTCTAGAGCAAGTCGAGTCCTGGCCGCGGCAGGATCAGGAGGAGCTTGCCGAGTACGCACGTGAAATCGAAGCGCGACGCACCGGCTTCTATGATGCGACTCCTGAAGAGCTGGCCGCCATTGATGAGGCTCTAGGTCAAGTCGCGCGCGGTGAACTCGCGACCAAGGAAGAGGTCGAAGCTGCGTTCGCTAGATTTCGCGGCGTATGAACGTTGAGTACACGCCGCGGGCACGATCGGATCTCGATCAAATCGGCTTCCGGAGCCGCCGCGTCTTTGGGCCGGCCGTTGCGGTCGCGTTGGAAACATTCATCCGGGCAACCATCGCACGCATCGCGGTGATGCCTGAAAGCGGGCTGCGACTACCGCGGCGTCCCGGCGTCCGAGTCGTGCCGTTGGTGCGCTATCCGTTCAAGATCTTCTATACCGTCGGGCGCGATACCGTATTCATACTTCATATACGCCACGCCGCGCGTCGCCCCTGGGAAGACGAGTAGCGGTCTCTTCCGCGCTCAGCTCTTCTTCCCCGCCTGGATCGCCTGCCACACCTTCTCGGGCGTCGCCGGCATGTCGATGTGGCGCACGCCGAATTCGGCGAGCGCGTCGACGATCGCATTCATCACCGAGGTGAGCGAGCCGGCGCAGCCCGCTTCGCCGCAGCCCTTGACGCCGAGCGGATTGGTTTTTGCCGGCACCGGATGATGGATGGTCTCGAACGGCGGGGCATCAACGGCGCGCGGCAGGCAGTAGTCCATGAACGAGCCGGTGAGGAACTGGCCCTCGTCGTCGTACACGGTGCGCTCCAGGAAGGCCTGGCCGATCCCTTGCACGACGCCGCCGTGGATCTGGCCTTCCACCAGCATCGGATTGATCACGGTGCCGAAGTCGTTGACCGAGGTGTACTTCACCACCTCGATCACGCCCGTCTCGGGATCGATCTCGACCTCGCAGACGTGGCAGCCGTTGGGGAAGGCCGACGGCACGCCGTTGCTCACATGGGCGACGTCGAGCGACTGCGGCGCGTCGGCCGGAAGGTTTGCGCCGGCGCGCAGCTTGTCGGCGAGCTCCATGATGCCGATGCTGCGGTCGGTGCCTGCGACCGTGAAGCGGCCGCGTGAGAATTCGATGTCGGCGACCGCCGCCTCGAGCACGTGCGAGGCGATCGCCTTGCCTTGCTCGACCACCTTCGCCGACGCCTCGACGATCGCGGCGCCCGAATTCATCGCCGAGCGCGAGCCGCCGGTGCCGCCGCCGGCGAGCAGCTGGTCGCTGTCGCCCTGCAAGAGGCGGATGCGGTCGAACGGGATGCCGAGCTTTTCGCTCAGCACCTGGGCGAACGGCGTCGCGTGGCCCTGGCCGTAGTCGAGCGTGCCGGTGACGATCGTCACCGTGCCATCCTGTTCGAAGCGGATGCCGCCCATCTCCTTGTTCGCCGGCGCCGTCACCTCGAGATAGCTGCCGATGCCGAGGCCGCGCAGCCGGCCGCGCTTCTTCGAGAGGCGCCGGCGCGTCGCGAAGCCCTTCACGTCGGCGGCTTCGAGCGCCTGCTTGAACACGGCCGGAAAATCGCCCGAGTCGTAGCTCTGGCCCGAGGCGGCCGTGAAGGGCAGCTCGCGCGGCGTGATCTGGTTGCGCTTGCGCAGCGTGGCGCGGTCGATGCCCATCTCGGCCGCCGCGACGTCGATCACGCGTTCCATGAAGTAGTTGCCCTCGGGGCGACCGGCGCCGCGATAAGGGTTGATGAACGTCGTGTTGGTGAAGACGCAGCGCGTCGACAGCTCGATCAGCGGCATGCGGTAGAGGCTCGCGGCGTTGCGCACGACGTTCAGCGTCGCCGGCTGCGGCGCCATGGTGCCCATGTGGGCGCCGAGATTGCCGTAACCGGTAAGCCGCAGCGCGAGGAAGTGACCTTCTTTGTCGAGCGCCAATTCGACCGTGTAGATGTGATCGCGGCCGTGGTTGTCCGACATGAAGCTCGAGGTGCGCTCATCGGTCCATTTCACCGGCCGGCCGAGCGCGCGCGCACCGTGCAGGCAGCAGACATATTCGGGATAGACCGCGGCCTTCATGCCGAACGAGCCGCCGACATTGCCGGTGAGCACGTGCACTTTCTCCGGCGCCGCGCCGAGCACGAAGGCGAGCTGCGCCCTCATGCCCATGACGCCCTGGCAGCCGGTGTGCAGCGTCCAGCGCCCGCTCGCCGCATCGTATGCGCCGATCGCGGCGCGCGGCTCGAGCGAGTTGACGACGACGCGGCTGTTGACGAGGTCGACCTTGGCGACGTGCGCCGCGGCCGCAAATGCCGCCTTCACCTTCTCGCTGTCGCCGTAGTGGAAGTCGAGCGCCAGGTTGCCGGGCGCATCGGCGTAGAGTTGCGGCGCGCCCGCGCGGACCGCGACCGGCGGATGGGTGACGGCGGGCAGCGCATCGATGTCGATCTCGACGGCCTCGGCCGCATCGCGCCCCTGGTTGACGGTCTCGGCGATCACGCAGGCGACCGGATCGCCGACATGGCGCACCTTGTCGGTCGCGAGCGCCGGGCGGCCGGTGTGGCGCATGTCCGAGCCGTCGCGGCTCTTGAGCGGAAGGCTCGACTTGAGCAGGCCGTAGCCGGCGAGATCGGCGCCCGTATAGACCGCGAGCACGCCCGGCATCTTGCGCGCCGCATCGGTCTTGATCGAGCGGATGACGCCATGCCCGTAGCGGCTGCGCACCATCACGCAATAGGCCTGGCCGGGCAGCTGCAGGTCGTCCGTATAGCGGCCTTCGCCGCGCAACAGCTTCGGGTCTTCGCTGCGCAGCAGCGGCTCGCCGATCGCGGCGATGTGAGGCGAAAAGGTGGTCGGATCATTGCGGAGATTCATGGGGGTTTCACAGACAATGGTTGGTTCGCGCGCGGATATGGCGGGTTGGATAGAGGAGGGGTGCGGCCGGGACAAGGACGGAGCCAGACCGTAGCGTCGGGCCAGCCATGTTGCACTGCCGCGCGACGCTGTTACACTCGTTCCGATCTGGCGAAACACGTGCCGCGGTTGTCGAGACCGGATGGGCTCCGACGCGGCAGAAAGGTCTTTGATGGAAGACGAGGCCGGGGGCGGCCTCGACCCTGCGCCCGATGCGCCGCGGCCGTTTCGCGGCCGGCGGGGTCGTGGTCCCTATGCGCGTCATGGCGCCGAGCGGAATGGCGCCGACCGGAACCAGGTGCGCGAGGCGAGCGAGCCGCGCACCACCTATGCGGCGCTCGATCTCGGCACCAACAATTGCCGCCTGCTGGTGGCGCGCCCCGCCGGCCACGCCTTTCGCGTGATCGACGCGTTCTCGCGCATCATCCGGCTGGGCGAGGGCATCTCGGCCTCGGGGCGCATCAGCGAGGCCGCGATCGAGCGCGCCGTATCGGCGCTCAGCGTGTGCCGCGACAAGATGCGCCATCGCCGCGCCGGCCGCGCCCGCCTGATCGCCACCGAGGCGTGCCGCGCGGCCGAGAACGGCGACGAGTTCCGCGCCCGCATCCTGAGCGAGGTCGGCCTCGACCTCGAGATCATCGACCGCCAGACCGAGGCCTCGCTCGCCGCGACTGGCTGCACGCCGCTGATCGATCCCGACACCGAGGGCGTCATCCTGTTCGACATCGGCGGCGGCTCGTCCGAGCTGGTGCGGCTCGGACCCTGCGCGCCGACCCGGCGCGGCCCGCCGGCGCCGCGCATCGAGGGCTGGGTGTCGATCCCGCTCGGCGTCGTGACGCTCGCCGAGCGCTACGGTGGCCACCAGGTCACGCGCGAGATCTTCGAGGCCATGGTCGAGGAGGTCGCGCGTCGCATCGCTGAATTTGCCGCCGCGCATGGCGGCGACCTTGCGCGCATGCACATGCTCGGCACCTCCGGCACGGTGACGACCATCGCGGGCGTCTTTCTCGAGCTGCCGCGCTACGACCGCCGCCGCGTCGACGGCTGCTGGCTCGCCGACGGCGAGGTGACCGACGTGGTCGAGCGGCTGCTCGCCATGTCGTACGAGGAGCGCGTCGCCAACGCCTGCATCGGCCCGGAACGCGCCGACCTCGTGCTCGCCGGCTGCGCGATTCTCGAAGCGATCCGCCGCGCCTTTCCGTGCCGGCGGCTGCGGGTTGCGGACCGCGGCCTGCGCGAGGGCATGCTGGTCGAGATGATGCGCGCCGACGGCGTGTGGGACGACCCGTGAGCGCACGCGGCAGCCGCGGCAGCGGCCGCGACCTCAAGGTGCGGGTGCGCACCGGCAAGAACCGCAGTCTTGCGTCCAAGCTCTGGCTCGAGCGCCAGCTCAACGACCCTTATGTCGCGCGCGCCAAGCGCGAGGGCCTTCGCTCGCGCGCCGCCTACAAGCTCGCCGAGATGGATGACAAGTACCGCTTCCTCAAGCAAGGCGCGCGCGTGGTCGATCTCGGCGCGGCGCCGGGCGGCTGGAGCCAGGTCGCGGCGAAGCGCGTCGGTGCCGATACGGGCCGCGGGCGCGTGGTCGCGATCGATGTGCTGGAAATGATGCCGATCGCCGGCGTCGACGCGCTGCATCTCGATTTTCTCGCCCACGATGCGCCGGAGCGCCTCAAGGCGCTGCTCGGCGGGCCGGCCGACGTCGTGCTCTCCGACATGGCGGCGAACGCGACCGGCCACCGCAAGACCGATCACCTGAAGATCATGGCGCTCGCCGAGACCGCCGCGCAGTTCGCCCGCGAGGTGCTCGAGCCGGGCGGCACGTTTCTGTGCAAGGTGCTGCAGGGCGGCACCGAGGGCGCGCTGCTCGCCGAATTGAAGCGCGATTTCGCCACCGTGCGGCACCTCAAGCCGGCCGCGAGCCGGTCGGACTCGGCGGAGCTTTATGTGCTGGCGACCGGGTTTCGCGAGAAGCAGTCGTGAGCGGCTTGGCCGAAAATCAACTGCCCAGACTCTCAGCCGCCGCTCACGCGCTGCGCGGCTCGCTCGCGGCGGCCTCGGGCGGAGCAGGCGCTGTCGTGATCGTTCGCCCGGTCAGCTCGGCGCCCGCATCCGGCGGCATGCGGGCGAACGTGAAGATCGACAGCGCCGAGATGAACGCGACCACCAGGAAGGCGGGCGCGAAGTCGCCCGGGCCGATCGCCGCTTCGTGGTGGAATCCGACCACCAGCTCGACCGTGAGCGCGCCGACCGCAACGCCGGTCGAGACCGAGAGCTGCTGGCACACGGCGGCGAGCGAGGTCGCGCGGCTCATCCGGTCGGGCTCGATCTCGGCAAAGCCGATCGTCATCGCGCTGGTGAACTGCAGCGAGCGGAAGAAGCCGCCGGCGAACAGCACGACCAGCATGAAGATGACCGGCGTCGTCACCGTGAACAGGGCGCACACGGCGACGAGCGAGGAGGCGATCAGCGAGTTCCAGGTGAGCACGTTGCGGTAGCCGAACCGGCGCAGCATCATCGGCACGGCGGATTTCATGCTCATGGCGCCGACCGCGGTCGCGAACGTGATCAGGCCCGACTCGAACGGGCTCTTGCCGAAGCCGACCTGCAGCATCAGCGGCAGCAGGAACGGAATGGCGCCGGCGCCGACGCGAAAGACGAAGCCGCCGGCGACCCCGGCGCGGAAGCTCGGCAGGCGAAACAGCGAGAGGTCGATCACCGGCTTGGGCGTGCGGCGCGCATGCACCATGTAGAGGACGATGCAGACCGAGCCGCCCGCGATCAGGGCGACGACCAGGCCGGTCGGCAGGAATCCCTTGAGGCCGATCGTCGTCAGCCCGAAGGCGACGCCGGCGATGCCGAGCCCCGCGAGCAGCATGCCGGCGGCATCGAACGGCTCGCGCGTCTCGGCGCGAAAATTCTCGATATAGCGGCTGGCGAGCACGATGCCGACGAGGCCGATCGGGATGTTGATGAGGAAGATCCAGTGCCACGACAGGAACGTGGTGATGAAGCCGCCGAGCGGCGGCCCGAGCACCGGGCCGACCAGCGCCGGGATCGACACCCAGGCCATGGCATCGACCAGGCGGCGCTTGTCGATGCTGCGCACCAGCACGAGGCGGCCGACCGGCGTCATCATGGCGCCGCCCATGCCCTGGAGGAAGCGCGCGAAGACGAAATGATGCAGCGACTGCGACAGCGCGCAGCCGATCGATCCGATCATGAACACCGCGATGGCGGCGCGGAAGATCGTGCGCGCGCCGAACCGGTCGGCGGTCCAGCCGCTCGCCGGGATGAAGACCGCAAGGGCCAGCAGGTACGTCGTCACCGCGAGCTTGAGGGCGAGCGGGTCGGTGCCGATGTCGCGCGCGATCGCCGGCAGCGAGGTCGCGATCACGGTCGAGTCCATGTTCTCCATGAACAGCGCGACCGCGACGATCAGCGGAATGAGGCGTTCACGCGTCATGAACGCAATTCGGTGGGGCAGGGAGGCGTTCCGGCGGCATGCGTCTTCAACTAGCGGAACGCTTGCGCGCGGCCAAGGGGCTCTGAGTCTGCGTTGCTGACGATCGCCAAGCCCGCCTTGTGGTGACCGTCATTGCGCGGCATGCACCGATCTCGGGTTTACCCGACATCGGCATCCATATATCCGCCAGTCGGGCAAGCAGGCCTGACTTGCGTGCACGGCGAAGCGATTGCGACCCGCATATGCATGAGCTCGTGGAGCGAGATTGCTTCGCTTCGCTCGCAATGACGAGGACCTCGCCTCAGCGGCCCGCTTTCGCGGGCAATGACGGGGAGGGAGTTTGCGATCGACTTCGGCCTAGGCATGGCGCGCGCGCCATGCTATCCACCGTCGCCAACCCAAAAGCGGGCCTCGATTCGCGCGCCGGACGTCTTCCGACGCGGTCGGGCGATCTTCACCCCGGGGATCGAGCCGCTGCCGGATGGGAGTTGGCAATGGCCGCAAACGGTTCCCCGCGCGAGGCGCTCACCTTCGACGACGTGCTGCTGACGCCCGGCCTCTCGGAGGTGCTGCCGTCCGAGGTCGACGTGAAGAGCCACATCACGCGCGAGATCGCCCTCAATATTCCGATCGTCGCCTCCGCGATGGACACGGTGACGGAAGCGCACATGGCGATCGCCATGGCGCAGGCGGGCGGCATCGGCGTCATCCACCGCAATCTCGAGCCCGAGATCCAGGCCGCCCAGGTGCGCCAGGTGAAGAAGTTCGAATCCGGCATGGTGGTGAACCCGCTCACCATCGCGCCGGACGCGACGCTCGCGGATGCGCTCACGCTCATGAAGGAAAACGGCATCTCGGGCATCCCGGTGGTCAAGGGCGGCAATGCGGCGAAGCCCGGCAAGCTCGTCGGCATCCTCACCAACCGCGACGTGCGCTTTGCCACCGACCCGCGGCAGAAAGTCTCCGAGCTGATGACCAAGGACGACCTCGTCACCGTGCGCGAGGGCGTCGGCCAGGACGAGGCGAAGCGGCTGCTGCACCAGCACCGCATCGAGAAGCTGCTCGTGGTCGATGCCGCCTATCACTGCGTCGGGCTGATCACCGTCAAGGACATCGAAAAGGCGGTCGCCAACCCGAACGCCTGCAAGGACGAGCAGGGGCGGCTGCGCGTCGCCGCCGCGACCACGGTCGGCGAGGCCGGGTTCAGCCGCACCGAGCGGCTGATCGAGGCGGGCGTCGACCTCGTCGTCGTCGACACCGCGCACGGCCACTCCAAGCACGTGCTCGCCGCGGTCTCGCGCATCAAGCGGCTTTCCAACCGCGTGCAGGTGGTCGCCGGCAACATCGCGACCGCCGAGGGCGCGCAGGCGCTGATCGACGCCGGCGCCGACGCCATCAAGGTCGGCATCGGGCCGGGCTCGATCTGCACCACCCGCATCGTCGCCGGCGTCGGCGTGCCGCAGCTCACCGCCATCATGGACGCGGTCGAGGCGGCGCGAAAGACCAAGACGCCGGTGATCGCCGACGGCGGCATCAAGTATTCGGGCGACCTCGCCAAGGCGCTCGCGGCCGGCGCCGACTGCGCGATGGTGGGCTCGCTGCTCGCCGGCACCGACGAGACGCCCGGCGAGGTGTTTCTGTTTCAGGGCCGCTCCTACAAGAGCTATCGCGGCATGGGCTCGGTCGGCGCGATGGCGCGCGGCTCGGCCGATCGCTACTTCCAGCAGGACATCAAGGACAGTCTCAAGCTCGTGCCGGAAGGCATCGAGGGCCAGGTGCCGTACAAGGGCCCGGTCGCGAACGTGCTGCACCAGCTCGCTGGCGGGCTGCGCGCCGCCATGGGCTATGTGGGCGCGCAGACGCTCGAGGAATTGCACCAGAAGGCGCGGTTCGTGCGCATCTCCGGCGCCGGCCTGCGCGAGAGCCACGTGCACGACGTGACCATCACGCGCGAGAGCCCGAACTATCCGGGCCGGGCGTAGCACCGGGGCGGGCGGCGGAGCTCGACCTGACGTTCAGGTTCGGGCGGTAAGCATTGAAATCATTGCTGTTATCCCAGTTGGCTTTGTTTTGCACTTTTGCCGATCGCGTTCGGCGGGCCCCAAAACAAAATACAATCGATCTGCAATGGGAAATGGTCGCCAATTACAATGTAACCAATTGAAAGAGTGACGAAAAAACCGTCGGCGCAAGAACAATGGCAAGCAATGGAAAAAACAATGCGCCGAACAATGGAAACAATAGCGCGTAGCCGGCATGGAGCCCTCGGGTCTTGCCTCAGCCCGAGGACAGGCTCCGCGGAATGGGGGGGACACCGGTCCCCGGATTGCGGCGCTTCGCGCCTCCATCCGGGCTACGATCCTCCACCGCCTAAGAAGAACTTCCCCCCGTCCTGATGGACATTTTAGCGTGAAAGATCGCGCTTGGCAAGAACATATCAGGAACGAACTGCGCGGCCGGCCCTGATGAGGTCGAGACAGCGTCACAACAGGCAAAGCTCAATGCGGGGCGGGCGGCACCTGTTGCGATCCAGCCGTCAGATCGTCGAGCATGGCCTTGATAGCGTGGATCTGCCGGCCCGATTTGGTGAAGTACCCGCCGTCCTGGCTGAGGTAACCCCACCAGTCCCAGCAGGCGAGGGGGTTGCTCGCGATCGGCGTGGTCTGCGGATAGAGCACGACGATGCGGTTGGTGTCGGCCCAGGCGTTGAAGCCCGCCTTGTCGACCACGGCCCGCCCGACGCCGCTCAAGCCCGAATTCTGCAGGCAGCCGTGCAAGACGATATGCACGCGGCACGGCGGGCCAGCCGTGTCCTCGCAGCCCTTTGGCACGAAGACAAAGCCCTCGTTTCCGAGGCTGAGATCGGGGGGGGCATCGGGGGCGGCATATTTCGACTGGTCGAAGCTCTTGACGGTTCCGGCAAGGGCGTCCGGCTTGGCCGGCGGCGCGAGGGCGCCGTAGATGTGGCGCAGGATGATGCCGGCCTGGTCGTAGTCGCCGCACCGGTCGATGAAAGGCGGCTCGCTCGCGGCGCAATCATCGAGCCCGGCGGTGAAGTCGGTTGCGGGCACCACGAAGGCATGTCCGGCGGCGAGCGTGTGCTCGTAGAGCAATTGGCTCCCGGCGGCGGCGCCGAGGTAGTGCTCGTAGAATGCGGCGGTCTCGTCGGTCACGGCGCGCACGACCGTCGTGTCCTTCGTCCCGTGGAACAGGTAGATCCGTTGCCGCGCCAGATTGCGCGTCAGGTCGATCTCGCCATGCGCCGCTTTTTCGTCCGCCGTCTCGGTGAAGAAGTGGAGCGGGGGCGGCGGTCCGGTCATGCAGGGGCCAGTGCCGACAAAGGAGTCCTGCGCGCACTCGAAGGGGCCGCCCGACACCACGCCGACACCCTTGACGATCGACGACCAGGCGGTGCCGAACTGCACCGCCATGAAGGCGCCGGACGAGAGGCCGGAGATCGAGCTCTCGCCGATCGGCGCGTTGACCGCCGGCAGGGCGGCGAGATCGGCGGCGAGCGCCGGACATGTCGTGAGCAGCGTCGCGGCCAAGGCAAGGCAGCGCGACGCGGTCCGTGTCGTCGGTCGCATGACGGTTTCTCGAATATCGGTGCGGGTCGCTTTGCGTCCGCGGCTGCGGGTCGCGCAGGATGCGTTCATCCTCCAATGTGCAGCGGGATGTCAATGCGACTTGTGGTTTAGCTGATATGCGCCATGCGCCTGCGCGGCATTTGCTTCCGCTCAAGGCGCGGCCGGATAGGTCAATTGGCCAGGCAGCGCCTGCCGCGCCCCGTCGGTCATGTGCGCCGGCTCGATCTTGCCCGGCCCCATGATGTGCAGCACCGTCTCGCCGGCGGCGAGCAGATAGTCGGCGATGATGCGCCGGTGGCAGCGCCACCACACCGCCTCGGCGCACATGATGGCGCAGGGCTGCGCATGGCCGAGCTCGCGCAGGCGGGCGAGGCCGGCGCGGAAGTCGTCGCCCATGGCGTAGTCCGCATAGTTGTGGAAGCTCGCGTTCTGCCAGAAGCCGTTGATGGCCGGCGCGACCTCGCGCGCCTTGCCGCGCAGGCCGCCGAGCGCCGCGACGTGCTCGTAGCCGATCCCGAACGCCGCCAGCGCCTGCGGCAGCGTCTCGCGATTGTACTGCGGGTTGGTGCGCGAGCGCGGCACGGTGCGCACGTCGACCAGGAAGGCGACCTCGGCGCCGCGCAGCAGCCCGACGAATTCGTCGAGCGGGTGGGTCGAGTCTCTGGGCACCAGTCCATACAGACGCTATCCGGTGGACTTTCAGCGTGCGTGGACTTGGACGCAGGACTTTCCTTTCAGAGATGTTTAGCGTACCATGCAACCGCCGATAATGCAGCGTTCGCAGGGTTCGCTCAGCTCATGAGAGGCTGAATATGCCGGCTCTAATAACGATTGGCTCCGCCACCGGGTCGGCCATTTTGAGCCGCCTTCTGGGATCAGGCATCCACAGGTTAGGTTCTTTGATATTTCAAAAAGTCACTCGAACAATAAAAATAGAATCTGCTTTCAAAACAGGGAGCGCCAAGAATCAAAACATACAGAAGGCCATTTCAGATTTCGAAACAGTCATTGGATCGAGATATGGAAAATTGACCGAGAAGCTCGGTCGCTTTCTGGAAGAACTCGAGCGTACCGGCCTTATTAACTTGCTTGTTGAAAACGCAATCTTTCAACGTCAGTCTGCTGACTTAGAAAATATATTTATGGAACTCCACGAAAAGATCGTAGGCAAAAACGAAGGCGATGCAGGTGAGTTATACAAACAACTTAATATCTCATTTTCAATCACCATGAAAGAGTTGTCAAAGGATAAGATCATATTCGATATAATTCAACTGCACAATCGCGAGATGAGTCACAGACTAGAACAGATCGATGAGGCTATTTCCAATATTACCAAAAAGGTTGGCCTTTCAAAGTCGAAACTCTCATATGATGAACTATCAGAATTGTTGCTGAAGATTGCGAAAGCGCTTCAAGGAGCTTATCGATATGTTCGCGTTGAAACAAATAGGGGAGCCAGATCGGTTGACATAACCCGTATATATATTCCTTCTAATTTAAGATATCGCAACACAAAAAAGAACGTTGAGCGGTTGGGATCTATCAAACATATGTTCAAGGGGCGTGGCAGTGATTTTACTCCGTCGTTCGAAGGCGAGCGGGATGAAGTTGGCCTGGTAACATATACCGATCTGCGCCTTCAATTTAATCGCGCAGTAATTTTGGGCGATCCCGGCGGTGGAAAGAGCACGCTTTGCCAGCACTTATGTTTTGATCTAGCCAAGCAGTCTGTTGCCGCAATGCAAGTGAGTGGCCCCGACGGAGTGTCTGCTCAATTACAAAAATTTCCAATTCGCATAATTCTTCGACATTATGAACGCGCAAAGCTATCCGAATCTCAGTTGACTATATATGAATATATCATTCGCGACTGGGCAAATTTTATAAACGTTGACGCGGACGAGTTAAGGGTCGCGCTGGATTACGTATTGTCCACCGGTAGGGCCGCGCTCGCATTTGATGGACTCGACGAGATCCTCGCAACTGCCCGTCGCCGGGAGTATGTTGATCTAGTCGTTGCATTTTGCAATCAATATCCACTCTGTCCGGTCGTCGTCACTTCGCGGTTAGTTGGGTACGATGATGCCTCGCTACCCGAGGAATTCGATGAGCTAATTCTTGAGAAATTTACTGACGAGGACGTCCAAAATTATGCGCAGAAATTTTTGAGGGTGGTGGGGGAAAGAGCAAAAAAAGATGCGGAAGTCCTAGCAGACAGTTTTTACGAGCAAACCACACAAAATGCATCGGATCTACGCCGTAATCCACTGATGTGCGGGCTCATGCTTTGGATATTTAACAATCGGCGAGACGTTCCATCAAATCGACCCGAAATATATCGTGAATGCGCCATTCTGATGTTTGAGCGGTGGGATTTGGATCGGGATATTAAGACGGACGTGCCGACCGACTTTGACCGACTGCAATTGTTCAGTGAATTGGCATCAAAGATTTATGGAAATCCAAAACTTTCTGGCGGCGTTGAATTTGACTGGCTGGAGAAGCAAATCAAAAGCTATTTTGAGCGTGTGTATGAAGATCGTGCCCGAGCATACCAGTCTGCAAGGTCAATTGTTAAGTTCATTACGGGGCGTGCATGGGTAATGTC
>Ga0335081_10003388_pt1 | contig 25064 bp, 23 predicted proteins | sample Lox_Sample_35_FD_206713 | JGI IMG/M metagenome (GOLD analysis project Ga0335081, IMG submission 206713) | Soil microbial communities from Loxahatchee National Wildlife Refuge, Florida, United States - Lox_Sample_3.5 | ecosystem: Environmental > Terrestrial > Soil > Wetlands | place: USA...
GCGCGGCGCCGGATCCAAGGCCATCGAGAACCAGGTGCACGCGCGCCACATCCTCATGAAGACCACCGAGCTCGCCGACGATGCCACCGTGAGGCTGAAGCTCACTACGCTGCGCGACCGCATCCTCAAGGGCGAGGACTTCGGCGGCCTCGCCCAGACCAACTCCGAGGATCCGGGCTCGGCTGCCCAGGGCGGGGATCTCGGCTGGACCGGACCCAACACCTTCGTGCCCGAGTTCGAGCAGCACCTGAACGCCCTCAAGGACGGCGAGATCAGCGAGCCGTTCAAGACGCAGTACGGCTGGCACATCGTGCAGATGCTCGGCCATCGCCAGTTCGACAACACCGACGAGGTCAAGCGGCGCAAGGCCATGGAAGCGATCCGCGCCAGCAAGGCGGACGAGGAGACCGAGATCTGGCTGCGGCGTCTGCGCGATGAGGCGTACGTGGAGTACAAGTCCTAAGCCCGCACGGGCGGGCCCCGCCCATGCTGCCCCGCATCGCGGTCACTTCGGGAGAGCCGGCCGGCATCGGTCCGGAGCTGTGCCTGGCGCTGAGTGAGCGCCCGCTCGGCTGCGAGCTCGTCTGTCTCGCCGACCAGGGGCTCCTCGGCGAGCGCGCGCGCCTCACGCATGCCGCGATCGAATTGCTGCCCTACGCGGCGCACGCGCAGGGACCCGCGGCGCGGCGGCCGCATCGCCCGGGGACGCTGCTCGTCGAGCACGAGCCGCTCAGGACGACGAGCGCGCCCGGGCGGCTCGATCCGCGCAACTCGCCCTACGTGCTCGCGCTGCTCGATCGCGCCATCGACGGCGCGCTCGCCGGGGAGTTCGACGCCGTGGTGACCGCTCCCGTCCACAAGGGCGCGATCAACGACGCCGGTGTGCCCTTCACGGGCCACACCGAGTACTTCGCGCAGCGCGCCCACGCCGCGCATCCGGTCATGATGCTCACCGCCGGTGCGCTGCGCGTGGCGCTCGCGACCACGCACCTGCCGCTCGCCGCCGTGCCCGCCGCCATCAGCGTGGACTCGCTGTGCGAGACCGCGGCCATCCTGGCGCGCGACCTGACGCGCTGGTGGGGCATCCGCGCGCCGCGCATCGCCGTCTGCGGTCTGAATCCGCACGCCGGCGAGGCCGGCTATCTCGGCGAGGAGGAGCTCGAGGTGATCGGGCCCGCGGTGGCGAGAATGCAGGGCGCAGGGATCCGCGCCGAGGGCCCCTTGCCGGCCGACACGGTGTTCGTGCCGCGCCTGCTCGCGGGCTTCGATGCGGTGCTCGCCATGTATCACGATCAGGGGCTGCCCGTGGTCAAGCATGCCGGCTTCGAGAGCGCCGTGAACGTCACCCTGGGACTGCCGTTCGTGCGCACCTCGGTGGATCACGGCACCGCGCTCGAGCTGGCCGGTACCGGCAAAGCCGACGCGGGCAGCCTCGCCGCCGCCGTGCAGCTCGCGATCGAGCTCGCCGCGCGGTAAGCGCTCGTGGCGCGTGCCGCACCTTCGAGCCGGCCGCCGCGGCGCAAGCGCTTCGGCCAGCATTTCCTGCACGACCCGGGCGCCATCGAGCGCATCCTCGCCGCGCTCGACCCGCGTCCCGGCGAGCACCTGGTCGAGATCGGTCCGGGGCGCGGCGCGCTCACCCGGCAGCTGCTCGCCCACGAGGATTGCACGCTCGATGCGATCGAGATCGACCGCGATCTCGCCGCGGCGCTCGCCGCCGCCTTCGGCTCACCCCGTCACACGCTGCACACAGGCGATGCCCTGGAGTTCGACTTCACGCGTCTCGCCGCGCAGCGCGGCGGGCCGCTGCGCATCGTCGGCAACCTGCCTTACAACATCTCGACCCCGCTCCTGTTCCACCTGGCCAGGCATGCCGACGCGATCGTCGATGCCCACGTTATGTTGCAGCGGGAGGTGGTGGCGCGCCTCGCGGCCAAGCCGGGCGGCGGCGATTACGGGCGCCTCACGGTGATGCTCGCCCCGCGCATGAGCGTCGCGCGGCTCTTCGACCTGGGTCCCGGCGCCTTTCAGCCCCCGCCCCGGGTGTGGTCGGCGCTGGTGCGCCTCACGGTCCTCGACAGGCCGCGCTTTGCCGTGAGCCCGCGCTACGCCGAGGTGGTGCAGGCGGCCTTCGCGCACCGCCGCAAGACGCTGCGCAACGCCCTGGCCCCTCTCATGAGCCGCGAGGAGATCGCCGCCTGCGGGCTCGATGCCGGTTCCCGCCCCGAGACCCTGAGGCCGGAGGACTTCAACACCCTGGCATTGGCGCTCGACCGGACGCGCGTCTGAGGCTAGGCTTGAGCGTAAGGGGCGCGCTGCAGGGGAGAGTCCGATGACGGTCTACCGTCGCATCCTGCTGGTCGTGGATCTGACCGAGGACAGTCTGATCCTGGGGCGGCGCGCCGCGGCGCTCGCCGCGGCGCTCGCCGCCGAGATCGAGCTGCTGCACGTGGTCGAGTTCGTGCCGGTCGAGCCGATGGGCGAGACCCTGATGCCGTCGGTGCCGATCGAGGAGGAGCTGCTCGAACGGGCGCGGGCGCGCCTCACCGCCCTCGCCGCCGACCTCGGCCTCGCCGGTGCCGCCTGCCGCGTGGAGAGCGGCAATGTCAAATCGGAGATCGTGCGCGTAGCACGGGAGCGACACAGCGATCTCATCGTGTTGGGCAGCCGCGAGCGCCACGGCCTCTCGATCCTGGTCAACCTCACCGAGGACACGGTGCTGCACGCGGCCCCGTGCGACGTGCTCGCCATGCGCGTCGGCCGCAGCTGAGGCCGAGTTGCTAGAATCGAGCGGCATGACGCAGCACGACCACAAGATCCGCGTCGACGTCGAGACCAGCTATCTCGACGAACAGTCCGATCCGCGTGAGAGCCGCTTCGTGTTCTCCTACACGATCACCATACGCAACGAGGGCCAGGTGCCGGCGCGCCTGCTGACCCGTCACTGGGTCATCACGGACGCCAACGGCAAGGTGGAGGAAGTGCGCGGCGACGGCGTCGTGGGCGAGCAACCCTACCTGAAGCCCGGACAGGGCTTCCGTTACTCGAGCGGCGCCGTGCTCGAGACGCCGGTCGGCGCCATGCAGGGCAGCTATCAGATGCTCGCCGACGACGGCGCGCATTTCGACGCGCCGATCGAGCCGTTTCGCCTGGCCATGCCCGGCATCGTGCAGTGACGCGCTATGCGATCGGCGACGTCCAGGGCTGCCACGAGGAACTGCGTACCCTCCTCGCGCGGCTGAGGTTCTCGCCGGATCGCGATCGCCTCTGGTTCGTCGGCGATCTCGTCAACCGTGGGCCGCGCTCGCTCGAGACGCTGCGCCTGGTGCGCTCCCTCGGCGACAACGCCGTGGTCGTGCTCGGCAACCACGACCTGCACCTGCTGGCGCTCGTTTACGGCAGCGACCGCAAGCGCAGGTCCGACACCCTCGATGCGGTACTCGCGGCTCCCGACCGCGACGCGCTCATCGAATGGCTGCTGGCGCGCCCGCTGGCGCACGCCGAGGCGGGCGACCTCATGGTGCATGCGGCCGTCCTGCCGCAGTGGACCGTCGCCCTGACACTCGAGCTCGCCCGCGAGGTCGAGGCGGCGCTCGAGCGCGATCCACGCCGGCTGTTCAAGCACATGTACGGTGATGAGCCCGATCAGTGGAGCCCGCAGCTCTCAGGCTGGGATCGATTGCGCTTCGCGATCAACGTGCTGACCCGGCTGCGGGTGTGCAGCGCGGAGGGGCGCATCGATCTCGCCCTCAAGGGCGAGCCGCCACCGCCCCCCTCGCCGCTGCGGCCCTGGTTCACGTTCACGGACCGTGCCACCCGCGGTACCCGCATCGTCTTCGGCCACTGGTCGGTGCTCGGTCTGGTGCTGAGTCACGGCGTCGTCGGACTCGACAGCGGCTGCGTGTGGGGCGGCGCGCTGAGTGCGCTCGACCTGGACGCGGGCGGCGTCCCGGTCAGCGTGCCCTGCGCCGGCTACCAGCGGCCCGGGGACTAGGGCGCCGCCGCCTCCAACGGCCCCCAGGACACGGTGATCTGCGGCGTGGCGGCGCCGTAGACACCCGGCGTCAGCTCGAGATCGATGGGAGCGGTCCCGGAAGGCGCGATCGGCAGCACTTCGCGGGCCGCGCCGCGCACCTCGAGCGCCCCGAACGCGCCCGGCGTCACGCGAAACGCGAGCCGCACCGGCCACGTCGAGCCCGCCGCCGGCGTGAGCACGATCTGCCCCGCGCCGCTCGCGGCGCTCAGGTCGATGAGCAGCGTGTTGCGCTTCCAGTACTGCGCGGGCGTCGCCGCGCCGCTGATGGTGAGCTCATGCACCGGCGCGGGCGGCGCCGGCGGCGCCTTGTGCCACGGCCAGTGCAGGTGGCTGCAGGCGCCGAGCGCGAGCAGCACGGCAAGCATGCTGCCGCGCGCCAGGGTGCCCGCCGCCTGCCTCGAGTGCATGGGATACTCCTCATTTTGCCGCAGCGCGTACCATACGCGAAAGACACGGAGGACACATGCACTCCCTGCAAGCATTCAACTTCCGACAGTGGATCGATGCCAACCGGACCGCACTCAAGCCCCCCGTAGGCAACAAGCGCGTCTTCCGCGACGGCGACTTCATCATCATGGTGGTCGGCGGTCCCAACGCGCGCAAGGACTACCACGTCGATCCGGGCGAGGAGTTCTTCTACCAGCTCGAGGGCGACATGGTGCTGAAGACCATCCAGGACGGGCGCGCGCTGGACGTGCCGATCCGCGCCGGAGAGATCCTGCTGATCCCGCCGCACCTGCCGCACTCCCCGCAGCGGCCCGCCAACACGATCGGCCTCGTCATCGAGCGTGCGCGCCGCGCGGGCGAGCGCGACGGCTTCCAGTGGTACTGCGAGCGCTGCGGCCAGCGCCTGTACGAGGAGTTCTTCGAGCTCACCGACATCGAGAAGCAGTTCCCGCCGGTGTTCGAGCGCTTCTACTCGAGCCTCGAGCGGCGCACCTGTGCGCACTGCGGCGCGGTTCTGGAGCGCGCTTAGGTGGAGGCACGCGTCGCCCTCGGCGAGCGCGAGGCGCGCGTCGCCATCGACCGCCCGGTGAGCCTCGCCCTGCAGCTCGACTTCGACGGGCCGCAGCCGCGGCATTTCGGCGCGCCGCGCGCCAGCGCCCGGCCCTTCGAGGCCGAAGGCTTTGCGGGCACGGTGCTGCGCGGCGCGAGCTGCAACTGCGAGGTGATCTCGCTCATCCCCCACTGCAACGGCACGCACACCGAGTGCGTCGGGCACCTGACGCGCGAGCGGCTCGATGCGAGCCGCGTCGCCCCGCTGGGACTCCTGCCGGCGCTGCTGCTGACGGTGGCGCCGCAGAGCGCCCGGTCGGTCGGCGAGGACAGCGATCCCGAGCCGCAGGATGCGGACCTGCTGGTCACGCGCGCGGCGCTCGAGCGCGCCTGGCCCGGCGCACTGCCGTTCGCGCCGCGGGCGCTCATCGTGCGCACGCGGCCGCGGCGCCCCGGCGAGCTCGCCCGCGACGACTCCGGCGCGGCGCCTGCGTACCTGTCGCGGCAGGCGGCGGCGCTGCTCCTCGAGCGCGGCATCGCGCATCTGGTCGTCGATCTGCCCTCGGTCGACCGCACGCACGACGAGGGGCGCCTGACCGCGCACCGGATCTTCTTCGGGCTGCCCGCGGGCTCGAGCGAGCTCGCGCAGGCGGTGCGCCCCGCGGCCACCATCACCGAGCTCGCCTGCGTGCCGGATGAGGTGGCAGACGGCGCCTGCCTGCTCGAGATCCAGGTGCCGGCGCTCGGCGGGGATGCGGTGCCGAGCCGCCCGCTGCTGTACCGTCTGCTCCCATGAGCGCGGACGCGGGCGAGGCCGGGATCCTGGCACGGGCGCGCGAGCGCGACGCCGAGGATCCGTTGTGGCGTTTTCGCGAGCGCTTCGCGCTGCCGGTGGGGGAGCGCGGCGCGCCGCTCGTATACCTGTGCGGCCACTCCCTCGGCCTGCAGCCGCTCGCCGCGCGCGAGCTCGTGCTCGAGGAGCTGGACGAGTGGGCGCAGCGCGCCGTCGAGGGGCACGAGCACGCGCGCCGCCCGTGGATACCGTATCACGAGCAGCTGCGCCACGGGCTCGCCGAGCTGTGCGGCGCGCAGCTGAACGAAGTCGTGGCGATGAACTCGCTCACCGTGAACCTGCACCTGATGTTCGCGAGCTTCTACCGTCCCGTGGGCGAGCGCCGCCGCATCCTGATCGAGGCCGGCGCCTTCTCGTCCGATCGGCACGCGGTCGCCTCGCAGATCGCCTGGCACGGTCTCGACCCCGAGGAGGATCTGCTCGAGCTCGGCCCGGCCGCCGGCGCCGACCTCATCGACGAGCGCGCCATCGAGCGGCTGCTCAGCGAGCGCGGCCGGGAGATCGCCCTCCTCTGGTGGCCCGGGGTGCAGTTCCGCACCGGCCAGGCCTTCGATATCGCGCGCCTCGCGCGTGCGGCACACGCGCACGGCTGCCTCGCCGGCTTCGATCTGGCGCACTCCATCGGCAACATGCCGCTCGCGCTGCACGACGACGCGGCGGACTTCGCGGTGTGGTGCAGCTACAAGTACCTGAACGCCGGCCCGGGCGCGATCGGCGGCTGCTTCGTGCACGAGCGGCACGCGGATGCGCTGCCGCGCGGCGCGCACCGCGGTGCGCTTCCCGGCGCGCGCCTCGCCGGCTGGTGGGGCCACGAGCAGGAGACGCGCTTCCTCATGGAGCCCGGGTTTCGCGCCGCCCCCGGCGCCGATGCCTGGCAGGTGAGCAACCCGCCGATCCTCGCCGCGGCACCTCTGGTCGCATCGCTCGCACTCTTTACCGAAGCCGGCATCGACCAGTTGCGCGCGAAATCGGTCGCGCTCACCGCTTTCATGGAGGAGCTGCTGCGGCCGCTTGAGCCGCGGGTGCAGCTCATCACGCCGCGCGACCCGAACGCGCGCGGCTGCCAGCTGTCGCTGCGCATCGCCGGCGGGGCCGGCCCGGGACGGCGCGTCTTCGAGGGGCTGCGCGCGGCCGGCGTGGTCTGCGATTGGCGCACGCCGGACATCATCCGCGTGGCGCCGGTGCCGCTCTACAACCGCTTCGAGGAGGTCGCCGCTTTCGCGCACCGCCTCGCGCGCGTGCTGCTCACGACGTGAGGGACATCAGGGGCGCGGCCGTCAACATCATCGGCGCGGGCCTCGCGGGCGCACTGCTCGCGGTGCTGCTGGCGCGGCGCGGTTGCGCCGTGACACTCTACGAGCGCCGGCCCGATCCCCGCCAGGGACGGCCCGAGCGCGGCCGCTCGATCAACCTGGCGCTCGCCGCGCGCGGCATCCGCGCGCTCGAGCTCGCCGGAGTCATGGAGCGCGTGCGGCCGCTCACGATCGCGATGCGCGGCCGCATGGTCCACGAGCGCTCGGGCACGAGCTCGCTGCAGCTCTACGGCCAGCGCGAGCACGAAGTCATCTACTCGGTGGGTCGCGCGGACCTGAATCGCGTGCTGATCGAGGCGGCGCTGCGTCACCGCCAAGTGACGGTGCGCTTCAACCAGCAGTGCATCGGGGTGGATACGGCCGCCAACCGGCTGCGCATGCGCGACACGGCGAGCGGCGCTGAGCGCGATCTCGAGCTCGCTCCCGCGATCGCCACCGACGGCGCCGGGTCGGCGGTGCGTGCCAGCCTCGCCGCCGCGGGCCTCGTCACGGTGCGCGAGCAGTGGCTCGACCACGACTACAAGGAGCTGACCGTCCCTGCGCTGGCCGGTCAGCCGGCCCTCGACAGCCACGCGCTGCACATCTGGCCGCGCGGCGGCTTCATGCTGATCGCTCTGCCCAACACGGACGCGAGCTTCACCGCGACGCTGTTCCTCGCGCGCACGGGCACCGCGGGCTTCGCCTCCCTGAATGACGCGGCGGCGGTCTCGAGATTCTTCGCCGAGCAGTTCCCCGATGCGGTGCCTTTCCTGCCGCGCCTGACGGAGCAGTTCGCCCAGCACCCGCAGGGGCAGCTCGGCACCGTGCATGCAGCTCCCTGGCACATCGGCGGGAAGCTGCTGCTGCTCGGCGACGCAGCGCACGCCATCGTGCCGTTTCACGGCCAGGGAATGAATGCCGCCTTCGAGGACTGCCGGGTGCTCGATGAGCTCCTCGACCGGCACGATCGCTGGGAGACTCTCTTCGCCGAGTTCGAGCGCGCGCGCCGTCCCAACACCGAGGCGATCGCGCAGATGGCGCTCGAGAACTACGTCGAGATGCGCGATACGGTGCTCGATGCGCGCTTCGTGCGCCTGAAGAGCCTCGCCATGACGCTCGAGCGGCGCTTCCCGGACCGCTTCATTCCGCGCTACTCCATGGTGATGTTCCACCCGGAGATCTCCTACGCGGAGGCGCTGCGCCGCGGTGCCGTGCAGGCGCAGCTGCTGGACGAGCTCGACGGCGCTGAAGCGTCCGACGCCGGGCGCGCCGAGCGGCTGATACGCGAGCGGCTGCCTCCGCTCACGCCATGAGCGTGCGCGGAGCGGTGGTCGGCGTCGCCGAGCACGGTAACTCGGCGGTGCTGGTCACGCTCGCTCCCGGCGGCGAGCTCCTCGATCGCCGGCGCATCGACCTCACGCGCGGTCTGCCGACGCACCCCTATCACCACGAGGGCTCGTGGGCGGTGGGTCGCTACGCGAATAGCCCGTGGGCGCGCCGGATCTCGCTCCCCGAGGCCGTCGCGCTCGTCGAGCGCGTGCACGAGGCCGCCGCGCGCGGCGCGCACGCCGGCCTCGGGCTCGTGGCCGGCGCGGTAGCGGTGCCGATCGCGGCCATCGCGCTGCGGGCCTGCCCGCAGCTGCCGCCGACGACCGCCGAGCGCATCAGCGACAGCCGCGCGGCCAACGTCGCCGACTCGGTCATGTATCGCGAGGCGCTGGCGCGCGCCGCCCAGGCACGCGGCTGGTCCGTGTGCTGGTACGAACGCGAGCGGGTCTTTCGGGACGCAGCGGCGGCGCTCGGCGGCCGGGATATCGATGCGCTGCTGCGAGCCATCGGCCGATCGATCGGACCGCCCTGGCAGGCGCGGCACAAGCTCGCGGCCGCCGCGGCTCTGGCGGCCGCAGCGACCCAATGAGGTCTACAGAAGTCCCGCCAGCACGCCCGGAACCTTGTTGCCGAGGGCCTTGGTGACGGCCTCGCGCACCAGCGGGTCGGAGGCCACCTTGCTGAGCGCGGACTCGAAGTTGTCCGTGATGGCCTGCTTCTGGGTGGGCGTGAGCTTGCTCGCGGCCGAGGTCACCTGCGAATTCGTCAACGGCGCCTTGCAGCTGCCGCCCAGCATGGCGCACAACTGGTCCGACATCTTGCCGGAGGTTGCCGTTGGATCGACGTTCTTGCCTTTCACCAGCGAGGCGAGGCGCGGATCCGCGAGCGCCGAGCTCACCAGACTGCTGGCGAGGGTCGAGACGGTCTGGCTCCCGCCGAGCATCTGATACGCGCTGCCGAGCGAGGCCAGCGAGAACTGCGCCCATCCGGTGAGCAGCTTGAGAGTCATGGCAAGGGCGATAGCCGTGATGGTGAGCTTCTTCATGACCGCAGACCTCCTTCGTCGCGCGGGCAAACCCGCGCCACCCTAGCACCGCCGCAGCCGGCACGGCATCCGGGCTTGCACCTATCAGTGCGGTCGCGCAGAGGCGGGTGCGTTGCGCCGCTCGAGGGTCACGAAGGTGACCGGATACGCGTGGCGCTCATCGGCGGGATGGGTCTCAAACTCGAGGTCGTCCCACTGCGACGCATCGAAGGCGGGAAAATAGCTATCCCCGGGAATGTCGGCGTGCACGTGCGTGAGATAGATGCGCCGCGCCAGCGGCAGCAGCAGCCGGTAGACCTCCGCCCCGCCGATCGCCACCAGCTCCTCGCAGGTGCGGGTCTGCAGCAGCGCCTCGTCCACCGAGTGCACGGGGATCACACCCGCGGCGCGCCAGTCGCGGTCGCGCGTCAACACCAGGTTGGCGCGTCCGGGGAGCGGACGGCCGATGGCCTCGAAGGTCTTGCGCCCCATGAGGATGGGCTTGCCGAGCGTGAACTCCCTGAAGCGCTTCAAGTCCGCAGGCAGCCGCCAGGGCAGCGCATTGTCGCGGCCGATGACGCCATTCTGCGCCATGGCGACGATCAGCGAGATCAGCGGCTGTGGCGCGGCGCTCATGTGACGGCATTATTACAAGCCGTCTTTCAGATCTCCACCGCGGTATTGAGGATCACGACGTCGCGGAACGGCATGCGGAAGAACTCGGCCGCCTGAGTGCTGTATTGCTGCATGCGCGCAAACAGTCGCCGCTGCAGGCCGCGCACGCCGGGCAGTGGCCGGGCGCGCACCACGTGGCGCCCGACGAAGAAGGAGCTGTCCTCGGTGAACACGCGCAGCCCGCGGGTACGGCACGCCTTGAGCGCCTCGGCGACGTCCGGGGTCTCCATGAAGCCGAAGCGCGCGCTGATGTAATACACCCCCGGCAGCGGCTCCTCGATGCTGAGCCGCCCGGCCGGGTCCTGACGCGGCGTGTCGACGATCTCGACGTTGAGAATGATCACACGCTGGTGCACCACGCCGTTGTGCTCGATGTTGCGAATGAGCGCCGAGGGCACCAGCGTCGCGTTGCTCGCGAGGAACACCCCGGTGCCGGGCACGCGCTGCACGCCGGCCACGAGCTTCGGCAGCTCGCTGCGCGGCACGGCGAGCTTGGCGAGCGCGGCGCGCAGCTCGAGGCGCCCGCTGCGCCAGGTCATGAAGACGAAGCACAGCAGCGCGCCGAGCGTGAGCGGAATCCAGCCGCCCTGGGGGATCTTGGTCATGTTGCCCGCGACGAAGGCGAGGTCGACGATCATGATCACGCCGAAGACCCCCGCCACCTGCCACTTGGGCCAGTTCCACTGCGTAGTGGCGACGAAGGCGCCGAGCACCGTGGTGACCGCCATGGTGCCGACCACCGCGGCCCCGTAGGCGCCGCCGAGGGCGTCGGAGGAGCCGAAGCCGACGACGAACAGCACCACCGCAGGGAATACCAGCCAGTTGACGATCGGCACGTAGATCTGGCCCTGCTCGAGCGCCGAGGTCTGCAGCACCTTGAGCCGCGGCAGCAGGTCGAGGTGCACCGCCTGGCTCGCAATGGAGAATGCGCCCGAGATCGTTGCCTGCGAGGCGATCACGGTGGCGAACGTCGCGAGGATCACCAGCCACGGCAGCACCGCCGCCGGCACCAGGTGAAAGAGCGGATGTTCGACCGGCCTGCCGAGCTCGAGCAGCAGCGCACCCTGGCCGAAGTAGTTGAGCACCAGCGCCGGAAACACCAGGCCGAACCAGGCGGTGCGCACCGGCTGCTTGCCGAGGTGCCCCATGTCGGCATACAGCGCCTCGCCGCCGGTGATGGCGAGGAACGCCGCGCCAATGATCGCCAGCGCCGCCGTCGGCCGGTGAAACAGCAGCGTCAGCCCGTAAGCGGGATTGAGCGCGACCAGCACCGCGGGGTTGCGCGCGACCGGAATCGCGCCGATCACGGCGATCACCACGAACCATACCACCATGATGGGACCGAACAGCGCCGCCACCGCCGCGGTCCCCCGGTGCTGGTAGGCGAACAGCACGGTGATTATCGCGAGCGTCACCGGGATGACGTAGCTCTTGAAGCCCGGATTCAGCACCTCGAGACCCTCGACCGCGCTCAGCACCGAGATTGCCGGCGTGATGAGCGCGTCGCAGAAGAAGAAGGCGGTGCCCGCGAGCGCGAGTCCGACCGCGACCTTGGCCCAGGTGCTGCCGGCGATGAGGCGCCGCTGCGCCAGCGCGAACAGCGCGAGAATACCGCCCTCCCCCTGGTTGTCGGCCCGCATGATCACCGTGAGGTACTTCAGGCTCACCGAGATCGTGAGCGCCCAGAAGATGAGCGACAGCACGCCGAGCACCGCCTCGGCGTCGAAGGTTCCCGCGGCGCCGAGCGCCGCGTCCATCGTATAGAGAGGGCTCGTGCCGATGTCGCCGTAGACGATGCCGGTGGCGGCGACCAAGGTCGCCAGGCGCAACGGGCGCTGCTGGTTCATGCGGTCAGCGCCGCCGCGTGCGCGGACGCGCGGCGCGCGTGCGGCGCGGCGGCCACATCATGGTGCCGCGGCAGCGCGGCAAGCCGCAGCGGCAGGCGAAGATGGCGTCGATATCGGGCGGATCGCTGGCCTCGCGCTGAATCTGGTAGTCGTAGGTCAGCTCCTCCCCGGGCGCGATCGCGCGGATCGCGTCGATGAACACCCGCGAGTCCTCGATCACCGACTCGCAGTTGGGATCGCAGGCGTGATTGACGAAACGCGCCTCGTTGCCGTCGACGCCGGCGTCGATCACCGTGGCGTCGTCGGCGATGAAGAGGAACGTGTGGTTGTCGTGCGCGTTCTTGTGCTCGTAGCGCCGGTCGGCCTCCTCGTGGGAGATGCGCTCGCCCAGGTACTCGAGCACGCGGGTGCCGCGCGCGATGCGGCGCAGGGCGAACACGCCGAGGCCGTGCAGCGGCGAGTCCCGCACCTCGATGAGCGGTCCGCTGGCGCGCCGCGGCCGGCTCACACCGCCACCTGCGCGCGGATGCCGGGGTGGCAGCGGTAATCGATGAACTCGAAGTCCTCGTAGCGGTAGTCGAAGATGCTCGGCGGACGGCGCCGGAGCTTGAGCTGCGGCAGCGGGTACGGCGTGCGCGACAGCTGCAGGTCGGCCTGCTCGAGGTGATTCAGGTACAGGTGGCAGTCGCCCCCGGTCCACACCAGCTCCCCGGGCTCGAGATCGCACTGCTGCGCCAGCATGTGGGTGAGGAGCGCGTAGCTGGCGATGTTGAAGGGCACGCCGAGGAAGAAATCGCAGCTGCGCTGGTACACCTGCAGCGACAGCCGCCCGGCCGCCACGTACAGCTGAAACAGCAGATGGCAGGGCGCGAGCGCCATGCGCTCGAGCTCGCCCACGTTCCAGGCGCTCACCAGATTGCGGCGCGAGCTGGGATCGCGCCTGAGGCGCTCGACCGCCTGCGCGATCTGGTCGATGGTGCGACCGTCGGCCGCGCTCCAGGCGCGCCACTGCCGCCCGTACACCGGCCCGAGCTCGCCGCGCTCGTCCGCCCACTCGTCCCAGATGGTGACCCCGTGCTCGTGCAGCCAGGCGACGTTGGTGTCCCCGCGCAGGAACCACAACAGCTCGTACACAACCGCCGGCAGATGGATCTTCTTGGTCGTCAGCAGCGGAAATCCCTGCGCCAGGTCGCAGCGCAGCTGATGCCCGAAGAGCGACAGCGTGCCGGTACCGGTGCGGTCATCCTTGCGCACGCCGGTGGTGCGGATGCGCTGCAGCAGCTCGAGATACTGCCTCATGAGGCGGCCGCGGTGAAATTCCCCGACGGCGTGCGGGTGCGGTACGCGAAGGCCAGCATGCCGAGTCCCGCCGCGATCATCGGCAGCGACAGCAGCTGGCCCTCGGTGAGCCACCCGCCCGCGAGATAGCCGATGTGCTCATCCGGCACGCGCACGAATTCGACCAGCGAGCGCACCAGGCCGTAGATGAGGAGGAAGAGGCCCGACGGCGCCCAGCGCGGCCGCGGGCGCGAGGTGAACCACCACATTACGGCGAACAGCAGCAGTCCCTCGAGAGCCGCCTCGTAGAGCTGCGACGGATGGCGCACCTGGCCGTTCACCTCGAAGCCCCACGGCACCGTGGTGGTCTTGCCCCACAGCTCGCCGTTGATGAAGTTGCCGATGCGCCCGAAGAACAGTCCCAGCGGCGGCAGCGGCGCGGTGAAGTCGTACACGTCGCCGACGTTGCGGCCGCGGCGCCAGGCGAACAACGCGAGCGCGAGCGTCACACCGAGCAGGCCGCCGTGGAAGGACATGCCGCCCTCCCAGATCTTGAGCGGGTACCACGGATCGCCGGCCCAGAACTTCAGCCCGTAGAACAGCACGTAGCCGATGCGCCCGCCGAGGATCACGCCCAGCATGCTGAAGAAGATCAGGTCGTCGACGTCGGTCGCCTTCCAGGTGGAGCGCGGTGCCGCCGCCCGCCGCCGCGCGAGCCACCAGGCGCTCGCGAAGCCGAGCAGATACATGATCCCGTACCAGTGCACCCTGATCGGGCCGAGCTGGAATGCGATGGGATCGAAACCGGGGAACTTCAGCATGAGGCGCGTTAGTTTAGCGGTTTAGGCGATCTCGCGCGTCACGCGGCAGAAGAACGCCTTGAGATAACGCGTCTCGGGAATCGCCGGGTGCACCGGGTGGTCGGGCGACTGTCCGCCCGCCTCGAGGATCTGGACGAAGCGCCCGCTGTGGCGCGCGGCTCCCTGGATGGCGCCCGCGAGCTCCTCCGGGGCGAGATGGTACGAGCAGGAGCACGACACCAGCACGCCCTCGTCGGCGAGCACCCCGAGGGCGAGCTGATTCAACTTGCGGTAGGCGGCCTGTCCCTGCGGAATGTCCTTCTTGCGCTTGATGAAGGCCGGCGGGTCGAGGATCACCGCATCGAAGCGTGCGCCGGACTCGGTGAGGCTCTTCAGCGCATCGAACGCATCGGCACGCAACAGCTCGACGGTGAGGCCGTTGCGCGCCGCGTTCGCCGCGGCGTGATCGAGCGCCACCTGCGAGGAGTCGACGCAGCAGGCGCTCGCCGCACCGGCGTGCAACGCGGTGAGTGCCCAGGCGCCGACGTAGGAGCAGACGTCGAGCACGCGCGCGTGCGGCGGCAGGTAGCGCGCGAGGCGCGCGCGGTTGGCCGTCTGGTCGTAGAACCAGCCGGTCTTCTGGCCGTGCGCGAGCGGCGCGGCGAAGCTGAGCCCTGACTCGATCACCGTGAGCTCCTCCGGCACGTGCCCGAAGGCGAGCTCGGCCACCTGCGGCAGCCGCTCGAGGTCGCGCGCCGCGCTGTCGTTCTTCCAGTAGAGCCCCGCCGGGCTGACGACGGCGCGCACCGCCGCCGCCACCTCGTCCTTGAGCGCCTCGATGCCGGCGGTGGCGATCTGGCCGACGACGACGTCGCCGTAGCGATCGAGCACCAGCCCCGGCAGCGCATCGGACTCGCCGAACACCCAGCGGTAGTAAGGCTCGGGATGCAGCCGCTCGCGCAGCGCAAGCGCCATCGACAGGCGCCGCTCGAGCAGCGCGCCGTCGACCGGTTGCGCCTCCGCACGCGAGAGAATGCGCGCGCAGATGAGCGCGTTCGGGTTGACGTAGACATGGCCGACGAAGGCGCCCCGGTGGGTGCGCAGCTGCGCGAGCTCACCCGGTGCAAACGCGCGCAGGGGGCTGCGCGCGGTGTCGATCTCATTGCTGAACACCCACAGGTGACCGGCGGCAAGACGCCGCTCCTCGCCGCGCTTGAGCACCAACGTGCGTGCGGCGTGTCCGGGGCGGGAGGACTCGGCAAGCTTCGGTTGCAAGGGCCTTCGGGTCGGCAGCGCAGGGGGCCGCAAGTATACAATTGCGGCCTCTTTGTCCGAGGTGCAACGTGTCGTCACTCCGCAGCGCCGTGGCGCTCCTGTTATCCCTGTCGTGCTTTGCCGCGCCGCCGCTGCGCGCCGCGCCCGCACCCCTGCAACCACTGCTCGAGGGGCTGCACTGGCGCTCCATCGGACCGTTTCGCGGCGGCCGCGTGCTCACGGTCGCGGGCGTCCCAGGTGAGCCGAGCCACTTCTACTTCGGCGCCGTGAACGGCGGCGTGTGGGAAACGCGCGATGCCGGGCGCACCTGGGCGCCGATCTTCGACGGCGCGCCGGTCGGCTCGATAGGCGCGCTCGCCGTGGCGCCCGCCGATCCCCGCGTCATCTACGTCGGCACGGGCGAAGCCGACATGCGCTCGGACATCGCGCAGGGCACGGGGCTCTACCGCTCGCGCGATGCCGGGCGCAGCTGGCAGGCGATCGGGCTGGAGGATTCGCAGCAGATCGGCCGCATCCTGGTCGATCCCCACAACCCTGACGTTCTGCTGGTCGCAGCGCTCGGACACCCCTACGGAGCCAACGAGACGCGCGGCGTATATCGCTCGACCGACGGCGGCGCGACCTGGCGCCGCACGCTCCACAAGAACGCCGACACCGGCGCCATCGACCTCGCCTTCGAGCCCGGCAATCCCCGCGTGGTATACGCGGCGCTGTGGCAAACGCGGCGGCCGCCGTGGAGCGTGTATCCGCCCGCGAGCGGGCCCGGCGGCGGCCTGTATCAGTCGCACGATGGCGGCGAGACCTGGCTGGAGCTCGCGGGCCACGGCCTGCCGACGACGCCGGGCCGCATCGGCATCGGCGTCTCGCCCTCGCAACCACGGCGCGTGTATGCGCTGATCGACGCAGACGCCGGGGGGCTGTACCGCTCCGACGATGCGGGCGCGAGCTGGAGCCGCGTCAGCGACGATCCGCGGATCTGGAAGCGCGGCTGGTACTTCGGCGGCGTCACGGTCGATCCGGCCGATGCGGACGTGATCTACGTCTGCAACACCTCGCTGCACCGCTCGACCGACGGCGGGCGGAAATTCTCCCCCGTCAAAGGCGCGCCTGGAGGCGACGATTACCACGAGCTGTGGATCGATCCGCGCGACCCGCAACGCCGCATCCTCGGTGTGGACCAGGGCGCGGTGGTGACGCTCAACGGCGGCGCCACCTGGAGCTCGTGGTTCAACCAGCCCACCGGCCAGTTCTATCACGTCATCACCGACGACCGTTTTCCCTACTGGGTGTACGGCGCGCAGCAGGATTCGGGGGCCGCCGGCGTCCCGAGCCGCACCGACAACATCGACGGCATCAACTTGAGCGAGTTCCGCGAGAGCGCGGTCGGAGGCGAGAGCGACAGCATCGCGCCGGACCCGCGCAACCCACAGCTGATCTTCGGCGGCCGCGTCGACAAGCTGGACCTGCGCACGGGTGAGAAGCAGAGCGTCGCCCCGACGCTGGCGTATCCCGGGCTGTACCGGGCCACCTGGACTCTGCCGCTGGTGTTCTCCCGGGCCGACCCCCGTGCGCTCTACTTCGGCAACCAGCGCATCTTCCGCACCAGCGACCGCGGCCGGCACTGGCAGCCGATCAGCCCTGACCTGAGCCGTGAGAGCCCCGCGACGCCCCCCGGTCTCGACGCCGTCACTGCCGCCGACTTCGACGGCATCGGGGCGCGCCGCGGCGTGGTGTACGCGATCGGACCCTCGCCGCTCGAGGCGGCGCTCATCTGGGCGGGCACCGACGATGGGCTCGTGTGGCGGACCGCCGACGGCGGCGGCCACTGGCACAACGTCACCCCGGCAGCGCTCAGCGACTGGTCGAAGGTCGCGAGCGTAGAGCCGTCCCACTTCGACGGCGCCAGTGCCTACATTGCGGTGGACCGCCATCGCCTCGACGACCCGCGGCCGTACATCTACCGCACGCATGACGGCGGCGCGAGCTGGACATTGGTCGTGAACGGCATCGCCGACGGCGGCGTGCACAACTCGGTCAACGTGGTGCGCGAGGATCCGGTGCACCGCGGACTCCTCTACTGCGGCACCGAGCGCGGCGTGTACCTCTCGCTCGACGACGGCGCGCACTGGCAGCCGTTGCAGCGCAACCTGCCGCGCACGTCGGTGCGCGACCTCGAGGTGCACGGCGGCGACCTCGTCATCGCGACTCATGGCCGCGGCTTGTGGATCATGGACGACATCGCCCCGCTGCGCGCGCTGGCCGACGATGCCGGCGGCGCCACGCGGCTGCTCGCGCCCGCGGTAGCGCTGCGCGTGCGGCCCACCGGCTTCATCGGCTCGCCCATGCCCAAGGACGAGCCGATGGCGATGAACCCGGAGCCTGGCGCGTACATCGACTACGTGCTCGAGGCGAGCGCGGCGGCTGCGGTCGTCGAGCTCACGATCCGCGACGCGCGCGGGGCGACCGTGCGCACCTTCAGAAGCGACGACCGGCCGCCACAGCCCGACCCCGCCAAGGTGGTGATCGCCCCCGAGTGGGTCGCCGCCCCGGCCGTGCTGGCCACGGGCGCCGGCGCGCATCGCTTCGCGTGGGATCTGCACTACGCGCCCCGGCCGGGACTCGCCGCGGAGGATGCGGAGGAGCCCGAGGAAGGCGTGTGGGCGCCGCCCGGCGACTACGCGCTGGAGCTCAAGGCGGGTGGCAGCGTGTACCGGCAGACCCTGCACGTGGCCGCCGACCCGCGCGTCACGCTGCCGGCCGCGGCCTATGCGCGCCAGTTCGCACTGGCGCGCGACATCGAGCGTGCGCGCGCCGAGATCGCCGCCGCACTCGCCGCGGCCGGACGCATTCACTCTGCTGTCGCCGAGCGACTTCCGGGCAGCGGGGCCGCGCTGGCCGCCTCGCTGGCCGCCGCCGACCGGGAGCTGCTCGCGGTGAGCGATCTCGAGCCGCAGAAGCGCTCGCCGGATTCGACCGGCCAGGTGCCCACGAGCACCGCCGGCCTGCGCTACCTCGCCGCGGCGTTCCGCGAGCTCGAGCGCGCGGTCGACGGCGCCGACTCGGCGCCGAGCGTCGATGCGGAGCGCGGCTACCTGAGCCACCGGGCGCTGCTCGATACGGCGCTGGCAAGGTGGGCGACGTTCAAGGACGGCACCCTGCCGCGCCTCAACCAACAGCTCGAGGCGAGCGGAGCCAGGGCGATCGTCCCGTAGGAAGGCCCGATGGAAAGTCCGATGGCAAGCGCCAGGTACACCAACCATCTCGTCAACGAGACGAGTCCCTATCTCAGGCAGCACGCCCACAACCCGGTGGAGTGGTATCCCTGGGGAGCCGAGGCGCTCGAGCGTGCCCGCCGCGAGGGCAAGCCGATCCACCTGAGCGTCGGCTACGCCGCCTGCCACTGGTGTCACGTGATGGCGCACGAGAGTTTCGAGGACGAGGCGACCGCGCGCCTCCTCAACGAGAACTTCGTCAACATCAAGGTCGACCGCGAGGAGCGCCCCGACATCGACCGCATCTACCAGATCGCCCAGCAGATGATCACCCAGCGCGGCGGCGGCTGGCCGCTCACCATGTTCCTGGCGCACGACGACCAGCGGCCGTTCTTCGGCGGCACCTACTTTCCGCGCGAGGCGCGCTACGGCCTGCCCGGCTTCAGGGAGCTGCTGCCGCGCGTGGTCGAGTTCTACCGGACGCACGAGCCGGAGATGCGCGCGCAGAATGCCGCGCTGGTGGCGGCGCTCGCCGATATCAACTATCCGCCGGCGCCGGCCGGAGCCGCGCTCACCGATGCGCCCCTCGAGGCGTGCCGCGCGCAGCTCGCCGGGAGCTTCGATGCCCGCAACGGCGGCTTCGGGGGCGCCCCCAAATTCCCGCAGCCGAAGGCGCTCGAGCGGCTGCTGCGCGACTGGCGCGCCAGCCCGCCGGGAGACGAAGCGGGCCTGCAGTCGCTCTACCTGGCGAGCTTCACGCTGCGGCGCATGGGCGAAGGCGGGATCTGCGACCAGCTCGGCGGCGGCTTCTGCCGCTACTCGGTCGACGAGCGCTGGATGATCCCGCACTTCGAGAAGATGCTCTACGACAACGGCGCGCTGCTCGCGCTGTACGCCAACCCCTCGCTCGGAACCGCCGATGCGTTCTATACCCAGGTGGCGGTCGAGACCGCCGCCTGGACGCTGCGCGAGATGCAATCCCCGGAGGGCGGCTTCTACTCGAGCCTGGACGCCGACTCCGAGGGTCATGAGGGCAGATTCTATGTGTGGGACCGGGACGAGGTGCGGCGCGTCCTGAGCGCCGAGGAGTTCGCGGTCTTCGCGCCACGCTACGGGCTCGACGCGCCGGCCAACTTCGAGGGGCGCTGGCACCTGTACGTCCACGCGACGGTGGAACAGATCGCGGCGACGCTGCAGCGCCCGGCGAGCGAGGTCGGCGCGCTGCTCGGGAGCGCCCGTGCCAGGCTGCTTGCCTTACGTGGGCAGCGCGTACGCCCGGCGCGCGACGAGAAGATCCTCACCTCCTGGAATGCGCTCATGATCCGCGGCCTCGCGATCGCGGCGCGGGCGCTCGCGGCCGAGCGGCTGGGCGAGGCCGCGAGCCGGGCACTCGATTTCGTTCGCAGCACCCTGTGGCGCGACGGCCGCCTGCTCGCCACCTGCAAGGACGGCCGGGCACATCTCAACGCCTACCTCGACGACTACGTCTACCTCGTGGATGCGGTGCTCGAGCTGCAGCAGCTGCGCTTCCGGGCGGACGAGCTCGAGTTCGCGCGGCAGCTCACCGAGGTGGTGCTCGCTCGCTTCGCCGACGCGCAGAACGGCGGCTTCTACTTCACCTCCGACGACCACGAGCAGCTGATCCACCGCCCCAAGAGCTTCGCCGACGATGCCACCCCGTCCGGCAACGGCATCGCGGCCTTCATCCTGCAGCGCCTCGGATATCTGCTCGGCGAGCCGCGCTACCTCGCCGCGGCCGAGCGCACGCTGCGCGCGGCGTGGCCCGCCATGGAGAAGTCCCCGCTGGGGCACGTCACCCTGGTCACGGCCCTCGAGGAGCTGCTCCAGCCGCCGGAGATCGTCATCCTGCGCGGCGCGGCGCAGACGATCGACGCCTGGCGGCGCGAGCTCGCGCGCATGTTCGTGCCGCGGCGGTTGGTGCTCGCGATTCCGGCCGATGCAACCGGGCTGCCGGCAGCGCTCGCCGACAAGAGCCCGCCGGCTGCGGCCGCGGCGGTGGCCTACGTCTGTCGCGGCAGCACCTGCTCGGCGCCGGTGGAGTCACTCGAGCTGCTGCTTGCGGAGCTTCGGCCCGCGGCTGCGGGCGCCGCCGCGAGTTAGGAGCGCGGCGGCTCGAGAAGATCCACCAGGCTTCCCGCCGGCGCCACGTCACCGCGGTAGACGATCCGCTCCATCCAGTCATGTGCCGGCCGGAGGCCGCTGGGCTGAAGGGAGTAGAGGCGCTGCCGGCCCTCTTTCCGGCTGAGCAGCAGGCCGCATTCCTCGAGGACCTTCAGGTGGTGGATCACGGTGGGCTGCGAGAGCGGGAAGATCTCGGCGAGCTCGCGCAACGCAGCCTCGCCGTCGCACAGGCCCTCGATGTACCAGAGGCGCCTCGGGTCGGCGAGCGCGCGGAACACGGGACACAAGTGCTCGTTGAACACCCGCTGAGCGTATGGGTACCCCCAGAATGACTCAACCCCGCAATAGTTAGAGAAATGTCTAACTATGGCTCCTCGAGGCCCTCTGCGGGGCCCCGAGGGAGCAAATTAGATGACTTTCGAACATTGCTCCCGGCGGGCTCTCCGGGTGACCACCACACGCCCACCCGAAACTACTCCGGCAGCATCTCGCCCGAGCCCCCGAAATCCTTCGGGAAGTCCTTGAACTTCGGCAGCCCATCACGCATGCGCAACACCGTCTCCTGGTAGTTGACGTGTACGCCCGGGGTGAACTTGAGCGAAGGCAGCATCGCCGCGAATACGTCGGTGAGCTTGAGCGGTGGATGCTCGGTGAACAGGTGCCCGCCGCAGCTCTTGCACCACTTGCGGTAGCTCACCGGCGTCTTGTTGTAGGTGCCGATGTTGTCCGCCCCCCTGGTGACCTTGACGGCGCTCGGCTGCCACAGGGTGAAGGCATTCACGGGTCCTGCAGACCAGTGGCGGCAGGACGCGCAGTGGCAGTACCCCATGGCCACCGGCTCGCCGCTCACCGTGAGTTCCACGGCACCGCAGAAGCAGTTGGTCTTGTAATCAGCCATTGTCGATTCTCCCTTGTAAAAGCCTAGGACAGCAGCTCGACGTTCCCGCCGATAGCGGCGGTGTTGATCGTGAGAGTTCTCTCGTTCGCAAACCGCAGCAGGTAGTGCGGACCTCCGGCCTTCGGACCGGTGCCGGACAGTCCCTGGCCGCCGAAGGGCTGCACCCCGACCACCGCGCCGATCATGTTGCGGTTCACGTAGGTGTTGCCTACGGGCAGAGACTGGAACACGTGGCTGGCGACGCTCTCGAGGCGGCTGTGGACCCCGAGCGTCAACCCGTAACCCGTGCCGCGGATCGCCGCCAGCACCTGCGGCAACTGCTCGCTCCGGTAACGCGCCACGTGCAGGATCGGCCCGAACTCCTCGGTCTTCAGCTGATCGAGCGTGCGCAACTCGAACATCTGCGGCGGGAAATAGTGCCCCACCGCCGCAAGCTGCGGCTCGAGCTCGCACGCGTACAAGAGCTTCGCCTCGCCGCGCATGCGCTCGGCATGTCGGGCGAGTCGCGCGCGCGCCGCCGCCGAGATCACCGGACCCACGTCGGTGGCGAGCTCGCCCGGCGGCCCGATGCGCAGCACCCGCATCGCTCCCGTCAGCATCTCGATCACGCGGTCGGCGATCTCCTCCTGCAGGTACAGCACGCGCAGCGCCGAGCAGCGCTGTCCGGCGCTGGTGAACGCCGAGGTGATCGCGTCGTCGACCACCTGCTCGGGGAGCGCCGTGGCATCGACCACCATCGCATTCACCCCGCCGGTCTCGGCGATGAGCGGCACGATCGGGCCGTCGCGGCTGGCAAGCGTGCGGTTGATGGTCGCCGCGGTGGCGGTCGAGCCGGTGAAGGCCACCCCGGCGAGCGCCGGATGCGTGAGTGCCACCTCGCCGAACGGCGGCCCGTCCGCGGGCGTGAGCTGCAGCACCGCGGCAGGAACACCCGCCTGGTGCAGCAGACGCGTCATGGCGTGCGCGATCAGGGGCGTCGCCGGCGCGGGTTTCGCCACCACGGCATTGCCGGCCGCGAGCGCCGCGGTGATCTGCCCGGTGAAGATCGCCAGGGGGAAATTCCACGGACTGATGCAGACGAACACGCCGCGCCCGTGCAGCGAGAGCGTATTGCGCTCACCGGTGGGGCCGGGCATCAGCTCGGGCGCGCCGAAGAGCTCCCGGGCACGTGCCGCGTAGTAGCGACAGAAGTCCACCGCCTCGCGCAGCTCCGCCACCGCGTCCGGGAGCGTCTTGCCGGCCTCGCGCACCAGGAGACTGAGGAACTGCGCGCGCCGCTGCTCGAGCAGATCCGCCGCGCGCGTCAGGCATGCGGCGCGCTCCTCAGCCGGCTTCGCATCCCACGCGGGCTGGGCGCGTGCCGCCGACGCCATCGCCGCGCGAATCTCCTCCGCCGTCGCATCGCGCGTCAAGCCGACGATCTCGCGCGTGTCGGCGGGCGAGACCACGGGCACCTGCGCATCGCGGACGGTGCGGCCGTCGAGCAGCGGGCCACCGACGTGGCGCTCGGCCGCCTGCTGGCGCAGCTCCCGCCCGAGCAAGGCGAGCGTCGCCGGATCGCCGAAGTCTTCGCCGGCCGAATTGGCGCGCTCGGCGCCGTAGAGCGCGCCCGGCTCGCGCACCCGCTGCGCCGCCAGCGCCTGTGCCTCATGCAACGACGAGACTGGATCGCGCACGACCTGCTCCACGGGAATCTGGGGATTCATGAACTGGTGAACGAAGGAGCTGTTGGCGCCGTTCTCGAGCAGTCGCCGCACCAGGTACGGCAGCAGCTCCTCGTGCGTGCCGACCGGCGCGTAGACCCGCACCGGCGGCAGCTCGGGCAACTCGGCGCGCGCCGCCTGGTACAGCGCCTCGCCCATCCCATGCAATCGCTGGAACTCGAACGGCGCGCCCGCGGGCGCGAGTGCCAGTACCGCGGCCACCGTGTAGGCATTGTGGGTGGCGAACTGCGGATAGAGGTCGCGCGCGGCGAACAGCCGCCGCACGCCCTCGAGGTAGCTCGCATCCGTCGCGGCCTTGGAGGTGTAGACCGGGAAGCTGGCGAGGCCGCGCTCCTGGGCACGCTTGATCTCGCTGTCCCAGTAAGCGCCCTTTACCAGGCGGACGGTCATGCGCCGCCCGCTGTCGCGCGCGAGCTGCGCCACCCAGTCGAGCACCAGCGGCGCGCGGCGGCCGTAGGACTGCACGGCGAGCCCCAGGCCCTCCCAGTCGCGCGTGGCCGCATCGCGCGCCAGCGTCTCCACGATGTCGAGCGACAGGTCGAGCCGGTCCGCCTCCTCGGCGTCGATCGTCATGCCGACCCCGGCGCGCGCGGCGCGCCGCGCCAGCTCCAGCATGCGCGGACCCAGCCGCTCGTGCACGCGCTCGCTCTGCAGCAGCGTGTAACGCGGCTCGAGCGCCGACAGCTTGACCGAGATCGCCGAGCGCACGTGCACCGACCCCGGTGGCTGGCCGCCGAGCACATCGATCGCATGTGCATAGTCCTCGAGGTAGCGCTGCGCGTCGGCGTCGGTGCGCGCGCCCTCGCCGAGCATGTCGAAGGAGCACAGTGCCAGTTCCGGCTCCGAGCGCGCGCGCTTGAGCGCCGCATCGATCGTCTCGCCGACGATGAAGGCATGGCCGAGCGTCTGCATCGACTGCCTGAGCGCCGCGCGCACGATCGGCGCGACCATGGGCTTGGTGAGGCTGGCGGCCGAATACTCGCCCGCCAGCTCGCCGGACACCTCGGGCAGCAGCCGCCCGGCGGCGGAGAGCAGCGTGAACCCCGTGCGCAGCAGGAGATCCGTGTCGCCGCGCACCCCGGCATCGCGAATGGCCGCGAGCCGCTCGGCGATCAGCTGATCGGCGCGTGCGGCATCCGGCGTGCGCAGCAGTGCCTCCGCCAGGCTCATGAGCGCCCTGCCCTGTGCGCTGTCGAGCGGGAACTGCTCGAGCATCCGGTCGACCAGCGGACGCGAGCGCTGGTCGGCGCGCGCCACCTCGACCCAGCGCGCGGCCCGCGCCCGTGCGCCGGCGAGCGCGCCGCGAGCGTCGCCGAGGTCGTCCACCATCTCGCTCGAAGCCCGCGCCTCCGGGCGCAGCGTCGCCTCGCGCAGCCGCGCGCGCAGCGCCTCGAGGCTGGCCGCCTGCGGCTCGGCGCTCATCTCATCGCCCCGCACTGCCCGCGAGCACCGCCCCGACCGAGCGCGCGAAGTACTCGAGGTTCTCGCGGCGCAATCCGGCGACGTTCATGCGGCTGTCGTCGACCATGTAGATGTGCTGCTGCGCGCGCAGCTCCCGCACCTGCGCGGTGCTGATCCCGAACAGGGAGAACATGCCGTGATGGCGCGCGATGAAGCCGAAGTCGCGTCCCGGACAATGCTCGGCCAGACGCCGGACGACCTCGCGGCGCAGCCCCTGGATAC
>Ga0335081_10003389_pt1 | contig 25062 bp, 18 predicted proteins | sample Lox_Sample_35_FD_206713 | JGI IMG/M metagenome (GOLD analysis project Ga0335081, IMG submission 206713) | Soil microbial communities from Loxahatchee National Wildlife Refuge, Florida, United States - Lox_Sample_3.5 | ecosystem: Environmental > Terrestrial > Soil > Wetlands | place: USA...
ACAGTGTGTAGAGACCAAGAGCCAATATTGTTTGTTAAATGCGGTCGCACAATAAAAAACGTGCCAGTAAGGCCGAGTAGAACGGCTACCCCATCCCCGACACCCCTGGCCGCTCGGCTCCTAAAGACGAGGCCGCCTCCCTGAGAGGCGGCCTCTAATAGTTTGTTCCCCCGTTGCCTTATCCCCATCGTCGTGGGGTATCAAATCCTGCTTCCCAAACGCTTTCGGGGGCAAAACGGACATTGACCACCTGTTGCTCATCGCGATCTCGATTTTATGCGTACACGCCCTAGAACAACCCGACGATCCGGCCGTCCGGTCCAATGTCGATCGATTCTGCCGCAGGCACTTTGGGCAGGCCGGGCATGGTCATGATCTCCCCGCAGATCGCCACGACGAACTCGGCGCCCGCCGAAAGCCGCACCTCACGCACATTGATGACGTGATCGCTCGGCGCGCCCTTGGCGTCCGGATTGGTGGTGAAACTGTATTGCGTCTTGGCAACGCAGATCGGGAATTTGCCGTAGCCCATCGCCTCGAAACTCGCCAGCTGGTCGCGCACCGATTTGTCTGCGGTGATGTCCTTGGCGCGATAGACTTCCTTGGCGATGGTGCGAATCTTCTCAAACAACGGCATATCGTCAGGATAGAGGAATTTGAGCTTGCTCTTGCCGCTTTCGGCAATCTTGACGACAGCTCGCGCCACGTCGGCGGCACCGGCCCCACCCATGGCCCAGTGATCCGCCATCAGGGCTTCGACACCGAGCGACTTGCACTTGTCCTGGACGAGCTTGATCTCCGCTTCGGTGTCGGCGGAGAAGCGGTTGATTGAGACCACCGGCATGATCCCGAATTTCTGCACGTTCTCGACGTGGCGCTGCAGATTGGCCATGCCGGCTTCGAGCGCCTTGAGGTTCTCCGCCTTAAGATCCTCTTTTTTGACGCCGCCATGCATTTTCAGCGCGCGGATCGTCGCCACCAGAACCATGCAATCGGGCGCGATGCCGGCCTTGCGGCATTTGATGTCCATGAACTTCTCGCCGCCGAGATCGGCGCCGAAGCCGGCCTCGGTCACCACATAATCGGCAAGCTTCAACGCCGTGGTCGTCGCCAGCACCGAATTGCAGCCATGCGCGATGTTGGCGAATGGGCCACCATGAATGAATGCGGGCGTGCCTTCCAGCGTCTGCACCAGATTGGGCGCCAGCGCCTCTTTGAGAAGTACCGCCATGGCGCCGTGCGCTTTGAGATCGCGGGCGCGGATCGGCTTACGGTCGCGCGTATAGGCGACGACGATATTGCCGAGACGATTTTTCAGATCGTCCAGATCGCGGGCCAAGCAGAAGATCGCCATGACTTCGGAAGCAACCGTGATGTCAAAGCCGTCTTCGCGCGGGAAACCGTTGGCGACGCCGCCAAGGGACGAAGCGATCGAGCGCAGCGCCCGGTCGTTCATGTCGAGTACGCGCCGCCAGGCGACGCGGCGTGAATCGATGCCGAGCGTGTTGCTGAAATAGATGTGATTGTCGATCAAGGCCGCGAGCAGATTGTTCGCCGAAGTGACGGCGTGGAAGTCGCCGGTGAAGTGCAGATTGATGTCCTCCATCGGCACGACCTGCGCGTAGCCGCCACCGGCAGCGCCACCCTTCATGCCGAACGATGGGCCGAGCGACGGCTCGCGGATGCACAGCATCGCTTTCTTGCCGATATGGTTGAGTGCATCGGTAAGCCCGACCGTGGTCGTGGTCTTACCCTCTCCCGCCGGCGTCGGATTGATCGCGCTCACCAGGATGAGCTTGCCATTCGGCTTGTTCTGCAACGATTTGATGAAATCCATCGAGACCTTGGCCTTGTAATGGCCGTAGGGCTCGAGATTCTCCGGCGTGAGGCCAAGCCGCTCGCGCGCGACGTCGATGATCGGCCGTTTCTTGGCGGCTTGCGAAATTTCAATATCTGATTTGGGCGATTGATGTTGCGAGGCGGGCATGTGTTGGTTCCGTGGACGTTGAGGGAGCGTTTGATTTGTCATGGCCGGCCTGTCCCGGCCATCCACGTCTTCCGTTTGAAACAAGGCGTGGATGCCCGGCGCAAAGCCGGGCATGACGGTTGGGGTGTTATGTGAATCTGGCCTTTGGCTGGAGATTGGTCGACTTCGCCCACTCGCCGGCTTCGATTTTCTTGCCATCAGCAGGCTGCACGCGCGAGACCTTGAAGCGGCCGTCGGCGCAGACGACCGTGAAGCCGTCGGCTTCGACCGCGACGATTTCGCCAAGCTTGCCGCCGATTCCTTTCGGATCTTTGGCCGGCAGCGGCTTGGCATCGAAAATTTTCAGCTGCTTGCCGTCGAGCAACGTCCAGGCGCCCGGCGCCGGATTGCAACCGCGGATCAGCCGATCGATCTGTTCCCAGGGTTTGCCCCAGTCGATCTTGGCGTTCTCCGCCCCGCAACGGCCCTCGTAAGTGGCCTTTGACTCGTCCTGCTTGAGGCGCGGCGCTTTACCGGACTTGACCAGATCGACCGCCTCGAGCATCGCCTCGACCCCCATCGGAAACAGCCGGTCGAAATAGACGGTGCCGAGCGTGTCGCTCGGACCGATCGGCGTCTTTTTCTGAATGAGCACGTCGCCGGTATCGAGGCCGTTGTCGGGCCAGAAAATCGAAAGTCCGGTTTCCTTCTCGCCCTTGATGATCGGCCAGTTGATCGCACTGGCGCCGCGATAGGCCGGCAACAGCGACGGATGGTACTGGATCGAGCCGCGGGTCGGGATGTTGAGGAATTCTTCAGGAACGAACAGCGTAACAAAGGCCATGACCTGAAGATCGGGTTTGAGCGCTTTGAACTCTTCCCACACTTCCGGCTTTTTGTAGGAGTCCGGTTGATAGACCGGAAGCTTGGCGGCGAGCGCCGTTTCCTTGAGCGGATCGACCTTGGCGCCCGGACGTTCCGGCGCGACATAGACGGCGATCACGTTGTCGCCGCGCTTGAGCAGCGCTTCAAGCACCGCTTTGCCGAATGCCTGCTGGCCGTGAACCACTATTCGCATAAATCGACTCCTCAAAATTCCGCTCATGCCCGCGAAAGCGAGTATCCAGAACACATTTTGAAACCGCATGGGTCCCGCTTACGCGGGGACGAGCGGTGTCGAGACTACGCCGCCTCGGCCTTGGTCGGCTTGTCCGGCGCCGTAATCGCACCGGACGATTTGATATCCGCGAGCTCCTTCTCGGAATAGCCGAGGAGCTTGCCCAAGATTTCCTCGGTGTGCTCACCGAGAAGCGGCGAGCGTCGCACGTCCGCAGGCGAGTCCGACAATTTGATCGGATTGCCGACGGTCAGATACTTGCCGCGAGTCGGATGATCGACCTCGACCACCGTGCCGGTCGTGCGCAACGATTGATCGTCGGCAATCTCTTTCATCGATAGGATTGGACCGCACGGAATGTCGTACTTGTTGAGGATTTCCATCGCCTCGAACTTGGTCTTGGTTCCCGTCCATTTCTCGATCGTGTCGAAGATCTGGCGCAGTCGCGGCAGCCGCGCCGGCGGCGTTGCATAGTCCGGATCGGTTTTCCATTCCGGCTTGCCGATGACGTCGCAGATTGCTCCCCAGATCGGCGCCTGCGTGATGAAATAAATGTAGGCGTCGGGATCCTTCTCCCAGCCTTTGCATTTAAGGATCCAGCCCGGCTGGCCGCCGCCGGAATCGTTACCGGCGCGTGGCACAGCGGCGCCGAACGGCACGCCTTCGCCGTATTGGCTGTATTCGGTCAGCGGACCGTGCGCGAGCCGCTGCTGGTCGCGCAACTTGACCCGGCAGAGATTGAGCACGCCGTCCTGCATGGCGGCGAGCACACGCTGCCCGCGGCCGGTGCGGACCCGCTGATAGAGCGCCGAGACGATACCAAGCGCGAGATGCAACCCGGTGCCGGAATCGCCGATCTGCGCGCCGGTGACGAGCGGCGGTCCTTCGCGGAAGCCGGTCGTTGACGCCGCCCCGCCGGCGCATTGCGCCACGTTCTCGTAGACTTTGCAGTCTTCATACGGTCCCGGCCCGAAGCCCTTCACCGAAGCCACGATCATGCGCGGATTGAGCTTGTGAATGTGCTCCCAGGTCAGCCCCATGCGGTCGAGCGCGCCGGGGGCGAAATTCTCCACCAGCACGTCGCAATGCCGGATCAACCGGTCGAGAATTTCCTTGCCCTTGGGATTCTTGGAATCGATGGTGATCGAGCGCTTTGAACCGTTGAGCATCGTGAAATAGAGGCTGTCGGCGCCTTTCACGTCGCGCAACTGACCGCGCGTGATGTCGCCGACGCCCGGCCGTTCCACCTTGATGACGTCGGCGCCCATATAGGCGAGCAGCTGGGTGCAGGTGGGCCCGGACTGCACGTGCGTGAAATCCAGAATCCTGACGCCGTCGAGCGCCCTGCCCGCTTGCCCCCAGGCTTTGCTACTGGGGCGCGGCAGGCCATTGCCGTTCGCCGCCGACTTTTTCACAAGCTTGACCACTTTCTTCGCTGAGGTCTTTGCAATGGGTTTAGTTTTGGCGGCCTTTGACCTTGCCTTCGCGACTTTTTTGGTAGCCTGCTTGCGCCTTGCCATTTCCTCTCCTCGACTCGATGCTGCGCTGCGCTCTTGAGATAACGCCGCGCTATTTCTTGCGCAGCGCGCTTTGCGGGTTGAGATTGCCGATGCGGCCGCTCTCGCTGCCCGCGGCGGGATCGATCACCGCGTTAATCAGCGTCGGCTTGCCGGAATCCATCGCCGCGTTGACCGCGCGTTTGAGCTCGTCCGGCGTGGTCGCATTGACTCCCACTCCGCCGAAGGCCTCGATCATCTTGTCGTAGCGGGCGCCCTTGACGAAGACCGTGGTCGCCGGGTCGGAGCCGCCGCCGCGGTTGACGTCGGTGCCGCGATAGATGCCGTCGTTGTTGAAGATCACGACGCAGACCGGCAGGTTGTAGCGGCAGATGGTCTCGATCTCCATGCCGGAGAAACCGAAGGCGCTGTCGCCTTCGATCGCGAGCACAGGCTTGCCGGTTTCGATCGCGGCGCCGACGCCATAGCCCATGCCGATGCCCATCACACCCCAGGTGCCGACGTCGAGCCGTTTGCGCGGCTGATACATGTCGATGATGCCGCGCGTGAGATCGAGCGCGTTGGCGCCTTCATTGACCAGAATGGTGTCCGGGCGCTCCTTGACGATGGTGCGCAGCACGCCGAGCGCGCCGTGATAGTCCATCGGCGAATTGTTGTTCATCAGCCGCGGCGCCATTTTGGCGACGTTCTCTTCTCTTTTGTTCTTGACCGCGTTGACCCAGTCGGCCGGTGGCGCCGGCCATTTTGCGCCCATCGCCTCGAGCAGCGCATTGACGCAGGAGCCGATGTCGCCGACCACCGGAGCCGCGATCTCGACATTGGAGTCCATTTCCTTGGGCTCGATGTCGATCTGAATGAACTTCTTGGAGTGCGGCTCGCCCCAGGCCTTGCCCTTACCGTGCGACAAGAGCCAGTTCAGCCGCGCTCCAATCAGCATGACAACGTCGGAATCCTTGAGCACGGTCGAGCGCGCCGCGCCCGCACATTGCGGATGCGTATCGGGAAGCAGACCCTTGGCCATGCTCATTGGCAGGAACGGCACGCCGGCTTTTTCAACGAGTGCCCGGATCTGATCGTCCGCCTGGGCGTAGGCTGCGCCCTTGCCGAGAACGATCAGCGGACGCTTGGCGCTCTTGAGCACGTCGAGCGCGAGTTTAACCGCCCCGGCCGAGGGAATTTGCGCCGGCGCCGGGTCGATGACTTTGACCAGCGATTTGGCGCCGGCCTCGGCATCCATCACCTGGGCGAATAACTTGGCCGGAAAATCGAGATAGACGCCGCCCGGCCGGCCCGAGACCGCGGCGCGGATCGCGCGCGCCACGCCGATACCGATGTCGGCCGCGTGCAGCACGCGGAAAGCGGCCTTGCACAAGGGCTTTGCCACCGCGAGCTGATCCATTTCTTCATAGTCGCCCTGTTGCAGATCGACGATCTCGCGCTCGGACGAGCCCGAGATCAGGATCATCGGAAAGCAATTGGTCGTGGCGTGGGCGAGCGCGGTCAGTCCGTTGAGAAATCCGGGCGCCGAAACAGTGAGGCAGATGCCCGGCGCCTTGGTCAAAAAGCCGCTGATCGCCGCGGCATAGCCGGCGTTCTGCTCGTGCCGGAATGAAATCACGCGAATGCCGGCGGCTTGCGCCATGCGGCCGAGATCGGTGATCGGAATGCCGGGCACATTATAGATGGTCTTGATGCCGTTGAGCTTGAGCGCCTCGATGACGAGATGAAAGCCATCCGTCAGCTCGCGTTCCGCCGCGGTAGTTTCCGGTTGGGTTTTAAGAGCGGCCTCGGCCATGGCGAACTCCCTGTGCTTCTCTTTTGATCTCTAACGCTTCAACCCTGCTCAGCCTCAGTCACAGATAATCGGCAAATTTGGCGACGTGCTCGGCAAGACCGAGTGCATGATCGCGCACCAAGGTTTCGGCGCGCGCGGTGTCGCGCGCTTCCAGCGCTTCGATGATGTGCATGTGATCGCGAATCGAGCGGTCGGCGCGGTCTTTCTCGCCGATCGTTTTTCTGCGGATCATGCGCATGTGGGTAAAGAGGTTTTCGGCCAGCTGGATCAGGACCGAGTTGCGGCTGAGCCGGACGATGGTCTGGTGAAATTCGATGTTGATTTCAGAATATTCATCCAGATGAGCGCGTATTTTGCCATCCTCGAACGTCGCGAACATGCGGCGCAGCGACGCGATCTCCTCATCGCCGGCGTTTTGCGTCATCAGCCGCGCCGCCATGCTTTCGAGCGCCGCCCAAGCGGTGATCAGTTCGATGACTTCGCGCTTGGATTTGCGCACCACGTAGAGGCCGCGGCGCGGCACCGAGCGGACGAAGCCTTCGCGCTCAAGCTGCGCCATAGCCTCGCGGACCGGCGTGCGGCTGATGCCGAACTGTTCGGCAAGGCTGCGCTCATCGAGACGGATCTCGTTGCGGCTGCCATACACGTCCATGCCGACGATCGCCGATTTCAGCGCCAGATAGGCTTTGTTCTTGAAGCTGAATGAGGTGTCGATCGGTTCCAAACGCGGCCGCGCCACCTCGCCCAGATCGTCGCCGCCTGAGATGCGGCGGGTGGCGCTACTCTTGGCGCTACTCTTGGCGCCGCTGACGGCGCCGCTTTTGGCCACGGAAAGACGATGCACGCCCGAAGACATTATAAAACGCCCGCAACTGACGCTTCGCTCGCTGCTCGCATGACGCTGGCGAGGTTCGAGCCTCCCTCATAGCTTACCGTAATACATTATGCCAGAGGGCAGAATGCCCGGGGCCTACAGGCTGAAAATCTCGGATACGGCCGAAACCCCCGGCCATGGCGGGGTGCGGGCCGATGGGTTTTCGGCGTCATGCCAGGCCATTCGGCAGAATTTGAACGCGTCATGTGAACCAGCGCGCAGTCTGCGCGTTCGCTGCCCAAGGGGCACATCAAAGTGACGCACATCCCATCGGAGCCATGCATGACCGGCCGCATCGCCTTGCCGATTTCGATCGTCGCAACTGTGTTGGCACTTGCGGCCAGGATGCCGCAGGCCAACGCTCAGGCGGTGGGGGTCGACGAAGCGTACGGCGTACTGACGCGTCTAGCACCGCATATCGCACTGAGTCCCGCGCAGAAGCGCGCTATTTACGCCGCCGTTTCCCGACAGCGGCTACGTAGTTCGGCCGCCGACATTCCATTGTCCGTCGGCGCCACGGTGCCGCGCTCGGCGGTGCTGCTGCCATTGCCTGATGAAGCGCGGGGCGGCGATTTGCCGGGCCAATACCTCAAATACGCCACGGTGGATGACAATGTAGTGCTGGTCGATTCGATCAGCATGCGCGTGATCGACATCATCCACCGCGCTGGCCCATAAATTGAGCGATGAGCCGCAACCTGTCGCGGCGGCTAAACTTGCAGAACATGTCCATTCAACCCGCGGGCAAGGCTGGCAGGGTCGCTGCCAAAATCGCCGGTAAGACCACCGGCAAAATCACCGGCCAATCCGGCGCGAAAACCGCGCCGGCGTTTCCGCCTGAGCTGCCGCCGGAAACCGCGTTCACCATCACCGCTACGCAGCCGGCCGGACCGCCGCGTGCGCTCAAATACGGCGACACGTTTCTCGTGCTGGATATTCGCGGCGATATCGGCACGTCATTCGTCCGTTCGTCTGGCCTGTTTCATGACGATACCCGTCATCTTTCGCGGCTCGAAGTCCTGCTCAACAGCAGACCGCCGCTCTTGCTCGGTTCGAATATCCGCGACGATAACACCGCGTTTTTCGTGGATTTGACCAATCCCGATCTGATCGACGGACAACGCATCGTGATGGAGAAGGACCGCGTTCATATTTTGCGCACTATCTTCATCTGGCGCGATACCGCCTACCAGCGCTTGGGGCTGCGCAATTACGGCGATCAGCCAATCGATCTTCGTCTGACGATCCTGTTCGAGAACGACTTTGCCGATTTGTTTGAGGTGCGCGGCGCACATCGCGAGCAGCGCGGCACCGCGCGCGCGAAGGTCTTGGACGGCAACCGCGTGCTGTTGTCCTATGACGGCCTCGACGGCAAGGCCAGGCAGACCGCGCTCGATTTCGATCCGCCGCCCGATCAGCTCAAAACTAACGCCGCCGTCTATCAGGTGCATCTCAAGCCCGGCGAAATGCGGCCGCTGTTTCTGGCGGTCAGCTGCAATCGGGCCGACGCGCGGCCGCTGCCGTTCATGCGCGGCCTGATCGCGGCGCGGCGCGAAGTGCGCGAAACGACCCGCCAGCGCACGTCGGTCGAGACCTCGAACGACCGCTTCAATGAAATCCTGTGTCGCTCCGCCGCCGATCTTGGAATGTTGATGACGGATACGCCGCAGGGCCGTTACCCCTATGCCGGCATTCCCTGGTATTCCACGACGTTCGGCCGCGACGGCTTGATCACCGCCTTGCAAATGCTCTGGTGGTCACCGGACGTGGCTCGCGGCGTGCTGCGCCGCTTGGCCGCCTATCAAGCGACCAAATACGATGCGCTTGCCGATGCCGAACCCGGCAAGATTCTTCATGAGATGCGCGGCGGCGAAATGGCGGCGCTGCGCGAGGTGCCGTTTGGCCTCTATTACGGCAGCGTGGATTCGACGCCGCTGTTCGTTCTGCTCGCCGGGCTTTATGCCGAGCGCACCGCCGATCGCGAGACCATCATTGCGCTATGGCCGGCGATCGAAGCGGCGCTTGCCTGGATCGACGGGCCCGGCGATCCGGACGGCGACGGTTTCGTGGAATATAAGCGCGCAAGCGATCAGGGCTTGGCCAATCAAGGCTGGAAAGATTCGCACGATGCGGTGTTTCACGCCGACGGCCGCCTCGCCGAAGGCGCGATCGCCCTCGTCGAAGTGCAAGGCTATGTCTATGCCGCCAAGCGGATGGCGGCACGCTGCGCGCGCCGGCTCGGCCTCGACGTCGCGGCGGACCGGCTCGATAGCGAGGCCGAGCGGCTCGCCGAACGGTTCGAGGCGGCGTTCTGGTGCCCGGACCTCGACACTTATGCGCTGGCGCTCGACGGCGACAAACGGCCGTGCCGCGTACGCACGTCGAACGCCGGCCAGGTCCTCTTTACCGGAATTGCCCAACCCGATCGCGCCGCGCGAGTCGCCAGGGGCCTGCTGCAGCCGAATTTTTTCTCTGGCTGGGGCATCCGCACGCTCGCCAGGGGCGAGGTGCGTTTTAATCCGATGTCGTACCATAATGGGTCCGTCTGGCCGCATGACAATGCGCTAATCGCACTCGGCATGGCGCGCTACGAAGCCAAGCGTCCCATCGAAACATTGTTCGGCGGACTGTTCAGCGCCGCGACTTATATGGATCAACGGCGGCTGCCGGAATTGTTCTGCGGCTTTCAGCGCCAGCGCGGCCACGGTCCAACGCTTTATCCGGTCGCCTGCTCGCCACAAGCCTGGGCCAGCGCCACGCCGTTCAGTCTGCTCGAAGCCTGCCTTGGGCTCGAATTCGACCCCTTCATGCGCGAGATCCGGCTGCGCAATCCGCGGCTGCCGGAATTTCTCGACGAAGTTATGCTGCGCGACCTGCAACTCTCATCCTCGAGGGTCGATTTAAGGGTGCGACGCCACGGCGAGACGGTGTCGCTGGATACGCCCCGGATTAGCGGCAACATCCGCGTTTCAATCGTGTTTTCGACGTGATCTCATCGCGTCGAGGCGGTAGCCCAGTGCACGCTCTGTCGCGGGAGCCGGCGAGCGGAACCGAGCGACGCCATTCGGCTTGTCTGATTGAAGTTCCATTGGAACCCCGATGCACACCAAGGAACTAATAACGACGGGACTAGCCGCGACTTTGTTCGCGGCGCTGGTCGCTTTTTCCGCGGCTTCGGAAGATGCGCCGAGGCCGGCGCCGGGCGAATCCACGGACCGGGCTTCGACCGGAGCCGGAACCACGGAACCGCCGTCCGTGACGGTGCTCAATAATCACGAAGTCGAGGGCATTCTCGGCCGGCAAGTGCTTGGCGCGGCCGACGAAAATATGGGCCGAATCGTCGACGTGATCGTCGATCACAGCGGTCGGGTTCGCGCCGCGGTAATCGATTTCGGCGGCTTTCTCGGCGTCGGCAGCAGGAAAATCGCGGTGGATTGGAGCGCCTTGCACTTTCCGCCGCCAGGCCAGCCAAATGCCAAAATCTCGCTTGATCTTACCCGCGACCAGGTCAAGGCGGCCCCCGAATATCAAGAGGGCAAACCCATCGTCATTCTGGGTGCGCTCGGCAAGCTCGAGCCACTGCCGTTTGAGTGACGCGCACGCTTGATTGCGCGCGCGAAATCGAACCGCGAATTCGTGGACGACTGCTGGAGAGGCATCCTGCGCTCGAATCTTTCCCGCCGCATCGCTGAGCATCGGGAGTCGCCGCCTGCGCGTTCCCCCGCAGTCCCGCCGGCGACCGGACCGGGACCGGAGAGCGAGCCGCCCGCGCCATCGCGCCGAAGTTTGCGGGGCCTCGACTGGTTCGTCTTTTTCGTCGCCGACGTGCAGACCGGCTTCGGCCCTTTCGTTTCGGTTTATCTCACCGCACAGCATTGGACTCAGGTCGATATCGGCTTGATTCTTTCCGCCGCTGGATTCGTTTCATTGATCGGGCAAATGCCCGGCGGCGCGCTGGTCGATGCCGCACGGTCCGAGCGTTTCGTCGCCGGCGTCGCGGTTGCGGCGATCTGTGTCAGCGCCCTCACTTATGCAGCGCTGCCGATCTTTCCGACGGTGCTGGCCGGCTCGATCCTGCACGCGGCGGCGAGCTGCGTGCTCGGACCCGCGATCGCGGCGATCAGCCTCGGTCTTGTCGGCCATGCCGCCATCGGTGAACGACTCGGCCGCAATGCTCGCTTTGCCTCGATCGGCAACGGGCTTGCTGCCGCGGCGATGGGCGCATGCGGTTATTTCCTTTCGGCGCGCGCGGTGTTCGTCGTCACGGTGCTGCTTTTGATTCCGGCTCTACTCGCACTGCGCCGCATCGCCGAAAACGAAATCGATCCGGAGCGCGCACATGGCGCGCCGCCGCGTCACGCCCCGGCCAAGACGCGGATCCGGCCCGGAGCGCTGATGCACAACCGGCCGCTTCTTATCTTTGCCGGTTGCCTGCTTTTGTTTCATCTCGCCAATTCGGCCATGTTGCCGCTGGTCGGCAGCGTCGTGACGATGAAATCGGCGCGCTGGGCCACACTGATCATCGCCGCCTGCATCGTGGTGCCGCAGCTTGTGGTGGCGATCCTCTCACCATGGGTCGGGACGCGCGCGCAAATCTGGGGACGGCGGCCGCTGCTTCTGATCGGCTTTGCCGCGCTGCCGATCCGCGGGCTGTTATTTGCTTTTATCTCCGACCCATCGTTGCTGTTGGCCGTGCAGATACTCGACGGGATAACGGCGTCGGTGTTCGCGGTCATGGTCCCGCTTGTGGTCGCCGACCTCACGCGCGGCACCGGCCATTTCAATCTGGGACAGGGCATTCTCGGCACCGCCACCGGAATTGGAGCGTCGCTGAGCGCGACATTGGCGGGTTATTTGATCGATCGTTTCGGCAGCGCGACGGCTTTCGGCAGCCTGGCCACCGTCGCGCTCGCCGGCTTTACGCTCGTTTGGTTTTTGATGCCGGAAACCCGGCCAGTCAAACTGAGTGAAGCCGAGAGCGTGTACTCATAAAAGCGCTGGCAAGTCTCACGCCACCATCGAGCAATCCATAGATTCCGGTCTGTTATGCAATGTCCGCCGCCTGATCCGAACGTGACATATCTCGGTCGGTTGGTTTTCCATCTTTGACCTAAATCAAATTCAAAGTCCTCGCGCGCAAGCTATCGTTAATAGTGTTTCCCCGAAGTCGGTACAGAATTCCCGAGCGGCGCACGCAAGCGCGGGGCAAAAGACACGAGCAGCGGCTCAATGCGGCCAACAGTTATAATAATTCTTGCAGTCTTGATCGGTGCCCTGCTGGCATTCGACGCGTTTGAATATGACGGCCACTACCGCGGGGCCATTTGGGAACGAACCAAATATCAAGCTGGCGAAATCGAACACACTGTAGAAAATTGGCTGGGAAACTTCCACCACTGATCGAGACATCGCAGTTTCGATTGCAATCGCAAGCCGCGCGCCGATACGGCAATGATAACCGCTTGCCTGCGTTGTTGTGGCAAGCGACCGGAGACGCCTCGCTTCGCGGCGTCGTAGCAACCACAGAGGTTCCTAATGGCCCGCGATCCTGTAATGATTGATCTTGCGCTTCAGGGTGGCGGCTCTCACGGCGCGTTCACTTGGGGCGTATTGGACCGTCTGCTCGAAGAGCCGTGGCTTCGCATCGCGGGTATTTCGGGTACGTCAGCTGGTGCGATGAACGCCGCGTTGCTGGCGGACGGTTGGGTGGAAGGCCAAGCCGAAGGCGCACGCACCGCGCTCGAAAAATTTTGGCAGCGCGTATCGCGCGCCGCGGCGTTTAGTCCGCTGCAGCGCTCCCCTATCGACCGTTTAATGGGCCGTTGGACGCTCGATACATCCCCCGCATATGTCTTAATGGACCTGATGTCGCGAGTTCTTTCGCCTTACGCACTTAATCCGATGGATTTCAATCCGCTCCGCCGAATTCTCGCCGAAAGCATCGATTGTAATCGGCTCATTAATTCGCCAATCAAATTATTCATCACTGCCACGAGTGTGCGAACCGGCCGCGGGCACATTTTTCGCAATGCTGAGATTACAGCCGATGTGCTCCTCGCATCGGCGTGTCTGCCAACTATGTTCCGGGCGGTTGAAATCGATGGAGAGCCGTATTGGGACGGTGGATTTACGGGCAATCCCACGATCACACCGCTGATTCGTGAAACCGATGCTCACGATTCCATCTTGGTGCAGATCAATCCGCGCGAACGGTCGGATACGCCACGCACTGCCGCGGACATTCTCAATCGGCTCAATGAGATTTCCTTCAATTCACCGTTGATGAAGGAACTCCGCATGATTGCTCTCCTGCGTCAGGTGGCCGATCCCGGAACCGGCGAAGGCGCCCGCTGGGCACAAATGCGTACGCATCGGATCATGACCGACATGTTGGCGCAATTCGGCGCATCCTCGAAGCTCAACGCCGAGTGGGAATTTATCGCGTTGCTGCGGACCGAAGGACGGCGTGCTGCGAGCGAATTTTTGGAAGCGAATGGCAAGGATCTCGGTAAACGTTCTACCGCTGAGTTAGATGTGCTGCTAGCGGAGTGTTGACGTATGGGCCTGCTCGGCATCTTGGTTGGACTTACTTTTCTAGTCTTCTTTGCCTTCCGTGGCTGGAGTGTGTTGCTGCTCGCGCCGGCGGCGGCTCTCGTTGCCGCCGCATTCGGCAGGGAGCCGCTACTCGCCAACTGGACGCAAGTTTTCATGGGCAGCGCTGCCCGCTTCCTGGCTCAGTTCTTTCCGATTTTTCTGCTCGGAGCCATTTTCGGAAAGCTCATGGACGATAGCCGTTCGGTGTCGGCCGTCGCGGATTTCATGACCAAGAGCCTGGGTGAAAGTCGCATAATACTCGCCGTGGTGCTGGCGGGCGCGTTCGTAACATATGGCGGTGTGAGCCTGTTTGTCGCCGTCTTCGTGCTCAGCCCGATGGCGCAGGCGTTGTTTCGCGCGGCGGCTATTCCTCGCCGGCTAATGCCGGCAGCCATCGTGCTTGGCACCTCAACTTTCACAATGTCGGCCCTGCCGGGCACGCCATCGATCCAAAACGCCATCCCTATGCCGTTCTTCGGCACGACCCCTTTTGCGGCGCCTGGCCTCGGCATCATTGCGGCGGCGATTATGCTTGGCTTTGGCTTGTGGTGGCTCACACGCGCCGAGGCTGCGGCTCGCCGCGCCGGCGAGAGCTATGGGGCGGAAGCATCGGCTAGCGCCGATAAAGGGGCAGATGACGAGATGGTTCGCGAGCGCGCGACGGCCGCGCGCGAGTTCGATCCGGCAGAGATCCATCATGGGCATCACAGCGATTCCGCACCGCCCATCCTGTTCGCCGCCCTGCCGCTTGTCGTCGTCGTCGCAGTCAATCTCTTGATGTCGCTCGTCGTATTGCCACGGCTGGATTTTTCATTTCTGGCCGAAGAACGTTGGGGCGCGACCTCGATTTCCGCCGTGGCGGGCGTTTGGTCCGTGGTCGTCGCGCTCGCCGCGGCGATCATCGTCGTCATCCTGTGCAACCGCGGACGCCTCCCGGCGCTACGCCAAAGCATGGATGCGGGCGCCAACGCCTCCGTTCTGCCGGCTCTCAGTGTCGCGAGCCTCGTCGGATTTGGCGCCGTTATCGCTGCGCTGCCGGCTTTCGTAATTGTCCGCGATTGGGTGCTAGGAATACAGGGCGGCCCGCTCGTCTCACTGGCTGTGGCGACAAATGTCCTCGCCGCGCTCACAGGTTCGGCTTCCGGCGGACTAACAATCGCACTCGACGCGCTTGGGCAAACTTATATGACAATCGCAGCGCAAACGGGCCTTAGCCCTGCATTGATGCACCGGGTTGCTGTGATCGGCTCGGGAACGCTCGATATCCTGCCCCACAACGGTGCGGTCGTGACGCTACTGGCTGTTTGCGGAGCGACGCACCGAGAGAGCTACTTTGACATCGCCGTGGTCGGTATTGTCGGCGCCATTTTCGCTCTAGTCGCGGTGATCCTGCTCGGCACAGCATTTGGATCATTCTAAACAGCGCCGCCGGCCGACGCGGCGCAAATCTGTGATCCAATGGTCTATTTGTAGTCCCGGTGCACGCATGGATCGCATGGTGGCTGATGCCGAAGTGAAAATCTCTACCGCAATTCTGGCTGCTGTGGCGGTCTCATTCGCCGCCTACGAGGCAGCGAGCGTCTTTGCGCCGCTCACCATTGCGCTCTTTATCATCGGCATAGTTTGGCCGCTGCAACATTGGTTGCAGGGGCGCATACCAAAGCTCGCCGCGCTGGCAATAACACTGATCATTACCATCGCAGTGTGCCTTGCTTTCGCATCACTGGCGGTATGGGGGTTCGGCCGGGTAGGACGCTCGCTCGTCGCAGACGCACCGCGATACCAGGCGTTATATGACAACGTAGCGAGGTGGCTCGACGATCATGGCATCTCGGTCGCCGGTGTGTGGGCTGAGCATTTCAATGTTGGATGGCTGTTGCGTGCGAGCCAGCGGATCGCTGGCCGCATTAATGTTACGTTGAGGTTCTGGCTCATCGCGCTCGTCTACGTGATCCTCGGCCTCCTGGAAGTCGACGAAATTCGCCGCAAGGTCGAAGCGCTCAACAATAGCGAAGCGGCTCGCGTTCTATTGGACGGAAGCACGGCGACCGCAATCAAATTTCGAAAGTATTTGATGGTCAGGACGCAGATGAGCGCCTTAACGGGCTTGCTCGTCGGACTGTTTGCCTGGATCACGGGATTGCAATTCGCCGCCGAGTGGGCCGTGATAGCATTTGTACTTAACTATATTCCCTTCATCGGTCCGTTCGTTGCGACACTATTTCCGACGCTACTGGCGATGACTCATTTCGGTAGTTGGCAAGCCGTCCTTGGCGCCTTTATCGGCCTCAACCTGATCCAGTTCACAGTCGGCAGCTACATCGAGCCGCGTGTCTCTGGAGGCGTCTTGTCGATCTCCCCATTTGTCGTCTTGTTCGCGATTTTCTTCTGGACCTTCTTGTGGGGCCTGATTGGCACGTTCATTGGCGTTCCGATCACACTCGCTATTCTCGCATTCTGCAGCCAGCATTCGTCCAGCCGGTGGGTCGCCGACCTGCTTGGCGGACGTGCGCCACCTGGAAAGATATGATTTTTTGATCCTATTTCACGCCGGCGATCTCGATGCGTTCTGGCGCAAGCAAGTGGATTTGCCCGTCTGGGCCGGGCGTCAAAGTGTGAATCAGAAAATATGTCGGCGCGTCATTTTTCGCGCCCATAACCGGCGACGGAGCCGAGATAATCTTGAGCTTTCCGCATGCACCGATCCAGTCGATGTGACGGTGGCCATGCATCACGATCGTGCGTGCCGCGAAATGCTTGAGACTGCGGACGAACCAGCTACCGTTGATCAGCGCAGTTCCGACACGCTCTGAGAGCGCCGCCATTGATCTCGGATATTCCATCAAATGGTGATGCAACGCGACAATCCACCGAGCATGGGGAAATTGGCGAAACGCCGCGGTAAGCCGGCGTATCTGCCCGGTCGAGATCAGTCCAAGCGCGTTGGTGAAGGAGAAATGTGCTTCGGCATTGGAGTTTAGGATTGCCATGCCGAAACCCTCCTCCGAATCGGGCGGCAAGATCATTGGGAATTGGTTGTCCCAAACTTGGCTAAGACCGATGGACAGCCTAAGACTGCCCGAGTCCGCGAAAGCCGCGATCCGCTTCTGATACGGCGCCAATGCCTCGGTGAGTGTACGTTCAAATTTTTCCGAGTGAAGATCGGCCACACGCACCCGCTGGCCCTGGACAGCCACAATTGCCGATAGCGCCCGCATTTGTCGCAAGCGTTTTCCCGGGCTAAATGGCAAATCGAGCCGTGCCGGATTAAGGCGATCGACGATATTGAGATCGTGATTGCCGGGAAGGATAATCGTTCGGTTGGCGAGCGCAGGACGTTGCGCTATTCCATCGAAAAATTCTGCCCATTCGGTTGCGCGGCCGGCGTCGGTGATGTCGCCGCTGACAAGGATGATGTCGATCGGTCGGACGCTATGTATAGCTTCGATGCGATCCATGATGTCGTTAAAGCGGACATTGCCACGCGGTCCGTTACGCCCACATTCGATGCGAAATCCATATTGCTCCCCGACAAAATGAATGTCGGAAAGATGAGCTATTCGCCAAGTCGAAGCGCCGAATGCGGTATCGAACGATCGGAGATCGGTCGGCTGGTCCATTGTCGTATCCGCGAAACCCCAGAAGAGCGAAGCTATCGCGAGATACACCGACATCACCACGATGGCATTGGCGAGTATTGGGATAATGAAACGGTGCAAAAAAAGCAGATCCGTTACGGTTCCTACCCAGCGCGAAGCGGGCCAAACGAGCGAGGCGATCAACGCGCCAAAAGCGCACAGGATAATGGCGGCTCCAGCCGAGCTGACTTGATGCAGCCGCACTTTCGGGACAACCCGGCTATCCCTTCCGAACATGCGCTCAATCAGATAACGCAGCGCCTCCCGGCAGAACGCGTAGCCCGGTTGTACCGCGAGCGCGTTGAGCGCCCAAAAATTGGTTTCGATGGTTCGAAACAGCGGCCGCCATCCTAAGCATCCAAGCGCAATGATGCCGAGGAGCAGCAACACTGCGCCCAACTCCGTCAACTGCGCAGTAATTCGCGATACTTTTGTGAACCAAGCTGTGGCGACCAGTGGCGCCGCCCCAAGCAATACCGCGGGCAACAGGATCGAAACGGTCCAAGCGACCACCAACTTTGGCAAGCTGATTTCTGCAAATAGACTGCCAGCGATCGCCAGCAACGATCTTTTTTTGGGGCTTGACGAATCGTCCTCGACATCGCCTTCGCGCGGGTCAAACAACAACATGCTGATCTCGTTTGTATTGCCCTGCGATCAGTTAGAGATGCAATTTTCATTTACGCTCATATAAAGACTTATGCGCTCAGCGGGGGAAGAAGGAGGCACGGGCGATAGCCGGCTCGACGATTACGGTCCGAAGCCCCTCAGCTCACGTCAAATACTGACGAAAATCCGCCAATACCTGTCCTAACTTGGCATTAATTGCTGCAGTCATGAGTCCGCTTTTTTGGGTCCAAAAGCGGACATTGCCAGGGGCTTTTATGAGTACACGCCCTAGTGCATCGGCGCTTCGTCTGCGACCAACCGCAGATGCGGCGCAGTTGCCGTCGTCAGACCCCGGTAGACGCTCAAATAGTCCTGCGCCATGCGCCGCGCGGTGAAGCGCTCTTCGAACCGGCGACGCACCTTTTCGCGCGACAAGTGTCCGAGCCGATCGATCGCGCCGATGGCGCCGTTGACGTCCTCGACAACGAAGCCGGTCAGGCCGTCGTCGACCACTTCCGGGGCAGAACCGCGATTGAACGCGATAACCGGCGTCCCGCAAGCCATGGCCTCGATCATCACCAAGCCGAACGGTTCCGGCCAATCGATCGGGACCAACAGCACGATCGCGCCGCTTAAAAATTCTGATTTCTCTCGGTCGCCGATTTCGCCGATATATTCTGAATTGCCGTTGGCCAGCATCGGCTTGATCTGCTCGTTGAAATAGTCCTGGTCGGCTTTGTCGACCTTGGCGGCGATCTTTAGCGGCACGCCGCAGTGCTCGGCAATGCGAATGGCCCGATCGACCCGCTTTTCGGGAGCGATGCGGCCGAGAAACGCGAAGTAAAAAGGCTTGATCGGTTTCGGCACCAAAAGATTGGTGGGAAGGCCATGATGGACAGTGCGCACCCAGTGCGCTTGCGGCAACGGCCGGCGTTGCGCGTTCGAAATCGACACCACCGGAATCGAGGAAAACTCATCGAACACCGGCTGGTGCTCGGGCAGATCAAGCCGGCCGTGCAGCGTCGTGACAAACGGCGTCGGTTGCCGCGAAAATAGCGAGAATGGGTAATAATCTAGGTGGCAATGAATGAAATCGAAATCGGCCGCCGACTGATAGACGCGCTCGAGCATCAACATGTGCAGCGCGTTGGGATCGCGGACCGAGCCGTCGAGTCGTAGCGCCCGCGGCCACACCGCTTCAAGCCGCGCCGATGTTATCGAATCGCCGCTGGCATAGAGCGTAACTTCGTGCCCCAGCGCGATCAGCTCTTCCGTCAGCCAGGAAACGACCCGTTCGGTGCCGCCGTAGAGCTTCGGCGGGATGGCTTCGGTCAACGGCGCCACTTGTGCGATGTGCATCGAAAAGTCCTTCGGTTCTGTTGAGTTCCTCACCCCGGCGACTACCGACAACGTCCGAAACAGCGAAAAATTTCAAATTATGGACGGAACTTAATTTTTCGGATGGCGTGGAACCTTTGCGGCTGACGCTGCATTGACACCGATACGCCGTGTCGCGAGCCGGATCGCTGCCGACTCTGCCGAAACGCCAACGTGACACACTGCAATCGAAATTGATTCAGATACACCGCGCGACGGGAACAGGGAGGGTTCCGGGTCGTTCAGACGACGGTGGGAGCCGTCAGGCTCGCAAATTCGCCGATGGAGATGATACGCGCATGGCTGAACTTACGGGTTACGCCGCTTCACCCTTCGCGTTCATCTTTCGCTATATCCGCCTGCGGCCGATCTCCCATACCGCTATTCTGACCGCGGTGCTCGCAGCCGTAGTCTGTTCGGTCTGCACTCAATACGGCGTGAAGTTCCTGGTTGACACGCTCTCAAGCGGCGAGAATGCGGCAGCCTGGACCGCGTTTTTCGTACTCGGCGCCCTAATTGCCGCCGACAATTTGTTGTGGCGGGTCGCCGCCTGGATGGCCAATTACACTTTCGTCGGGGTCACCGGCGACCTGCGGCGCGACCTCTTCGGCCATTTGATGGGGCACGCCCCGAGCTATTTTTCCGAGCGGCTGCCCGGCATGTTGACGAGCCGAGTGACGGCCACCTCCAATGCCATGTTCACCGCCGAGAACATGTTCATGTGGAACGTGCTGCCACCCTGTGTGGCGACGGTGGCGGCAATCGCGCTGGTTTTGACGATCAGCGTGCCGATGGCGGCGACACTGGCGGTGATTGCCGGCATCATGGTTTGCGTGATGTTCCGGCTCGCGGCCGCGGGCCGGCCGCTGCATTACGACTTCGCCCACAAAGCCGCGGCCGTCGACGGCGAGATGATCGACGTCGTCAACAACATGTCGCTGGTGCGCGCGTTCGGCGGCTTTCTGCGCGAGCACCGGCGCTTTGACGCTACCGTCGATCGCGAGATGGCCGCGCGCCGGCGCAGCCTGTTTTATCTAGAGAAGCTGCGTATCTTTCACGCCGTCGTGACCATATTGCTGACGCTCGGCCTGGTCGCTTGGGCGATCATGCTGTGGCAGCGCGGCGAAGCGACCACCGGCGACGTCGTGCTGGCCTGCACCTTGGCGCTTTCCGTACTCAATGCGACGCGCGACCTCGCCGTGGCGCTTGTCGACATCACCCAGCACGTCGCGCGGCTGTCGGAAGCCGTTGCGACTCTCCTGGTCCCGCATGAGCTGCGCGACGATCCGCAGGCCGCGCCGCTCGTTCGCCGCGGCGCCAGCGTCAAATTCGAAAATGTCGATTTCACCTATCCCGACGGGCAACGGATCTTCCAGGGCTTCTCGCTCAGCATCTTGCCCGGCGAACGCGTCGGTCTGGTCGGCCATTCCGGCGGCGGTAAATCGACTCTGTTCGCGCTGTTGCAGCGCTTCTATGACGTCCGAGGCGGAGAGATTTTGCTCGACGGCCAAAACATCGCCCGCGTCACTCAGGAGAGTTTACGCGCCGCGATGGCCATCGTGCCGCAGGACATTTCAATGTTCCATCGCTCGGTCATGGAGAATATCCGCTACGGCCGGCCTGAGGCCACCGACGACGAAGTCATGCAAGCTGCGTTTGCAGCGCGCTGCGATTTCATCGAGCAGTTGCCGCAGGGGATGCGAACGATCGTCGGCGAACGCGGTGTGAGGCTGTCCGGCGGGCAACGCCAGCGCGTCGCCATTGCCCGGGCTTTTTTGAAGGACGCACCGCTCATTCTCCTCGATGAAGCGACGTCCGCGCTTGATACCGAATCCGAGGAGGCGATCCGCGAAGCGCTCGGCCAGCTGATGAACCGGCGCACCGTGATTGCCATCGCGCACCGGCTGTCCACGGTGCGCAATTTCGACCGCATCGTCGTGCTGCAAACCGGCCACGTCGTTCAGGACGGCCCGCCCGACGTTCTCATGGGCCGCGAGGGGCTCTATCGCCAGCTGGTGCAGCGCGAAATGAATCGGCTGGCGCGGCAGGCCGCCTGACCTCGATCCAGACGCCGGCAAGCCAACCTGACATATATGTGCCTGCGGTCACTGAGTGCGAATGTGGACCGTGGACCCTGGGCCTTTACCGCGCGTGCGATCGGCGCCACGGCCGTCTAATATGGCGAACCTTCAGCGCTGGGAAACGCAGCGATGGATCAGGTCACCAACCAGCCGCCGCCGCTCGAGCCCTACAATCTTTTGCAAACCGACCGCGTGCTTGGTGCGGCCCTTATGCGCGAGAAGGCCGGTTGGGCGGCGGACGACCTCGGCGCGCTTGGCAAGACGCTGGGCGAGCCGGAAACCATACGGCTCGGCTTTGCCGCCAATGCCAACCCGCCGGTGCTGCGCGCGTTCGATCGCTACGGGCATCGCATCGACGAAGTGGAATTTCATCCGGCTTGGCACGCGCTGCTCTCGCTCGCGGTCAAAGCCGGGCTGCATTCCGGTCCGTGGGCGGCGCCGCGCGCGGGGGCGCATGTCGCCCGCGCTGCCGGGACCTACATGCTGGCGCAGATCGAAAGCGGCGTGTATTGCCCGATCGCTATGACCTACGGGGCCGTACCGGCGCTGCGCCAGGCGCCGGCGGCGGCAGCGGAATGGCTGCCGCGCATTTTTACGCGCCAATACGATCCGCGCTTTTGCCCGGCAGCTGAAAAGGCTGGCGTCCTCGTCGGCATGGCGATGACGGAAAATCAGGGCGGGTCGGATCTGCGCACCAACACCACGCAGGCGGAATTCCGGGGAAACGACGGTCCACGCCGGCTGTTTCGGCTGACCGGGCAGAAATGGTTCATTTCGGCGCCGATGTGCGATGCTTTTCTGGTGCTGGCCCAATCGAAAGGCGGGCTGAGCTGCTTTCTGGTGCCGCGCTGGACGCGCGACGGCGCGCGCAACGCGATTCACCTCGTTCGGCTCAAAGATAAGCTCGGCAATCGCTCCAATGCCTCGAGCGAAGTGGAATTCGCGGGCGCCGAGGGCGAGCTGATCGGCGAAGAAGGCCGTGGCATTCCGACCATTATCGAAATGAGCAATTACGCGCGGCTCGATTGCACGATCGGGTCAGCGGGATTGATCCGCCAGGCCGTGGCGCAGGCAATCCATCATGCCGCGCATCGTGTCGCGTTTCAGAAGAAGCTCATCGATCAGGCCCTGATGACGAATGTGCTCGCCGATCTGGCTTTGGAATCGGAAGCCGCAACGGTGCTGATGATGCGGCTGGCGCGCGCCTATGACGAAGACGATCAGCCGGCATTGATTTGGCGACGGGTGATGACGCCGGCAGCGAAATTCTGGATCTGCAAGCGTGCGCCGCTCGTGGCGGCGGAAGCGATGGAGGTGCTCGGCGGCAGCGGCTATGTCGAGGAATGCGTGCTGCCGCGCATTTACCGCGAAGCGCCGGTGAACTCGATCTGGGAGGGCGCGGGAAACATCATGTGTCTCGACATGCTGCGCGCGCTCGAGCGCATGCCGGGCGCTGCGGAGCTGTTGCTGCGCGAGGTTGCGGAGGGCACGCAGGCCGACAAGCGATTGCGGACCGCGGCCGAGCGCCTGGAGCGCAAGCTCTCTGGACGCGATTGGAAGGACGAATCCCAGGCGCGGGCGATCGTACGCGATCTCGTGCTGGCCGTGCAGGCGGCGCTTCTCTTCCGCCATGCACCGGGGCCGGTCGCCGCCGTGTTTTGTTTATCGCGTCTCGGCGAAGAGCCCGGCGGCGCGCTCGGTCTGCTGCCGCCCGGCATCGATTGTCGCGCGATCATCGAGCGCGCCGCACCGCGGCCAAATTAACGCAACGGACCCGTCCACAACGCCGGGGCAAGAACCGCTTCCTCCGCCACGCAGGACGTAGTTAGCCGTATAGACATTCTATGCAAGAGCGATGCCCGGGAACTCAACGGCGCAGTTTATCTCGAACATTGCGGCCGGTGATAAAACTCAGGCGGTCATGCTAGTCCTGCGGCGACAGATAGAATCAGCGATCCGAGAACGATCAGATTGAGTGGAGCTAGTGCCGGGCGGCGGAGCCGGTCGCGTCTTCATCGCGGAATTCAGCGTCGTATTCCATAATGTCGCGCATCAATTGCTCGATCATTTGCTGCCGGATCGTGCCGTTCTGCGTGCTGGTCAGTTCGGCCACCGTCTTGGCAACCGCGGTGAGCACTTCCTCGGTGTCGACGGTATCCGGCTCGCCCCCAGCCGCCGGATATTCGGCAAAAAAATCGTCGATCAGCTCGACCATCATGCAATGCAGGCAGGGCCGCTCGTCCGCTTGGTCTTCCGAGGTGGCTTCTGGCATGGGCGGTATCCTTTCGACCCGAATGTAGGTGAGACTCCAGCCGATTGCCATGCTGAACGGGCCCCAACCCGACGCGCGGATCGAGGATCTGAACTACACTCAAAATTTCGGCGCGGGCACCGCATTTGACTCGTCCTCGCCAGAAGCGAATCGGTCGATGCACGCTTCAAACGGTGGCAATCGTATTTTTCGAACGGAGCCGCCCACCTCGCCGCAGAAAACAAGCGGGACGGACAAGGCCAGAATTGGCGTGCGTGCTATCACGCGCTTGCGTTACTTCTCTGCCGCGCGGAAGCGCAAGCGCATCGGTCACTCCGTGACACCAACCACGCGCCTTGCGGCAAAAAACAAAGGACCCCTCGCGAGGGGCCCTTTCGGAATTTGGTTGCGGGGGTAGGATTTGAACCTACGACCTTCAGGTTATGAGCCTGACGAGCTACCGGGCTGCTCCACCCCGCGGCAAATGCCTGATTTCCTTGCGGGCTCATGTAGCAAGCGCCCCCTAAGAAGGGAAGTGCGCAGCCCATATATTTCACCTTATTATAGAGTTAAGCTTCGATTTTCGTCCCTGCCATGCATGGCCCCGCAGAACCAGCGTCCGACGAGAAGCCCGCATTGCAGCCCGATGCGGCAATCGGCCCAGCTTTGCGCGCCATCGCCAGCGACATTCTGGCCAAAGCGCGCCTGGCGCTGACCGATCCGGAACGCACGAGCGAGACGGCGGTGCACGATTTCCGCCGCGCCATGAAGCAGTGGCGGGCGCTGATGCGACTTTTGGAACCGTTCATCCCGGACGCCGACCGCTGGCGCCGCGAGGCGCGCGACCATGCCCGCTCGCTCGCTCATGCCCGCGACGGTGCCGCCGCGCTCAACGCCTTCGACGGGCTGGGCGAGAAGGGCATTTTGCTTCTATCGACCCGGTCCAATGCCACGGTGCGCGGCCGCATCGAGGCGTTGCGCGGCAATGAGGAACAGGCCGTGCTCACGCCGGCGCTGCGTGAGAGCATTCTCGTCTGGCTCGACGCTGCATCGGCCGCGATCCAAACATGGCCGCTCGATCCGTTCGACTTTTCCGCAATCGCGGCCCAACTCGCCGACAGCTATCGCAGCGCGCGGCGGCGCATTCCTGCCGACTGGGCGGCGGCCGATGCGGTCGATCTCCACGCGCTGCGCCAGCGCGTCGTCGAGCTGCGCTACCAGATGGAATTGGTCGAACCGCTCT
>Ga0335081_10003390_pt1 | contig 25061 bp, 25 predicted proteins | sample Lox_Sample_35_FD_206713 | JGI IMG/M metagenome (GOLD analysis project Ga0335081, IMG submission 206713) | Soil microbial communities from Loxahatchee National Wildlife Refuge, Florida, United States - Lox_Sample_3.5 | ecosystem: Environmental > Terrestrial > Soil > Wetlands | place: USA...
GATGAAGTTCGAACTTTTTGTTGCCTCTCGCTATCTTCGAGCCAAGAGACGCCAAGCCGTCATCGGCGTGATCACCGGCATTTCTATCGCCGGCGTTGCCGCCGGAGTTGCTTCGCTCATCATCGCGCTGGCCATCAACAACGGCTTTCGCCAGGACTTGCAAGACCGCCTGCTGGGTTCAACTTCGCATGTCAACCTGCTGCGCATCCAAAGCGACGGAATCAAAGATTGGAAGCCCTTGATGGACCGCCTGGCTAAATTGCCCCGCGTGGTCGCCAGCGCTCCGGCGATCTATGAACAAGTGTTGATCTCCCGCGGACCGCGAGCGCGAGGAGCAGTGTTGAAAGGTTTGATTCCGAGCTACGAGCGAAAAGTCAGCGATCTGCTGAACACAGTGAAGGTCGGCTCAGCGGATGCCTTGGATGCCCAGGTAGGGGCGGACGCCTCGTCCGCCCAGGGTGGGCTTACATCAGGCCGCGTGGGGGCGGGCGGCTCGCCCGCCCAGCAAGCGAACAGCACGAACCAAAGCCCCAGCCCCACCCCGGCCGACGCGATGGCCGACGTCGAACGCCGCGTCGCCGAAATGCCTCCGATTATTCTGGGAAAAGACATGGCCGACGATCTCGGCGCGACCCTCGGCTCCGTCGTGCTAGTCACCAGCCCGCAAGGAGAACTTACCCCATTCGGAATGGTTCCCAAATACACGCGGTTCCGCGTGGCCGGAATTTTCAACTCTGGCTTTTATGACTACGACAGCGGCTGGGCCTTCACGCGTCTCTCCGATGCGCAACGCTTATTTGGGCTCGGCAACCTGATTTCCGTTCTCGAATTCAAAGTCGATGACATTTACCGGGCCGGCGAAGTCGGGCGGGAAATCGAGCAGGCCGCCGGTCCGGGCTTCATGACCACGAACTGGATGGAGCAGAACAAAGCCCTGTTTCGCGCGCTACGCCTCGAGCGGCTGGTAACGTTCATCACCATTGGCCTCATCGTTTTTGTCGCCGCCCTCAACATCCTGATTTCGCTCACGATGATGGTCATGGAAAAAACCCGCGACATCGCCGTGCTCATGTCGATGGGAACACGCAAGTCGCAGGTGCGGCGGGTTTTTGTCGCGCAGGGCGTGCTGATCGGTGTGATTGGAACCGCGATCGGATTATTGCTTGGCTACGCGCTTTCCTGGGCCGGCGCGCACTATCACTTGCTATCGCTCTCACCCCTTCGCGCCGCGTGCCATGGATGGCGTGCTGGTAGCACTGGTGGCGATCGGAATCTCTCTGGTCGCAACTTTGTATCCCTCGTGGTCAGCAGCGCGGATCTTACCGGCTGAGGCGTTACGATACGAGTAATGGATCCGCTGGTTGCGGCCTGGAAGTGGCGTTCCTGTTGTCATTTTTGTGTCAACCCAGAGTCAATTTTTGCCGCTTATAAGAGGTGCTTTTCAGATCGAGCAATAGCGCACGCAAGGTGCCATTTCCCCAGCTACGCCACCCTGTGACTACAGTCACAGCCCATTTCCCTGGCTCCGGCATAGAGTTTCCGGGTTAGATGCTCTCGTGGCTTGGAGTGCATTTCCCGGCCACGCACGTGTTCTAATGGGGCGAAACGCCCGATGGGGACTCATTACCCTCCGATTACGGGCGTGGCCAGACTGAGCCGGGGAGCACCCTATTTGCATCTAACGAGCAGCGAAATTTTGTTGCGAGTCGTAGGTTTGCAAAAGATATTTCGCTCCGGTGAAGCGGAGCTGGCGCTCTTTGAAAATCTTTCGTTTCAGATAGCCGCGGGAGAAATGGTGGCCATCGTTGGCGAATCGGGAGCGGGCAAGAGCACTCTGTTACATATTCTGGGCGCTCTTGATACGCCTTCCGCAGGTGACGTATACTGCGCGAACTTGCAGTTGAGTTCACTTTCGGAAGACGCCGCCGCCCAGTTTCGCAATCGGGAACTTGGTTTCGTGTGGCAATTCCACTACCTGCTGCCGGAGTTTACCGCGCTGGAGAATGTGGCTATGCCCCTGCTTGTGCGGGGAATGGCTCGTCAGCAGGCGGAGGACGAGGCTTTGCGGTGGCTGCGCCTGGTGGGTTTGGAGCAGCGTTGGCACCACCGTTCCGGCGAGCTCTCTGGAGGCGAACAGCAGCGGGCCGCGCTGGCCCGGGCCCTGATCACTAAGCCGAAGCTCTTATTGGCCGATGAGCCTACAGGGGACCTCGATAGCAGAACGGCGGACTCGGTATTTGATCTGATTTCCCGTTTGCATCGTGACTGCCATTTAACGTCTTTGATTGCTACGCACAATGTGGCATTCGCAAGGCGCTGCAACCGCGTGTTACGGTTACAGAATGGACAGATGGAGGAAATGGTTCCGGAGCAGTTGTCCTAGTGGCCAAGGAGTGCAATTGACAAACTTTGCCCTGACGTGACGAAATGGGAATAGCACGTTAGGAATGCAGCGGCTTGCGGAAGAACTAAATTTAGGTTTCTTTGGTAACAGGTCGTGGCGTGCTAACTGACGTGTTGGTGGGTTTGAAGGTGGTGGCAGCCTGATTGCTATGTGAACCTCAGGCTCGGAGGGGTTTCAAGGAGTTGCGGGCGAACACCAGGTCGCAGTTCCAGGGGAAGGACCAGGGGGTAGGGCATTATGTTTGAACGCTATACGGAGAAAGCGAGGCGCGTGATCTTTTTCGCGCGCTACGAAGCCAGCCAGTTCGGTTCGCCTTATATTGAGACCGAGCACCTGCTGCTGGGTCTGCTTCGCGAAGACAAGGCCCTGACCAATCGCTTTCTGCGTTCGCATGCCTCGGTTGAATCCATTCGCAAGCAAATCGAAGGTCACACAACCATTCGGGAAAAGGTTTCGACATCAGTCGATCTGCCGTTGAGCAATGAATGCAAACGGGTTTTGGCTTTTGCCGCAGAAGAAGCGGAGCGGCTTTCCCACAAGCACATCGGGACTGAGCATCTGCTTTTAGGTTTGCTGCGCGAAGAAAAATGTTTCGCCGCGGAGATTCTGCATGAGCGCGGCTTACGGCTTTCGACAATTCGCGAAGAATTGGCGCGCAGTGGCCAGGAAAAATCGCAGCCGCAACGCCAGCGTGAGTCTTCCCTGCTGAGCGAATTTTCGCGCGATCTCACCCAGGCCGCCATGGACAGCCAGCTCGATCCACTGGTCGGCCGCGAAGGTGAGCTGGAGCGGGTGATCCAGATTCTCTGCCGCCGCACGAAAAACAATCCGGTCCTGATCGGCGAACCCGGAGTCGGCAAAACTGCAATCGTAGAAGGATTGGCCCAGCGCATCGCCGATGGCGAAGTTCCGTCGTTCCTAGCCGATAAACGCATTCTTGCTCTTGATCTTTCGTTGATTGTTGCCGGAACGAAATATCGCGGCCAGTTCGAAGAGCGGCTGAAGACGATCATGAAGGAACTGATGGAATCGCAGAATTCCATCATCTTCATCGATGAGTTACACACGCTGGTCGGGGCCGGTTCTGCTGAAGGCTCGCTCGATGCCGCCAACATTCTGAAGCCGGCGCTTTCGCGCGGCGAAATTCAGTGCATTGGCGCCACTACGCCGGGAGAGTATCGCAAGTCGATCGAGAAAGACCGCTCGCTCGAACGCCGCTTCCAGGCGGTGAAAGTTCCGCCGCCGAACGAGAGCGACGCCACCAAGATTCTGTTCGGGATCAAAGACCGCTACGAAAAATTTCACGCGGTCACGTACACGGACGATGCCATTAACTACGCCGTCTCGCATTCGAACCGTTACATCCCGGACCGCTTCCTGCCCGACAAGGCGATCGACCTTGTAGATGAAGCCGGAGCGCGCGTGAAGCTGCGCCAGACTTCGCTGCCCGAGGAAATCACCGAAGTGCAGAAGCGCATCAAGTTCATCGTGCACCGCATGGAAAACGCCATCGCGAACCATGAGTTCGAGAAGGCGCGTTTCTATTCGGACGAGGAACGCAAAGAGCGCGAAAACCAGCGCGCTCTTCGCGAGAAATATCATCTCGATGAGTCTTCGACCGGCGTGGTCGGCCGCGAGGACATCGAGGATGTCGTTTCACGCTGGACCGGCGTGCCCATCACCTCGATCAAGGAAGAAGAGTCGCAGAAATTGCTCCGGATCGAGGAAGAGCTGCACAAGCGCGTGATCTCGCAGGACAAGGCGATCACGGCGCTGGCCCGCGCCATTCGCCGTTCGCGCGCCGGGCTGAAGAGCCCGAACCGGCCGATTGGATCATTCCTGTTCCTTGGCCCGACCGGCGTCGGCAAAACGGAAGTTGCGCGCACATTGGCGCAGTTCATGTTCGGCACGGAAAAATCGCTGATTCGCTTCGATATGTCCGAATTCATGGAGAAGCACTCGGTCTCCAAGCTGATCGGTTCGCCTCCGGGATATGTGGGCTACGAAGAAGGCGGCCAGCTCACCGAGCGCGTGAAGCGCGCGCCGTATTCAGTAGTGCTGCTCGATGAAATCGAGAAGGCGCATCCCGATGTCTTCAACATCCTCTTGCAGGTGTTTGAAGACGGCCAGCTCACCGACGGCCTTGGCAACACGGTCGACTTCAAGAACACGATCATCATCATGACGTCGAACATCGGTGCGCGGCATTTGCAGAAGCGCGAAGGCCTCGGCTTCCAGTCGACGCAGGAAGACATGATTTCCGGCAAAGTAGAAGACCTGGTGAAGAACGAAGTCAAACGCACGTTCAATCCGGAATTTTTGAACCGGCTGGATGAAATCATCATCTTTAACGCGCTGGGCGAAGGCGATCTGATCCAGATTCTGGAGCTCATGGTCAGCCAGTTGAACCAGAACCTGGCGCAGAAGTCGATCACGGTGACCGTGACCGACGAAGCCAAGAAGTGGATTCTCGACCAGACGCTCGGCGACCGCAGCTATGGCGCTCGTCCGCTGCGGCGCGCATTGCAGAAATATATCGAAGACCCGCTCTCCGAGGCGCTGATTCAAGGCTCGATCACCACGCGCCCGGCGTTCATCGAGGTCTTCCTCGATGGCAACAAGCTGTTCTACCGTCCGGTGGATTCGGAAAAGACGGACGGCGTGTTGCTGTACGAGAATTGACATTCACTGCGTGAATGTCATTCCGAGCCAGGCTCGGGGCCCCGGCGCGCGGTCTTTGCGCGATGGGCGAGCCGCAGCGAGAAATCTTCAGCCGTCAGCGAAAACTGACGGCTTTTGTCTTCTATGGACGAACTCGGTAAATAATATTAGGGCCGCGTCCAATCCGTGGTTTTCAGCGCCTTCACCCTCGAAAATCCCCGATCATGCGTGACCAGCACGCATCCCGCCGCAAGCGCGTGAGCGGCAATCATCATATCCATGCTCCCCAGCAGGCTTCCTTCACGCTCCATTGCGGTGCGGACGGCGGAATACTGCTTCGCCGCGCTCGAATCCCATGGCAGGATCTCGACGTGCGCCAAGCATTCTTCGACCACGAAAGCCAGCCCTAACGCTTCCGGCTTGCGTGCCACGCCGAACCGCAGCTCCGCTTCCGTGATCACAGAAATGGCCACACTATCGAAAGGCACGCGCTGCAATTTTTCGCGCACCTTGGGAAAGCGGTTGTTGATCAAGAAACTTACGATGTCGGTATCCAGCAGGTACTTGATTGGCATCAGAACAGCTTCCGCTTTTGGGGCGGCAAGTCAGGAATGTCTGACAGAAAATCCTTGGGAACATCAACCGTTTTCAGCAGCTCGAAGAAGTCGTCCCAGGAGTTGGGCCTGCGGGAAAGAATCACGTCGCCACTCTCGGGATCGCGGCGAATGTAGACCTCCGGGCCTTCAAAGCGGTATTCCGCGGGGAGTCGTACGGCCTGACTGCGGCCGTTGCGGAAGAGTTTGGCAGTGCGCGGCATGATATATATTCTGGTATATATCATTTGGATTGTCAAGTTCCCCGGTCGAGGGCGTCCGGGGCTACGGGGCTTGGAATGCTGGCCGCGCAGGGGCGGACGCCGCGTCCACCCGGTCGAGCGAAGCTCGACGTCTGCTTGCGGGAACATTCATGGACGGCCGAGGCGGCCGTCCCCACACTGCCATCTATGCGCTGACCGCCAGTCCGCTTGCCGCGGGCGCTTGCGTCAACACCGAGATATCCGGCTGCAAGGACGCATACGCCTGTTGCGCAGCCGAGAGATTATTGTTCTGCAAGTCCTGCCCGAGCTGATTGAACAACTGCGTGATCGAATTCGGCTGGTTCGAGTTGTTAGGCTGCTCGACCGAGCCATGATGATGGTGGTGATGGTGCAACTGCGCGCCCTGGCTTTGCGCGTCATTCTGGACTGTCGAATAATCCTGTTGCGCGGCGGTCAGATTGCCTGACTGCAAATCCTGGCCAAGCTGGACGAAAGCCTGCTGGATCGAAGTGTTGTTCGATGTTGCGCTGGTGTTCGCGGTAGACGACGTGGCATTGGAGGGCACGAGCGATTGCAGCGTGGTGAAGTCAGTTTGTGCCGCGGAGAGATTTCCTGCCTGCAAGTCCTGCCCGAGTTGCTGAAATTCCTGCTGCAACTGCGCGCGCGGGTTCTGAATCCTCTGGGTGTGGTAATTGAAAAGACTGCTGGCTGCGATTCCCAAGACCGACATTGCTAGCCTCCTGTTCAAGAAAGCGACTTGGCACGAATAGGAGCAAGATATGGGCCAGATCTCTGTGCAGCGCAGGCTTCCCTGAAACCTTTGAATTTGTGGAAATGACCGAGCGCATCGTCCCCACGAACCTGGATTGCTGGGCAGAGTTGGCTGGACCGGCAACGCTTAATCCGGCAAAACTTGCCCATTGTCGCGAGATTCCTGCAACTTCCGTTCTGATCGGATAATCCAAACCAACATTCGGAGCGACCCATGGAAAAAGTCAACATCGCGGAGAAGTTTGCCAAGATCAGCGAATATTGGAAGCCATACATTGCCGGCGAGCTAAACGGCCAACTGGTGAAGCTCGACAAGCTCAAAGGAGAGTTTGTCTGGCATCATCATGAGAATGAAGATGAATTGTTTCTAGTGGTCAAAGGGAGATTTCGCATTGAATTCCGCGATAGGACCATTTGGTTGGAGGAAGGCGAGTTCGTGGTGGTCCCACGGGGTGTGGAACATAAGCCAGTTGCAGACGAGGAAGCATGGATCATGCTCTTTGAGCCGGCCTCCACGCTCAACACGGGCAACGTGCAGAATGAGCTCACACAGCCGGTGCTGGACCGAGTGTAGAAAGATTCGATTACCGAGGACACAGAGAGCCGCAGAGGAACATCGCCGCTCTGTGTCCTCGCTGGTTAGCTGATGTCGCCGGCCAAACATCGAAACCAGAAGTTCGTGGCGCAGGCGTCCGCCAGCCCTACCCGTCCCCGACCTTCGGCCATCTCCTTCCGTACCCTAGGAAACCCTTGTCCGACGCGGGAAGATAACGGTTCGCGCACTGTTTGGCGGCCCTCCCCCCTTAAGATCCTGTTATGGACGAGAACCACAAACCCGGCACGGAAGAGCCGGTCTGCGACGCCTGGCAGCGCTTTGTACAAAGTGCTCTGGGTGTTTTTCTTCTCTTGGGCACGGCGCTCATGGTTTATCACTATGCGCCCACACCGGATCTTGATCTACGGGCCCAGGTGCAGCAGTTGAATCATCAGGTCGAGCAACTCAGGCAGGAAGAGGCGATGCCTAGCCTGGTCCTCAATCGATATCGCAATTCCATCTGCTATATCTTTGGCGTTTATCACGTAGGCTTTGGCCAACAACCTCCGGCGCTTCACGCGCGCATCTCGGGCACAGGGTTTGTAGTCGCGCAGGGCTTGCTGGCGACAAATCGTCATGTGGCTGAGCCGTGGTACGGCGACCCGGAGGCTGATGCCCTGATCCGCAAAGGCGCGAAACCCCAACTGGAGAAGCTGGTAGCTTTCTTCCCTGGATTCGCCACGCCGGTCGACATTACACCGGTTGTTCTGGCGGCGCACGGTGATCTGGCCGTTTTGCAGGTGGAGAATTCTCAAGCGGTCGATAAGCTACAGCCATTGCCTCTTGCCGATTCCGCTCCAACCCCCGGAGATCTGGTCGCCGTGATTGGTTACCCCATGGGCGTCCTAGGGATGGTGGCCAAATCGCCTTCGGCCATCTACGACCGCCTCGCTTTTCGCCGGGACGACATTGGCGCAGCCAATGAACTGGCAGCGCTATCGCTGATTCGTCCCTCAGCAACCTGCGGGCATCTGGGAGATGCAATCGGCGACAAGCTTATCTACGACGCACCCACTGCGCACGGAGCCAGCGGCGGCCCGGTCTTCAATTCCCGCGCCGAAGTCATTGGCATCAACGCGGCCTACATCGATGGCTTCTCAGGAGGCACGCTTGGCGTTTCGGTTCGCGCTCTGCGGCCACTGATCGAAGCTGCTGAGGGCCCGCCGGTCACAGCTCCGTCTTCGCTTCCCCAGAAGACAAACTGATCCCTTTCCTTATGCACCCCTCGGTGGAATGGGCGGATGCCACAAGCAACCGCCCGTTCCATCCCCTTACTGCTGGAAAACAAAGTGATCGCGCCGGTTCTCCTGCCAGCACTGCTCATCGTCCTGGGTGCAGAAGGGACGCTCCTTTCCATAACTGATCGTTGTGATCCGGCTTTCGTTCACTCCTTGCTGTTCCAGGGCCTTTTTCACGGAATTGGCACGGCTCACCCCTAAAGCGAGGTTGTACTCTTCCGAGCCGCGGTCGTCGCAATGCCCTTGTACCATCAATTTGATGTCGGGATGCCCCACGAGGAAGCTGGCATTGTTCTGCGTGACTGGAACCTCGTCGGACCGAACGTTGTACTTGTCGAAGTCAAAGAAGACGTCTTTGATGTTCCTGGCAAACAATTCCTGCTCGGTTGGCTCTGGTGCGGGTGTAGCCTGGGCTGCAACCGGATTGACGGTTACGCGCGTCGAAGCATCCTGAGTGCCTCCCGGGCCTTTCGCGACCAAAGTGTAGGTCATAGAGCTGGACGGCGTGATGGAACGCGAACCGGAAGCGGAAAGCTCGCCCAGACCCGCAATCGTCACATCAGTCGCATTCGTCGTACGCCACGTCAGTTGCGTGGATTGGCCTTGGTTGATTACACCTGGGCTGGCCGCCAGGGTTGCGGTCGGGGCCGCAGGTGGCGGCGGTGGTGGCGGCGTTACTTTTGCTACTTTCTTGCTGCATCCGATCAATGCAAAACTCCCGGCCAGCGCGGCGGCGAGAGCAAAACGCTGCAAATTGCCTCTAATCATCTTCTCCTCCTTTGGCGACACGGTCGCCTTGGCTGCAGTTCTTGAAGTTGTCCCCGGAAAGACTCTGTGGCCGCATCGATCTCGTTTAGCTTCGTATCGAAGCTGAGGACGATGTCGGGGCGGTAGAGAAAACAGCGCTCAGAGATCAGCAGCGAAGGATCGCTTCCGCGCCTGGAGGCAGGAAAACAACTTGATCGGAAAGTTCGAACCACTGGCGGCGGCAGGCGCTCAAACGCAAAAGAGAGGCCTTGCAAAAGGCAGCGCTCACGGCTGCCTGGGCCATAGCCCAACAAAGTCGAATCCGCGAGCGTACGGAGAGCAGTGCCGTTGCCGGGCCATGAACGGCAGAATAGGGACCCTGAAGCGCGGGAAAAAAGAAAATTCCCAGCACGCAGAAAACGACCAGGACAGCTAACTGGTTCCCCGGACTGTGCGGATTCATTGGGTCAGCCTTTCTCGGCCCAACTCGTATAGTACCCCTCTTAAGGTCGATGCAGTCAATCCAACTAAAGTTGGCTTACTTGAGTAACCTCAGGGCCGCCATTGGTCTGCCGGCATTTACCAAAGAGCCAAAATGAGATTGCCGCTCCTTGCGGGTGTAAAATTAACTTGGACGTTGCTTTTCGAAGCCAAGTTCTTTCCCAGCTATAAGGAGGCTTCCATGTTGAAGCATTTGCTGATCATGTTGCTCCTTGGGCTCTCTGCATTAGCACAGGAAAGCCAAGCGCCGTCTAAATCAACTCCTCCGCCATCTGCCCCAACCATCCCCGTAGAGGCCACGCGCCAGGCAAACCCCGTCAAAGCGACTCCTGAGTCGCTCGCCACCGGCAAGAAATGGTACAACCTGGATTGCGCTATGTGCCACGGCACAAACGGCGACGGCAAAGGCGAAATGGCGGGTGACATGAAGACAAAACTGCTGGATTTCACCGACCCGGCCGCGCTGAAAGACGTGACCGATGGCGAGATGTTCTATGTCATCAAGAATGGCAAAGGCCAAATGCCCCCGGAAGGCAACCGCGTAAAAGCCAATGAAGTGTGGGACATGGTCAACTACGTCCGCTCACTCGGGAAGAAGACGCCGGCGGCAGCCGATAAGCCGGCGAACTGACCTTAGGGCTGCGGCGCATGCCGGTCTTGACCACGGCCAATGCGCCCCAGCCATCCAGGCTCGCGCACATGCTCTTCGTGCAGACGCCGCAATCGCCCGGCCAGGATTGCCGAACGCCCCAAATAACCTACTAGTCGAGTTGGATCATGCCGATCCACCACGGCGAGACGGCCGATATTATGATGAAGCATTCTCGCCGCGGCCTCATGGAGCGTTTCGTCTGGATAAGCCACAATCGGGCGTTGTGCGCCGGCCTCGCGCACAGTGACCGCTCCAGACCCATTTGTTTCTACAGCCGCCAAAATGTCTCCGCGCGTGATGATTCCTGTAATTTTTCCTTCGGGGTCGAGGATAATCCATCCGTCGTAGCGGGAGGTTCGCGGATCACCGCGAGCGATCTGCTCTGCCAGTTCGCTTACGCGCATGTTGGCGGGAACTGTGGGCACATTGCGATCCATCGTCTCGCCGACCGTGACCTGTTGTAGCACATCGGCTTCGTAGTCCTGGTGGATGCGCAAGCCCCGCCGTGCAAGCTTCTCGGTCATAATTGACGATCTTGGCTGGAGCGCGATCGCGACGCCATCAGCTACCACGCTCACCAGCATTAACGGTAAAACGGCGTTGTAGTCGCGCGTGATTTCAAACGCGAAAATAATAAATGCGAACGTGGCACGTGACGCCGCACCGAATACTGCACCCATGGCTACCAGGGCGAACGCACCGGCAGATAAGTTGGCTGCGGGCAATACTCTGTCGATGCCGAGGGCGAATATTCCACCTAAGGCTGCGCTCGACATGAACATCGGCGCCAAGAGGCCGCCTGACGTGCCTGATCCGAGCGAAATTACCAGGGCTGCGGCCTTGGCAATCATTACGACAAGCAACAATTTCAGCGTCAGGCTGCCGTTAAGAATGTCGCTGATCGTGTCGTAGCCAACCCCCAGCACGCGCGGCACAAAATAACCGACGATGCCTAGTCCTAATGCGCCGATCGCCGGCCACCAGAGTTCATCGACTGGCAATTTCTCGAACCGGTCCTCGGTCCAGTAAAGCGCTTTGCTGAAAGCAACCGCCGCCACTCCGCAGATCGCACCCAGCAGCAGGTAGAATGCCAAGGCGCGGGGAACGCCAAAATCCATTTTTGCGACGGTGAACATTGGCCCGGACCCGAGCAGTTGCATGTGCACGGCCGCGGCCAGCGTACTGGCAATCACGAGCGGAATAAATGAACGCGACTTGAATTCAAACAGCAGCAACTCAATTGCTAAAACCACGCCCGCGATCGGAGTATTGACCGTGGCTGACATTCCTGCCGCCGCACCGCACGCCAGAAGAACCTTGCGTTCGGCCCCGGTCGTGTGCAGCACTTGCCCTACCAGAGAACCCAGTGCGCCCCCGGTTTGAATAATTGGTCCTTCAGCCCCGAAAGGCCCGCCGGTTCCGATGGCAATCGCCGCAGAGAGTGGCTTAAGAATCGCGACCCTTGGCTGAATGCGGCTCCGGCTAACCAGGACCGCTTCCATCGCCTCGGGAATTCCATGCCCCCTGATTTTTGGCGTCCCATATTTCGCCATGACGCCAACGATGATTCCTCCGATCACCGGAATTGGAATTACCCAGAGCCCGAGGTGATTGTGTTGGGCGCTGGTGAAAGACGTGGAGAACCGGCCGTAAAACGCGATATTCGTGAACAGTCCAATGAGCCGGTAGAGCAGAAAGGCCACCCCTCCGGCGAGCAACCCGATTCCAGCCGACAGGAAAGAAATCAGGAAAAGACGAAATTCGGCCGGCTCGGCCGGCGGCCCGAGGGCCGCCGCCCCGGTTGCGCTGAGAACCGGCCGCTGCTCCATTAGAGGCTGGCCTCGCGCATCGCCCGCTTCAGCGCCCTTATCAGATCTTTTCCACGGGTCTGTAGCTCAGCCTTGTGATCCAGAGACAGTTCTCGAAGGACTTTCTCTCCCTTGGACGTCAGCTCCAGCAGCACTTCGCGGCCGTCGCGCTCTCCGCGCCGCCGTCGTATGTAGCCAGCCGTCGCCAGCCGGTCGGCCAGCTCCACAGCGCTGTGATGCCGGATCTGCAGCCGCTCCGCCAATTCAGCCACGCGTGGCCGCATAGCTCGAGGCAAACCTCTTACTGCCAGCAGCATTTGGTGCTGTTGCGGCTCCAACCCCGCGCGCCGGGCCGCCTGCTCACTGAAATGCAGAAAACGGCGGATCTGGAAACGCAATTCCGCCAGCGCCTGATAGTCAGACGAAGCCAGTTGCTTCACAGAAGAATATTATATCGTGTAACGATATTTAGGGGCGACTAGTGAAGTATCCAGCGTTCGGCTTCCTCGAGGCTGTGAAAAATTGCCATGTTCTCCTTAGCGGCGCGCAGAATCTGGTGCATTCGTGCTCCATGTTCCTGGACTGCGGTGCTCACCACGAACGCCCGCTTCGCCTCATGCGCGAAGGGATCGATTTTATCCGCCACTTCGATCATTTGTGGGCCGTCCAGGTCAACCCCCTGCACTTCTCTTATGTCTACGATTTCAGAAAAGTGCGGGTCAAACGACGGATCGGCTCGCAGGCATTCTGCATACCATGCAATCTTTTTGACGGTCACCTGGCCCGAGAACTTGACGAAAACCAGGCGTCTCTCCGGAATTATCTTGTAGTCGGGGAGCAACCCCTTGTTGTGATCTTTCAGGCGTTGAAGACTGCCAGCCAGGTCTGCCTTGTTCGAGGATGGGCCCATGCGAAATTCCTGAGTCCTGCCGTATTGCTGTGGAATTCCATCGGCGGTGGAACGCAGGACTTGAGACAGCGAGTCACTTCCCGCTTGCCACTGGTCACTAAACCACCGCTCCATTTAGAATCCCTTGTTCCGTAATTCTCTGAATCACTGAGGCGAGGCTTGATCCCACGCTACACCCGCCCGGAAATGGGCCGCATATGGAGCGATGAAAACCGCTTCCGCACATGGCTGACAGTGGAGATCGCCGCTACCGAAACGCTGGCCGCGGCCGGAATTGTCCCGAAAGAGGCGGCAAGGGCGATTGGCCAGCGCGCCGATTTCAGCTTGGAACGCATTCAGGAGATCGAAGCCGAGGTACGGCATGACGTAATCGCGTTCACGACCGCAGTCGCCGAAATCGTCGGTCCGCAGTCCCGCTGGTTCCACTATGGCCTCACTTCCAACGACGTCGTCGATACCGCCCAGGCCCTTCTCATCGGCCAGGCCTCGGCAATCATCGCTGAGGACTTGCAGCAACTGGCCATCACTCTGGAACGCCGCGCCTGGGAATTCAAAGACACGCCCATGGTTGGCCGCACGCACGGCGTACACGCCGAGCCGATCACCTTCGGCTTCAAACTGGCCAATTGGTACTCCGAGGTGCAGCGCGATACCACGCGCTTCCGCAATGCGGCCGAAGACATGCATGTAGGGAAGTTTTCCGGAGCGGTCGGCACCTTTGCCCATCTCAGTCCGGAGCTGGAGGAAAAAATCTGCGCCCGTCTGGGACTGAAAGCCGCTGCGGTCTCCTCCCAGGTGATCCAGCGCGACCGGCATGCCGCCTATCTCGCCACGCTCGCTGTAATCGCCAGCACGCTCGATAAGATCGCCACCGAAATTCGCCAGCTTCAGCGCACCGAGGTGCGCGAAGCGGAAGAATATTTCAGTGAAAAGCAAAAAGGTTCTTCTGCTATGCCGCACAAGCGCAATCCGGTGACCTCTGAGCAAATCAGCGGCCTGGCCCGCGTGGTGCGGTCGAACGCGCAGGCCGGGTTTGAAAATGTCGTGTTGTGGCACGAGCGCGACATCTCACATTCTTCGGCCGAGCGCGTCATCATCCCTGATTCAACCACCCTTGTGGATTATCTTTTGCAAAAGACAACCAACCTGATTGACACCATGCTCATCTATCCAGCACGCATGAAAACCAACCTGGGGAGCACGGGCGGACTTGTGTTTAGTGGCCAGTTGCTGCTTGATTTAGTGGAACATGGCGTGTCACGCGAAGACGCTTATCGCATGGTGCAGCGCAACGCCATGCGCGCCTGGAATGAAGGCCTGGATTTCCGGGAACTGGTTTTGCGCGACAAGGAAATTACCAGCCGTGTGCCGCGCCGCCAGGTTGAGCGGGCGTTTGATCTCAACCGTCAGTTGCGCAATATCAATAAGATTTTTGCCCGGGTATTCCCGAATGGCAACGGCTCCCACCGGCAGGCCGCAAGAAAACGGCGAAAGGGCTAAATCTGCTCACTTTCCTCTTCGCCCGGCCGCCTCATCCTTTCTTGGCCAACATTCCATCCACCGACACTGCGCCGGGCCCGGTAAGCGCCAGCGCCAGGTTCGCAGCAAGCAGAGTCAAGGCGAACTCGACACCGGGGTAGAAAAACCCATTTTTGAAGTGAACCAGCAGCATCGCCATCACCATGTCGATTGCGAGCAACCACGCGGCCCAGCGTGCAAACAGACCCAGAATCAGCGCCGCCCCGCCCAGAAATTCCACCAGCGTGAGCACCCACGCCGCCAGGGCGGGTGCGGGGACGCCCAAATGCCCCAGGAATCCTCCCACTCCGGAAACATGCATCACGAATAGCTTTTGCCAGCCATGCATGAGAAAGACAACTCCAACCACCACGCGCAAAATCGTCAGCCCCCACGATGAGTAATTCCAGGAACTCAGGTTCGAACCGTTGCTCATGACTGTCTCCTTTTCACAATCGCAATCCGAAAAAACTAGCCCGCATGCTCCCGCGCCACAGCGAGCAGTCTGATCAGTTCTTGCAGCTCCGGCCCTCGCATGTGTCCCAGCATTTTTTTCAGGAATTCCTCGATCGGCCGATCTAGGCCTTTCAACAGGTCTAAGCCTGTCGCAGTGATCCGGCCCGTAATGACGCGCCGGTCTTTCTTGTCCCGGCAGCGTTCCACCAGGCCGCGCCGCTCCAACCGGTCCAGCAGCCGCGTGATGTCGGGATCGCGGTTGATCATCCGTTCACCAATCTCGCTGCATGTTCGGCCTTGCTTGCCTGCACCGCGTAATATGCGCAACGCATTGTACTGTGTGGGAGAAATGCCATGCGGCTTCAGCATCTCCGCCATCCGCCACTCCAGCAGGCTGGCGGTACGAGTCAACGAAACTGCGGCCTCTTCCTCTGGCGTGGCGAACGGCTTGCTCTGCTGAAGTTCGGCCTGAATGCTTTTGACCACATTCAAAATATATTCGTTATAACGATTATTGTCAAGACACACATCCCGGCGTTTGTCCTCTGTGGAAACTCTGTGCCTCTGTGGCCAGGGTCTCGTCGCGCTTCTGCCGGGTCCCATACATCCCGGCTCGGGCCATCCGCATCTCATATTTAACTAACTGGTTAATCAACGGAGGATCAAAAAATCATGCACCGAATTCGTACTTCTCTTGCTTCGTTGGTGTGGGTTGCAATTCTGGGCGCGTTGCTCGTGGTGCCGGCCTTTGCCGCATCGCGATACGACCCGGCGATCCAGGCCCGCGTGACTCAGGAACTGGCCAGGAAACAGCAGTTCCGTAACTTACAGGCCGCCACCGAGGACGGCATCGTCACGCTGACAGGCTCGGTCGATTTGTATCAGCAGAAGCTGGACGCGGCCAAGACGATCAAGAAGCTGAAGGACGTACAGGGCGTTCGCAATTTGATCGAGGTGGCCGGCAAGGACCTGCCGGATACCACGCTGGCCGCGCAACTTGGACGCAAGATTTACTTCGATCGGGTCGGCTACTATGACAACGCCTTCAACTTCATTGACGTCGCGGTGAAGGACGGCGTAGTCACCTTGCAGGGCGCAACCCGCGACGACGTGGGCCGCAACTCTGCGCTGGCACTCGTCAACCGCACCCCCGGCGTGAAGGATGTGATCAACGACGTGAAAGTCCTTCCCGTCTCGGGCTTCGATGACCAGATTCGCCTGCGCACCCTGCGGGCCATCTATCATGACCCTGTGCTGAGCCGCTACGCGATCGACCCGGCGCGGCCGATCCGCATCATTGTCGAAAACGGCCACGTCACGCTCTATGGCGTCGTCGACAACACGATGGACAAGCAGGTTGCGGGAATACGCGCGAATGGTGTCTTGGGCGCCTTCAGCGTACAGAACAACCTGGAAGTAGTAAAACAGTCCTAGTTCAGACGAGCTGTGTGGCGCGGGCACTCCTGCCCGCGCCTTTTTTGTGGCCACGAGCAACGATCAATCGATAGAGGGGCGTCCACGCCCGTGCTATTTTCCAGGCGGTGTGTGCTCAAACGGGAGCTTGATAAAGCGCGCTTTGTCCGCCTCGATCATCAGCGCCACCCGCTCATCCGGATTGCGGAAGGGAAACGGCTTCCCAATATATTTGTGCGAAATCAGGTCCATCCATCTGAAATCCGAATCCGGCTGTCTTTCGACAATGCGTCCACGTATCTGCAGCTCAAGATAGGGATCATCAAAATCGATCACCGACAACGACACTCGCGGATCGCGCCGCGTGTTCTTGGCCTTGAGTGAGCTTTCGCTGGTGGAGACCACGATCCGGTCTCCATCTCTTCCAATCCACACCGGGACCGATTGCGGCGAGCCATCGGGCATGAGCGTGGCGAGATGGGCGAAATTGGGACGATCGAGAAGCTGCTTGATCTCTTCCGACAATGAAATTGCCATGATGAATCCTTTCTGAACTAAGGCAGGCGATTAATCACAGATGCTACATATCCCGCGCCGAACCCGTTATCGATATTCACCACGCTCACGTTTGACGCGCACGAGTTCATCATTCCGAGCAACGCGGCCAGGCCTTTGAAAGCTGCGCCATATCCGACGCTAGTGGGGACAGCGACTACCGGAACGCCGACAAGCCCGCCGACTACGCTCGGCAATGCGCCTTCCATGCCCGCGCATACGATGACTACGCGGGCTCTGGTCAGTGTGCCCCGGTTTGCAAGCAGCCGATGAATCCCTGCCACGCCGACATCGTAAAGATGTTCCACATCGTTGCCCATCACCTCGGCCGTTGCGACCGCTTCTTCCGCCACAGGAATGTCGCTGGTTCCCGCCGAAACGACTGCAATCGTTCCTTTGCCATATTTTTTGTGATCGCGTTGCAATACGATTGCCCGGGCCAGCGTCCGATATTCGGCGCCTCTGACTTTCTTCTTGACGGCGGCAAACTGTTTTTCGCTAGCGCGTGTAGCAAGCACGTTACCGCCATGCTTTGCCAGGCGCGCGAAAACCTGCGCCACCTGCGCCGGGCTTTTTCCTTCACCGAACACAACCTCCGGCATGCCCGCCCGCAGCGAGCGATGGTGATCTATCTTGGCGAAACCCAGATCTTCGAACGGGAGATGCCGCAGTTTCTGGACGGCCTCGTCGGGAGCGAGCTTTCCGCTGCGGACTTGCTCGAAAAGCTTGCGAATGGAATCGGCGTTCAAGACCTTGCCTCGACTCGAGTCTGTGACCCTCTGTGCCTTCTGTGGTTTAAGGTCTTCGTTTTTTGAACCACAGAGGGCCGAGAGGCTCAAAGTTTTTGACAATCAGCTCAGCGGAACAAATTCTAGACTATGTGCGGGAGAAACCTGGGACGAAAAACGGAAAGGGTTTGTTGCTACCCACGCGTCCAAGACGGAATCTTGGCGCCATTCGATTTCGCGTGGCATTGGCGCCGGCCCAAAATCTCCTGGCAAATCTCTTGCGCCCGTCCCGGTTCCTCAAGGTGCGCAAGAAAGAACATTCGCGCTGCGCGCCGGCTCACGCGGCCCTCGAGGTAGGCGTCATACAATTTGCTTCCCAGCGCATACCCAAGCCGGAAAGACAGACCGTCGAACCGGTCTCGGTCATGTAATGCCGCCTGCACGAGTTTGTCGCACGCCATGCTGCTCAGCTCGCCGTCATCCTCATTCGCAGAAGGACGCGCCGGGTACAAGACGCGCGACCCGAAGTATGCCAGAGCGTGCTCAAGCGTCCGAGCGTAAAAACGGTCGCGCTGTCCTCGCGTTGCCTCGCTATGGCCGTTGCGATGCAGCGGCAACCCGCGGCAGGCGTGATGCAGAAAGCGGGCGGCCTCTTCAGCCGCGTACATCATCTGAAACTCGCGGACGAAAAAAGCGTTGACCACGGGCAAGTAAACGCTGCCTTGTTCCTCCGCGCCCTGCAGCATATTTTCGATTTTCTTCTCCTCGCCGGTGACACGAGTAAGCAGCCGGCGCAGCCGCGTCTCGGAAGCCGGGCCATAGACCTCGGGCATCAGGTCGACGAGGAATTTCGGCTGCGCGCCATTGCGCGACGAGTAGCGATTGATGTCCAAAAAGCGTAGCAGGCTGTCCACGAGATTGTAGATCGTCGGTACCAGGTCCGGGCCTTCTTCTTCGCTCCGTCCCCATCGGCTGAGGTGCAGGCGGTAGCTCTCGTACTTTTCAAGAGGCGTCGAGTTGAAAAGGCAGATCACATTTTCATTCACCTGCACAGCTTCAACCCGCTCGTAATGTTCTCCTGCCGCTTGCCAGTAGAGCGCATCAACGTTTTGGAGTACGGTGATCACGCTCTCCTGCGGCAGCTGCTCACGCAGCGCCCGCGGCAGATGCCCAGGAGCCAGGTGCGACTCGCCGAATAACACCAGAACCACCGCTTGCGGATGGCGCTGGCGAATTTCGGCGATTTTGTGCGCCGCATGCCTGTCTCTCGCGCCAATCTTGCGCAGGTCCTCGCGTGGCATACAGTCCAGTCCATAAATGGCTTCGCCATGCTCCCTGGCCGTTACGAGCAATTCGTGGAACGGCGCCCACTCGTAGCCCCAATCGAGGTCGAAGCGGATGCGTTGCCGCAGTTCGATTTCGTCAATCTCGCGCCGCCACCACTCCTCCAGAATGTGCTGATCGCGGGCAAAGATGGTCTCCACTCCCAGTACCACCGGACGGTCACCGGCTTGCGCGCGCTGCTCAAATAAACTGGCAGCCATGCGTTGGGCGGCGGGCAGGGCATGGTAGTCAGCGGTCAAAATGATGTCGTGTTGAGCGATTGCGTCCTGCCACTGCTGAACTGTCAAGACAGACTGGTAAGAACGAAACGCATGGCTGAATTCGCGAAGATATTTTCGCCGGGCGCTGGGATCGTGAGCGCGAATCTCTCGTTCCACTCCCGCCAGGGCGTGCAGTTGCGCCTCGCTGCGGCGGGTCCGTAAAGTGGTGGTCGTGGCCATGATCTCTGCTTGGGCTTCCCTGCGGCCCGCCTTGACTTCAGTTCCACTTACTCCCTATGCTCGGTGCGCCCAGGGGAGCTAACTTGTCCAACTACCCGCCACAGAACCTCACGGTCGCGGCCACTGGCGCCAGCGGCGCTCTTTTTCTGCAGCAACTGCTGCTTGCGCTCGAGCGCGATGAGCGCGTTCAAACTGTCAACTTCATCGCTTCGGACAGCGCACTGCGCGTCATGGCAGAAGAACTCGGCCTGAAAGGCCGGGCCAATCTGGTGCGACGCATTCTGGGCCGCGCTTCCGGCAAAATTCAGCAGCAATCCAACGACGATATCGGCGCCAACGTTGCCAGCGGCTCCTATCCGGCTGAGGCGATGGTCGTGCTGCCTTGCAGCGTAGGCACGCTGGCCCGCATCGCCAATGGCATTGCGTCGCATCTCATTGAGCGCGCCGCCGATGTTTGCCTCAAAGAGAAGCGGCCACTTGTGCTCTGTGTGCGCGAGGCCCCGCTCAACAAAATTCATATCCGCAACATGTACCGGGCGGCGGACGCAGGCGCGACCATCTTTCCCGTCATTCCGGCGTTCTACTTCCGACCAGCCAGCTTTGATGCCGCCGCGCGCCAGTTCGCTTACCGCGTCTTGGCACATCTCGGCCTGCAACAACCGGATGCGTTCCGTTGGAAGGGCTGAGGCGTCAACCTCTTACAAAACCGCTACGGGTGGGATCGGCTGGTTCTGGGGTAAGCTCCAGTGTAGAAATACACGAAGGGCGCAGATAGATACCGGCAGGACATGTACGACGAGTGCTTCCACAAACTGAAAAGTGTTCCACGTGGAACACAAATGCAAATTGGAGAAGTGTTCCACGTGGAACATTCCTGTTATTTCTTATAGCTATTATGCTAGCTGCAAATCATTCTTGTAGATTAGTTTAGGGAGTATGTGTCCGGCCGCACGATTTGGCCGGACCGGTATCCAACGTCGGCTGTTTGACCATTCTGTTTGACTATGATCTAATAATGCAGTCATGAAAGAGATCGCTATATCCGAATTTAAAGCCAAGTGCCTTGGACTGCTGGAACAGGTGCAGAAGACAAAAAAGCCGATTCGCGTGACACGGTTCGGGAAGCCGGTGGCTGAAGTTGTGCCGGTTTCGCCATCAACGGCCGCGGACTGGATTGGTTCGATGAAGGACGAGATCGAAATCCAAGGGGACATCGTTTCACCAGCCAATGAAATCAGAGAGTGGGAGGCTCTGCGCGATTGAGGCTGCTGCTCGACACGCACATCTGGCTGTGGAGTTTGCAGGACGCCTCGCGCCTGGGACGCCGCATTCAGCAGGAGCTACGAGATCCGGCAAATGAGTTGTGGCTTTCGCCGATCAGCACCTGGGAGGCCTTGACGCTAAATGCGAAGAATCGGATTCGCCTGCGTGGACGCTTGGACGAATGGGTGGCACGGGCTACCGCTCCCTTTCGCGAGGCGCCGTTGACGCATGAGATTGCGCTGGCCGCGCGGCAATTGAAGCTGGCGCACCAAGATCCAGCGGACCGGTTTCTGGTGGCGACGGCGCAGGTATTGCGGCTGGTTCTGGTCACGGCGGATGCGGGATTGCTGGGCTTAGGAGACATTGCCACACTGGGAAACAGGTGAAATCGACCGGTCTGCCCGCTTGATGAACTGAGTGAGCAAGCGGCAACCCGGCTTTTCAACGCTGCATCCAACAGAAAACTGTTTGCTTCAATGGTGTCGCCCTCGCTCGATATTTCCACAATGCAAATTTTGCTTTCGTGAACGTGCCGGATTCCCGGCATCGCAAAGTGCGACGAGCTATCTGCCCGTGGGCAAAGCCAAAAGGCCTTCTGGCACACGGCGTGCTCTGAAATCTGTGGATCGGAGGTGAGCCAATGCTTTGGACGATCTTCGTCATTTTGCTGATTCTGTGGCTGCTCGGCTTAGTGACTTCCTATACGCTTGGCGGGTTCATTCATCTACTGCTGGTCGTGGCGCTCGTAATTTTGCTTATCAATGTGATCAGCGGACGAAGCCCGGCGTTGTGAGCGAATCGATCGACTCGCATGAGGTTTAGCCAAAGGAGAAAATTTAATGAAGCCATTCAAGATTCTCAGTGCTTTAGTTCTTTTCATGATGTTGGCAGGAGCTGTACCCATCATCGCGCAGGACCAGGAAAACAAGAGCGTGCAGGAAGCCCAGCCGGCAACAAAACCTGAGGCAGACCGCCCCGCGCAGGAGCAGAGGCCGGAACCACAGCCAGAGCAACCCCAGGTGAAGCAAGAGCAAAAACAGGACAAGAGTGAACAGCAAGACCAAAAGCAAGAACAAAAACAGGAACAGAAAGAAGAGAAACACGCGCAGAACGAACAACAAAAAGATCAGAATAATCAATCAGAAAAAATGAAAGCAGAACCTGTGCGGCAGGCCGGACGCATACCGGACGATCAGTTTCACGCGCATTTTGGCAAACAGCATAGGTTCCACATTGCCCGGCCGGTGGTTGTGGATGGCGCCCCGCGCTTCGAGTATGGGGGCTACACTTTCGTGCTGGTTAATCCCTGGCCAGCAGGTTGGTTGTACACAGACGCCTTCTACATCGATTTCATCGACGGCGTTTACTACTTATGCGATCCGCTGCATCCGGAAGTGATGATTGCGGTCACAGTACTGGCCTAAATGACAGGGAGAGCCGGGCGGGGACGCCCGGCCTTCATTATTCGATTGTTAATTCTTTCGCTACCCGCCGTGACGCCATTTGCCCCTGCCGCGAATTTCCGTTAATCTGCAATTACACCGGAAAGGAGGTGGTCCGATGACAAGTTCTGACAGTAGCCATAGTTGTGGGAGTCAAAGACCAGGTGAGGTGGCTGAGACTTAGAGCTGGTTGCTCTAAGCGGGGCTTCTGGCCCAGCCTTCGCAAAGCGCGAAGGACGGCATGGCCGACAAACAGGCCCGGAAGCTACAGCCCGCACACTACCGGTGAATAAGGATTGATTCCGCCTGGCGCAGGTCGGTCAGGAACCCGGAGTTGCCGTAGAGGCCACGTAGAGTGACCACCTCTTGGTCAATCCCAGACAGTCCACCGGGCGGCCCGCACGGAACGCTTATCCTTCCAGGATGGCGCATCTGAGCGGGCCGTTCTGTTTTTGGTGACGAATGACACTAATGCTTCGGAAAAGGCGAGGGATGGCGCAGCCGGCCGATCAGATAAACTAGTTCCATGACCCGAGGAGATTATTCCCAATTGAACGCTGTCATCTTCGATTACGGGGAAGTGCTTTGCTTTCCGCCGACAGCGCAAGAGATACGGCGCATGGCCGAGATTTTCGGTTTGGAGAACGGGCAATTCCGTCCGATTTACGACAAGAACCGGCGGGCTTATGACCGTGGCGACCTGACGGCCGAAGAATATTGGACGACGTTCGCCACCGATGCTGGAACGAAACTCACTCCAGACGAGGTCAAAAAGCTCCGTGCCTGGGACACACAAATGTGGAGCAAAACCAACCCGGCGATGGTCGAATGGATGCAGGCGTTGCAGAGGGCGGGGTACAAGACTGCGATCCTTTCCAACATGCAGGAAGACATGGTAGAGGCAGTTCGGCGGCAATTTGCCTGGATCGAAAAGTTCGATTGTGCCGTCTTTTCCCACGAAGTGAAGTTGGCCAAACCGGAGGCGGAAATTTATCAGCATTGTTTGCGGGGCCTTGGTACCCAGCCCGAGGAAACTTTGTTCATCGATGATCGAGAAGTAAACGTCAAAGCGGCGGAGAAGTTGGGCATTCAGGGAATTCAGTTGCAGTCGCCGTCACAACTTCATGGGGAGTTGGTAAAGCGGCAGTTTACGATTCTGCCTGCGAACTCGGCTCCCTCGCCGGAGCGGTGAGATACAGTCCCAGAAAAAGGTTGGTGAGACTTGGGAACCTGGAAGTCAGCCATCGGAAGCATCGCCGCGATTTGCACCACCGTCGCGTTTGTGCCCCAGCTTTTAAAGATCCGCCGCTCAGGCGGACGCGATCTCTCCTACCCGATGTTGTTTTTGTACGTCACAGGTGTTGCGCTTTGGCTGGTTTACGGCCTCATACTCAGTGCGCCTGAGCTTATCGCAGCGAATGCGATTGCCGTCTGCCTGGTCTCTGCTTGCCTGGTGATGAAATGGAGATACGAACGGAGGGACCGGCACGCGGAAGCGCATCCACCGGCGAAAGAAAAAAGAGCGACTGAAAAGACAAGCGGGCCGCAGGCGGTCTGCGAAGAGTTGAGCCGGTAGAGCCAAAGAGGCTCCGGCCAATTCTGGCAGTCACGGCTTGACGTGGAGCGCCCAATCCCGGGCCGCTGCGCTACTACCAGATCAAATACCAACGCCCGGGATTCAGCCATTGACGGCGGATGGCATAGTACTCGTTTTCCGGATGGTCGTCTTGAAGCGGCGGCGTGCCCGGCGCCTCGGCGATCATTTGATCAATCGAGATCTCGTTTTTCAGGATTTGTGCGAACTGAGCTTCTGGGGTTCGTTGCGGGCCCCATTCAACGAAATCTGCGGCAGCTCGTGCGGGCAAGCGTGCAGCCAATTCTGCTGCTGTCCAATCCGGCAAAGGACGCTGGCTGGCGAGAAAGTGATAGCCCCAGCCATCCACCGAGTGAAAAACGCGGACGTAAGGAAATGATTCCTTGAGCGCCCGTGCTACCGCGGCGTGGACCACGGCATCGCCCATGGGGAGCCACTGCTGCAAGATTCCATCGGGCCGCAGGCGCTGCTTGATAATTGCATAAAATTCCTTTGAGTAAAGCAGGCTGGAACCGGCAGCCTCGACCGGAGGCGGAGGGTCGAGCGTGATGACATCGTAGGTTTCAGAGGTGCGCTCAAGATAGCGGCGGCCGTCGTCGATCACTATATGCGAAAGCGAAGAACCTAACAGACTCGGACCATCGGCATGATAATAGCCAATCACACGAGGAACGCTGGGAACCAGTTCAACAGCCGTAGTCGGAATTCCCCACGATAAAAGCGAGCGGTACGTGGTGCCCATGCCGAAGCAGATCACGAGCGCGTTTTGCGGAGCGTGACTCAGAAAAGCCAGCGGCAAATGGGCCATGGATTTTGTCACCGGGCTAAGGCCAGTGATACCTACTCCATTGACCAGGAGCCGCCGTTGCCTACCCTGGCCAGTGGCGATGATGGTAGCGGTGTTATCGCGGAGGATTTCACCGAATGCGAACTGATCTTCAAAACTTGTCCCGGTGAAGAGTAAGAGGGCCGCGCCCAGGACAAGACCATACGAGGCCGCAAGTTGCCAATCCAGGTGGCGAGATGTGGCTTGCGATCGAGATGCCCATCCGGGAAGAACACCCAGAAACAGCCAGGGCGCCGCGAAAACAAACAGCACCCAGCGTTCGCTCAGGTGCGGGAGCAGAGCGAATCCGGAAAGCAGCGGTCCCAGAATGCAACCCGCAACATTTACCGCGTAAGCGCGGCCTGCGCACTCCGGGTC
>Ga0335081_10003391_pt1 | contig 25059 bp, 20 predicted proteins | sample Lox_Sample_35_FD_206713 | JGI IMG/M metagenome (GOLD analysis project Ga0335081, IMG submission 206713) | Soil microbial communities from Loxahatchee National Wildlife Refuge, Florida, United States - Lox_Sample_3.5 | ecosystem: Environmental > Terrestrial > Soil > Wetlands | place: USA...
GCTCACGCTCATGCCATCGTTCACTTAACCATGAATGATGATCGTGTCGCAAATAGTGGCGCTGACGTAAACGATGGCGGAGCGGCGGGAGAGCGAAATGACCGAGACCACGACGGCAGCGGCCGCAGCTGGGCTTGCTGGGCCCGGATGGGCCAGGCCCGGATCGGCCGGGCCCGGATCGGCCGAGTCCTGGTCGGCTGGACCTGGGTCGGCTGAGCCCGGATCGGATCGGCACGGGCCGGCCGGAGCGCTGGCCGCGGACATCGAGGGAGCGCGACCGGCGGCACTGCTGCCGCTCCGGCGGAACCTGCAGTTCCAGACCCTCTGGGCCGGATCGGCTGCGGCCACGCTCGGGCGGTCCGTCGCGGACGTGGCCTATCCGCTGGCGATTCTGACCGTGACCGGCTCGCCTGCCCAGGCCGGGCTGTTCGCGGCCGCGGAGACGACCGGCATGATCCTGGCCGGCCTGCCCGCCGGGCAACTGGCCGACCGGCGGAGCCCGCGCATGATCGTGATCGTCGCCGAGGCGATCCGGGCCGCGGTGACGGCGACGATCGCCGCTGCGCTCATTTTCGGCTGGCTCAGCCTCCCGCTGCTGATCCTGGCGGCCGTGGCGCTCGGGGTCGGCCAGAGCGCCACGGGCACCGCGCGGATGCTGCTCGTCCGCGCCGTGGTACCGAAGGAGCAACTGACAAGGGCGCTGACGCAGGACGAGGTCAGGATCAACGGCGCCGACCTGGCCGGGCCGCCGCTCGGCGGCGCGCTGTTCGGCCTGCGGCTGCTGGCGCACGCTGTTCCTTTTGTCTTCACGGCGGCCTCCTTTGTGCTCTCGCTGGTCACCGCGGTCCTCGTCAGGGCCGTTCCTGATCGGCCGAGCCAGCCAGACGCCGGGCCGGACCGGCCGCCGTCGCGCGGCGGCTCGGGAATGCTGGCCGGGATCCGAGCTATCTGGGGCAACCCCGTACTCAGGGCGACCACGCTGCTGATCGCGATCGTCAACTCCGTCGGCGCCAGCCTCGGCCTGATCGCCGTGGTGCTCCTGCGCGCCCAGTCTGTGTCGCCTGCCATGATCGGTGTCGCCCTGGCAGGCGCCGCGGTGGGCGGCCTGGCCGGCGCGCCGCTGGTCCGACCGCTGCACCGGCTGCGGCCCGGGGTGCTGCTGATCGCGGTGAGCACATCGCTGGTCCCACTGTTCGCCCTGCTCGCGGTGCCGGACGGGCCGTGGTGGATGGCCGGCGTGCTGTTCGTGGCGATGCTCGGCGTGCCGTCCATTCGGGTCCTGCTCGACGTCCTGATCCTGCGCCAGGCGCCCGCGGCCGAGCGCGGCCGGATCATCGCGGCGGTCATGACCCTAATGACCGCCGGGATGCCCGCCGGCCTGGCCGCCAGCGGCCTGCTGCTGCAGTACCTGTCGGCGTCAGCGACGATGCTGACCCTGGCCGGCATCCTCGCCATCGGCTGCGCGTACTGCGCGGCGAGACCGCAGCTCTGGCGGGCACGCTGGCCGGAGTGAGGCGCCAGCCCCGGACTCCAGCCGGACCCCAGCCGGACACCTGCGCGTCCAAAAGATGTAACGCTTTGGCCGATTCGCAGGATAATGTCTCGACGGAATCGTGGGAGGCGATGAGGGCATCGGGGGTCGGCTAAGTGCTTAGCCCGCTTGTGCTTGAAGGTCGGCTGGTGAGGCTCGAGCCGATTGCGGCTGGCCACGCGGCGCCGCTGGCCGAGGCCGCGGCGGAGAACCGGGCCAGCTACGGGTTCACCTGGGTACCCGACGGGCTGGACGACGCCCTCAGCTACGTGGACCGCGCTCTTGAGTACCAGGCCACCGGGCGGGCGCTGCCCTTCGCCGTCCGCAGGCTCGCCGATGAGCGGGTCATCGGCTGCACCAGGTTCCTCGACTTGCAGGTCTTCACCTGGCCACCGCCCTGGCCGCCCGGCGTCGGCCTCGGGCCCGAGCCCGCCGACGACCAGCCGCCCTCGGTGGCCGAGATCGGCGCCACCTGGTACGCGGCCTCCGCCCAGCGCACCGGCGTCAATGCCGAGTGCAAGCTGCTGATGCTGACGCAGGCCTTCGACGTCTGGCGAGTGCACCGGGTGACCTTCAAGACCGATGCGCGCAATCGCGCGTCCCGCGGCGCCATCGAGCGCCTCGGCGCCATGCCGGACGGCGTCCTGCGGGCGCACAGCCCCGCCAGCGACGGCACCATCAGGGACACGGCCTACTACTCGGTGCTCGCCGCCGAGTGGTCGGAGGTGAGCGCTGGTTTGCGACGTCGCCTCACCCGGCTGGCCGCCTGAATCGTCGGTGAATCATCGCTTCTGGCGGCGACGGCGGCTGCGGTACATTCGTGCCGACCCGCTCAGACCGGCCGGGTCGGCGATGAGAGCGAGCGGCAGATGAAGGCCCTGGTCAAGGTGCGTGCCGAGCCTGGCCTCTGGCTGGAGGACGTCCCGGTCCCGCCGGTGGGCAGGGATGACGTACTGATCAAGGTGCTGCACACCGGGGTCTGCGGCACCGACCTGCACATCTTCGAATGGGACGGCTGGGCGCAGGCCAACGTGACCGTCCCAATGGTGATCGGGCACGAGTTCGTCGGCGAGATCGTGGAGCTGGGCGCCGACGTGCACGACCTGGCCGTCGGGGACCTGGTCAGCGGGGAGGGTCATCTCGTCTGCGGCCGGTGCCGCAACTGCGTGGCCGGGCGGCGGGTGCAGTGCGCCCGGACCAAGGGCATCGGCGTGAACCATCCCGGCGCGTTCGCGGAGTTCATCGCACTGCCGGCGGGCAACGTATGGCGGCACCACCCCGGCATCGATCCGGTGGTCGCGGCGATCTTCGACCCGTTCGGCAACGCGGTGCACACGGCGCTGACGTTCCCGGTGCTCGGCGAGGACGTGCTGATCACGGGGGCTGGCCCGATCGGGATCATGGCGGCGATGGTCGCCAGGCACGCGGGCGCCAGGTACGTCGTGATCACCGACGTGTCGCCGTACCGGCTGGAGCTGGCCAGGAAGGTCGGCGTCACTGTTGCCGCCGACACCGCAGAGCGGTCGCTTGCCGATATCATGGCTGATCTCGGGATGCGGGAGGGCTTCGACGTCGGCATGGAGATGTCCGGCAAGCCGACCGCCGTCCGCGAGATGCTCGGCTCGATGACGCACGGCGGCAAGGTCGCGATGCTCGGCCTTCCCGCCACGGACTACGCGATCGACTGGGGCCATCTGGTACTCAACATGATCACCATCAAGGGCATCTATGGCCGCGAGATGTTTGAGACCTGGTACATGATGTCGGTTCTCACCCAGTCCGGGCTCGACATCTCCCCGGTCATCACGCATCGATTCGACGCAGCGGAGTTCACTGTGGCATTCGAGGCCGTCCGGACGGGCAAATGCGGCAAGGTGGTACTCGACTGGGCTGGATAGCAGAATCTTGCTCAGCAGAAAGGGCACGGGAGGCCGAGGATGTTCACCAGCGTTCAGCCGCAGATCGCCGATGAGCTCGACCAGATCCGCGCGGACGGCCTGTTCAAGAATGAGCGGGTTATCGCCGGCCCGCAGCGGGCCAGCATCGTGGTCGCGGGCGGGACGCCGGTGCTCAACATGTGTGCCAACAACTACCTCGGCCTGGCCGACGACCCGCGCGTCATCGGCGCGGCCAAGGACGCGCTCAACGTCTGGGGCTACGGGCTGGCCAGCGTGCGGTTCATCTGCGGGACGCAGGAGCTGCACAAGCAGCTTGAGCGGCGGCTGTCCGATTTCCTCGGCACCGACGACACGATCCTGTACTCGTCGTGCTTCGATGCCAACGGCGGCCTGTTCGAGACCATTCTGGGTGAGCAGGATGCCGTGATCAGCGATGAACTGAATCACGCGTCCATCATCGACGGGATCAGGCTCTGCCGTGCCAGGCGGCTGCGGTACCACAACCGGGACATGGCTGACCTCGAGGAGCAACTCAAGGCATGCGCCGACGCCAGGCGGCGGCTGATCGCGACCGACGGCGTGTTCTCCATGGACGGCTACGTGGCGCCGCTTCCGCAGATCTGCGACCTGGCCGAGCGGTACGACGCGATGGTGATGGTGGACGACTCGCACGCGGTCGGGTTCGTCGGCCCCACTGGCCGCGGTACCCCGGAACTGCACGGGGTGACCGACCGGGTCGACATCGTGACCGGCACGCTTGGCAAGGCACTCGGCGGCGCGAGCGGCGGCTACACAAGCGGTCGGCAGGCGATCATCGACCTGCTGCGGCAGCGGTCCCGGCCCTACCTGTTCTCCAACTCGGTGGCGCCGTCGGTCGTGGGCGCATCGCTCCGGGTGCTTGACATGCTCGACTCCGGTGACGACCTGAGGGCGAAGCTGCAGGAGAACACGCTGTGGTTCCGGGAGCGGATGACCGCGCTGGGCTTCGACATCCTGCCCGGCGACCACCCCATCGTGCCGGTGATGATCGGCGACGCCGCCCAGGCGGCCAGGCTCGCCGACCTCATGCTGGCCAAGGGCGTCTACGTGATCGGGTTCAGCTACCCCGTGGTCCCGATGGATAAGGCGCGGATCAGGACCCAGGTGTCCGCCGCTCACACACTTGACGACCTGGAGCGTGCGGCGACCGCGTTCGCTGAGGCCAGGGAGGAGCTCAAGCGAGGCGAGTCCGCGGCTGTGCCCGGCCGCGAGGCGGCGGAGGCGGCGGCGGAGGTGGCATCCGGCGAAGGAGCGGCTGGGGAGAAGGCTTCTGGGGAGGGGGCGTCCGGGGAGAAGGCGCCTGGGCGCGGCAAGTCGGGGCGGGCCCAGTCCGGGCGGGCCCAGTCCGGGCGAGCTGAGTCCGGGCGAGCTGAGTCCGGGCGGGCTGAGCCCAAGCACGCCGAGCCTGCGGATGCGGAGTCTGGCCAGGCTGGGACTGGCGAGGCTGGGACTGAGCAGGCGGAGCCTGCTGCGGATGCTGGCCAGCGCTGGGCCAGGCGCGGCGGCGCCGCTCAGGCCGAGTCGGGGAAGGGCTCGGCGGTGCGGGGCAGGTTCCGCCGGTCCTAGCTCGGGTTCCGCCGCCCGCCCGTCCTGGCTCGGTTCCGCCGTCTGCCGGGCCTGGCTCGGTCCGCCGCCCGCCCGTCCTGGCTCGGCTCCGCTGTCTGCCGGGCCTGGCTCGGGTCCGCCGGTTCTCGCTCGGCTGGCGCTTGTCCCGCAGATCACGGGATTGGGTCGCGGAGCCAGATCCTGACGGCTCGGCTTGTGGTCTGGCGCGGGCCGTCTCCCGGAGATGATCTTGATGGATGTGGCGGATGTCCCAGAATACGCAGTGAATGTGGCATTCATTCCACGGTCACCCAGATGATCACATCCGGTTTCGGATGGTATGCGAGGATCCGGACGGCCGTGCCTGCCCGGGCGCCCGGGCGGCCGTGCTCGCCCGGGCGGGCGTGCTCGCCCAGGCGGCCGCGGCCGCGGCCGCGTGGCGCAAAGGCCAGTCGCGCTGCGTTCCGGGTTGTCCATGGCCGGTGCTGCCACGCGGAAGAGCCGTCGGTGCCCGCGGAGATCTACGGGACAGGCGCTAGCCGCCCCAGGCGGTGAGTCCCGCGCTCGCCCCTGGGTATGGCGGTCAGGGGGAGCGGTCAGATGAGCGGTTCTCAGGCGGCAGGCGGCACGACCACCCCGGTGCGCGGGCCGGGCGGGGCGGAGACTAGGGCTCGCGGCTGGTCGGTGGTGATCATCGGGCTCGGTCTGGCCTGCGTCGTGGTCCTGTTCTTCGCCTGGAACACCCAGTGCCTGCCGGTGGGCGGCCGACCAGTCTGCCTTGCCGCGTTCGGCGTGGTGTCGGGGTGGGCGGGATTCGGCGTGGCCGGAGGACTCGCAGCCGGGTGCCTCGTCTTGTGGGAGGCGCTCTCGGTCGCCGGAGCGCTCGTCCTGGCCGGCGAGGGTGACGAGCGGCTGGTGGCCGCGTGCATGGCGCTGGCGGCGCTGGTTCTCGTGCTGCTGCGGGTGCTGACGCACGACAGCGGCCTGAATTGGCCTGCTTGGCTGGGCGTGGCGCTGGCTGCCTGCCTGTGTGGGGTGGCGGTGGCTCGCCTGCTTGGTGACGCGCCGGGCGGGCGCGGCCGCGGCGGAAGCTGAGCTGCGGCGGACACGGAGCCGTCGGCGGAAACTCAATTGCGGCGGGGGCGGGTGGGGCAGAGGATGAGACGGTGACGTGGACCGCGCCGCAGGTGGAGCGAAGCGAGCCGCCCGAGACGGCGGCGGAGCGCGAGGCCGTCCAGGGCTGGCTTGACTTCCACCGCCAGACGCTGCTGCTCAAGTGCCAGGGCCTGACCGGCGAGCAGCTTGTCGCCCGCGCGGTGGCGCCGTCCACGCTGAGCCTGCTGGGGCTGGTCAGGCACATGGCCGCGGTGGAGCGCTGGTGGTTCCGCCGGCTGTTCGCCGGCCAGGCCGATCTCGACGGCCTGTACAACAGCGACGAGTACCCCGACGGCGATTTCGACCTCACCGACGCGGCCGAGGCCGAGAGCGACTTCGCGGCCTTCGCCAGGGAGTGCGAGCTCGCCGACGAGGCCGCGCGCGGGCGCTCGCTCGGCGAGACCTTCGTGGCACCCCGCGGTCGGGTATTCGACCTGCGCTGGGTTTACCTGCACATGATCGAGGAGTACGCCAGGCACAACGGCCACGCGGACATCATCCGCGAGCAGATCGACGGGGTGACCGGGGACTAGTGGTTACTGGCGACTAGCGGTTACTAGGGACTGGCGGTTACTGGGGACTAGCGGTTACCGGGAGCATCAGCATGCTGAAGATGGGACTGATCGTGCTCGGCGTCACCGACATGCGGCGGGCGGTGGAGTTCTGGACCGAGGCACTCGGGTTCGAGGTGGTGGTCGGCGGGCCTGATGCCCGCTGGACCGAGGTCGGGCTTGCGGGTCCGGGAGGCGCGGTGCTCGCGTTCCAGCACAGCGACGTGGCGCCGGAGCGGTATCCGCGCCTGCACCTGGACCTCTACGCTGATGACGCGGCCGATCAGAAGGAGCAGATCCGCAGGCTGGTCGCGCTCGGGGCGTCGGAGGTCGACTGGGACCTGTATCCCGAGGACCCGGACTTCGTGGTGCTCGCCGATCCGGACGGGAACCGGTTCTGCGTCGTCGACGTGAGCCACGGCTGACCCGCCGCGGAGCCGAGGCGACCGGTGACCCTAGTCGTAGCTGACGCTGACCTGCGGGGTCAGGGCGAGTGACTGGCAGGCGAGCACGTAGCCCTCGGCCAGGTCCTCGTCCTCGAGCACCTCGTTGTGCGCCATCTCGACCTCGCCGGCCAGCAGGCGGCAGGCGCACGCGCCGCAGATGCCCTCCCGGCAGGAGTAGGACGCGGCCAGCCCGGCGTCGATCATCACGTCGAGCATGCGCCGGCCTGCCGGCCAGTCAAGCTCGTGCAGCTTGTCGTCGATCGTGACCTCCAGCGTGGCCGCGATGCCCTCGCCAGAGTCTTCGGTCGCCTCGAACGGGTTCTCGGCCAGCGACAGGAACCGCTCCACGTGCACCCGCTGCTGCGGAACGCCGAGGTCGCGCAGCGCTGCCCTGGCCACGGCCATGTACGGGTCGGGCCCGCAGATATAGGCGTCGTAGCCCGCGTACGGCCTGGCCATCTCGCGCAGCGCCGCCGCCCCCGGCGGGCCCTGCAGCACGTCGAGCCAGTGCATCACGACCAGCCGGTGCGGCGCTCCCGCCGCCAGATCGCGCAGCCGGGAGCCGAAGATGACCGAGCGCTCGTCGGGGTTGGCGTAGATCAGCACGATCTTGCCGCGGCCTGCGAGCAGAGCCGAGGTGAGGATCGACATCACCGGGGTGATCCCGCTGCCGCCGGCGATCAGCAGGAAATCGGCGTCCAGCGAGCGCGGGGTGAACGTTCCGGCGGGCGGCAGCAGGTCGAGAACGGTTCCCGCGGTCACGTGGTCGGGGATCCAGTTCGAGGCATAACCAGACGGCATCCGCTTGACCGTGACCGTCGGCCGGTCACCCGCTTGTGGGGAACTCGACAGCGAGTAGCACCTGGCCACCGACCCGCCGTCGGGCAGCGGCACCCGCATGGTGAGGAACTGGCCGGGCCGGTACGCGAACGCCTCGGCGAACTCGGCTGGCACGTCGAGCACCAGCGAGCACGCCTGGTCGGTCTCGCTGATCACCTCGGCGACCGGCACCTGGTAGAAGGTGCGCCCGCCGGTCACGGCCCGGCTATCCGCGGCGGGGCGGTGGCCGGCCGGTCCCGCACCGCTCTCATGGGGGCAGGACCTCGACCCGCCCGGCCGCCACCGCGTCGTCGATGCTGGCTCGCATGCTGGCACAGGTCGCGACCAGCGCCGGGGTCCGGCCTGCCGCGATCTCGGCGGCGAACTCCGCGCACCGGAGCACGGCCTCGCCTGTCCACTGCACGCTGGTGTGCTGTGGGCTGAACTTGGCCACCTGCACCACGGCACCGCACCGCGCGCACGGCACGTCGCAGTACCGCCAGGGCCGGTCGTCGGCCACGGCGACGCCGAGGGCGCCGCCGCGCGTGCCGCCGTCCACCCCTCAGCCCGCCTGCTCGGCCCGCGCCGCCAGGTTCGCCGCCACCTCGGCCTCCCAGGATGTCACCGCGCGAGTGGTGTCGATCTCGAACTCGTGCCTGGCGACCATGTCCGGCGCCACGTCGGCGACGTCGGTGTAGAACTGCTCGTACCACCGCCGCAGCTGGTAGACCGGCCCGTCCTCGGCGCACAGCAACGGGTTGTCGATCCTGGTCTTGTGCGTCCAGATATCGACGTCTTGCTGGAATCCCAGCCCGATGAACTCGGCGAACTTGGCCGCGATCCGGTCGCCCTGGGCGTCGCTGACCCCGGCGGGCTTCTTCACGATCGCGCCCCACTGCAGCAGGAACGAGTTCGGTGTCACCGGGTAGTGGCAGTTGATCAGTACGCTCTCCATCGTCATGCCGTGGTAGTCGTGCCACAGGTAGTCGATCATGTACGACGGGCCGTAGTAGGCCGCCTCCGAGCGGAGCGTGGTCTCGCCGCCGTCGGCGTAATTCGACCCGGTGCTGACGTCCGGCCGCGACTTGGTGGTCAGGTACTGCGCCGCGATGTGGTCCTCGAGCACGTTCTTGAAGTAGGTCGGGAACGCGAAGTGGATGTAGAAGAAGTGCGCCATGTCCACGACGTTGTCGATGACCTCGCGGCAGTTGGAGTTCTCGACCAGAATCGAGTCCCAGGTCCAGTTGGACCACTCGGGCGCGAAGGCGCCGTCGATGCGGGGGATGGTGACGTGCTCGGGCGGCGGGTTGCCCTCGGGGTCGTTCCAGACGAACAGCTGCTTGTTCTGCTCCAGCGTGAGCCAGGACCTCGTCCTGGCGGCCGGTGGCACTCGCCTGGCGTAGGGGATGTGAGCGCACTTGCCGTCGCCGCCCCAGCGCCAGTCGTGGAACGGGCAGGCCACCTGGTCCCCCTTGATGGTCCCCATGGTCAGGTCGCCGCCCATGTGCCGGCAGAACCCGTCGAGCACGTGCAGAGCGCCCGATGAGTCGGCGAACACCACCAACTTGGTGCCAAACGCCTGCACCGCGTGCGGCTCGCCGGTGCGGAACCGCTCTGCCAGGCCGAGACAGTGCCAGCCGCGAGCGTACCGGTCAGGCGGAGCCCCCGCCTCGATGGTGCGGACCCCGTCCCGGTCGTTCATGGGGCCTCCCCTGGGTGATAGCCCTAGACTAGAACATGTTCTAGTCTAGGGGCCAGCGCAGGCGGGAGGAGCGGCCAGTGGGCGAGAAGAGCGCCGAATCGGTCATCGCCGCGGTCGGCGAGCTGCTGCCCGTGCTGCGGGAGCGGGCGCAGGAGACCGAGGACGCGCGGGTGGTCCCCGCCGAGTCGGTCAAGGCGCTTGAGGAGGCCGGGTTCTTCCGGCTGCTCCAGCCCGCCGCCTACGGCGGCATCGAGGCCGACCCGATCACCTTCTACGGCGCCGTCAGGATGATCGCCGGCGCGTGCGGTTCGACCGGCTGGGTCGCCTCGGTGGTCGGCGTGCACCCGTGGCAGCTCGCGCTGTTCCCGGCCGCCGCGCAGCAGGAGGTCTGGGGGCAGGACAGCAACACCCGGATGTCCTCGTCCTACGCTCCGACCGGCCGCGCCCAGCTGACCGAGGGCGGGCACCGGCTCAAGGGAAGGTGGAGCTTCTCCTCCGGCTGCAACCACGCGAGCTGGGTGCTGCTCGGCGGCATCGTCACCGACGGCGATCACAACCCGGTGGACTTCCGCACCTTCCTGCTCCCGGCCAGCGACTACGAGATCGACGACGTCTGGGACACCGTGGGCCTGCGCGGCACGGGCAGCAACGACATCGTGGTGGACGGCGCCTTCGTGCCCGAGCACCGTTCGCTGAGCTTCGCCGACGTGACCAAGTGCGCCTGTCCGGGCCAGGAGCGCAACGGCGCGCCGCTGTACCGGATACCGTTCGGCTCGGTGTTCTCCTACGCGATCACCACGCCGATCATCGGGATGGCGTCCGGCGCGTACGACGCGCACGTGGCCTACCAGCGGGACAGGGTCAGCGCGGCGTACGCCGGGCACAAGGTCAGCGAGGACCCGTTCGCCCAGGCCAGGATCGCCGAGGCGGCGGCCGAGATCGACGGGGCCTGGCTGGCGCTCGAGCGCAACATGACCGAGCTGATGGCGCACGCCAGGGCGGGCGAGCCGATCCCGATGCCGCTGCGGCTGCGGATCAGGCGGGACCAGGTGCGCGGCACCGGCCAGGCGATCAGCGCCGTCGACCTGCTGTTCGAGAACTCCGGCGGCCGCGCGCTGCGCACCGGGACGCCGATCCAGCGGTTCTGGCGGGACGCGCACGCCGGCCGGGTGCACGCGATCAACGACCCGGAGCGGGCGCTGACCATGTTCGGCCGGGGCGAGTTCGGCCTGCCGCCCGCCGCCGACGCGATGCTGTGACCGAGTCAGGCACGATGGCCGAGGACCAGCCAGCCGCCGCACCCGGTCACGATGAGACCAGCCGGTTCGCGGACACGGCGATGATGCGAACGCACTACCACGAGGCCGGGCCGCCCGGGAACCGGGCCGCGGACCCGACCCCGGTGGTGCTGCTGCACGGGGGCGGTCCCGGCGCGTCGGCCTGGTCCAACTTCGGTCCGAACCTGCCCGTCTTCGCCAGCCGCTTCCGCGCCCTGATGCCCGACCAGCCGGGGTTCGGCCGGACGGCCGCACCGCCGGTGGAGGGCAACTACTTCACGTTCTCGGCCCGTGCCCTGGCCGCCCTGCTCGACGATCTGCGCATCGAGCGCGTGCACCTCGTCGGCAACTCGCTCGGCGGCGGCACCGCGATGCGGTTCGCGCTCGACTACCCGGACCGGTCGGGCAGGCTGGTCCTGATGGGACCGGGCGGGCTCAGCCTGAACGTGTTCGCCCCCGACCCCACCGAGGGAGTCAGCAGGCTGGCCTCGTTCGCCGCGCCGCCCGGGCCGAGCAGGGAGAAGATGGCCGCGTTCCTGCGCACGCTCGTGTTCAGGCAGCAGCTGATCACCGATGAGCTGGTCGAAGAGCGGTACGCCGTCGCCAGCACGCCGGAGGCGATCGCGGCGATGTCGGCGCTCGGCATGTCGTTCTACGACCCGAGGTACGCGGAAGACGGGATGCTCTGGCGGCAGGCGCACAGGCTGCGTAACGAGGTGCTGCTGATCTGGGGGCGCGAGGACCGAGTCAACCCGCTGGACGGCGCGCTGGTCGCGCTCAAGCAGATACGCAAGGCGCAGCTGCACGTCTTCGGCGGCTGCGGGCACTGGGCGCAGCTTGAGAAGTTCGACGACTTCAACCGGCTGGCGCTGGACTTCCTGGCCGGTACGTGAGCGAGCAGGAGGACACGTGAGCGAGATCAGGTCGCTGGGATACCTGCGGATCGAGTCGGCTGACCCTGGCGGGTGGCGGGAGTTCGGCACCAGGCTGCTCGGCATGACCGACGGCCGCGGCCCCGAGGAGGGTGCCGTCTACCTGCGGATGGACGACTTCCCCGGCAGGTTCGTGATCGTGCCTGGCCAGGCCGAGCGGCTGCTCGCCTCGGGCTGGGAGGTGGCCGGGGAGGCCGAGCTCGCCGCGCTCGCCCGGCGGCTCGAGCGGGCCGGGGTGCCGGCCAAAGCGGGCACGCCCGAGGAGCTCGCCGCCCGCCGGGTGGCCGGGCTGCTGCGGTTCGACGACCCCTCCGGCCACACGCTCGAGGTGTTCTGGGGGGCGTCGCTGGACAGCAGGCCCGCGTTCTGCCCGTACGGCATCGCCTTCGTCACCGGCGACATGGGGATGGGGCACGTCGTGATCCCGGCGGCCGACGACGAGGCCGCCATGGCGTTCTGGACCGGCCTGCTCGGTTTCCGGCTGCGCGACACGATGGCGATGCCCGGCGAGTTGTTCGGCCGCCCGCCAGGTGGGCCGCCGGCGATGATGCGCTTCCTCGGCTGCAATGCCAGGCACCACAGCGTGGCGCTCGCGCCGATGGCCAGCCCGACCGGCGTGATCCACGTGATGGTCGAGGTCGCCGCGCTCGACGACGTGGGCCGGGCGATGGACAGGTGCGCGAGGCGCGGCGGCACGCTGAGCGCCACGCTCGGCCGGCACGCCAACGACCATATGGTCTCGTTCTACGTCCGCACCCCCGGCGGCTTCGACATCGAGTACGGCACCGACGGGCTGTGCGTGGACGACGCCACCTGGGTCAGCAGGCAGACCACGGCGATCAGCGAGTGGGGCCACGTCTTCGCCGCCGGGGCCGGACATTAGGCTGACCTAACATCCGGCGAAGTCCGGCCGGGTAGCCGGGAATGAACCGAGCCGGAAGGGCGCTTGCGGTGGTCGTGAGGTCCGGAGCGAGTCTGGTGAGCTTCCGGCCGGAACCGCAGAAGTTCCGCCAGGTGCTCGGCCACTTCTGCACGGGCATCACCGTGATCACGGCCGTGGCCGACGGGCAGCCGGTCGGGTTCTCCTGCCAGGCGTTCGCGGCGCTCTCTCTGGACCCGCCGCTCGTGGTGTTCTGCCCCGCGCTGACCTCGAGCACCTGGCCGCGGATCGCCAAGGTCGGCCGGTTCGCGGTGAACGTGCTCACCGAGGACCAGCACGACATCGCCGGCACCTTCGGCCGGAGCGGGCCAGGCAAGTTCTCCGGGGTGTCATGGACACCGGACACGGCCGGGTCGCCTGTGCTTGACGGCGTGCTGACCTGGGCCGGGTGCGAGGTGGACGCGGTGCATCCCGGCGGCGACCACAGCATCGTGATCGGCCGGGTGCGCGAGCTTGGTGAGTGCGGCGCCCAGCGGCCGCTGCTGTTCTACCGCGGCCGGTACGGCACCCCGGCCGAGCAGGCCGGACCGCCGGAGGTGGTCGAGACGCTGCTGGCCTGGCCGCGGCATGCCGACTGGATGTAACCGGTCACGGTCAGGGCGGCGTGAGCCGAGCCGGCACCAGAGTGCCTAGCCGTCGATGACGGTGGCGGCGATCCTGGCCAGGTGCGCCGGCGGGGCGCCGAGCAGCTGCGCCGATCCGTGCGCGCGCTTGAGGTAGCGGTGCGCGTCGTGCTCCCAGGTGGCGCCGATCGCGCCGTGCAGCTGGATCATTTCGGCGGCCACTGCGGCCAGCGCCTCCGAGCAGTACGCCTTGGCCGCCGCGGCAAGCAGCCCGGCCTGCGGGTCGGTTCCGGCGTCGTCGAGGCCCGCCATCCTGGCGGCGTGGTAGGCGAGCGCCCTGGCCGACTCGACCCGCACGTGCAGCTCCGCGAGCCGGTGCGAAATGGCCTGGAAGCTCGCGATCGGGCGGCCGAACTGCACCCTGGTGCCGGTGTAGGCCACGGTCTGCTCGAGCGCGGCGGCCGCCGCTCCGGCCTGCTCGGCGGCCAGCGCGAGGCAGGCCATGTCCCTGGCCCCGGCGAGCGCCGCACCCTGATCCGCGGGCGCCGCGGGTGCCGCGGAGGCGAGCGGCTGGCCGGCGGCGCCGGCCAGCCGCACCACGCCGAGCCGCCTGGTCTGGTCCATCGACGGTGCGCGCCGACGGTCGGTCCCTGGCTGGCCAGGGTCCACCCCGAACAGCCCGACCCCGCCGTCAGGCAGCGCCGCCGCGGCGATCAGCACGTGGGCCAGGTCGCCGTCGAGCACGTAGTGCGCCTCACCGGTCATGGTCCAGCCGCCGCCCGCCTGCTCGGCCGCCAGGCAGGCGGCCGAGCAGGGGTCCCAGCCGCCCTCCTGGCCGGTCCAGGCCAGCGCGCCGATCGCGCTCCCGCCTGCCAGGGCGGGCAGCAACCGCTCGCACGCGCCGGTGTCGCTGGAGCGAAGGATCGCCTGGGTGGTCAGCACCGCCGAGCCGAGGAAGGGCGCCGGCGCGAGCACCCGGCCGAGTTCCTCGGCCACGACGGCGACCTCGACCGGCCCGGCGCCGGCCCCGCCGAAGCGCTCAGGCACCGCGAGGCCTGCCACGCCCACATCGCCGAGCAGCCGCCACAGCGCGGCCTGCTCGCCGTCGGCGCCGTCGTCGGCGCCGGCGCCGTCGACGGGCGCCGGGCGGTGCCGGCGAAGCAGGTCCCTGACCGACTCGCGCAGCGAGCGCTGCTCGTCGGTCAGTCCCACGGGCCGGTCCGTTCCTCCGCGGGAGCGGTCAGCGCCGCGAGCACGACGGCGCGGTGCTCGGCCTGGCTGCCCCACGCCGACGACAGCGCCCGCGCCTTGGCCAGCCAGAGCGATATGTCGCACTCCTGCGTGTATCCGATCGCGCCGTGCACCTGAAGCGCCGTCCTCGCGGCGCGCCGGGCCGCGTCGGCGCAGGCCACCCGGGCGGCCGAGATGTCGCGGTCGGCGGTCGGGGCGCCTGCTCCCAGCGCGATCGCGGCGGCGTGGATCAGCGGCCTGGCGAACTCAAGGCCGATCGTCACGTCGGCGAGCGCGTGCTTGACGGCCTGGAAGGCCCCGACCGGCCGGCCGAACTGCCGCCTGGTGCCCGCGTGCCTGACGCTGGCGTCGAGCAGGCCGCGGCCCGCACCGAGCAGCAGCGCCGCGCTGGCAAGCGTGCCGAACGCGGCGGCCCGCGCGATCGCGGCGGCCGCCCCGGTGGCGAGCGGGCCGGCCGGCCACACCTCGAACAGCCGCCTGGCCGGATCAGCCGATCGCAGGCCGGCCCGCGGCAGCCCACGCCAGGCCGTGCCCGCGTCGGCCAGCAGCACCAGTCCGGCGACGTCGGCGTCCAGCGCGTACGGCAGCCGCGGCGGCATGGCCAGGGTCGCGATCGCCTCCCCGGCGGCGAGCTCGCCAAGCCAGGCCGCGGCCTGCTCGCTGCCGGCCTCGCCCGGGCCGACCAGCCCGGCCGGCCCGGTCAGCCCGGCCAGCCCGGCCAGCAGCACGGGGACGGCGGCGACCGACTCGGCGACCGGGCCAGGCAGCGGCTGGCGGCCAAGCTCCTCGCAGGCCACCACCAGGTCCACCGGGCCAGCGTCGAGCCCGCCGCAGGACTGCGGTACCGCGAGCGCCGTCACGCCGGCCTTGGCAAGCTCGCGCCAGATCGCCAGGCCAGGCTCATGCTGCCCGGCCGCCCACGCCCTGGCCGCCGCCGGAACATCGGCGTCCGCCAGCAGGTCAGCGAGCGCGGCGGCGAACTGCCGCTGCTCGGAGCTGAGCGCGAACCTCATCGCGGCAGCCCGAGCAGTCGCTCAGCGATCACCGAGCGCTGGATCTCGTTGGTGCCCGCGTAGATCGGACCGGCGAGCGAGAACAGGTAGCTCTCCGCCCAGTCGCCGTCCGGCCCGCCGAGCACCTCCCACCGCGATCCGAGCAGGTCGAGCGCCGTCTCGCAGATCCCGACGTCAAGCTCGGACCAGAACACCTTGCCCAGGCTGGACTCGGCGCCCAGGGTGCCGCCGTCCGCCAGGGCCGCGACCGTGCCGAACGTGTGCAGCTGGTAGGCGCGGGCGCCGATCCACGCGTCGGCGACCCGGTCGGCGAGCGCCGACCCGGCGCCGGCGCCGGCTCCCGCTCCGGCCCGCTGCCACAGGTCGAGCAGGCGGCTGGCCGCCGCCACGAACCGTCCCGGGCTGCGCAGCGAGAGCCCGCGCTCGTGACTGGCGGTGGACATCGCGATCCGCCAGCCCTCACCCGGCGCGCCGATCACGTCGGCGTCGGGCACGAAGACGTCGTCGAGGAAGATCTCGGCGAACCCGGGCTCGCCGTCGAGCTGGGCGATCGGCCGCACCGTCACGCCAGGGGCGTGCAGGTCGAACATCAGGTAGGTCAGGCCGCGATGCCCGGAGCCCTCTGCGGCGGGATCGGAGCGGAACAGGCCGAACGCCCGGTCGGCGAACGCGGCCCGCGAGCTCCACGTCTTCTGCCCGGAGAGCAGCCAGCCCCCGTCGCGCCGCGCCGCGCCCGAGCGGATCGCGGCGAGGTCGCTGCCCGCCCCGGGCTCGGACCAGGCCTGCGCCCAGACCACCTCGCCGGTCGCCATCGCGGGCAGGATCCGGTCCCGCTGCTCGTCGGTGCCGTAGGCGAACAGCGTCGGCGCGAGCAGGAACAGGCCGTTCTGGCCGACTCGCACCGGCCCGCCGGCCCGGTAATACTCCTCCTCGAAGGCGAGCCACTGGTCGAGCGAGGCGTTCCTGCCGCCGTAGCGTTCCGGCCAGGACACCACGGCCAGCGCGGCATCCGCCAGCGTGCGCTCCCACTCACGGTGCCTGGCGAACCCGTCCGCGGTGTTGACCGAGCCGAGCGGCGGATCGGGCACGTGCGCGGCCAGCCAGGCGCGCACCTCGGCGCGGAATGCCTCGGTCGCGGGATCGGGATCCAGGTCCACGGGTCTCGCGCTACCCGGCGGCCGACTTCATCGACCTGGCGTCCATCCCGGCGAGCGAGTCCGCGCCGGTCTCCGCGTTGTGCGCGTGCGCCACGTGGTGCAGGCCGAAGACGGAGTCCATGCCTGACCGCATGCCCATCAGGTCCTCGCACTGGTTCACCGCGCGCTTGGCCAGCGCCAGGCCGAACGGCGGCATCGCGGCGATCCTGTCGGCAAGGGCGTGGGTCACCTCGGCAAGCTCGGCCCGCGGTACCACCCGGCTGACCATGCCCACCTCGTAGGCGCGCTGCGCGGTGAACCGGTCCCCGGTGAACAGCACCTCCTTGGCGAGCCTCGGGCCGAGCATCCACGGGTGGGCGAAGTACTCAACCCCGGGTATCCCCATCCTGACCACAGGGTCGGCGAAGAACGCGTCATCGGAGGCCACGATGAGGTCGCAGACCCAGGCCAGCATCAGGCCGCCGGCGATGCACGCACCGTGCACCATGGCGATCGACGGCTTGGGTATCTCGCGCCACCGTCGGCACATGCCGAGGTAGACCTCCATCTCGCGCGCGTACCGCGCGTCGGCGCCCTGCCTGTCGGCGTGGTCCCACCAGATCACGGCCTTGCGCTCGTAGGTCACGTGCACATCGCGGCCCGGCGTGCCGATGTCGTGGCCGGCGCTGAAATGGTCCCCCGCCCCCGCGAGCACGATGACCCGCACGTCGGGGTCGTCCACGGCCCGCCCGAAGGCGGCGTCCAGCGCGTAGGTCATCACGGAGTTCTGGGCGTTGCGGTACTGCGGGCGGTTCATCGTGATGACGGCGGTGCCGCCGCGCCGCTCGTACCTGACGACGGGCTCGGCGCCGGCCTCCGGCCCGGTCTCGGTCTGCTGGTCGGTCATCGGGACTCCTGTCTGAGCACGCGCTTGAGCGCCTTTCCCGCGGGGTTGCGCGGCAGGTCGGTGCGGAACTCGACCTGGCGCGGCACCTTGTAGTTGGCCAGCCTGCCGCGGCAGAAGTCGATCAGCTCGCTGGCGCCCGGCGCCGCGGCGGCGGGCCTGAGCACGACGAACGCCTTGCCAACCTCGCCGAGCCTGCCGTCGGGCACCCCGATCACGACGGACTCGGCGACCGCCGGATGGCTGGTGAGTACCTGCTCGACCTCGGCCGGGTACACGTTGAACCCGCCGCAGATGTACATGTCCTTGAGCCGGTCGGTGATGGTCAGGTAGCCGCGCGCGTCCAGGTGGCCCACGTCCCCGGTGTGCAGCCAGCCGTCGGAGTCGATCGCCTCGGCCGTGGCGGCCTGGTCGTCGAGGTAGCCGAGCATGACGTTGCGGCCGCGGAGCAGGATCTCGCCGTCGGCCGGCCGATGCTGGTCGTGGCCGGCCGACGGGGCCAGCCCCTGGCCGATCCGGATCTCGAAGCCGGCCGTCGCCCGGCCCGAGGTGGTCGCCACGGTCTGCGGGTCGTCGCCCCGCCTGCACATGGTCGCGACCACGGCCTCGGTCAGCCCGTACGCGGTCAGCACCGTGTCGAAGGTCAGCTCCGCCCGCATCCGCTCGACCAGCGCGACCGGGACCACGGCGGCCCCGGTGACGGCGAGCCGCAGGCTGGACAGGTCACGGCCGCGGCGGTCCGGGTGGTCGAGCAGCGAGGTGTAGATCGTCGGCGCCCCTGGGAGCACGGTGATCCGGTGCACCTCGATCAGCTCCATCGCCCGCCCGGCGTCGAACACGAGCTGCGGCACCATGGCCGCGCCGGTCAGCAGGCAGGCCAGGATGCCTGCCTTGTAGCCGAAGCTGTGGAAGAACGGGTTGACGATGAGGTACCGGTCGGCGCTGGTCAGCTCCGCGCACTCGGCCCAGGCCCGCGCGACGTCGAGCGCCTGCCGGTGTGCCGACATAGCGCCCTTGCTGCGCCCGGTGGTGCCCGAGGTGAACAAGATGTCGCTGACATCGGACGCACCCACCCGGGCGGCGCGCTCGTCGGCCTCGGCCGCCCGGACCCGGTCCGCCAGCGGCACGAACTCGTCCCAGCCGAGCACCGCAGGGCCGGCCGGCACGTCCGCCCCGGCCCCGGGCGTCGCACCGGGCTCGACCGGGATCCGCACGATCAGGCCGGGCAGGCCGGCCCCGGCCTGCGCCGCGGCCGCGGCCAGCAGGGCAAGCCGGTCGGTGCGCAGGAACGGCCCGGCGACCAGCAGCGCACGCGCGCCGCTCCGGCCGATCACGTCGAGTGCCTCAGGACCGGTGAATCGCGTGTTCACCGGCACTAGCGTGGCGCCGGCGTAGAGCGCGCCGAGCCCGGCAAGCACCCAGTGGCGGGTGTTCGGCGACCAGACGGCGACCCGGTCGCCCGGCTCGATCCCGCACCCGATCAGCGACCTGGCCACGTCGCGTACCTGCTCGTGCAGCGCGCGGTAGCTCAGCACCGGCCCGCCGGGCTCGGCCACCGCCACCGCGTCGCCGAACCGCAGCGCGGCGGCCTGGACGGCCGCCGGGATGGTGTCAGCCACCAGACTCCTCCGGCAAGCAAGTGCTTGGTAGGGCGAGCTTAGCCGCAGCCACGCGAGCCTGGCCATACGGACGCCGGGTGCCCGGCGATGCCGCGAGCCCGGCCTATGGGTCCGCTTCCTGCAGCGCGGCCGGGACATCGGTCGTAACAATTTCGTTGCGGGACCAATTTAAGCGCGTCGATTTCGGCCCGGGCTTCTGCCGGAGAACTAAGATCGTCCGATAGCGAAAAGCGATTCTGGGGGAATTTACCTTTTCGCGATTAACGCGGTAATGGACGATTGCCATTCGAAATGCTGCCTGATCGCAGTGTCGGGGGGGTATTGTGTCTGGTCGGCTGCTGTTCTCACGTCGTCACCTGTTCTCGCGTCGCCGCCGCGCGCGGCGCGTGCTCGGCGGCCTGGCCGCCGCGGCTAGCCTCGGCGGGCTTGTCGTCGCCGGCCTTGATGCCGGGAGTCCGCAGGCGGCGCAGGCCGGGCACGCGGCCAGGTCCGCGGCCAGCCTGAAGGCGCATCTGATCTCCACCACCGTCGGCCGCGACTGCGCCGCCGCCGATGCCTGCCTGGCCATTGACATCACGAAGGTCGCCGACCGGACCCTGGTCAGCGCCGGGGATCAGATCGGTTACGAGATCACGGTCACCAACGACTCGCATTCGACCGCGAGGGCCGTGACGATGACCGACACGCTGCCGGCGAACCCGGGCACCTCGTGGACGGTCGGCGCGTCCTCGTTCGGCTGGATCTGCGCGATCACGACGGGAAAGCTCACCTGCGGCGGTTCGCGGACCACGCTCGCCTCGGGCCGCAGTCTGAAGGTGCACGTCACCTCCACGACGACCAGCGGCACGTGTGGCACGGTGAGCAATACCGCGACCGTAAGCACGTCCAATGTCGGGACCGCGACGGCGACCGCTCGGATCAGAGTGGAGTGCGCGAAGATCGAGCTGACCAAGACGGCAGACAATCCCAGGGTCAGCCCGGGCGACCCGATCGGCTACACGATCACCGCGACGAACAGCGGCGCGGGGACGGCCCGCGGCGTGACGATGACCGACACGCTGCCGGCGAAGCCAGGGACGCACTGGACGATCGCCTCGCACACGCCGGGCTGGTCGTGCACCATCACCGGCACGACTCTGACCTGCGGCGGGCCGACGACCAGCCTCGGGGCCGGCGACAGCCTGCGAGTGCACATCACCTCGCCGACCACGACGGCCACGTGCGGCGCGGTGGACAACACGGCACACGTCACCACGTCTAACGACGGGTCGGCGACGGCGTCGGCCGGGATCACGGTCGAATGTGCCAGCATCGACCTGACTAAGACCGCCCTGCGGTCACCGGTCAGCGCCGGAGACGAGATCGGCTACGAGATCGTCGCGTCTAACCACGGATCGGGCACCGCGCACGGCGTCACCATGACCGATACGCTGCCCTCGCCGGCCGGAACCCACTGGACCATCGAGTCGAGCTCGCTCGGCTGGACATGCCACCTCACCGGCGCGGCGCTGACCTGCGGCGGGCCGACCACCAGCCTGGGAGCCGGGCAGAACCTGCACGTGCGGGTTACCTCGCCGACCACGGCAGCCACCTGCGGCACGCTGGACAACACCGCCCACGTGACCACATCGAACGACGGATCGGCGAGCGCCTCGGCGCACATCGAGGTGCTGTGCGCGAAGATCGAGATCACCAAGACCGCGGACCACCCGCACGTCTCGGCCGGCGACCAGATCGGCTACGAGATCACGGTCTCCAACCACGCCCCCGGCACCGCGCACGGCGTCACGATGACCGACAACCTGCCCACGACCGCTGGCACGCTCTGGACCGAGTCGCACTCGCCAGGATGGTCGTGCCTGCTCACCGGGACGAGCCTGACCTGCGGCGGGCCGACGACCAGCCTCGGGGCCGGCGACAGCCTGACCGTGCACGTGACATCGCCGACGAAGACCGAGTCCTGCGGTACGGTGCACAACACCGCCTCCGTCGTCACGTCGAACGACGGGACGGACAGTGCCTCGGCCAACATCGAGGTGCAGTGCGCCAGGATCGAGCTGACCAAGACCGCTGACGCGACGACGGTCAGTGCCGGTGACCCGATCGGCTACGTGATCACGGCCACCAACGGCGGGGCCGGCACGGCTCGCGGCGTCACGATGACCGACACGCTGCCCACCACGGTGGGGCTGTCCTGGACGATCGCGTCGTCGTCGGGGTGGACGTGCGGCATCGCGGGCCACGTCCTGACCTGCGGCGGACCTAGCACCGACCTGATCGCGGCAGCCAGCGCCACGGTGCACATCACGTCGACGACCAGCAGTGACACCTGCGGCGATGTGGCCAACACCGCGCACGTGACCACGTCGAACGACGGGTCGGCGACGGCATCGGCGCGCATCGAGGTGCAGTGTCCGCAGATCGAGCTGACCAAGACCGCCGACAGCGCACGCGTGTCGGCGGGTGATGACATCGGCTACACGATCACTGCGACGAACAACGGCTCAGGCATCGCGCACGACGTGACGATGACGGACACGCTGCCGACCGCGCCCGGCGGCCTGTCGTGGACGATCGCCACCCAGTCGGGGTGGACGTGCGGCATCGCTACCGGCGTACTGACCTGCGGAGGGACCGGGATCAACCTGACCCCGGCCGCAACGGCGACCGTCCACATCACCTCGACGACCACCAGTGCGTCCTGCGGCACGGTACGCAACGTCGCGCACATCTCCACCTCGAACGACGGCGACGCCGAAGCCGCGGCCGAGATCGAGGTGCTGTGCGCGAACATCTCCATCACCAAGACGGCCGAGAAGCCGCTGGTCTCCGCGGGCGATCCGATCGGGTACGAGATCACCGTGACCAACCACGGCCCGGGCACGGCGCACGGCGTCACGATGACCGACACCTTGCCGGCCAATGCCGGGCTGAGCTGGAGCCCGGGCACGACCTCGCCCGGATGGACGTGCGGCATCTCGGCCGGCCTTCTGACCTGCGGCGGACCCACGACTAGCCTCGGGCGAGGGGACAGCCTGCGCGTTCACATCTCATCGCCGACCACGTCGGCATCGTGCGGGAAGGTCCAGAACACCGCGCATGTGGCCACGTCGAACGACGGATCGGCGACCGCGTCAGCCCGGATCGAGGTGCTGTGCGCGCGGATCGCCATCGTCAAGACCGCGGACAAGCCGCTGGTCTCGGCTGGCGACCCGATCGACTACCAGATCACGGTGATCAACCACGGGGCGGGCACCGCCCACGGTGTCGTCATGACCGACCCGCTGCCGACCTCGCCGGGCGGCCTGTCGTGGGCGATCAGCTCAGTGTCTCCCGGCTGGACGTGCGGGATCACTGCCGGCACGCTGACCTGCACCGGGAGCGCGGCTGGCCTGCCGCCAGGCGGCAGCCTTCGGGTCCACATCACCTCGGCGACCACGTCGGCGTCGTGCGGGACGGTGACCAACACCGCGCACGTGACCACCACGAACGACGGGTCGGCCAGCGACACGGCGAAGGTCGTGGTGCTGTGCGCGAAGATCGAGCTGACCAAGACGCCGGACGACGCAGTCGTTTCGGCCGGCGATCCGATCGGGTACACGATCACGGCGACGAACCACGGAGCGGGTACCGCGCGCGGCGTCACAATGACCGACACTCTGCCGACCACGCCGGGGACGGCGTGGAGTTTCGACTCGGTGTCGCCCGGCTGGACGTGCGCGATCTCGGCAGGGGTGCTGACCTGCGGCGGGCCGTCGACCACGCTCTCCTTCGGCCGCAGCCTGAAGGTCCACATCAGCTCGCCAACCACCTCCGAGTCCTGCGGCGTCGTGGACAACACCGCCCACGTCACCACGACGAACGACGGAACGGCCACGGCGTCGGCGCGGATCGAGGTCCAGTGCGCGCGGATCGACCTGACCAAGACCGCCGACGACACGCAGGTCTCGGCCGGGGACCAGATCGGGTACACGATCACCGCCACCAACAACGGCGCGGGAACGGCACGCGGCGTGACGATGACCGACACCCTGCCGGTCACGCCGGGGACGGCCTGGACCATCGCGTCGGCGTCGCCGGGCTGGACCTGCGCGATCACCTCCGGGGTGCTGACCTGCGGTGGCCCCACCACATCGCTGTCCTCCGGTGACAGCCTGCAGGTGCACATCACCTCGCCGACCACCAGCGCCTCCTGCGGCCCGGTGGATAACACCGCGAACGTGAGTACCACCAACGACGGGTCGGCGCACGCGTCGGCGTCGATCGAGGTGCAGTGCGCCAAGATCGAGATCACCAAGACCGCCGACCAGTCTCCGGTCGTGATCGGGAGCGGCATCGGCTACCAGATCACGGTGACCAACGGCGGCGTCGGCACCGCGAGGAACGTGACGATGACCGACCCGCTGCCTGGCATCGGAGCCGCGTGGCACATCGACGCGCAGTCGCCCGGCTGGACGTGCGCGATCACGGCCGGGGTGCTGACCTGCGGCGGGACCGGGACCGACCTGGCGGCCGGTGCCAGTCTGCGCGTGCACATCAGCACGCCGACCACGCGGGCGGCGTGCGGCCCGGTGAACAACACCGCGACCGTGACGACCACGAACGACGGGACCGCATCTGCCACCGCCACCGTGATCGTGGCGTGCCCGCTCGACCCGTCGATCAGCACCAAGGTGTCGCGCACGGTGATCGGCCAGGGCGGGACGCTGACCGACACGGCCACGCTGACCGGGAGCGCCGGGACCGTGACCGGCACGGTGGACTTCCAGCTCTGCTCGGGTACCACCACCGGCTGCCCAAAGGGCAGCGGGACGAACTTCGACGCGAACGTGCCGCTCGTGAACGGAATGGCCACGTCGCGCCCGTTCGGTGCCCACCTGCCGCCCGGCCAGTACTGCGTCGGGCTCGTCTACCTCAACGACGGCCACTCGCCCTACGCCGATTACTACTCCGGCAGCGCCACTGGCGAGTGCTTTAGCGTGCGCAAGCACGAGGCGCACGTGCGGATCAGCACGCGACTGTCGCGGAACAAGATCGCGGCCGGCGGGTCCGTGCGTGACTTCGCCCGGCTGCACGGCGCAAGCAGGCCGGTGCACGGCGTCGTGCAGTACCGGGTCTACCGGACACTGCGCGGTTGCCGGGCCGACACGTCGGCATGGCCCGCGAGGCCGAGGCACGGGATCCACGCCGGCACGGTGCTCGCGCACGGCACGGTCGTCCCTCCATCCCGGTGGATCAGGTTCCGTCGGGCCGGTACCTACTACTGGGCGGCGTTCTACACCGGCGGCCCGCGGAACCGGCCTGCGGCCAGCAGGTGCCTGACCGAGGTGCTCAGGGTCTTCGTGCCGCGGTCGAGGGTGTCCGTCACCACCTGGCTGTCCACGCACCTGACCTGGGTGGGCCAGCCGGTCATCGACTGGGCGACGCTGCACGGGATCACCAGGAGGGTGAGCGGCACGGTGCAGTTCAGGTACTACCGGACGCTGCGCGGCTGCCGGGCCGATGTCAGCTCGTGGCCGGCCAGGCCGCTGCACGGGGTGTTCGTCGACCGGCTGGTCGTGCACGGCCCGCGGACGCCCGACACGCGGAGCGTGCGGTTCCGCCGGGCCGGCACCTACTACTGGGCGGCGTTCTACTCCGGCGACGCCAGGAACGGCCCGGCTGCCAGCAGCTGTGTCAGCGAGATCCTGAGAGTCAGGTAGCAGGAGCATCAGCCGTGGGGGCGGGGGCGGCCGGTT
>Ga0335081_10003392_pt1 | contig 25058 bp, 15 predicted proteins | sample Lox_Sample_35_FD_206713 | JGI IMG/M metagenome (GOLD analysis project Ga0335081, IMG submission 206713) | Soil microbial communities from Loxahatchee National Wildlife Refuge, Florida, United States - Lox_Sample_3.5 | ecosystem: Environmental > Terrestrial > Soil > Wetlands | place: USA...
CAAAAAACCAATCAGTCATCGAGGTCGCGATGCCAGACCCCAGGCTGATAAGGGCGATGCGGGTCCAATGCATAAGTAAGCCTCCTCATTGCGCACCCATATCGATCTGCGCCCATCGGACGCCGGACTGGTCGGGGACGGCGGTCCCAAGAGATTCCCTATTGCCCTAATATGAGCGGCAGTCCGTTTTTTCCGCCGCCCACCACCACTACTTTCGTATTCGGACTCTTGGCCAGATTCTCAGTCGCTTCAATCCCTTTCCACTCCAGCAGCGATGGCGTAATTCCCTGCGCCACGATCTGCTGGAAGTCGCGCACACCCGCGGCCTCGATCCGCTTGCGCTGGGCTTCCTGCGTTTCTTTTTGCAGGCGGAAATTCATAGCCAGCGCTTCCTGCTCCGCCTGCTGCTTAGCCTCAATCGAGGCTTTGAGCGTGGCAGGCAGCTGGACGTCGCGCAAGAGAACATTTTCAACCTTGATCCCGCGTTCCGCCAGTTGCGAGCTGACGGAATCGAAAATTTGTTTGGCCACCATCTCCCGCTCCCCGGTGTAGAGCGCGTTAGCGGTGTGAGACGCGGTGGACTCGCGGATGGCCGATCGCAGCGTAGGCTCAACCACCTTGTCTTCATAGTCTGCTCCGATGGTCTGAAACACTTTCGCCGCGCTGGCTGGATCAAGGTGGTAGATCAGCGAAGTATCGAGCGCCATCATTAAGCCTTCGCTCGAAGGCACGCTCGCAGATTCCTTGATCGTCTGCGTCTGCACCGACAATTCATTGTTCGTCTTCAGCGGATTGATCAGGTGAATGCCCTCTCCCAGCGTCTCGGTCTTGTCGACTGCTCCGAACAGTGTGAGTACGCCCACGTGTCCGGTGTTGACGCGCGTGACCGAACTGAAGAGAAGAATCACGAGGAAGAGGCCCAACACTCCCAAGCCGACGAGGCGAAGCACGTTCCTGCCTCCGGTATCAATCACTCTGCCCCGACCTGTAGTTGGATCAAAAATTGTCATCGCAATACACCCCCGGAAAATTCTAGGTGCGGAGATTCCACCGGATAAGTGACTTCTGAGGAGCGGGGGATAAGCAGGGATTAGGGGCTAGAAAGAACCTCGGAAAAGACAAAGTGGTCTAGTGCTAAGGAGAGCTGGCCCCTGCCCCCTAGCCCCTGATCCCTGCCTCTGAATCTTGCCCTGATCCGGCGGCATCTCTTACAGTATCTCTATGAGCAAGATTCACATCCCAACGCCTTTGCGCCAGTATGTGGGCAAGCAGGCCGACGTTGACGTGCAGGGCGCGACCGTGGGCGAGGCCATGAATTCCCTGGTCGAGCGCCATCCTGAGTTGCGCAAACATCTTTACACCGACGAGGGCAAACTGCGCGCCTTCGTGAATGTTTACCTGAATGACGAGGACATCCGCTACCTGCAGAAGGAAGCGACCGTGCTGAAAGATGGTGATAACATCTCGATCGTTCCCTCGATCGCCGGAGGCAAGTTCTAACCAATTTCCGATTGTCGATTGCCGATTTTCGATTGAGGTCGAGCGGTGTTTTGCAAATCGGCAATCGAAAATCCACTAATCGAAATTTTACTTATGGCTACCACCACCGAACTTTCCGTCACCCTGAATAAAGACGAAATCTTGCGCTATTCGCGCCATTTGATCATGCCCGAGGTCGGCATGGAGGGTCAGCAGAAGCTGAAAGCGGCGCGCGTGCTGTGCATCGGCACCGGAGGCCTGGGATCGCCGCTTGCACTGTATCTCGCCGCCGCAGGCGTGGGGACGCTCGGCCTCGTCGATTTCGATGTGGTGGACTACACGAATCTGCAGCGACAGATCATTCATTCCACCGCCGACGTGGGCCGCAAGAAGCTTGATTCCGCTGCCGACAAGCTGAAGGGAATCAATCCATATCTGAATCTGCGGACCTTCGATACCAGGCTGAGCAGCGTCAACGCGCTCGAACTCTTCCGCGAATTCGACATCATTGCCGACGGCACCGATAATTTCCCCACCCGCTATCTCGTCAACGATGCCTGCGTGCTGACCGGCAAGCCGAACGTCTACGGATCGATCTTCCGCTTCGAAGGCCAGGCCAGCGTGTTCGCCACCGAAGAAGGCCCTTGCTACCGTTGCTTGTATCCCGAGCCGCCACCGCCCGGGCTGGTTCCCTCGTGCGCTGAGGGCGGAGTGCTGGGGATCCTGCCCGGCCTCGTCGGCGTCATGCAGGCAACCGAAGTGATCAAGCTGATCCTCGGTGTGGGCGAACCGCTGATCGGACGCCTCCTGCTCATCGATGCGCTCGGCATGAAATTCCGCGAGCTGAAGCTGCGCAAGAATCCCGACTGCCCGGTCTGCGGCACGCATCCCACGGTCACGAAGCTGATCGACTACAACGAATTCTGCGGCATTCGCGGAGAGGAGAAACCGGTGTCGAACGGAGTTCCCGAGATCTCAGTCGAAGACCTGAAGCGGCGTCTAGATGCCAAGGACGATCTGTTCGTGCTCGATGTGCGCGAGCCGCACGAATACCAGATCTCCAACATCGGCGGATATCTGATTCCTCTTAACGACTTGCCGAAACGCGTGAACGAACTTGATTCCAGCCGTGAAATCGCGGTCCATTGCAAGATGGGCGGCCGCAGCGCGAAGGCTGTGGCGTTCCTGCAGCAAGCCGGCTTCAAGAAGGTAGTGAACGTCGCCGGCGGAATCAACGCCTGGGCCGAGCGGGTCGATCCGAGAGTGCCGAAGTACTAGCCGGAACAAGCGCGTGGTTGCCCCACCCTTGTCGCGGTTTTTTGCGACAGGGTGGGGTTCCTGTGATGCGGCTTCCTGCCGGCGCCCGCATATGGCGAGTTCCTTTTCCACATCTAGAATAGGACGCTACGAGAAGTGTCCTGCCCCCTCCCGCTACTCCGAGTACTTCCACTAGACTGAACTGTAGCGCCGCCCTCGGCTCCCCACCTTTGCCGCGCCATCTGCGACTGGGTGGGCAAACGCAAGATCCCATGCCAGACTCGCTCGCCAATTTCTTCCTCGAAAATTTCCAGAAGCATGCGGGGGAAATCGCCTATCGCCAGAAGCGTGGCTATCGCAGTGAGTCGTTCACATACCGTGAGGTTCTGCAGCTTGCTTTTGGATTCGCTCGCGAACTTGAGACTCGCAACGTTTCCAAGGGCGATCGCGTGATTCTCTGGGGCAGCAATAGTGCAGAGTGGGTTGCCGTTTTCTTTGGCTGCACTCTTCGCGGCGTCGTAGTCGTTCCGATGGATGATGCCGGTGCATCGGATTTCGTGATGCGAGTCGCGCAGCAGGTCACCGCGAAATTGCTGGTCGTCTCGCGCACGCATCTGCACGAGGTTGCGGAGTCGCCTATTCCCAAGTCTGTGCTGGAGGAACTCACTGCGGCGCAGCCGCATGCGATCGCCGTCTCCTCAATCCAGAAAGATGATCCTTTGCAAATTGTCTTCACCTCTGGCACTACGGCCGATCCGAAAGGCGTCGTGATCACTCACGGCAACGTGCTTGCGAATATCGCGCCTCTTGAGAAAGAGATGCAACGCTATCTGAAATACGAGCGCCTCGTTCATCCGCTCCGCTTCGTGAATCTCCTGCCGCTCAGTCACGTGTTCGGACAGTTTCTGGGAATGTATCTTCCGCCGCTGCTCGGCGGCACCGTGATTTTTCAAGACGAACTGAAACCTTCCGAAGTCATCCAGACAATCCGCCGGGAACGCGTTTCCGTGCTGGTGAGCGTGCCGCGCGTGCTGCAATCGCTGAAACAAAAAAGTGAGCGTCATCTCGAGGCCGAGGGACGTCTGGAAAAATTCCGGCGCCGCTTCGCCGCAGCCAAAGACAAACACTTCCTACGCCGCTGGTGGATCTTCCGGTCAATCCGCCGCCAGTTCGGATGGAAGTTCTGGGCGTTCATTTCCGGCGGCGCAGCGCTCGACAGCGAGACCGAGGAATTCTGGGGACGCCTGGGCTACGCCGTGATTCAAGGCTACGGCCTCACCGAGACGACTTCACTGATCAGCGTGAATCATCCTTTTCGGCTGGGCAAGGGATCGATCGGCAAGGTTCTGCCCGGCCGCGACGTGAAACTCGCCGAGGACGGCGAAATTCTGGTGCGTGGCGGAGGGGTGGCTTCCGGCTACTGGCAAGCCGGCGGCACGCATCAAGTAGCGGACGAGCAAGGCTGGTATCGGACCGGTGACATCGGTGCGATCGACGGCGAAGGGAATCTTTACTTCAAGGGTCGCAAGAAAGATGTCATCGTCACGCCAGCCGGACTGAACATCTACCCCGAGGATCTCGAAGCCGCGCTGCACCATCAGCCGGAAGTGAAGGACTGCGTCGTGATCGGGATCGAGCGCGGTGGCAACGCCGAGCCGTGCGCTGTCGTGATTTTGCACGAGAAGACCGAACTCGCATCGATCATTCAGCGCGCCAATGAATCACTGGCCGAATATCAGCGAATCCATTTGTGGGTAGTGTGGCCGCAGGAAGATTTCCCCCGCACCAGCACGCAGAAACCGCGCAGAAATGTGATTGCCGAAGTCGCTCGGGCGCATTTGCATGGGTCCTTTAAGGACGCCGAAGCTACCACTGCGACTCCCCTCGCCGAATTGATCTCCCGAGTTTCTGGCCGCGCAACTCCTGCCTTACAATCCGACGCCAGCCTCGACTCTGACCTGGGGCTCAGTTCGCTGGATCGTGTCGAACTGCTGAGCGCGCTTGAAGATCGCTATCAGGTGGATTTGAGCGAATCCCGGTTCAGCGCCGTGCGAACCGTCGGGGATCTCGACCGCATGTTGCGCGGTGAAGTCCCGCAATCAAAGCCGTATCACTATCCATACTGGGTCCTGCGCTGGCCGATCACCTGGATTCGGCTCCTCGCGCACTATCTTCTGATGCGGCCCGCCATTCTGTTGCTGGGGTGGCCCAGAATCGTTGGCCGCGAAAACCTGCACGGCATGAGCGGGCCGTTCTTAGTTATCTCGAATCACATCGGCGACGTAGATCCCGGATTCATTCTTACCGCGCTCCCCGCGCGCCTGCGTAACCGGCTGGCGATCGCGACCGGCGGAGAAGCGCTCGAAGCACTGCGCACGCCTCCGCCCGACCGGAACTTCTTCCTTCGGATCTACGACCGCGTTCAGTGGATTCTTGCCGTTTCCCTGCTCAATCTCTTTCCGCTGCCCCGCGAAGCCGGATTCCGCCAGAGCTTCACGTACGCCGGCGACGCGGTCGATCGTGGCTACAGCGTCTTAGTTTTTCCGGAGGGACAGCACACGAAAGATGGAAAGATAAATCCCTTTCGCGCGGGAAGTGGGCTGCTGGCGCAGAATCTCGGGATTCCTGTCCTACCCATGCGGATTGACGGGCTTTTCGAATTGAAACAGGCCGGAAAAGGTTTTGCGCCGCCGTTTCGGATCACCGTGCGCATCGGCGAGCCGATGACATTTCCTGCTGCCGCCGATCCGGCGGCCAGTGCGCGAGAACTCCAGCAGGCTGTCGAGGAGCTGTGAAGCTTCTCGCAGAATCAGCTGCCTACTCTTCGTCGAGTCCCGGGTCTTCTTTGGCGAGATCCGTCTGAAGATTGATCTCCGGAATCTTCGCCTCTTTCAGAACGCGATTGAGCGCCGGCAACTCGGTTTTCTTGAAATCGTCCCAACGTTTCAGGACATCCGGGCTCTCGCGATCCTTCGCAGCCAAGGCGTCCATTTGCGCGGAAGTGGGCTCGGCATCGGGCTGCCACACTTCCTGATACAGCGTGCTGACTTCTCCGTTAAGGCGATTCAGCGTGGGCTCCGGCGAAGGCGCACTGAAGAATCCTCCCGGCGTGCCAAGCACGGAATTGAGTTTCTTCTCGAAATCGGCGACGGCAGCCTTGGTCTTAGAATCTGACGTTTGCAGCTTTTCAAGCTGCGCGCGAATCGAGTTGCCCTGAAGGACCGCACCGGCCAACTGCGTCATTAGTGAAGCCAGGTGGGTTTCCACGCCGAATTTCTTCTGCAGGCCTGCCTGCGACGTTTTGACTCGCGCGTCCATCTTGATCGTGAGGTGTGCGGTCGAAGTTTTTCCATCGACGGCCAAACGAACTGTGTACGCGCCCGGCAACGCCGTCGGCCCGAGCGGGTACCGCGGCGTATCGCGCGGAACCGCAGAAATGGGGTAGTCATGCCGCGTGGATGTGGGCGCGGTATAGTGCAGGTCCCAAACCCAGCGGTGCATCCCTGGCTCCGTCGAGAGATGGTGAGGCGGCCGCACCCAATACAGCGGGATCAACTGCTTACGCAGATCTTCTTCTGAAATGTCCGGTTTGTCGGCATTCGAGTAGCGACGCACGACCTTATTCTGGCTGTCGAGAATTTCCAGAGTCACGGCGGACGCCGCGCTGGGCAAAAAATAATCTACGACCGCCCCATCCGGTGGATTCTGTGCCATCGGCTCATCGGGGGGAATCGGCGTATCGGTGTAGGTATCGCGCTGAATGCGATATGCCGGCGCAGGAGCGAATAGATGCGGCGCATTCGCCAGCGCTGCCGAGACTTCGCGCAAAGGAGCGATGTCATCGAGAATCCAGAATCCCCGCCCATGCGTGGCGACGATCAGATCGTCGTCGTGAATCCACAGGTCGCGCATCGACGTATGCGGCAGATTGAGTTGCAGCGACTGCCAGTGATCGCCATCGTCGAGCGAAACCCAGACAGCGTTTTCGGTTCCCGCGAACAGCAGGCCTTTGCGCACGGGATCCTCCCGCACGGTGTCGACCGGACCAAACTCCGGGAGGCCCGCTGTGATCAGCTTCCAGGTCTTGCCGCCATCGTGCGTGCGGTAGATGTACGGGCGCATATCGTTAACGCGGAAGCGGCTCACAGATGCGTAGGCAGTATCTTCATCAAAGTGTGAGGCCGAAATCTGTGTGACCTTGCTCCACGGCGTAAGTTCTTTCGGCGTGATGCCCGCCCAGCTCTTACCTCCATCGTGCGTGATCCAGATCAGGCCATCGTCGGTGCCGGCCCAGAGTGTGTTCACATCTTTGAACGACGGCGCGAGCGCATAGATCACTCCCCTCTGTTTCTCGACGCCTTTGTTGGCGAGCGTCCCCACGCTGGCCGGCACACCGGGATTCTCCCGGCTCAAATCTTTGCTGATCGCCTCCCATGAATTTCCGCCATTAGTCGTTTTAAAGAGCACATTCGTGGCGTAATACAGCACGTGGGAATCGACCGGGGAGAACATCAGCGGCTCGGTTCGGTTCGCGCGGTAGTGCGGGCTGCGCAGCGGAATTGGTGTAACGTTCTGCACTTCCCCAGTGGACCAGTGGAATTTGGAGACTTCGGTTCGCCCGCCGCCATACACGATGTCATGATCGAGCGGGTCCGGCGCAACATAGCCATACTCAATCACGCCGACCGGATGCCAATCTCGAATGTTAATGGCCCCATCGTTGCCGCGGGTCCGGATGCACACCGAACCGCTTTCCTGCTGCCCCGCGCACACGTGGTAGGGAAAATCGTTGTCATCGATCACGTGATAAAGCTGGGCTGTGGGCTGGTTGTACCACGAACTCCAGCTTTGGCCTCCGTTGACCGTGACCAGCGCTCCCTGATCGCTGACGAGCAGGATGATGTCGCCGTTATTCGGGTTGACCCAGAGATTCTGGTAATCGTCTCCGCCGGGCGCGCCCCGAAAGCCAAACCAGGTCTTTCCGCCATCGATCGACTTCATCGTGACGGTGCTGGCGACGTAAACGACGTCGGGGTTCTTCGGATCGACGCGAGGAATGGGCAGGTCGCCGCCCCCGATCCGCCCGGAAGGCCGAGGATCATCTGTGATTTGCTTCCACGAGTCGCCCGCGTCATCGGATCGATACACGGCGAGCTTTCCGGACGCCGTCGCAAGCGTTGCGTAGAGACGCTTCGAGTCACTGGGTGCGATCGCGACGTAAATTTGTGCGAGATCGTCCGGCAGTCCCGTTTTCAAGGGACGCCAGGTCGCGCCGCCATCCGTAGACTTGAAGAGTCCTCCGCCGGAACCATCGAATCGGTTGTTGTCTTCCCAAGGTCCTTCACGGGCTTCCCACATGGAGGCGTAAGCGACGTCTGGATTGGAAGGATCGATTTCTACGTCGGAGCCGCCCGTGTTTTCATCTTTCGAAATCACCTTTTGCCAGTTCTGGCCGCCGTCGGTCGAGCGGTAAATGCCGCGCTCCTGGCTTGGCCCATACGGATGCCCCAGCACCGCGGCAAGAAGTTTATTGGGATCGCGCGGATCCACGACCAAGGCCGGAATCTGTTGGCCATCCCTTATCCCCGGGAGGTGCGTCCAGGTCTTGCCCGCGTCGGTGGACTTGTAAATGCCATCACCGACGGAAAGATCAGGCCGGTGCAATCCCTCACCGCTCGCCACATACACGATGTTGGCATCGGAAAGGGCCACCGCAATCGCGCCGATCGACTGGGTAGGTTCGTGATCGAAGATGGGATTCCAGGTGCGGCCGTAGTCATCCGACTTCCACACGCCGCCGTTCACCTGTCCAATGTAAAAGACGTTCGGCTGGCTGGGAACGCCTGTCGCGGCGCGTGTGCGACCCCCGCGAAACGGGCCGATCATGCGCCAGTGCAGCTCCTGATAGGTGCTTTCCGGAACCTGCGCGCAGACTGTGTTGAAGGAAAAAAAGCTGGAAGAGATCAGGAAAAAAGAAAGCAGGCTGGATCGTCTCACGATTCCCCCTTCCGAAACCTGAAACGGCAAGGCCCATAGCATAAATCAAAATCGGCAATTGTTCGTGTGGGACGACTACTCTTGTGCGTTCCTCGCCGAAAGCACTGAACCGGGGATACCCCACATCTCGCCGGTTTTGCGAGACGTGGGAGTTTCGACAGCAATCCCTGGCATAGCGAAAGAGACGGACGGTCTGGTCCCTCAGCAGATAAGATACTCGCGTCACCATCAGCGAGCGGAATGCAGCCTTCGGCTACTATCCCGAAATTCAATGTGGCCTGTTTCCCTTTGACGCGTTTATGATGGCGAAGTTTCTTTTGCCTCCGATGATCCGCGAAAAGACAGCCCCCAGAAGTTCCAGGGATTTTCTACGGCACAGCTCATGTTCCGCTACAGCCGAATTGTCTCCCATGTCTCGCAAAAGCGGCGAGACATGGGGCACCCCACTGAAGCTGGTCCTCGCCGGATTCGTCGCATTGTTTGCGTCCGGCATCGCCGCGGCACAAACTCCCACTTCTGCGGCCGCTCCCCACGGCCTCAAGCCGATTCTGGATTACATCTCCTCTGGCTGGGATACGCTGACTCGCTCCATGGCCGATTGCCAGAGCGTCGTCGATCCAAAGATCAGCGCAGCATCGGTGTTGTATGTGCCCGCTGGATTCGCCGAACCGGCCGCGCTGCAGAATCTCGCCAACAAATGCAATGTACGCGTCGAGCGCCTGGCGGCTCCGATTCATCAGCTTGGAGAGGTCAGTACCAGCAACATCGACCCTCCGGGACTGCTTTACCTACCAAACAAATATGTCGTACCCGGCGGTCGCTTCAATGAAATGTACGGCTGGGACAGTTACTTCATCGTGCGCGGCCTGCTGCGTGCGGGGCGGATCGAACTGGCGCGCGGCATGGTCGAAAATTTCTTTTTTGAAATCGAGAACTATGGCGCCATGCTCAACGCCAATCGCACGTACTATCTGACCCGCTCGCAGCCGCCGTTTCTGAGCTCGATGGTGGTCGATGTGTACGAGGCTGCTGAAAAGCAGGCGGACCAAAAGCAAGCGGCGAAGAGTGTGCATCCCAATCGTGCCTGGCTGGAGCGCGCGTACAACGATCTGGAAAAAGACTACAAGATGTGGACCCACGTTCCGCATCTTGCCGGAGATACGGGCCTTTCGCGCTACTACGATTTCGGCGATGGACCGCCTCCCGAAGCCGTGAAGGACGAAACCGGCTTCTATCGCAAGGTCGCGGAATACTTCTTTTTTCATCCGGCGCAGGCGGATGGGTACATCGTGCCGGTCACGGCAAGTGGGAATCAGTCTGTCGCGGGATCGCCCTATTCTCTGCAAGTCTGCGACGCGGCCACGACCATGGAAAAAACCACGTGCGAGACCGCCCGCCAGTTCAAGCTCAGCAGCGATTACTACAAGGGCGATCGCTCAATGCGCGAATCGGGCTTCGATGTCAGCTTTCGCTTCGGAGCGTTTGGGTCCGCAACCCATCATTACGCGCCCGTCTGCCTGAATAGCCTGCTTTATAAGAACGAAAAGGATCTGGCGCAAATCAGCCTCTGGCTCGGCAATGCCGAGAACGCCAGGCAGTGGAACCAGCGCGCGGAAGATCGAAAGAAGCTCATCAATCAGTATCTCTGGAACGCGCAACAAGGGATGTTTTTCGATTTCAACTTCCTGAGCAACAAACAGTCAGGTTATCTCTATGCCACGACTTTCTATCCGCTGTGGGCTGGTTTGGCAACGGAGGAACAGGCCAAGGCGGTCGCCGGCAATGTGAAACTCTTCGAGCGTCCCGGCGGAATACCCATGAGCACCGATGATACCGGCGCGCAATGGGACTTGCCTTACGGCTGGGGAAATATCGAGATGCTCGCGATTGATGGCCTGCGGCGTTATGGCTATAACGCCGACGCCGATCGTATCTCGTACGAATTTCTCTCGATGGTCGCGGAAAATTTCCGGCGAGATGGCAACATCCGCGAAAAATACAACGTCGTCACCCGATCTTCCGAAGCGCACGCCGAGATGGGCTATCACATGAACGTAGTCGGCTTCGGCTGGACCAATGCGGCATTTCTGGAACTTCTGCATGCATTGCCGAAAGAGATGATCGAGCGACTCGTGCTCGAACAGGAGCAGCCCTTGCCTGCGAGCCAGTGATTCACCATTATCAAGAGGGCCGTGCGGACGTCGGTCGCCGATGCCATTAGTGTCGGAGTGGCCGATTCCTGCTCGCTCATCCTACGGCGCCGTGAAACTGACCGGGGAATATCCCGGTGCCGAAACATTTCCCGTGCACGGAACTGCGTCCTTGGTGTGATTTCCGCCCGTCCCCGTGACGTTGTAGCAAGTCTGGAAGGTGATTTTCGCCCCGGTCGGGCCGCTGGCGACGCCCGTTTGTCCGTTGACCGAAACCGTACCATTAATCGTAGCTCCGGTCAGGGAATCGGTGGCGTTTACGATCACCCAGGAGAAGCTGTTGAAGGTATCCGCCTGTGCGCCACTGGAGCCCGACTGTATCTGAAGCTTGATTGAACCCTGAACTGGAGTGGCCGCATGCTCCACCGGCGCGGGCACGTTCGCCTGTTCGGCGCGGCTCCACATCTGGATGTAGCCCTCGGCCGACCGGAACAGCGGTCCGAATTCCGCATCGGTAACTCCGAGGCTTTGCAGGTCAGCAATGAAATCTGGGAACAATCCGACGTGAGCCATGCCCTCGGTGTTGAAATCAAACTGCCGGCCATTCACCGTGCTCATCTTCAAAGGCAACCGCGTTCCGGGAGTAAGGGTTTTGAACGGATACACAATCGGACTGGTTTGAGCGGTAACTTCAGCATCGGTTCCGCCAGCACACGCGACGCCAAGGCTTCCCTTGAATCGAGGACCGATCAAATCAGTCAGCCCTTGGTCGGTCGACAGAGGAACGGCCGCAATCGACCAACCACCGCCAGTCATCGCGGCAAGAGAGTAGCTTTGAAACCATGTTTTCGATGAGTTACTGCAGTCGTCTGCCAAGCGGCTGTAGCTGGAACGGGCCACATCGGCCACAGTCCCCACATCGCCTAATCCAATCGCAACCAATCCTCCCAGTGATCTGATTGTCATTGCCTGGCCCGTTGTGCGGGCGGCCTCCGTCCGCTTGCTGCCTTTATGCAAAACCATGAACCCATTGTGCCCAGCGATCACCGGATATGAGAATTGTTGTGCAATCTTGAACGTGTCTTCCAGGGAGTTCCGCGACATGTGGTCAATGTCGATGATCATGTGATAGCGCGCGAGATCCTGCACGAAATACTTCCCCAGATCGCTCAGCCCCTGCGCGTTGCAAGTCGTCGGTTGCGGATAACCGGTCAGGTGAAACGTATAAGCACCGTCGTTGGCGTCAACCGGACATTGCGGCTCCGCCACCGGGGCTACCCCATTCAGGTACGCGCTGCTGATGGCAAACATGTCTTCGTAAAATGCCATTCCGCCGAACGCATTGTCGCTGAGATGAATGGGAAAGAAGTGCCGCACGCCCGATGCGATCAAGCTCTGAAGATCGGTATCGACCGTCTGTGGAATACAGGTCTTGCCCCGGCCACAGTCGAATAGATGATCCACCTCGACTCCCAGCACGACGGCGAGCTGACCGCGGTTGATCGCCTGACGGGCCTCCGCCGAAGATGTCACCACGTGAAACCAGCCCATCCCCGGCCCAACGCATCCCAGTTCGGGTGCCCCGCTCGCACACTCGCTGTTGATCATGCTCTCCATATCGCGGGCGTCCTGAATCTGCAAACCGACAGCCTCCATGTCATCGCACGTTCTTCCCGGGGCCGTATGGCCCAACCCTTTCAGCGCGGCGCAGATCGTTTCATTATTGACGGCGTGCGAGACGATCAGGCGCAGCCCCCCAACATAGGCCCGGAACAGCCATGACTCATACATCAACTGGTGAATCTTCGTATCGAAACGCGGCCAGTCATGGAATGTCGGCGCTCCTTTCGTTCCGGGGTGGACCTCCTGAATGTCTTGGAACGCAAGGCCGCCGCCAACAGGGCCGAGCCCACTTAACCCTACAGTCAACACCGGTCCAGCCACAGGCAATGCAAGGGCTGCCGGCCCTATCAAACCGCCAAGCGCGACTCCGGCGATCACAGCCCCCGCGCTGAGCGTCTGCGTGGGATGTGCGTTGCCGCAATCCGCCAAGGCGGTATTCATGGGACCGAAAGCTCGGCCCCAAAAAAGCTTCCCACCGAAGGCGCGGTCGACAAACGGATGCGTGTGAGTATCTGCGAAGCCCCAGACGGGAGCATCCGGTGTGGCTACGGCGCGCGTTGCGGGTGCGTTCTGTCGCGGGCTCTCCCCCAGCGAGTTGAGTGCCGTAACCGAATACACAGCCGCAATGAAGAGCGGCGCCGAGGTATCGGTGTAGCTGGTGGCGTTTGTTACGGCAAACGTTTGCTCATTTGGCGCCGCATCGGGATAAACCAGGTTCCGATAAACCTTGTAGCTCGTTGCCGTGCTCACGGCCGGCCAGTCAATTTTGATTTGCCCAACCCCATTCGCGGATGGAATGACAGTCGTTTTAATCGAAGCGGGACTCGCAGGCGGCGTCGTGGGATTCGAAGCTTGAGTTGGAGCAGGCGTCGTGATCGTCACCGAATTGCTCGTCGCAATCGGCGCGGGATTTGAGTTCGTCACGCTCGTTGTCTGGCCTGAAACGGTTCCGACACCGGTGAGTCGCTGCGTGGTCTGCGGAGCCGGATTGGCGGTGATGTAGTACGTATAGCTATGTCCCGCAAGCAGAGCGTTATCAGAGTAGGTGAACTGACTCGATGGCACTTTCGCAATGGGCGCGCCGGGAGTATCCGCGCGCCATACCTGATAGTTGTCAACCGGCGCGCTCGTACCCGCCTTCGGATTTCCGGTATAGCTGCCCCAATCCACACGGGCGCTGGTGCCATTGAGCGGCGTCACTTGGATCGAAAAGAATGTTGCAGGAGTCGTTCCCTGAGTCGGCTGCGTTCCTGGGTTCGTAACAGTAGACGAAAGGCTGCTCACTGGGGCAACGCTACTCAGGGTGGCTGGCGTCGTGATCGGTGTCACGACCCCTGTCGTGGCAGTCGCATTTACGCTCGGGAGGAATCCGAACCATGGGCTCGCCGCCCGGCTTCCTCCTTTACCGACCGCTACAACCTGGTAGTAGACCGGACCGGCGGCGGGTTGCTTGTCGCGGCAGTTGAGGAGGGTCTGTGCTACTGCACCCACCCGCACGGCCCTTTGCGACGGATTCGGCGCGCGCCATAATTCGTATCCGCCCGGCGCACTGGTCACGGCGGACCACGTGACCACAACGCCTGTTGCGTCGGCAATTGCGCTCTGCACCACGGGCGCAAAGTACAGAAACCAGGCTCCCGGCGTGCGGCTTCCATCAGCTCCAATTGCGACCAGTTGATAATAGGCCGGCCCTGGCCCACCATGCGGATCGCGCCCGCCGAGCGTACCGGCCGGGATCGTTGCAACCGTGGTCGGCGTCTGCGACAGATCCGGCGTCTTCACCAGTTCGTATCTGACTGCTCCCCTCACGGACCACCACGAGAAGCTCACGGTCGATCCGTCGCCGCCGACTGCGGCAAATGTTGGAACCACCGCCGAACTGGTCGCAGACTGCGCTCGAACCAAGCCCGCCATCGCCAGAACGGCGAGCAATGCGTTAAGGATTATCCCCTGAGTACAGCACCTCATTGCCTCTCCGACTCTTGCACGTACGCCCGGGCGAAGCTAAGCCACTCTCTTTTCCGAATTCAGCGGGGCGTCCCTACCTAAATAGGCGGAAAGGGAAACGAAATTGGCTCATTCTCGGAACAAAGCTGGCAGCCTTGTTGATTTGTTGCAGCGTTGCGTTGGCTGAGGAGACTCATACAGCACGTTTGACCTCTCCCGCCTTCCCCCATAAGATTGAAAAACTCCGCCCGTGTCTCATGATTAACCAGACCATTTCCCACTATCGGATCGCTGGCAAGCTTGGCGCCGGCGGCATGGGCGTCGTGTATGAGGCTCAGGACCTCAACTTACGCCGCAAAGTTGCGCTGAAGTTTCTTCCTCCGCAGCTCTCGCGGGAGCAGAGCGCGCTCGAACGTTTTCTGCTGGAAGCGCGCACCGCCTCGGCGCTGAATCATCCCAATATCTGCACCATCTATGCGGTCGAAACCGCGCCCGGAGAGGACGGCAAAGAGCAGTCCTTCATCGCCATGGAACTGCTCGAAGGGCAGAATCTGGCGGAGAAGCTGTACACGGGTCCTCTGCCGACCGACCGTCTGCTTGAGATCGGAATTCAGCTCGCAGACGCGCTGGACGCGGCGCACTCGAAAGGCATCATCCATCGTGATATCAAGCCTGCCAACATTTTCGTGACCCAGCGCGGTCAGGTGAAGATTCTCGATTTCGGGTTAGCCAAGCTGATTCGCCCCGAGCTGGATATGGCCACGATAGGTCCGACTCAGGAGTCGCCGAGTCCTGCCCACCTGACCAGTCCCGGAGCGACCGTCGGCACCGTTGCCTACATGTCACCGGAACAGGCTCGTGGGGAGGAACTCGACTCGCGTACCGATCTGTTTTCGCTCGGCGCCATGCTGTATCAGATGGCCACAGGCAAGCTGCCATTCACCGGCGCGACTTCCGCCGTTGTCTTTCACGCCATCCTGCAGACCGATCCAGTGCCTGCCACACAACTGAATCCCAATCTTCCACCAAAGCTGCAGGAGATTTTGGAAAAGCTGCTCGAGAAGGACCGCGACTTGCGCTACCAGTCGGCCGCCGACCTGCGCGGCGATTTGAAACGGCTGAAACGCGACACCGAATCCGGTAGGCGAACGGCAACTGCGGGTTCCGGTTCGACTCCGGCGATGGGTGTAATGAGCGGACCGAGTTCGCCCACCGTCGCGCTTCCGCAGACTCCTCCCATTGAAAGCACCCCTGCGGGCGACCAATGTGAAAAGTCCCTTCTAGGGCGTGCAATTCGCGGAGTGGTAGTGTTTGCGATTCTGTTAGCGGCCAGCTATGGAGTTTACTCGCTTTTCATGCGGCATCCCATGCGGCCTTTTCGCAGCTTCGCCGTCAAGAAGTTGACCGAGGAGGGCAACTCAGCGCTGGTCGCGATCTCGCCCGACGGCAATTACATTCTCAGCACTTCGCGCGAGGCTACGGGACAGTTGAGCCTGTGGCTGCGAAACGTCCCGACCAACAGCAACACCCAGGTGCAGCCGCCGGCGGACGTGTCCTACCTTGGCTTGCGCTTTTCGCCAGACGGCAACTATCTGTACTTCGTCCGCAGCGACCCAGGCAATCGCGACTTGGCTTATCTGTATCGCGCTCCGTTGCTCGGTGGCACACCGGAACGGCTCGCCGAAGACGTCGACTCGAATGTCACGTTCTCGCCGGACGGCCGCAAAGTCGCGTTCATGCGCTACGACAATCCCGAGCAGGGAAAGTTCCGGCTGATCGTGCGCTCACTCGACAGCGGTCAGGAAACGACTCTTACTGGAGGACCGAACGGTCAGGGCCTCGTCAATCCGGCGTGGTCGCCAGACGGGAAGACGATCCTCTGTGTGGTGAATCAGCCGGGTAACGCGTTGACCGGATTGATGGCCGTCGATGCAGCGACAGGCCAACAGCAGCTGATCTTGAGCTCCAACAACGTACTGCTCTCGCCCACGTGGCTGCCTGAAGGGCACAGCTTGCTCGTGTTGTTGAAGAGCGCGGATTCGAACTACACGCGGCAGCAGATTTACTTTGTCGCTTATCCTGACGGCCACATGGACCCGGTCACTCGCGATACGAACAATTATTCGGATCTGAGCGTTGCGGCGAGTGGGAAAGTTCTGGCGACGGTGTTGAGCGAAGAACGCTGGAATCTGGAAGTGATGTCGGCCACGAGCGCTGGCGGCGACGCGCGACCGGTGGCGCCTGCATCGATGTTTACGAATTTTACCTGGACGAGCGATGGCCGCCTGCTCGACGACAAGGACAACCTGCTTAACTGGGTGAATCCGGAGACGGGCGCGAAAGGAGTTCTGGCGACCGGGCAAAATCCCGGGAATGGGGATCCCTGGCAGTGCCCGGATGGGCAGTACTTCGTTTTTCTCCACGGACTGCAGGGCGGCGAGGCAAGCATCAACGTGTGGCGCGCGGACACGTCTGGCGAAAATCTGAAACAACTCACAAAAGGCAAAGAGGACAACTTTCCGGTTTGCGCTCCGGACTCCAAATCTGTGTTCTATTTGGAAAGCGGAACCGGACAAGTGATGCAGGCGCCGATCGAGGGAGGCGCACCTAAAAAAGTTACAGACCTGGACGTGGCTGGTTTCTTTGACGTCTCGCCCGATGACCGTACGCTGGCGTTCGCGACCGTAGATCACACCGCCGGGCATGAAGAGAGGCTGGCACTGGTCTCCGTAGATTCCGGGCAGCTTGAAAAGAAGGTTGAATTCCAGAGAGCGCGGGCGGGAATGGTGCACTTTTCACGCGACGGCAAGTCTGTCATCTATCCGATCCGCGAAAACAATGCCGACAATCTCTGGCAACAGCCGCTCGACGGCTCGCCCGGCAAGCAACTCACTTCATTCAAGTCGGAACACATTTGGGATTATCACTGGTCGCGCGACGGCAGCAAACTGGGGATCGTCCGAGGCCATACCGATTCGGACGTTGTGCTCATGCGCAGCCAGGAACCGTAGGCAAGGAACTGGAGGACGGGCGCGATGCCCGTCCTCATTCGTCACCGAATTTCTCCACTCAGGAGACTTTGCGAAGCTCCGTCCGGAATTCCGGCGGCGGATAAACGGACCAATAACATGGGGGTCTGCACATCTTGAGGTTGGCATAGAGGGTGATCTCCAGGTTCGAGAACGCCTGTTCCATCTTCTCCTTCTCCGCCGGCGTAAGGTTAACGAAGACCGTTTGCATCAGCTCGAAATCTCCCTTGGTCAGCACAAAGCCATAATGATCGATAGTGTCCACGGGGTTGTCCAGAAACTTCTTGCGAAAGATGGGATCGACGGCTGCGTTGCCAATGATGCTAATAAGCAAATCCATAAAATCCTCCTTGTGCTAGTGATCAGCTCTCCGCTGGCAGAGCTTTGTGGTGGTTGGGAGAATTGGCTTCGGTCGCCAAATCGCGGAATTCTTCTCTGGCCTCCCGAAGCGATTTGAGTTGGTCGGCGTGCTGCCACATGCGAATCACTTCGAGGTAATGCTTGCGGGCAAGGTCACGCTCGTTAAGCTGGCGATAAGTTCGTGCCAGTTCCAGGTGTGCGTTCGCGAGATCAACCGGAAATCCACTCTGCAGAATTTCCCCTTGTTCGCCGAGGACTTTGTTCCACTGTTCCGCCGCCTGGCTCCAACGCGCCTGGAGTTGATACGTGCGGGCCAGTCCCATGGAAGAGTCAAATGCCGAAAAGGAAAGGACGGAATGCGCGAAGGAAGTTTCCGCCTGCTGTGGCAAGCCCTCGGCCGACCAGATCTCACCTTGCAGGTTGCGAAAATTGCTTTGATTGGAGGAACTGGGAATGGTTCTCTGCAGTTCGTCCAGTCGGCGCAACACCACGCGCGCTTTGCTGAGCTTTCGCGCACGGACGTAAAGAATCCCCGCATTCAGCAGATCGCCCCCCTGCGAGTGGCTGGCAGGTGCCTGTGCGATGAAGTCGGCCTGAAGTTCAGCGTTGTGCACATCTCCTTGCGCCAAATAGGTGCGGCCGAGCAGATATTGGCGGAATAGCCTCAACCCTCCATTTTGGGGAGGCGCCTCCAGAATCTGCTCTAACAGTTTCGCTTGTGCCGAACCCAATCTTCCCTCGTAAAGTTCCACGACTACGGCACACAACTCCTGCAGGTCGCGGTCGGTCGCGGTAGCCCGACCAATGCGCTCAAACTCTTGCCGAGCCATCGGCACGTCCCCTTTTGCGAGATACGCCAAACCCATTCCCCAATGCATTCGTGGAGAGCCGATCTCGCGCTGCTCGCCTTCGAGGCCTGCGTTGATTGCATCGTCTGCACGATTGTCGCGGGCCAGGTAAAGTACCAGGCCGCCATACGCAGGCGCAGAAAACGGGTTCAGTCGCAGCGCTTGTCGCACCTCCGAGATGGCTTCATCAAGTTGGCCCAGGTCGTAATAGGCGGCCGCCAGCTCGCGATGTGCCTCTTCGTCATCGGGATAAAGGTTTACCAGCAACCGCAAAGTTTCCGCTTTTTCTTCATACCGCTCCTGCAGGTCATAAAACTGGGCCTCAATCCGATGTCGTTCCCACTCTGTCAAGTCCTGTCGCAGAAGGTAGGCGCGCTCCACTTCAGCCAAGGCCCGCTCATTCTTGCCCACGACGGCCGAATAGTATTGGCCCAGCCAAAGGTGAGCCATGGCGAAATCAGGATCGAGTTGCAGCGCACCCTTTAACAGGCTCTCAACCGGTTCCTCGGTTCCGCCGTACTGGGCATCCTTGGCGCGGGAGTAAAGCTGCAGTGCCGCCAATGACGTGGTGGTGACCTTAGCCAACGGGCGGCTGGTGGTTTCGATGCGGTCCAGGGACTCGCCAAGGTCATTGCGTATTTTTTTTGCAAGCTGATCCGCTTTTTCGAAGAACTGCTCTTCACGTTCAAAGCGTTCGAACTCCGCGAACAAGAGATTGCTGTGGATGGGATCGATGCCTCGCACGGTCATCTGGTACTCATGTCCACTGCGCTCAATCGTTCCCGTCAGCAAGACCTGCAAGTTCTCGCGCTGGCAGATTTCCCGGCCCAGAAGCTCATCGATTCTGGACACGCTCGCCTTCCTCATGCGCTGTAACACCTCGTACGCCCGACTTCGAGGAAAAACATTGATGTAGCGGGACTGCTGGAGGGCGATGGTCAGCCCTTCCCGAGCCGCCGTGGCAGGGATAGCCTCCTCTCCCGAGGCCTCGAAATCGGCGACGAGCGCCCAACCGCGCTCCGGCATGACGGGATTGCGACGCATCCACCACGCTCTGGTGGAAACGGCCCCTACTGCGGCTATGACCACGAGGGCCACCATCAACCAGCCTCGCGCGTTTTGTCCCAGTTGCAGCCGGGTGAGCAATCCGGACTTGCTCCAGATCGTGCCCGCCTGTGCTCCCCGCAATTGCCGGAGCAGTTCGCCGGCGTCGGCATACCGATGTCCCGGTATCTTCGCCATCGCCTTGAGTACGATCGCTTCGAGCATCCGAGGCACGACGGGATTGAGAGCGCGGATCGAGGCGGGAGTGTCATGCAGAATGTGTTCACCGGTCGCCAGAGAGGTGGATGCCGAAAAAGGATGCCGTCCGGTTAGCATTTCGTAGAACACAACTCCCAAAGAGAAGATGTCGGTGCGGGTATCGGGCAGCTGTTCCCGCAGGACTTCCGGCGCCATGTAGGCGGGGGTGCCTCCGAATAGGCCAGTGTGCTCCAAAGTAGAGCTCTGATCTGAGCGTGGCAGATGTTTGGCCAGCCCGAAGTCCAGGATTTTGACCCGTCCTTGCGGCGTCAGCATGATGTTTTCCGGCTTAATGTCGCAATGCACGATGGCTTGCTTGTGCGCTGCGGTGAACGCTTCCGCGCATTGTGTGGCGATCTCAAAAAACTGCTCCAAACTCATAGGTTGCCGAAGGTGCGCCCGCAGGGTCGTACCCTCCACGTACTCCATGACAAGGAAGAATTCGCCATCTGCCTCGACCACATCATGAATGGCAGCGATGTGTTCCGAAGTGAGTCCGGAGGCGCGCTGGGCTTCGCGGACGATCCGTCGCCGCGCCCCTGGATCGCTGCCTACCTTGTGTGCCAGCCGTTTCAGAGCGACCGGGCGTTCCAGTGTGGTGTCCTCGGCATACCAGACTTCTCCCATGCCGCCTGCGCCCAACCTGGAATGGACTACGAACCGGCCTATTTTTCTGCCCGTGAGATCGTCGGGAAGCGGGAACGGTATCGGTGCTTTGCGGGCAGCGCCCATAGTGCAGCACCTGGCTGACAGTCGCGCTGAAAAAGCGTCGCGGCACCTGGCGCAGATCTTGGTCTTTTCCTGGTTCCCTTTACACGCGTGTCTTTGTGACCATCGCCCGGGAGTGCCACGGCCTGGATGGTAGGTTTTCTCGCGTAACATTCATAGACACAACCGGGCATGTGCTGTCGATGAACCCCATCACACGCCTGCATGCGTCGCATCACATCGGCCACGGTGGGCAGCAGGTGCTATTGCGCACTTTGCGCGCAACCCAGGAGGGGGTCGGTGCTGCACTTCCTAAAAAACTAAAGGCGGCCATTTCTGGCCGCCTTCTGCGAATTGTCTTGCTGTGTGAAGCGGTTTAGACAGACTTGACGTTCTCTGCCTGCCAGCCCTTAGGGCCTTTGACCACGTCAAACTGCACTTGCTGTCCTTCCTGGAGGCTGCGGAATCCGCTGGCCTGAATGGCGGAGAAGTGAACGAATACGTCTTCTCCATTCTGGCGGCTGATGAATCCATAGCCCTTGGCGTCGTTAAACCACTTCACTGTTCCTGTTTCCATGTTGATGCTTTGTTCCTTTGTCTTGATGTAGCGCTGAAACTTTCAGGATTCTTCTGCAGGCAGGTCACACGCTGGGTTGAGCGGAGATGCTTTACTGCGAGGAACTCTAAAGTCAAACGCAGCTTTATTGTACGTGAAGTGCACCGAATTGGCTACAAAAATCGCTGATTACCTCTTGGAAGTTGCTGATCAACAGCTGCTTACGTGCAGTTGGCGGCGGATCGGAGGCGAGCGATTTCAGATTGCAGGTTCTAGATTTCAGATTGAAGGCATCGTCCCGCCCGATCCCAGCTTCTAGAAAATCTGCAATCTACAATCTGAAATCTGCAATCGCCTCGATTTGCCACCTTTTCTCAAATCCCTCATCATAAGAAAAATGCGGTTGCAGATTCTCTTACTATCAATCGTGTTGGCGGCTTCGTCGGCTTGGGCTGGCATCGTCGACAACGTCCGATACGCATTGGCGCAGAACAACTTTTCTGCGGCTGAAGCTGAGTTGAACGCTTATCGAAATCAGCGCGGCGCGGATGCCGAATACGCGGAGGCCTATTCCTGGATGGCGCGTTATGCCCTCGAAGCGCAGCAATACGATCAGGCCGCCGCCTACGCGAAGCAAACCAGGGCTGTTGCGCTCGAGCAGCTCAAGCAACGTTCCCTCGATGCCGAGCCGCATTTGCCGCTCGCGCTGGGAGCCGCCCTCGAAGTGCAATCTGAAGTTCTCGCCGCGCGCGGGCAGAAAGCGCAAGCCATCACGTTGTTGCAATCGGCTTTACGGACGTACGGGAATACGTCGATTCACGATCGCCTGCAGAAGAATCTGAACCTGCTGTCCTTTCAGGGAAAGATCGCGCCTCCACTGAAATCGGATCAGTTCTTAGGCTCGCCGCTTCCTTCGGCGACTCAGCTCAAAGGATCTCCCGTGCTGCTGTTTTTCTGGGCGCATTGGTGCGCTGACTGTAAGGCCGAAGCGCCCATCATCACGCAGTTGCGCACGGAGTATGCACCCAAGGGCTTGAAAGTAATCGGCCCGACGCGCTTCTACGGATACACGGCGCAGATCGAGCACGCGCGTCCGAGCGATGAATTGCAATACATCGATGCGGTTCGACATCGCTTCTACAGCGGCCTGCTCGACATGCCCGTACCGATCAGTACCCAGAATTTTCTGGTTTATGGTGCGTCGACCACTCCGACGCTGGTCCTGCTGGATCGGACCGGGAAAGTCGCCTGGTATCACCCAGGCGCGGTGCCGTATGGGGAATTGCGGCAGGAGATTGAGAAGGCGGTCTCGCGGTAAGCGTGAGCTATAGTTTCCTGACAACCGGCCCGGACGGGAGCCGATCAAGCAGTTCCTGAATCGTCTTGTTCACCACCGGATGCCTCGCTTCCGGCGCAATCTCCGCCAGTGGTTCCAGCACAAACCGTCGCTTCGCCATCGCCGGATGAGGAATGGTTAATTCCGGCGCACTCCGAACCTCGTTCCCAAAAAGCAGAATGTCAATGTCAATGACCCGCGGCCCTTTCCTCCCTGTCCGCCGTCGGCCCAAGTCACGCTCGATCTTCAGGGTTTCGGACATCAGCTCTGAGGAATCCAGATCGGTCTCCAGGGCCACGGCGCAGTTCACGAACCAATCTTGCCCGGCAACTTCGACTGGCTCGGTCTCATAAAACGAGGACACCGCCGAAACACGCCCAAATCCCTGCAAGCTTGAGATCGCGGCCCGCAGATTCTTCGCACGGTCTCCAACATTCGACCCGAGGGACAGATAAGCCAGATTCGCCATATGCCGATTTGAGTACGACGCTCAGTTTTACGCACACTGCACCAGCAGCACAATCCTGTCCAAAACCACGGCCCGAAGGTCCAAGACCTTGGTTACTGTTCCAACCCAGAGCCCTCCCCTAGAATCGGACATATGACCCTGGAGTCGCTCCTCCTGAGCCAAGACCCGGAATTGGTGCGGGTGATCCGCCCGACGCTGGAAAAGCTGGCTATCGATGTCGAAATCTGCCACGAGGCCAAGGCGGGCGCCGACATCCTCATCTCCGACAAGTTCGACGCCGTCATCGTCGATTGCGACGATCTTAAAGGCGGACTGGCACTACTGCAGGGGCTGCGCAATACTCCCAGCAACAAAAACTCAGTGGCTTTTGCAATCCTCAATGGCAAGCGCACCACGACACAGGAAGCCTTCGGCATGGGCGCAAATTTCGTGCTGCAGAAGCCGATCAGCATCTTGAACGCATCGCGCTGCTTCCACGCCGCACTCAATTTTATGCTGAAAGAGCGGCGCCGTTACTTCCGGCATCCGGTCAAGATGCAAGTTCGGGTCGCGCTCGATGGCAAGACCCTGAACGCCACCAGCACTAACGTGAGCGAAGGCGGCATGGCCTTGATGTTGCGGGATGCCTTGCCGAAAGGCGCCACTCCCGTTCTGAAGTTCACGTTGCCTCACACTGACGTGCACATGGAAGTCGAAGGCGAAGTCGCCTGGGCGGATGTAAAAGGCCTCGCCGGATTCCGTTTCCACAATGTGCCGAAGAGTTCGCAGGAACTCCTCGAACGCTGGCTCGACGAGCGTATCGAGGAAGAATTCCCGGGAACCAAAGAGCGCATGGCTGCCGCCGAAGTGAATAGCGAGATCCAGTAGAACTTCGACAAGGCATTTAGGCGTCATCTCGAGCGAAGGCGTTTTTCAGCCGGAGCGAGAGATCTCCCAATGCCCGGTGCGCGGGGCGATCCCTCCGCCCGCCGGTCAAAGCTGCGGGCGTTCGGGATGACAAGCCTCGATGGCTGCCCGGTACCTTCCTTACGACTGTGCGTCCGCGCCCCCACATGGCAAGCTGGTCAATCGGAGTAATCGATGACCCACGAATTCCGCATCGCCAAAATGCAGAAAACGCTTCGCTGGTTCGAAGACGACATCCCGCTGCTCAACATGCGGGTGAAGGAACTTTCCAAGGAACGGCAGGACTCCGCGCGGAATTTTGCGACCGCCGTGATTGCTCAGACTCGGGCTGAACTGGAACGCCTGCTTCGGGAACGTCCCATCGAGATCGAAGACCGTACCGGCAAGCCGTGCGAACCTGCGGATTGAGTGCCAATAAATTTGAAAGGATGCGGCTTTAGCCGCGCCGAAAAGATACCAGTCCATGAGGGGCTTTAGCCCCTGAGGGTGAGCTCCAATAGATCGAGTGGCGGCCGGACGTCGCCACGACAGCCGCAGAGGACGGCGGCGCTACGCCTTTGCTGCCACTGCCACGGCTCTAAATCCCACGTCCTGCGAGCAGGTCACTTCTTCCCACAACGTCCTGTCCCGCAGGATGCGCGAGACCAGGGCGGTATGCATAGCGTGCCCGGCGCGATCGGCGACAACCTTGCCCAGCACTTGCTTCCCGAACAAAGCAAGGTCGCCGACCAGGTCGAGCACTTTGTGCCGAACAAATTCGTCTTCAAACCGCAGCGGCCCATTCTCGATTCCATCGCGGGTCAGCACGATGCAGTTCTCCCGCGACGCGCCGCGGATGAGTCCCATATTCCGCATCGCCTGCTCGTCTTCGCGCGAGCCGAACGTCCGCGCGGCGGCAATGTGCCTCAGGTAGCTGCCGTTCGCCAGTTCCACCTGGAACGTTTCCTTTCCGATCAGCGGGTGCGGAAAGTTGATCGAATAGGAAACTGAATACGTCTTTGCCGGATAAACCGCGATGAACTTATCGCCCTCGCGCATCTCCACCTCGCGGCGGATCTTCAGGTATTTGCGCGGGCGACGCTGCTTGCGGA